>Ga0302140_10004349_pt1 | contig 18044 bp, 14 predicted proteins | sample I_Bog_E1_1_FD_202095 | JGI IMG/M metagenome (GOLD analysis project Ga0302140, IMG submission 202095) | Peat permafrost microbial communities from Stordalen Mire near Abisko, Sweden - I_Bog_E1_1 | ecosystem: Environmental > Terrestrial > Soil > Wetlands > Peat | place: Sweden: Abisko, Stordalen... | reverse complement strand
TGTACGCCGCTTTCGTCGAACTGGTAAATGGCAGCGCCAGGGTAGCAAATGAGAATGGGGGAGTGGGTGGCAATGATAAATTGGGCGCGACCGCCTTTTTCGAGTTGATTAATCACGGACATAAAGGCCAGTATCCTTGCCGGCGAAAGGGCTGCTTCGGGCTCGTCGAGGATATAAACGCCATTCTCGAACTGGTTGTTAAACAAGTTGAGGAACGACTCGCCGTGCGATTGCTGGTGCAGCGACCGTCCACCATAGGCTTTTAAAATACGGTTATCATCCACCGCCAGTTCATCGATATAGGAAGCAAAATTGAAAAAACTTTCGGCCCGCATAAAAAAGCCGTCGGTAATTCTTTTGGGCGTCCAGCCAAGCTGCAACTCCCTGGCCAGCGGTGTTTCATATCCTTCAAACCGCCAGCCCGTATTTAAATTATGGTTGCGGCTGCCGCCTCGGAGGCTGAAGCCGCATTGCTCGGCAATAGCTTCAAGCAGCGTAGATTTGCCAGAGCCGTTTTCGCCCACAAAAAAGGTGACGTTATTTGTTAGCTGGAGTCGCAGCCCTTTGTTGAGGCTGGGAATATGCTGGAGGTAGCCATCGTGAAGGGGTGGGAGGGATATATAGGATAAAAATGGCATGGGCTGGTGCTATAAAACAAACTTACGATTTTGATCTTGTTTGCGGTACTGTTATTAAGGTCAGAAAAAGCCGCCAAACGGGTTCGCCGCATTGCTTACCCGGCTAACGTAAACGAACGGTTTTGGGCTGATGAGCGATTTTTTTCGATACCGTTTGTACCATTTTCGTAATTGTTTCGAAGACGTTTGATAGTGTTTTGTGACCTGTTTGAAGCCATATAAAAAGGATATGAAAAGGCCCACCGCCCGTAAGGCAACTCGTGTGGTCGCGTGAATTGTGTGAAAGGCAAACTGCCATCAAGGAATCATTAAACTATATGCTCGTTGAATTTTACAATCGTCCGAAAACAACTTAAAATTGCAGCTGATATAATTGTTAAAACCGATCGGCTGGAAGTGGAGAGAGGGACTTGAAATAATGGTTATGTTTACAATCGCTAATGATAGGGTCAGCGATCATCTTTATGTTATCGGTCTGGTTTGACGCAGTCATTATCTCCATAAAATTAATAATTTGTTAATCCTGCGGAAACATTGCTTTCAGCTGTGTTGCTTATGTTAGCAATGTGTTAGTTTTTTATTAGATTTTTGCATGAACAAACAAGCCAGCAATATCATAGTGCTATTTACAGCATTCGTTTACCTGGTGTTTGCATGCCTGTATGTTGTTGCCTGCAGCAAAATTAGCACCCATTTTAAGTTCGCAAAGGTGGAGTCGACGATTTCTATGGCAAACAGCCCCGCCAATAAGCACCAGGGCAGCTTTTTATCAAGGCCACGGGTGGTCAGCCAAAAACTGATTAGTAAGCTTATTCTACCTGTAATCGCACTATGCTTGTCGGTTATTATTGCCGATCGCCTAAATACACCAATTACCCTCTTCAATATTCCACTCCTTGTTCGCCGCCGGGCGAAAATTATCCTGTTCCAAAACATGAGGCTATGATCGGGTCAGTTAAACTTCGACCAATTAGAGAGTTTGGCGGTTCGCCAATTGTTTGTTAACATTCAAATTTTATGATCATGACCGATGAGTTGATAGTACAACAACTAAAATATAAAGAGACACAGCTATTAAATGAACTCAATAAAGTGCGCCTGGCCTTAACGGCATTTATAGACGATATTAATTTTGGCGTTCCTGATTCCATTGCGGGGTACCCGGATGGTAATATTCCGCTTCAGTTTGATAAAAATCTGACCTATGGCAGTAAGATTTTGTTCATCCTTTCCCGATCGGAAAAACCAATGCTGGTTGACGAGATCACAGCGCAAATCCACAACCTGGAACCTGAACTCGAAATTAACAGGCTGCATAAAAGCGTAAGCCATAATGTATCCATGCTGGCCAAATATGCGAAGGTTAAAAAGCATCCGTTCAACCGTAAAATAAAGTACTCTTTATAACTTTATATTAAGTTGGACATTTGAATGACTAATCAGTAAAATGGTTGGTCATTTTTTATTTTGTTTGAATTTAAATTGCCAAATCTTTAAAAAATTCACAATCCCCGCTTTTCCTAATAAGCAAGGTTTTTTCGTTGTAACAAAGTGGTGATGGAAAAATTATTTTTTGTTAACAATGGTGGATTTTTTGTCCGTTTGTTTAGTATTTGTTAACTTTTTGTTGTTGTCGGATAAACGTTCGCGTAACATTTCCGGGATAGTTTTATGGCGATAAACAAAAATCGCACATGAAACAAAACTTACTCATTAAAATTTCACGATTACTCTTCACCACAATGGTAATCGCCTGTATGTTTTGCGGCAACCTTTTTGCGCAAAATAATACAATCAGGGGGATTGTTTTAGATAACAACGGCCAGCCCCTTCCCGGCGCAAGTGTAACCATCAAGGGCACTACCCGCGGAACAAATACTGGTATTGAAGGCCGCTTTACCATCGCGGCGGAAAAAGGGGAAACGCTGGTGATCCGAATCATCGGGTTTGACACCCAGGAAGTAGTGATCGGCACAGACAATTATGTGTCGATACAATTAAAGGAAACAGTGAATTCACTCAATGAGGTAGTAGTGACAGCATTAGGTGTTAAAAAGGAATTTCAAAAACTGGGGTATTCGCAGTCAGTAATCAAAGGAGATGAAATGACCGAGGCCCGTGATGCCAACCCGTTCCAGTCAATGGAAGGTAAAGTGGCAGGTTTGACCATTGGCTCCAGTTCTGAAATGTTCGGTTCACCTACCGTTGTTTTACGCGGTAGCGAAGACATTCTTTACGTTATTGACGGAGAGCCTGTTGAGTCTAACACCTACGATTTCAACCCGGATGACATTGAGAGCTACACGGTGTTAAAAGGGCCAAACGCTGCAGCCCTTTATGGTTTCAGGGGTATCAATGGCGCTATCATTATCACAACCAAAAAAGGCACCAACGATAAAAAAGGCTGGCAGGTTGATCTTAATGAAACACTTGAAGCAGAAAAAGGGTTTATTGTGCTGCCACAGGCCCAAACACAATATGGCCGCGGTACAAACTATTTTTACGGCGCCGATGTTAATGGTCAGTCCGCAGGTTATGGTGATATAACGACAGACCCGCCGGGATCCAACCCACTTTATGACAACTTTCAGCGTTTGCCGGAATGGGGGCCTCAATTTGATGGCCAGTTAATCAGGCAGTTTGACAGCCCTTACAACACGGTTACGGGCATCAGGACGCCAACCCCATGGTTAGCACGCGGCGCTGATAATTTCAATAATTTTGTGCAAACCGGTTATACCAGCACAAATTCAGTTTCGCTTGCGGCCAGCGGGCAAAATTATAATATTCGCTTATCCTATGGCCACACCTTTCAACAGGGCGATTTTCCGAACACCAAATTAAATATCGACAACTTTAAAATAGCAGCAGGTTATGACATCACCCCAAAATTAAGGGTTGATGGTGATTTGAACTTAAACGAGCAGTATTCGCCAAATGTTCCCGACGCTAGCTACGGCCCTAACAGCTATGCCTATGAGTTCTTTGTATATGGCTCAGCTGATTACCCTATTAATGAGCTGAAGAACATTTACCAGGGCCCTGCCGGCGTGCCAAACCTTGAACCTTACGCGCAGGAATACGGCCGTGAAAACAACCCCTGGTTCCAGGCTGAAAAATGGCTCCGTGGACGTACGGACCAGGTAGTTAACGGATCATTGGCGCTTACCTACAAAATTACTGATGATTTTAATGTAAGGGTACGTACCGCATTAAATACTTATATTGAGCAGAATACCGAGCAGGTACCTTCGGGCACAAACCTGAACGATTATCTGCCATGGTACTATTTTGGCTGGTACGGTGATTACAGGCAGGATGACCGTAATTTATTGGAAAATAATACCGATTTAACGCTGAACTACAATAAAAAGCTTGCAAAAGACTTTAGCATTACAGCTTTAGCAGGTGCTAACGAGCGTTCATTCAGGTACCTGTCCGATTGGGCAACTACCCAGGACCTTTCCATTCCGAATGTATATAACCTAGACAACTCTGCGAAACAGGGCTATGCGTATAACTTTGATTCAAAAATGCAGGTTTACAGCGCGTATTATTCGTTTGATATTGGCTACAAAAATTATATCAACATTAATACCACCGGCCGCGTAGACAATCTTTCAACACTGCCATCGGGTAATAATACATTCTTCTATCCTTCCGTTTCGGTAAGCTCAGTAGTTAATGATTATATTAAATTACCCGAATTTATTTCGTTTTTAAAAATAAGGGGCTCGTTTGCCGATGTTAAAGGGGGCCTTACTTCGCCAACTATTGGTACATCCTATAATGCAGCACAATCAACCGCTTTGGGTACAGGCTGGAATTCGCAGCCGGTTGGTAATTTATTGGGATATGGCACGGAATTGTACACGCCATATAACGGGCCAACTTATTTGAACTCGAGTTCAAACGGACCAACAACTTACTATAATGGTTCGTCATCTGTAAACCTTTCCAATACCATTTCCAACGCCAATCTTAAGCCCTATGATGTTCAGTCAGAAGAATTTGGGGCCGACATTAAGTTTCTTAATAACCGATTGGGCTTTAATGGTACTTATTTTACAACGCTTAACGGCCCGAACATTATTTCGTTACCAGTGGCGCCATCTACAACCAACTCCACCGAAATTGTTAACGGTTTAACTACCCGCAAAAAAGGTATCGAACTGGAATTGGTCGGTTCTCCGCTAAGAAGTAAAGACGGCCTTAATTGGGACATAAACGCTAATTATTCTACTTATAAAGAAACGCTAGCATCTGTTTATAACGGCGCTACCTCTATTTTCCAAAATGATCATTTGTATCACATTGGTGACCGGTTAGACGCACTTTACGGTACAAAGTTTGTACGTGATGCCAACGGAGATATTATCAACAGCGGCGGTGCGCCAATTTCAGCTCCAAGCCAGCCCAATGACGAGAATTATGGTTTATTAGGCTATGCCGACCCCGATTTTGCTTTTGGCATCCGGAACCAATTCAGTTATCATAACTGGACCTTGAGCTTCCAGTTTGACGGCAGGATCGGCGGGAAAATTTACGATTATACCTATTACAAGAGTATGAACGGCGGTACTGCTGTTGAGTCGGCTGAAGGTGCGTACGGCGTCGCACGTAATGCGGACTGGCAATCCCTTGAAACTACCGGTAAGGTGGGCAACGGCGGCCAGGGATCTTATATTGGCCCGGGTGTAACGATTACAAGTGGTACGCCACAATACGGCCCCGGTGGCGTAATAACCAATTTAAATCAGCTTACTTTCGCACCAAACACTACACCTCAAACAGTACAGGCTTATATATCAAGCGATTTAGGTGGCAACTTTGACGAATATTATATAGTTAGCCGCTCATTTGCCAAATTGCGTGAAGCGACAATAGGTTATAACTTGCCTGAAAAAATGTTACAGGGCTCGTTTATTAAAAAAGCGAGCTTTAACATAGTAGGCAGAAACTTACTATACTTTGCCGCCCGTAAAGATATTGACCTTGACGAATATGCTTCAGGTTATGACGCGTCAACCAGGAACTTAACTGGCCAGGGCGACTCGGGCAACCCTATAACCTTAGCCAGCCCGACGGCACGCCGTTATGGTTTAAATATCCATTTAACATTCTAAATTGTTTAATTGATTAAAAAGAAATTTATGAAAATAAAATCATTCATCCCATTAGCCTTATTGTTAACAATAGGCATGGTATCAATAACCGGGTGCCAGAAAGGCGACCTGATTGATAACCCAAATTTGGCGGCCTCAACGGGTACCGTACCGGCTTCTTTAATTCTGAACCATATTACCGCAACTTTGATAAAAAGCGACGAGGAGCCTTTTAATGAGAGCTCGCGGGGCGACCAATACTTTTTATCAAACTACGCTTATTATTGGAGCACTAACAACTATAACTATGGCAGTACCGAAGATAGTTATAACGTTTTGAAATATGCTATTGCATTACAGGCCCAGTCAACTGCACAAAACGGTAACCAAACCAACAAGTATTATGCATTAGGCCAGTTTTTCAAAGCCTATGCCGGTATCTGGTTATCACAAAGGGTGGGCGACATTCCCTTTTCACAAGCAGGTAATCCCGCTATTACTACGCCTAAATACGATTTGCAGCACGACGTTTACAAAAGCTGTTTAGCGCTGTTGAGCAGCGCCAATTCAATAATTGCCCCATTAGCTGCCGCTACACCAAACGCCAGGCTGGATAATGGCGATATTTTCGGCCTTACTTACCTGCAATGGCAAAAGCTGATTAATACTTATACTTTGCGCGTTCTGATCAGTTTAAGCAAACGTGTTGGCGATCCAACGGCATCCGATCTTAATATAGCCGCAACGTTCAACACCATCGTAAACAATCCATCCACCTATCCCATCATGACCGGTAATTCGGATGATCTGATTTACGTTTTTAACACTACAAACACTTATCCGGTTTACGCGGATGGTAATGCACCTTATGATAACTTCGGCAATATTTCTTCAGCGTACGTTAACGCAACCGCTCCCAACGAGGACCCTCGTCTTCTTTTGGTTGCAACCCCCGCACCGCAACAAATAACAGGTGGCAAACAGCCGGGGGATTTTACCTCGTACGTAGGTTCTGATGATGATATAGTGATAGGGACGCTCAATAGCAACTCAGCTGGCGGGCAGTATTCATACATGAGCGACTTCCGCTATTTTGTTTTACCGGCGGCAATCACCGGTGCAAATGCCGAACCATTCGTGTTCATTGGATACCCTGAGTTGTGTTTCAACATAGCTGAAGCTATTAATCGTGGCTGGGTTACAGGTCAAAGTTCATCAACCTGGTACAACGCGGGTATTAATGCATCGTTATCATTTTACAAGCTGACTAACGGCGAAACCATAAATATTACTAATCTGTCAGGTAATACAATAGGCACTGCAACCGTAAATACCACTCAGTTCTTGAATAACGTGGCTTATTCGGGTGATAATGCTACAGGCCTGGCCCAGATATTTACGCAACGTTACGTTGCTATGTTCATGAATTCAGGCTGGGAATCGTTTTATCAGTGGAGAAGGTCGGTAAGTACGACCTATCCAAATGGGTTGCCAACCTGGAGCCAGGGTGGTCCCGGAATTGGTACAGTAAACAGTTTATTGCCACGCCGCTGGGAATATCCTGCAAACGAAGCCGCTTTCAATACAGCTAATTATAATGCGGCACTTCAATCGCAGTTTGGCGGCGTAGATGACCCAACCAAAGACACCTGGCTTACAAAATAATAGGATCAAATAAATTTTCTCACAGGAGCAGGGGGTACTTTAGCCAGGTCCCCTGCTTTTTTGATTTTAAGATAATGAAAAAAACAGCACTAATTTTCGCATTGATACTGGTAGTATCGGGTGCGATGGCACAAGTTGCCGACAGTACGCAGCGCCACGTAGTGTTAAAAGGCGCGGCAAATTTTCGCGACCTCGGAGGATATCAAACAACAGATGGCCACCATGTAAAATGGGGAGAGATATACCGCAGCGCGGATATCAGCAAGTTAACCGACTCGGACCTCGTGGTGTTAAAAAACCGAAACATAAACTATGATGTTGACCTGCGAGGTCACCAGGAGGCACAGCAGGCGCCTGACCGCTTGAACCCGGGGATGGATTATATCCTGCTGCCGGCCGGAAGCGATGGCCTTAACAACTGGATGAAGAGTATCACGAAGGTGAAAGGCAGCGGCGGCGACTCGTTGATGATTATATTTTACAGCAATATCGACTCGCTTGCCTTGCGTTACAAACCTTTTTTTGATAAGCTACTGGCCTTGCCTCAGGGACAGGCCCTGGTTTTTCATTGCACAGCAGGGAAAGACCGCACGGGTATAGGTGCGGCCCTTTTACTTTATTCCCTGGGCGTACCGTACGAAACCATTGTAAATGACTTTTTAGCAACCAATTACTATCGCAAAGGTGTAAACGCAAAAATGACGGGCCAGATGGCTGCCATGCATATCGATCCCGAAGTGGCAAAAACGATGTTGAGCGTAAAAAAAGAAGACCTGGATGCTACATTTAGCGCGATAACCAAGCGCTATGGTTCAGTTGATATTTATTTAAAAACGCAGATTGGGCTGGATGATGAAAAGATCGCCCTTTTGAAAAAGAAGTTTTTGGAATAAGAAAATACTTTTTTAGCAAAGGATTGGATTGTCGGGCAGCCCAATCCTTTTTTGCTGTCTGATCCTATTATATGAACACAGCGTTAATTTTCAGTTAATTAAGTGGTGAATGGGCAACTTATCGCTTCAAGCCCGGTCTCGTAGATAAAAATATGCCTTTGGAGCTTTATGATGAAACAATTACTACTATTCCTTTTCCTGTCAATAAACTTTAATTTATTTGCCCAGCCATCACCCCCGGAGCTAATCATAAAGGGAGTAGTCGTCGATTCGGCAAGCAGGAAGCCCCTTGGTTTGGCAACGCTCATTTTGCGCGATGTGCAAAGTACTGTAGCGATAAAGTCGATGTTAACGCGCGATGACGGCACGTTTGAGTTTACAGTTTCCACGCAGAAAAAATATAATCTTGACCTGGCATACGTCGGTTATCGGTCAAAATCCTTGGAGATAGCTGTTGATTCCCTCGCGGGTAAACGAATTGCCAACGTGGGCGAAATACCGATGGTACCGGCAAGCAGGGAATTAAAGGAAGTTGCCATCACGGCGACCCGGCCAATATTAACCAAAGAGATTGATCGCATCAGTTTTGACGTACAGGCAGATCCGGAAAGTAAATCTAACGATGCCCTGGAAATGCTGAGAAAAGTGCCAATGATCACCGTTGACGGCAATGACGTTATTCAGCTAAAAGGCAGCACAAATTATGTTATTTTTATTAACGGCAAACCATCGGCTTTGATGGTTAACAACCCCGCAGATGTGTTAAAGGCAATGCCGGCTGCGGTGATAAAAAAAATTGAAGTGATCACCATACCCCCGTCCAAATATGATGGGGAAGGTTTAGCGGGAATTATAAACATTATCACCCTGCAAAAAAACGAGGAAGGGTTCAACGGCAGTATTTTTACCCGCTACAATAATATATTTGGCGAACGGGGAAGCCTATCGCTTAGCGCAAAAAAGGGTAAATTTGGTGTAAACACTTTCTTGGGGCTGGGGCATCAACCGTCAAAAGCTAATGTTGCTGGTTCAATGTTAACTACCTTTTCACCGGCAACTAATTTGTCGCAACAAGGAGAGAATGTTAACGGCGGGAATTTTAATAATGGCCAGGCGGTACTCAGTTTTGAGGCCGACAGCCTCGACCTGTTTACCGCATCGATGGATTTTGTGAACCGGAAGTTTGAACAGAATACGTTCCGTAACTCGCAATTGTATATACTTCCGGATAGTTTGGCACAATCCAATCAACTCAATAATGCCGGGATAAATACAATCGGGGCGTTGGATCTGGGCCTGAATTACCAACTAAGTTTCAGGCAAAATAAAAATGAGCTGCTTACTTTTTCGTACCAGTATTCATCCGCTAACATTCAGCAAACCAACTACGTAACAGAAACCGAAATTTATAATTATGCCGGCAGCGGTTTCAACCAGGAAAATAGCACCGGATCAAAAGAGCAAACGTTTCAAATAGATTTTGTAAAGCCGGTAAACAAATCCGTGACAGAAGCAGGTGTTAAAGCGATATTAAGAACGAACACCAGCGATTTTGCTGATGAAAACCTGGACGCACTAAGCGGCCAATATCTTCCGGATACCGCGTTAACCAACCAGTTTAATTATCACCAGGACGTTTACAGCATTTACGGTACTTACCAGTTAACACTCGCCGGTTGGACCGTGAAAGCAGGAGCCCGCGCTGAAAATACTTTTATCAGTGGTGATTTTTCATCTGAAACGGCGTTTGCCGGGCAGCATTATATTAATTTACTCCCCGCTATATCGCTGCAGCGCAATTACGCGCAAACCGGCATTTTTTCCCTAGGTTATACGGAAAGAATACAACGCCCCGGCATTATGCAGCTAAACCCGTTTGTAAACCGTTCAAACCCCGAATTTATCATTACTGGCGACCCTGATCTTCGCCCGGTTCTAAATCATATATTCGAACTGAGCTACAGTAAGTTTGCAAAAGCCGGTGTTAATGCAAGCCTGAGTTATACATTTGCTGACAATACAATTCAGAGTGTAACGTCATTGCTCAGCAATACAGTATCGAAAACAACGTATTCAAATATCGGAAAAAACCAAAGCGCGGGCATTAGCCTAAGCACAAATTATCCAATTACCGAAAATATTATTTTCAATATAAATGCCCAGTTGGCGCACCTTTGGATAACCGGCATATATAATTCGCAATTTTATAAAAACGATGGCGACCAGGGAAATGTGAGCGCTTTTGCGCGATATAATTTCGATAAAAATTTTAACGCCACAGTCAATTTTGGCTATTCCAGCGGTAATGTTTATCTGCAGGGCAGTTCAAGCGACTATGTTTATACATCTCTTAACATCATTAAAGAACTTTTTGACAAAAGGTTTACCGTCTCATTAACCGTATACGACCCGTTTCAACCGTATAATACCGGCAGCAGCTATACCAGGACCCCGGATTTTCTGCAATCCAGCTACTCCCAATACTATTATCAGAATATTAGATTGGCCCTTAATTACAAGTTTGGTAAGTTAAGCAGTACGATTAAAACGAATAACCGTGGCATAAGAAATGATGACGTAAAGGGCAACAACAACGGAAGCGAAAACTAACGTAGTCTATTGCCTTTATATTTCTTTGCCGGTCTTAGCAGAAAAAGGCGCAGTGCATATTTATTGAGCCGGTGCGTCTGATGTCTTGCTTTAAGGGGTGTAGCGGGTCAATGAGCCCTTATAAGAACTATCAGCCCTTTAGATGCTTTTTTAAGGTTATGCTGAAATGATGCCCTCCAATTTATTTGATGTGATCAACTTTACCAACTCATCGCCGGCGATTTCAATATTTCCATCGTTTTGAATTTTTATACAATTGGTAAGGTCGCAATTTATTTCTTCAGTCCTTTTTATTCTTTTTTCAATTTCTTCAGTGCTTTCACGACCGCGGCCGGCAAGGCGCTGGCTAATCACTTCCGGACTGGCTTCTATCAATATAACTGTCATTGCAGGATACAATTGCTGTGCCACAGGCAGGTATTGCCGCGAACCGTTTATCACCACGTTCATGCCGTTGTGCAGCCAGCTGTCTATCTCGGCGCCAATGCCGTAATATTTGCCATGGCTTTCCCAGTGCAATGCGAAACACCCGGCCCTGGCCCTGAGTTTAAATTCTTCAGGGCTTAAATACACATGGTTTTCGTTATTGTGTCCTGGTTCACGGGTAATATACCGGTGGGCGAACGCTACCGCTGTACTTCCATTGATTTTGGTTCGGGCATAGTTCATCAGGGTGTCTTTTCCCGCCCCCGAAGGCCCTATAACGTAAAATAGTTTACTCATAGCTTATTCCTTTATTTCAAGTACCAGGTCGTCTGCCCCTAGTTCAATCGAATTTTTAATAAAACTGTAGGTTTGATCAGCTGCTTGTCTTAGGGCCTCGTTAAAAGGCTGGCCCCTATAAAAATGGTTTAAAATAAATAGCGCCACAAAGGCATCGCCAGAACCGCCATAATTTCTGGGCAGCAGTTGGTGAAGATATTTTAAAGATTGATTTGTGAACGTTTGAAAACCTATGGCAGATCCTTCAACCACGCTGGTTACCACTAAAGTGGTTGATGGATACAGGCTTGTAAATTGTTCGGCAAAATCCAAAACTATGTCTGCTCCATCCGGGGCATTACCCGTAAGCAATCTGAGTTCGGTAATATTGGGGAAGACAATATCCGAGTGCCTGATGATCGGCGGCCAGTGATCAATTACCGCCTGCGGTACGTAAGTCCGACCATGGTCACCGCAAACCGGGTCGGTGAGAATGGTTTTTATTATGTCGCTGTAGGCCTCAATCATTTGTAAAATGATATTGGCCTGTTCGTCTTTACCCAGGTAACCGATATATAAAATAAGTTCAAGATCGCGGCTCACTGCTAAATCGAGCGTGCTTTGCAGGAGTTCGCGGAAAGGAGGATCGAATTTTTTAACCAATGACATGTTGGTCAGGCCATTTAGTATCAGGCTGGGAACCGGCAGCACTTTTTCGCCCAGGATGGCGATAAACGTTTTTAAACTGGCCGTTCCGTGCACGGCGAAACTTCCAACGGCTAAAACATATAGTTGCTTTCCCTGCATATTTAATCGATCACTAAGGTTGTGCTAATACCGAAATGATCGCTTGGATATATTCCTTTTTCATGATCTTTCGAGTTCAAAACAATTGATGAATTTACAAAATCGGGGTGATTATTTTGGGAAGGAAACGGGAGTGCGAATATGTGGTCCACACAGATCATTAATCCCCGATTGAAAGCTTCAGCGAGACTATAGCGGGGTTCGGCGCCACTACCAGCTGTATAACAATCGATTGCTTTAGCTTTTAAAGTGAGTTCATTGATCTCCGGTGAACCCGGTATGGCATTTAAATCGCCGCAAATGATCTTATATTTATATCCGTCGAAGGCAAAAGCCTTGTCGGCCACAAACCCAGCCTGTTCTTTTCTCAACTCAACGTTTCTTAAATGCGTAAGATGCGTATTAGCCAAAAGCATTTTGCGTTCGCCGGGCAGCACAATTTCAGCCAATTGAAGTTTGCGCTGTTCGTCGCCGGGCACATCAGGCAGGATATAATTTTCAAGTTCACTTAAAGGAAATGAAGATAATATTCCCAGGCCTGAAAAACTGTTTACCCAATTTCCTTTAAACAGCCGTTTTCTGAACCGTCCCGGCAAAAAACAGGCTTGCATATCCAAAGCCTCCGATAAAAACTTCAATGTGTCGGCGTTAGCTTCATCGCTCGAAAAACATTCCTGACAAGCTATAACAGCGGGCGATATTGCCTTCAATTGCTCCGCAAGCAGTACAATTCGTTTGTCATAATTGCCGTCGCATTTCCATGTATTGATGGTGACGATCTTTATCTGTTCCATTAATTTGACGCATTTCGAAATTGCCGAAATAGCATTCAGCTTTCGTTAGCAGCCGGTTAGATTTTCATTAAGTGTAACAGGTTAGTTGGATGCAAATGTTTACAAATACTAAACACTACTTCCCCAAATTATTAGCGAAATGTTAGTAATTAGTAAGTATTTTGTTAACTTAAACTTAATTTAACCTCAAACCGCAATTTTATGGTTAGCAATTAACATAACGCTAAAATTCACTTCAAATCTGTTTGCTAATATCGTGGTACAAATCTGCACATATTATGAAAAAAAACCGGCTGGTTGTGATCGATGATCACTATGATGTTTTGGAAATCCTAAAACACAACCTTGTTGGCGACGGGTACGAGGTAAAGATATTTTTTAATGCCGTTGACGCCCTTAAGTATATCAATAGCGACAATACCGATCTGGTGATAACCGATTGGATGCTACCCGAAATGGATGGCCTGGAGCTTTGCAAAAACCTAAAGATGAGCTCTTCCACGCAGGATATTCCATTAATTATGCTCACCGGTAAAAGCGACGAGATTGATGCGGTTACGGCGCTTGAGGTGGGCGCCGAGGATTATTTATCTAAACCTATCCGCATCAGGGAACTTTTAAGCCGGGTAAAAAAGATACTGAAAAGGCGGTTGGGCGAAGAAACGGGCCGGCCCAGAAAGGAAATACGTGAGATAATAGAATGCGGCCCGTTAAAAATGAACCGGGTAAGCTACAAAGTATTTCTGCATGATGAATTACTCGAATTAACCATCGGCGAATTCAAATTACTGGAATTGCTGGCCAACCAGCCCGGAAAAGTATTTTCCCGCAACCAAATCATCGAAAAAATTAACGGCTCTCAATATTTCGCTACCGAACGGTCAATAGATGTACAGGTAGCCGGCTTGCGAAAAAAATTGGGTGATTTTAAAGACGCGGTTGAAACCGTAAGATCGGTTGGATACCGGTTTAGCGAGGCAGAAATGCTTAACGAGCAGGTGAAATAATCCTTTAAATCACGATACTTTACAACCCGGGTTATTATTGCAGAAACGTCAGTTGTAGCTTCTTTCGCCCTGACATTCTGTTGGGACGGACTTTACTGAATTCCGGACTAATCATACCCTAACAAAAACATATTTTTTCACTAATTAATGGCAAATAATTGCCGCCTAATTTTGGCAAAACCAACCGGGACAAATGGAAAACCAGGATTATATATTATGTGAATGTGAGCTGGGGCCGCTAACGGGCTTTGTGGCCTCGCTTGAGGAAAAGTTTGAGGTGAAGGTAGCAAAAGCACCGTCAGTGTGCATGACGATGATACAGGCCGAGGATTCGGTTGAATACCAGGAATTCTATTTAGGCGAAGCGCTGACTACCGAATGCGAGGTGTTGGTTGAAGGCCAGCGCGGTTACGGCATTTGCCTGGGTGATGAACCGGTGCGCGCCTATTGCATTGCCTTTATTGATGCATTAACCCAACTGCCCGGCGCCGATATTTCAAGCGTAGAAGCCTTTTTGAACCAACACGCCGAATTGATCAGCAACGCTTTGCAACTGGAATATAACCAGATAATGCGCACAAAGGTGGATTTTAAATTGATGGAGCAGGAATAAATATGCAAACTGAACTGAACTACGAAATTGTTTTTGATGCCCAGGAACATTTTCGATTGCTGCTCGACAGCATGTCGCGGCCAGGCAAGATCAACACTTTCCCTGCCGTGGAAATATTTCCGCCCGAGGGCTTAAACTACGGCGCTGCATTAACCGGCTTCGCTTTGCTTAACCCGGATGCGACTTATTTTATCTGCGGAGAAAATGCCGAAGGAATAGCTGACTACCTGCTGATCAATACTGCGGCACAGCAGGCCGATATTTTGACCGCCGATTATGTTTTTGTCCCGGAGGGTTACTTTGATGAATCGCTGTCCGGTGCGCGAATAGGCGTACCTGCTTACCCCGAAGATAGCGCCACTTTTATTGTCGGGTGCGAATTGATCAGCGAAAACCCACACGGAAATTCCTTGAAGCTTAATTTAAAAGGCCCGGGCATAAATGGCGAAGCAGTGGTATTTGTGAGCGGTTTAAACCCGGAGTTGCTTGACTTTGTTATAGAACAGAACTCCGAGTATCCATTGGGCCTCGACCTTATCCTGACCGACGAGAGCAGCAACCTGATCTGCATCCCGCGCAGCAATAAATTCAGTTTTTCACAACCCGAACATATTAACCTTTAAAATAATAACCCATGGGATATGTAGCAGTAAAAGGCGGCACCGAAGCCATACACAATGCCAGTGAGCTGGCCGAATTTTACCGGGTAAAGGGGAATACCACGCCAATTGACATTGCCCAGGTGCGCAGCCAGATGCGGCTGGCCATTGACAAGGTGATGGGCGAAGGCGGGATTTACGCGCCGGAGTATGCAGCCATCGCTTTAAAACAGTCCGAGGGTGATGTGTTCGAGGCAGCTTTTATTCTTCGCGCATTCCGCACAACGCTGCAGCGGAATTATTATTCGGATATCATTAACACGCGCGAGATGTTTGTGCGGCGGAAAATATCGTCCTCGTTCCGCGAAATTCCTGGTGGGCAGATCCTGGGCCCTACACGCGATTATACCCAGCGTACGCTCGATACCGCAAAGGCAACCGAACAAACAGCTGATATTAATTCCTTTCTGGGGGCGTTCGATGCAAAGATCGACCCTGAAAAACTGCAGGGTGTCAATACCTTCGGCAAAGTAATCGATCTGCTAAAAAATGAAGGCTTGCTCAAACCTGCCGATCCAAATGAGGACAGAACGCTTACCGATATCACACGCGAGGCGATCAAATTCCCGGCGCCCCGGTCAGCGAGGTTACAAATGATGGCCCGCGCGGAAACCGGCGGCCTGATGGCCCTCGGCTACAGCAGCCAGCGCGGCTTCGGCAGCGTACACCCAACCGTAGGAGAGTTACGCTACGGAACGATCCCCGTAAAGGTGAAGGACGCAAGCGGCAGGAAAAGGTATATCGGCAAAATTGAAGTTACGGAATGTGAAATGATCACCGGCAGCAGGCCGGGAAAGAAAAATACGCCCCCGTATTTTACAATTGGTTATGGTTTGTGCTTCGGCCATAACGAAACCAAGGTGATCTGCATGAGCACGCTGGACAGCGCTATGCGCCGGCCGGAACTGGGTGCGCCGGCGAACGACCAGGAATTTGTTCTCTACCATACCGAAGGCGTTGAGGCCATGGGTTTTACCAATCACTTGAAGCTGCCGCATTATGTAACGTTCCAATCGGCATTAAGCAATACACGTGCTTCCATTCAGCGCAACAAACAGGCAAACCTGGAAGCTGAAGCCTATAAACAGATGCATTCTGTATAAACGGAATTTATTATGATCGAAAATAAAAAGTATTCCAACAAGTATAATTTTGCCTTCATCGACGAATCGACCAAAAAAGAGATTCGTCGAAAACTACTCAAGGCTGTCGCCATACCAGGCCACCAGGTGCCGTATTCGTCACCCGAAATGCCCATATCGCGCGGCTGGGGCACCGGCGGGCTGCACATTACATTAGCGATCATCGGCAAAAAAGATGTTTTCAAAATCATCGATCAGGGCAGTGATGCGAGTGTAAATGCCTGCAACCTGCGTGAATTTGTCAATTTCATGACCGGTTGCGAAACGACCTTCGACACTTCAAAAGCCACGCTTGTTCAAACCCGTCACCGGATTACCGAAGAGGAACTGAACGAAAAGCAGATCATCGTTTTCCAGGTGCCCCTGCCCGAGCCTTTGCGGATGGTGGAACGTTATGAGTATAAAACGCTGCTGATGCACGCCGAGGCGGATTACTCCAAAATGTGGGTTTCCCTTTACGAATCTTACGTGCGATATGGGGCTATCATGCAGGGCGCCGGCTACCCGGTAATGGTAAACGGGCGTTATATTATGTCGCCTTCGCCGATACCGAGATGGGACACCCCGAATTTGAACCAGGCCAAAACGCTGTTTTTGTTTGGCGCCGGGCGCGAGAAAAGATTATACGCCGTACCGCCTTATACGGATGTTGAACCGCTGGAGTTTGAAGACGTAAACTTCGAAATAGAAAACTTTGCTGATGCAGCCTGTTATAAAACCGGCTTTAAAAAAGCTTTCCTGGACGAATTGTATGCAGACGACGGCGCCAGAAAGTATGTCATCAGCGACAGTAATTTCCTGGATAAAGTGAACGAAAAACAGGAAACCCATCAATACACCAATAAATACATTGATCAACTGGAAGAATATGACCTGGAGAGAGGATAATTGGCTGTTGCGCGTGCGCAACCTGACAAAAATATATGGGGATCCGGGCGAAAATACACTGGCATTAACCGGCCCGGCTTTTAACAGCAACCAATGCCCCGAAACCGACAGCATTGTGGCTTGCGCCGATATCAATTTCGATCTGTACCCGGGCGAAGTGCTGGGCATCGTTGGCGAGAGCGGCTCCGGCAAAAGCACGGTGGTAAAAATGCTGTATTTCGACCTGGAAAAAACCGGCGGCGCGGCCTGGTTGAGGCCCTATCACGATGGCAGCATCAATATATTAAACGAATCAAATCAAAGAAAACGCTATATCCGGAATAACCTGATGGGGATGGTATACCAAAACCCCCGGGACGGTTTGAATTTCGGTTTTTCTTCGGGAGGCAATATTGCTGAAAAGCTGATCATGGCTGGCAATATGCACGTGGGCAATATTCGGGGCAGGGCTTATGAACTGCTGGAAAAAACCGAAGTGCCCGTTCAGCGCATGGACGACCGGCCAGGAACCTTTAGCGGCG
>Ga0302140_10004346_pt1 | contig 18046 bp, 22 predicted proteins | sample I_Bog_E1_1_FD_202095 | JGI IMG/M metagenome (GOLD analysis project Ga0302140, IMG submission 202095) | Peat permafrost microbial communities from Stordalen Mire near Abisko, Sweden - I_Bog_E1_1 | ecosystem: Environmental > Terrestrial > Soil > Wetlands > Peat | place: Sweden: Abisko, Stordalen... | reverse complement strand
ACGAATTTTGCACGACCCTTTCGACCAAAACATGGGAACACCGGCTGTAGACTGTGAAACAACAGCCACCTAGTTGGCGACGGTCTGATAGCAATTGCCACTGCCATCCCAGCTTTCGACAGCGATGACCTGGAAGTTCAAGGTGCCAAGGTTCAAACCCAGATCCGCCCAGGCAGTGAAGTGGTTCTCGACGGTGACGGTGCCGCTAACGCGGGTGGAATCGCGGATTGAGATATACTGATTAAAAGTCGAAGTGCCTACAATAGACGGTTCGTTAACGCGCTCGTTCTCCCAGATAGTGTAAGTAGCGCCATCACTGTAGACCGTGCCCTTCTTGGTACCGGTCTGAGTCAGGTCGACGATGTCATCGATGATATAGTACTCTACCAGCGGATTGGTCGTCCAGCCGTACACGGACAGGGTAGCGAGTCCGGAGTCGACAGTAAAGCTGCCAGCGTGGGTAATGGGCCTGGCAATGCAAGGTCAGTCACTTAGATCAAGGACTAGGGAAGAAGAAAAGCAAGAGGGAAGGTGGGTTAGTCCCGTACAGGGTGCTTCCAGGATTCCAGCCAACGCCGACGACGAAGTCATCAGTAGTATCCCAGGCAACGTAGAACTCGCCGCTGGCTGGGGCGAAGTCCACCGTACCTCCGGTGGTGTAATCCTGATCGTAGTTTGTGGAGCGGCGAGACATGGTCAAATTCCGACGAGCCAACATGAGCGGGTGGTCAGGCCCCATGACGAAGTTGTGAGGGCCGCGCTTCTGAACAGGTGTCTCGGCTGTGGGAACGGCGAGTGCTGGAGCAATGGCGGTGAGCACCATGGCGAGGTGAGAGAGGGCAACCATGACGACCGGAGTTATTGATGATAGCCTAGTAGCTGACAGCGTTGGAAAATGGATATATTGCAGGTGACGATGGTTAGATTGAGATGTATGCTAGAGGAACAATTCAGTCGTTTGTGCTTGGCTTTATATGTTTTGTATCCATGCTTAAGGCTCTCCTCACGCTCTCCCCAGGCGATGTCAGAAGAAGCTAGAACTATGGGAACTAGAACTAGGTACCCGCGGACTGGAGACTGTCTAATCCCTCTTTCTTTGTTCCGTTTTCCTTTTGCCTAATTATCGCGGAGGCATGAGGACAATTTGGCCTATTGGGGCGCTACCACAAGTCCCTGACGCTTGCTCTACAGGGCAAACATGCCGAGCTCTCTGCTAAGTCTCCTCGTGTCACTTGCAAACCCTGACTGGGGTTTGCGGATCTCGCCAAGCGCGCCCGCCTGCACCCCGCACAGCTGACCTTAGGGTTCCGGCCAGGGCTGCCGAAGGAAAAACGCCACCCCGCTCCGGCTCCTTCTTTCTCCACTCTCTGCCGATGTCAGGGCTGACTGCATGACTGCAAGCCATGACGGGCGCGACGAGCTGTCCTGTGTGCGTGTGGGGAAACGCCATCCGATCGTGCGTACGACGTATGATAGGCGGAACTATCAATATAACCGGAATAGCCGTCGGATCCATCTCAGTTGCGCCTATCTATCAAGAGTATCGTGAAGTCTCTCAGCTTCTGAAAGATCACTAATGTGCACTCCATGGCAGCCACTTCCCGCTTGAGGACTTGTTGTAAGTAGACTAGAACCGGGTTATCAAGTAGTCTTTTTAATAAACGGCTTAGATTTCGGAGCTCATTTATATCCGATCTATTATAATTATACCTAAATGTTTTAAATGTTAAATAGGCTCATAATCGCTATTGTAAAGCTCTAAAATATAAACCCTATTATTTGTTTTATATATTATTAGCTTAAATAGCCTTTTCATTGAGACTTGTTTGTCCTTTATTTACGTACCAACCTGTTCGCTGCAAGAGTAACGACCCTCAAGTCCTTGTCCTTGCCCTTGTCTTAATGTGGGGTTGGTCAACCACAACGAGGGTCTCTGAGGGCAATGGATATCCATTGGAGGAACATTCTTCACTCGATTTTACAACCAGCGCCCCTTCCAATTGGCCTTCAACTCGGGGCTGTGATCAGAGCCCTAAGAGGCAATACGAGAGGCGACATGTATAAAAAGCCAGTTTCTGCCGCAATGGCCTTGGTAGTTGACCTCTATTGGTTTCCCGACCTCGTCTGGAACGATGTTCTCCTATTTTCTTCTTCTAGCAGCAGCGGCCTGTGCTGTCGCCGCGCCAACCCCCAATTCCACAGTCCCGGCTAAATCTGCCCGCGGATCTATCATCGAGGCTAGGTCTTCTCTACCCAGCACCTTCAAATGGAGCTCGAGTGCTGCACTAGTAAGTGCGAAATCCGGAACCGGCTATGTTGCCGTCAAGGACCCCTCTATCGTTGAGGTGGATGGCACGTACCATATCTTCGCCACTATAGCCGACGACAGCGGCGATTACAACCTCGTATACTTCAGCTTCACCGAGTTTAGTGAGGCCAACTCCGCCACCTTCCACTACCTGTCCTCGGTTCTCGGCTCGGGCTACAAGGCTGCTCCGCAAATCTTCTACTTCGAACCGCACGGCCTCTGGTACCTCATCTTCCAGAACGGCAACGCCGCCTACTCCACCAACTCTGACATCAGCGATTACTCTGGCTGGAGCGCACCGACCAACATGTTCAGCAGTGTGCCGACCATTATCACCGAGAATATGGGATCCGGCTCCTGGGTCGATATTTGGAATATTTGCGACTCTGAGAACTGTTATCTCTTCTCGTCTGACGATAACGGTCACCTGTACCGCTCAGAGACCACCCTGAGTGAGTTTCCCAGCGGCTTCGGTAATACGGTCATTGCTATGGAGGACACCTCGGATATCTACGCCTTGTTCGAGGCCTCGTGTGTGTACTACACGGGAAGTCAATATCTCCTCCTCGTTGAAGCCATCGGGAGCGACGGCTACCGCTACTTCCGCTCTTGGACCTCCTCTAGCATTACCGGCACTTGGACTGCTCTTGCCGATACAGAGACCGACCCCTTCGCGAGTCACTATGACGTCACGTTCAGCGGAACGGCTTGGACCGAGAGCATCAGCCATGGAGAGATGATACGGGCCAGCTACGACCAGACTCTAACTATCAGCCCTTGCAACCTCATATTCCTCTACCAGGGTCTGAACCCGAGCTCTGACGTGTCTTATAACTTAGAGCCGTGGGAGCTTGGACTCATCACGCAGACCAACTCGGATTGCTGAAGGACGACGGACTTAGGATATGTTTATCAGCCAATATCAGCCAATAGTTTATCATTGTGAGAGCTTTGGTCTGCAGCTCTTCGACGCATCTTCGGGATTTCTTCTATATAGACGTCTCGCTCTACATTGAAACTTGCCATCTACTCATTTTCTTGTTCTCCCTTCTTCTCCTCACGCTCCTTGAGTGAAAAAGCGCAATACCGGTGATTTGTAGCATGTATTTTAGCTAGTAGTATATAGTTCAATATCAAAGAGTCTACTTTACAAATATACAAATTCTAAGCAGATAACCTAAACACTTCTAAAGCACCTTCGCCACGCTCCTTATCTGAAGCCAATTCTAAGAAATTTGCAAGCGAGGTTGACAAGAATATTCTCGATATTAGCCGTCAAATGAGAAAATTAGCCAGGGCTGGTCGCTTGTAACGAGCCCGTCCTCGACAGTCCCGTGTTTTTAGGGCATTTTGCTAAGAAACGAACCCCATAACTATTTTGGACGCTTTTATTTTATATTCAGAATTTGATTTTAAGGCTTTCTAAACTCAATCTAGCTTCTTTTGTCATATACGCTTAAAAGACATAAGGCTTTAATCTATAGTTCTTAGGAAACTGTAAAGTGAAGTAGGCGACTTCGGTTTTGCAATACCTGAAAACCTTGTTGAAAACACAGACTTTTGAGGGTGGGCACGTAACGCACATACAGATGGGAACGTGGATAGCCTCATTTTTGGCTTCGGGATGCTTAACAAATTATAACCCAAAAGGGGTTTCGCCGCCGTATGGCGTAATGTCGAGAGTATGCTTATGAGAAACAGGACATCTCACAAATCCCCATACGTGATGTTTTTGAATCCAGTCTTGCGTACCCTAAACCTTGATAATTTTGTCCGAGCTTCCTAATAACGGTCCTAGATGACCCCAAACCTATGCACAACGCATAGATAAAGCCGTTTTTCGAAGGACTGAACCTGCGAATGGAGAAAGTAGTAGTGTTGAACGGGTCGGCGCTGTTCGATAAACTAGCATCCAAAGCAGCATCGAACAATCGAATCCAAAACCTTCCCAGCAGAGTGGCTTCTCAGCAAGAACTTTTTTAACGCTACACTTGAACAATTCATCGCTGCCACAGCCCTCAGCCCCTTCACCGCCCGAAACAAACGGTTGCCCAGAGAATCACCTACGCCAAACTCTAGATAGTGGTACAACCGAGCAAATCGCGAGGGACTTCCTGTTCTGTGGAAACACTCATCATGCCCGAGTAGACTCTCCACGATCAAAGAGGCGGAGATGGACACGGACAACAACTAACAACCGGTCGAAGGCATTGAGGGTGACTTAGATGACCACATTGACTAGAAGTCATATGAGTTAGAGCACCTGGGCTATTCCTCAGCACACAAACAAGTGGTTCCCCGCACACCGCCACGACCGCTCGTAGCGACACCTTTGCCCTCGCATACACCACCGTTTTGGGCTGTCCTTCAAGCATCCTTTTCTCAATTTCATCTTCGCGCAAGTCTTCCGAGCATATTCACTTTAGTCGCTCATCCTATCACGGCTAGCGGCGATCTTACCATCTTCTTCGGCATACTTCTTTAACCTCCATTTCTCTTTCAACCTACATCATTTTTACGAGACAACAACACTTGCTCTTCCTTTGGAGTTCGCTACTTCAATGGCGAGGATCGTGGAGAGGAAGCGTGAGGATAAATAGGAAAGGGGGTCCAGACCCCCAACGGCGTCGGCCCCTCGGGTAGCCAGGATGGGACGATAGCTGCAGCATTGCCGCAGGGGCGGGGCGCAGGTACAGGGTTCAACTGAGGGGTCCTTGTCTCGCAGAACAAACATTTCTCCGTCTTGACAAAACATCCAAACAAATCTTCCGTCTCAGCTGCCGGTTTGATGGTCGGAGGCAAGTCTCACGTCATGGAGTTGATGCTTTCCACCATTCCCGAGTCATGCGTTCTGAGGCAGATAGCGAATACTTTCGACTTATTACTCAGAAGTTCAGAACCCCGCAGTTTCCCGTCTCACCACCGATAAGCTTTTGCCAAAGAAGATTTGATGTTGATCTCGGACAAAACCCTGATTGAAACATTCCGATGATATCGTGGACACCAAGGATGTGGATGGAATTCGTTCCGACTCCTATCCTTGCAATCATATTTGCTCACGCGTTTGATTTTGTCGAATCGATTTGTGACATGCAAGCAATCTCAAATGATTTTATAAGTAATGGTTTAACCGACATCCCTGCGAAGCGAGAGTCCCATAGTATACTCTGAACATCTACTAAATTACAAATATCTCCACACAAAATAATGTTATTGTATCAAAGGTATCAACGGCGCCAGCCACTGAAACGGCGCCAGCCAGCTCACTACCCAACAGTCGTCAGTCGTCATTTTCTAGATCTGAAAGCAAATTCTGTAACAGATTTAATTATCAGCCGAAGAAGGCAAGTTATCCTTCGTTGCTTCTTTTCTCCCAGTAACAATTTCTTTTAAGTATTAGATGGAACACTTCTGGCAACCTCAAGCAAACGGAACAGGCTTTAATTGGTCATCTAGAAGATTACATGTTGAGGTTAGCCTTGATGACTTGAGTCAGGCTCCAGAAAGTGCTACACTCGTCCCATCTTTTGTGATGGCTCCATGCGCATGTTCCACTCGGCTGCTGCTCACTGTACAAGACTCCTCGGTTGTTCTTCGAAGGTCGCGGGAAAGATAATGCACGTCCTGGCGCAGGTACAGGTCTAATTGGTGGTGAGCACATGGGCAGACCCGGTGGACTCAATGTATAGGATGGACCATTCGTCGGCCACAGACCAGTACAAAATAGCCTCTATTCTGCTAGTTAGTTCGGAAGAATCACTCTGCGGAAGGACGAGATGACAAATCTCGGAACGGGGCATAGATAAGGGCCTTCCTTTGGTATAGAACGGGCGAATTGCTGTGGTCATCTTGACTTATCTGTGTTCGTGAACACGGCACTGCACTTGTTGCCACGAGGAGGCAACAATGCTCTCGCTTCTTTACTCATCTTTGGCTAGGGTCGCCCCGAATTCGGGTTAGTAGTGCTCATTTTTATCTTCGTGGACGGAATTACATACCGACTTCTATGGGCATTTCCACTCTTGCGGGGCCGGGCCGAGTCCTTCAATTGACACGCTTCGGAGCTCAATTCCAGCTTGTCGGGTCTGAAGCGCCCTGATTGCTTGGTTGCTTGCCTCTTCATTTGACGATTATTCTCAATAGAGAATTTATCGCAGTCCATACAATTACGCTCGCATATAGGTAAGCTAGCAGGTTCTTTCTATTAGTGCTTGCTGCCCTTTCTTATATATAGCTTCCCCAATATCAGATATACGTTGTTGAGAAACCGAGGCATCGTGAGTCTCGGCCCCACCCCTGGCTGCAGCTGAAAATAGAGTTGTTCACGCCGTTGAACTCCCCTATTGTCAATTCACCATCATTTCCCTTATTTGGGGGTTTTTTTTAAAAAAAAAAATTCATCTTATCGAATCTCATCTATCAGCTCGAAGAATCTTGTCAGTGGTTGCTTATCAATTAACTACACCGCGTGAATGTTATAATCGTTTATAAAATATCACCTTTAACTGCCAAGAGCTGTCCCGTGTTGATGCATCGGAATAAACGCCCATTCTTGCGAATCCCTTCATATCAGGCCAAGGAAGCATAATCACGAGGTCTAACCGCTTGACCGGACATTCGGGCTGGATTCCTGTCTCTTTTGCCCCCTGCCGTGTTTATACATTGGTGCAGCCTCCCGATTACACTGCTGAAACTTGTGCCCCTGTTCCTTTCACTACTATTCTGTGGTTTTTCCGAACCATGGGCGAGAGGGTAACCTCCGTTAGGGCGGGCTTTGTGGCGTCGACAGCACCGTCTAGCAGTTGGAAAGGATTGCTGTGGGATTCCGCCAATGTCTCGAAGGAGGAAAGAAGGTTTCTCGTGAAGGTGGGCACTCCAATTTCTTCTCGAAGGCTAAACGCTTTAACTAAATGCTTCTTCAATAGTTGAACTTTACTATTCTGACATTTGGAACGCTTGGCATGTTGATCGAATGGGTGAGTCTAGTCTTTTCAGTGCGAGTCAAAGTTTAAATGTAGCTCCGCAGATCGATACCTCAAATATCACTAAGGCTTTCGTCTCAGGGATGAAAGAAGCTCTCAACCTTTACCAAAATCAGTACAACTACATCGTCGTTTCCTGGACAGTCGGCTATATTATCGGACAATGGGTACAGACTTCCCTTATATCGCGTAAGGTAGTTTTGAAGCTTATAAAAGTGTAACCTAGCCATCAAACTTCATCTTAACTCGAGTTCCTGCTCGCAGTAAATCTCTTCCTAGCTTAAGTTTTTAACGAGACTTAGCTAACTGTTCTCTTCAGTTTGGATCCCCTTCCTTGAAATCGGTTGGACAGTCTTCACGCTCAGCTGTTGGCTCGAATTCCACGGTGAAACGGACTACTGGGCAACCTTTTCTTGGGATTTGTAGCGCCGTAGACATTGCAGGCCGGGGTATGTACTGCTCGGATCTAAGCACAGCTGATATTTTCCCGATAGAGAGGGAGGACGCAGCTTCGACAGTGCTTGAAAGGAGTTACATGGACACTCGCAACTATGATGTTCTCATTGGGTTTCCACAAGACTGGATCAAATCAACTCTCCTAGGTTGCGCCTTGTTCTCGAAAACGACACGAGGCTGGTGAGCGGCGGCGACGAGGCTCCGCGGCATTACCAGTGGAACTCCTGGAATTTCAAATCAAATTGCCTATTATGGTCACTAAGAGAGTGAGCTATAGGGCTATGCCCTGCAGCGTGTCACGCATTGAAGAAAGGGAGCACCACTGATGCTGAGGCATTGGCTGCAAAGTTGATAAATTTTTATAAGGAAATAAACCATTTAATTTAATTAATACACATTAAAAAGAATAGAGCTGCAGTGGTATTTAATCAAACTAAACGGACCCTACGGTGCTCTGCCTTCATAAGGTATCTAAAATTTTCCCAGCCCTTACAATGAACCCTTACTATCCCCACGCGAGTAGCACAGTCAAGGTGCTGTTCAATTACCATCAGAGCTGCCACTACAGCCCCACTGGCAGATAGTTCAGCTATGACAAGTAATCCCAGTTCCCATTTCCCCTATCTGAACATATCCCGAACATTATTCCCAATTGTTGGACCAGAAGATAACTCAAGATATGCTTGCCACCCTGCAAATTTGCAGCAATAATTCCCCCGCCGAAAACATCCACAGATAGTAAGCTGCTGCAAGGATACCACCAGAATATCAAGTTGCAAAGCTCGAGGGTAATGAGACTGATGCTGAGAAATCTCTGAACTGTAGGAAATGGAACTCAGATTCATAAGATTGCCTGGCTCTAGTTCCAAATATATCTCTTCCAGTTTGGAGGTGAAGGGTGTAGTTGGTAAAACAAGAGGTTCTACCCCACCAGCCCAGCCAACCCAGGACTTGGATGGGAATTCAGACCGTCGGGAGGGCGCGCTTGATCCTGGCCAGAAGAACTGAGTGTTGTGCCAAAGCAAGCCAACCACCAGTGATTGGCGCGCCTCTTCAACGTTGTGAGATTGGCCAGGGTTCAAAAATGGGACTCCCCATAACTGGAGTACGGAAAACTTCGACATTTCGAGGTCTCTCATTACCCCGCCAAACGCTTTGAGGCGATCACTCTCAAAGGATAGTTTGCGCAACGAGTATTCCTTCATGAAATTCAAATATATTTTCAGATTTTCTGCGCGGGATTGGTTCCCTGGTTCAGGGTTATAAGCCGATTGCCGGAGAAAATACCGGGAGCTATGCATTCTAAAAACCGTTCCTTGCCTTTCGGGTGGATCTTGTCTAGATTGCCCTGCAAGCTTTCATAGCAATTCATCCCATGGAATTCAAAGTATGTTTGATCTTCCGTAAAGACAAGGCGGCGTCTGGAGAATAAGGCTTCCTGGTAAGTCAATCCTCTTGAGAACCATTTCGACCCCTGGATAACACGATGTGGATGTGTCATATTGTATAAAGTTGTGATTTTCCCGACTCTCGCTACTGGTTGAGCTGTTCGCGGTCTGGATCCAACCCCCGGCAAGCCAACGTCATCATGGTCACCGGCAGCAGCGATTATGGTAACATCCGCACCAAATCCATATTGCTTATTGGATGTGCTTTTCTTTGGTGTTGTTCTGGTTAATGCAGAACTTATCAACCCACAGATACATCAACCCGAGTGCCTTTGTCACCGTTATTGCGTCGAGAATGGTATTCGGCAGCTTGTATGCTGAGTCTGAAGATTTTGTGTCTCCATAGCAGTTACCGCCCTTCGGTGGACCCCACACATAGCCCAGGGCCGCATATGAACATAGAGGTGGAGTCTCTATGACTAATAAGGACTCGCAGTCAATCAGTTTTAAATCTGGTGATTGAATATGGGCGGTATGGCAAACGCCTTTATGGTGTAATTTGCAATATGCAAGCCACTGCTTCATACTAGAATATTCCAAGCGACGGGGCAAAACTTGGGGTGTGAAGAGCCCTGGGGAATTGCTATTTTCTAGATAGCAAAATAAGTGGCCGAACTCAAAGGCGTTGTAGGCGTGTTTATCCTGAACATGATTCAACCCGACTTTTGAAGGAACAATGGCAAGATACGGCTGGTCGTTCATCGTTAGTTCTTTTGGATAATTAATGGCCTTCCCCGTCAAATTCATTGACTAGTTTTGTCTTAAGTAATATGCATGGAGTTGATATGCTTGGGATTCCCCAGGTGAATTGGAACACAAGCGGAGAGCCAAGAATATTCGACAAAGCGCACAGCTACTACGCAACGGAGGCCCCAACTGCGTGCCAAGGTCTGCAACGAAGATCCCTCTGTTTTGTTCCACCTGGCTCCCGTTCGGGGTGGTCGAGCTTAGGCCTAGCAATTTTTGGAAATCAATTTGTTGGCATTCCCACAGATGAACTCATTTTCCTCGGACGATATATATTCCTTGCGCCGCCGACTGAAGTCTAACTCTGGACAACCGAGTTTCGGCTTTAACGGGTCACCAAAGGCTTTAAACTGTAATATTCCACTTGTACTAGAATACGGAACCGTTTGTTGCGATAGCAACTTGACTGGAGGAGCAGATGGAGTGCGTGGATGTGAAGGACGAGGGTCTTCGCCTTCGAGGACTCTGTCGTTTGTCGGCAAACCGACCGGGAGGGGTGAGGATGATCCACAGTTGTGATGGCAAAGGGTAAAGAGAAATAATTCTTCAACAAAAAATGATCTTCCGTTATCAGCAGTCGATCCCCCTTGGCCGGTAGCACCATGACCGCTATGGCCGCCCATTTGCCCACCCTCCTTTTCCTTCCCCTCACTGTCCTCTTCCGGCTCGCTGTCCTCTTCCGCCTCAGTATTGTCCTCCGGCTCTTAGAAACAAAATAAGGAAAGTGTAACCGAGCATTAAGGGAGCCGGAACGAGTCCTTTGGGGAGCTAGAATGGCCTCTCAGCGCATGCTCAGGAATGCTCACCCTCGGCTCAGGCACAGGAAGCCAAAATGGGTTCCACATTATGGTGCGCAGGCTGACTCAGGGCGCGCTCAGGCTCTGCTCAGGCTCTGCTCTAGCATACTCACCTTCAGCTCAGGTTAAAGCAGCAGTTGCTCACGTCCGCAGACTAAAACGGAACCAGCGAAAGGGAAAATAAATCATGAGTCTATGGGTATTGTAACCCCACCTGCTCGGCTTAAACCCAGCTGAGTCGTACCGAAAGATCTACTCCAGCATTAAGTTTGGGTGCGGCGCTTATTTCGGCTTACAAGAGAAGCTGCCATATATCAGCACAGCGTCTGATCTGGAGAAGTTCCGATTAGCTGCGGAGCCTTGCTGAGAATCTTGCCATCTGCAGTCATTCCAGGCAAAAGGAAGGTGAAGCCTTTCGATCTGCGCGTGCTACCGCTTACATATCTGGTTCAGTGAGATCCTTCGTGATGTCATTGGTACACGCATACGGGTCTGACCCAGCTACCAGAAAGAGTTGTCAGCAATCTCAGTCTCGTATAGGCTAGCCAGACATGACAACTATCGAGCCCCAACTGGAAGGCAACATTTCCTGTGGCTTATGCAAGATGACCGCAACCCCTTTCTATTGCAAAAACCTGGTATTGCTTCGCAGTATGGCTGAGAATAAGCGGTTTAATGACACGTTTGTCAGAGAGTGATACATGAGTCCGGTCTGCGCTGTCGCCGCTGTACGAGCTCAAATATTATTCTTGATGTAATTGATCTCTGATTCACGTTGGGCGTGAAATATACGAAAGCGAAAACTCTAATCAGCATGATTCGAACCTGCATACTGTTTGCCAAGGAGGCAGGCGACATCGATCCTTCTTCATTGAGGGACCCACCCGCACCAACAATTTTCACAGGAGAAAGAATAATGGGAACAATTTCCATCTGTCATATTCCTCCAACAGATCAAGTTTTTGACGCAGTTGACATTGTGTTAAGAGGTTTGTTCGAGAAGTACTATGTTCCGCCAATAATCACTGATCAAACTTAGGGGATATTACAACAGTTGCACATCTGAAAGCGGGTATATACAGTAGAACCGAGAAACCAGTAAGTAACGAGTAATGGATATATATGTATCCCACGTCCAGAAAGCCTCAAGAAATCTGAATTTCTGTAGCTCATTCGTATGTCTTCCGTTAAGTCGGGCAAAGACTTCGAACAAGCCTCAACTAAAAGATGCGTCAATTTTGCGTCTACTTTCTGTTTTACGATGCCGGATTCAGTCATGCTACCTTCAATACTTGAAGGTATGGACATGAAACGCGGATCTCAACGACTGCCGCCATCGATTCGAGTCATTCAACCAGCTTCGAAGAAATCTTCGATTGCGAGTCACAGCTCAATACCCGAGATATGCGACGTCGTCTATTGTATCGAGGCACGTCTTTTTTTGAGGGGCCATTTGGTCTCCCAAGCAGTTAGGGAGATCATCTTAATGCCAGTTGCAGCAATACCACCTCCTACAGAGCCTGGAGATTTTCAGAACGAATACCGTCTCTTTACATCATCTGGATTAGGCACTCGCTGGAGACGAGGAAACTCTTCGACCGTATCGATGTATTCCTCCGAGCCTCGGCCGCTGTTATTCGGGATTCCAGATGCCAAGGAGGAAATTCTTCCATCCCAGCTTGTGCTTGGATTTTCAGCTCGACAGATGTTTAGAAGCACTGACTTCGAGACCCTCGAAAGACCACCCGATATCACAGAATGTAATCTTACCATAACGCTCGAGGCAACTACCTACTTCCTCAGGGATGAGGCGGAGTCGATTCTTTCGATAATGGAAGCTTGCAACACTCCATTTGCGGTTATCAAGACGACAAAGTTCAAATGCCAAAGACTGAAGTTCCAGTTCTTAACTTGGAATAGAGCAAGAGATTCAACTTGTCGGTCATGCCATCCAGAACCTAGTTTGTTTGCCAGACAATATACACTAACTTCGATCAGCCCATAAATTCATAGACTGGGAAACGACAGTGAGCGTGCCCGTCCATCTCCCATCAGATGCTCCTCGATTACCTTCGTTCTTCTCGGGACTAGTTTCGAGAAGATATGCATTTCATATCGAAGCCAAACTTGGCTCTGAGTCTGGCAATTGCTTGCACGACCGTCTCAGACTCAAGGTTCCGGTCCAGGTTATCCATGCACCAATAGACACTGAAGTGGGTGAAGAGGTAGAGCTAGACGACGCAACAGAAGCTCCTATCTACGTTCCATGACGACCTTTCTACAACTTGACATATTCACCCATTCAGACTCCACTAAGTCAATAATGGACGTTGCACTCTCGCATTGTGGGAAAATTTGCCGGTCAAACTATCTTCGACACTCTGCGTCAATCAACGTCGACAGGAAAATTCTGGAACAAGCCACTGATGACACTCCTCATTTGAGCAAGGGAAGGTGCTAAAAAGCTTTCTAGGCATTATCTGTGGACACTTTGCCCAGAGGTTTCATACCTTTGTTCCATCAATGAACCATGCCATTTGCTAACTTCAACTAGTTGAACACCTTCAAGACGACACGTCAACTTTACTCCCTCTCTCTCCAAACAATTCAGTAAGCCAAGATGTTAGAGCTCTATGTCATCATTCGCTTCTTTGCAAAACGAACGTGAGGGATCATCCCACAAATTCGCGAGCACAACCGACCTGTCGGACCGTCATTGAGCATCATGCCAACAGAAATCCTCCTCATATTAGGAAATCTCGATAATATGAGCTCGAATTGTCTCGGCCCAACAAGGAAACGATTGTACGCTATTCACCGAGGTCTCCAAGGGACGGTCCCTCTTGATGCTTATTTCTCCTCGTCGGACATCTTCCCCGGCTTGGCAAAGGAAAGGTCATGGCGTGTCCACTGTATCTCGATGTGCCTAGACCGCCTGCCTGAGTGGATGGCCCTGCTGGTGTATTGCAAGCAGGCGAAGAGGTTCGTCACTCGGAGGACGTTGAGGGAGGTGACGAAAGCGCTCTGCCACGGGGGACTTTCAAGGATCTGATGGTGTCTACAAGGTGTTCGTTGGCTGGGCAGGTAATGGAGAGATGTGGCGGCTAGCCATATTGTTCATTAAGGCAATGCTCTCATGTGTCGAAAGGTAGTGGACCTTTGTTCGTGGTACACTGGGGATCGGGACGGAAGTGGGTGTTATCCAGGAATAATAGTGCGCTGGACTTGGCTGGTTTACTGTTCCACTTCTTCCGCAAAATACTTCCCATGTATAGCCGCCGACAGTTGGGCGAACACGATGGGTCTGGTCATCCTTCCATCGAGATCCCTTTGGGTCCATTAAATAGTCGAGAGGATCATCAGGACTTATCAGCGTTCTTCAATTTCCATATCAATGAGGTCTTCCTCGGTAATGCTTCCCTGATCATCATGATCAACCCTAGCATCGACAGTCTCAGCTGGAGGAGCTGATACAGGCCCGGATCCTCTTGTCGCCTCAACATCCTCTGGCTCTTCTTGCTCGAGACGTCTCCGCCTTCTCCTCTCCATCAAAGCCAATAGTAGGTCTTCGTCATCAATATTGTGTTCTCCAAGCTTCAGAGACCTATCCTTCCGGTGTATATAGGCACAGCACCTTCCAACAAGAAGAATATGGAGGAAAACACTGCAGATGTTAGCAACACACTCACATCATCCGATAAATGTAAGACGTACGTAACAAGGAATCCTAAGCTGATAGCTATCATTTCCACAATCAATATCCTTAGCAATGCAGCGGAGCACTTCCGCTCCATCTCCTTGTTTCCAGATCCATCACAAGCGATATGATCGAGCAGCATCCTCGTCATGTTTATGACTCCAAATACCACCAGGGAAACACCCATAACCAAGTCGTAGAAGATATTCAGCAGCGATGGATAATCTTGCCAGCCCTTGCACGCAAGGTAGAAATTGAAAGCGCTCCAGAAAATGTTGATCGTGAGCTGGGACATTGTGTTAGCTGAATTGCCTGGGAATCATTGAGGGGCTTCATATATACCAGAATCACCACACTTTTCATCCCAATGAACACCTTTTCATACGATTCCCTACGCTGCTTCCTTTGGTAGTCATCCAGAGGTGCAGTAAGAGTAATTGTGTATCCCCCCAATGCAGCACCCAATCCTCCAACAGATGCCATAAAGGACAGGCCATATAGTATCAATATATGCAACGGAGCTCGTTGCCTCCTCCGCAGATCCATTTCCAGGAGATCATGAAGTTCGTCGTTTGTGGGGCTCGACTGGGGATTTCGCGGGCAAGCTTCGACGTCTTCGGTACTTAGAGTTGCCCCTTCTGGGTTCGACATTTTGCGGGATTGTGGGAGACCTTAGGGATTCGTATAGAGCTTGAGGCGGAGAGAGCCATTCAGTCTCAGAGAGCAGTCTCTATGTCGTCGTGTGGAGGCCATATTCGGAGAGGCAGATGTTTAGTATGAAATTCGCGTTTGGTGAATCGCGCCTCGGGTGAAGACTGGTTTTCTATTTTTAGATATGCTGTAGTCGGGCATCAAAGCAGCGCTAGAACTCCCAAAGTCTACAAAGAATCAGTTCCATAATTCAACTGATTCTAATTCACATAATCTTTGGGCAATTATATGTATAAGTAGCTTTGTTTGTGCGATTTTTTATGGATATCTAAACCAACGAGGGTGGACTTCTAGCACCTCTATATTAATGCATTCATTCAATGCAGTGCCGCTTCTGTGGGAACTGTGAGAGATCCAGCCTCGTCGAGGACAACCTCGACAAGCAACACTCATATCAACCTGCGAAGCTTGTCCATTCCAAGAAACGCCTAGACAACGCCAGGAACTAGTTGGAATCGTTATGGAGCCTATCTCGATACTGACCTCCGTATCCGCTGCAAGCCGTGCTGCCCTCACGCTTTCGACAGCCATCTTCACCTTTGTCCAAGCAACAAAAAATGTCGACCAGAATGTGCGAGGCCTCTACGACGAAGTGACTGGGCTTAACCGCACTCTCGATGCCATCAGCAGCAGCCTCAAAACTGCAGACTTCAAGACACAAGGGCAGATTCAGCACAACCCTGGGCAGTGGACATCCGTGGTTGCATCGCTTGGTGATTGCCGTCGCGCTCTCGACACAATGCGCCAGGCTCTGCAAAGCGTGAAGCAAAATGGCTCAAACGTCGCAGCCTAGGCACTTCGAGTGTTTAAATTGAATTGGAAAGAAGATCAAATCAAAACGCTGAGAACCCAAATCCAGAGTCACAATACCGCACTTCAGTAAGAACAATCAGGCTGGCAGATTCTTTCCTCTAATCTCAAGATAATGTCCTCTAATTTCATACATATACTGCTAGCGAGCCAATCTGAAAGGGAAAACTCACTGACCAACGTTAATTCTAGGCTTGCGTTGCAAATGATCAATGTGTAAGTTGAAACAAGCCGCCTGAATACTCTCGCACAACCATTTTGCCATTTTCACTAACATCTTTTCAGCCATCTCACTTCCATGGCTCCACGAATAGTGACGGAGGAACTCTTGCCAAGATTTGAGATGCTCGCAGATATGATCGTGCAACTTTCAACACGCCCCGCAGGCAACTTGAATCAGAATCCGCCAGCATCATCTGGCAACTCGAATCAGAATCCACTAATATTTTCTGACGAGCAGCCCAATATTGAGCAATTGGTTGTTTCTGCAAGAGAGGTTTTATACCAGGCAAAGTCTTCCATAGACGAAAGTGAGGGTGGATCTGATAGTAGCTCTGTCGTCACAACGATTCTTCATCGCCTAGATATCCTCGAGGAAGACGTGAGAGTCAATGACTCAACAGCAGGTCAACCAACAAGGCTAGATCCTACTTCAGAGCAGCGCAGAAGTATTGAAGACTGGATTCCCGTTGTTTCCCCAGGAAGCACTACAAGTCAGTTCGACTCTAGGTCAGCCACTACCCGAACTCAAATGACGCCTACGCAGACAACTCCCTCGATATCAACTTTCGAAGAGGAACCCATTTTCACCCAAGAAGATTCTGATGACGACGACGAGTTCGAATACGAGCTTCTGCAAGGCTACTTGGACAAAGGGTTCACTAGCTATACAGATGGCAATTGGGAGGCTGCTGAACCATTTTTACGCCGCGCAATTGATGCCTCGAAAATCCTCCCTATGGACAAAACTCGTCTTAAGGGATTTGACATAGCAGAAGCTCAGTTCAAGATCGCTGTTTGTGCTTTCCATCAAAGGAAATTAGACGACGCCGATAGAGAGTTTTTTCAATTGAGAACATCGAGATCTGCTCCAGATGAGCCCAGAAAAAATAGCCTGCGACGCATACTATCACTTTACCTATTTGCTGGGATCTGTTTCCAACGGAAGAAGCTGGAAGAAGCGCACAAGTCCTGCCATAAAGCACTGTCCACGAAGCGAAAGATGTTAGGCCCCACGAATTGGCTAGAAGCGAATTGTTTTAGCCTTTTGTCAAGCGTGTCTGCTGCTCAAGGGGACATTGTTACGGGGGAGGTATATACACATAAAGCGGAGGTGACGGGTTCCCCTGACTCTTCCTTGGACAAGGACCCTGAAATCAAAGCAGCCAGGATTGACAGCCTCATTACCTCACGAATTGGGCCAGGCCCCCCTGGCAATACGATCAAGTGGTGAGTTCCCCCCTCTTTTGTTAACTCTCTTCATCCTTCGACTGGGGAATTATCTCGTCGACTTGAACAATATGCTAATGTACTATGTCTATTAAGCTTGAACTGTGACGACTATTTCACTTCCTATACAATGAGACTGAGGCTGGACGTCGGCATATTGCTGTATATGCCTATGATTCAGCTCAGAACCCAGAGAGTCACGGGATTGTAACAAAGCGATTTGCCGAGTAAGTCTTTTCCCCTCCGGAATTAAAGTTTGACGGACAACAGCTTTATACCAATACTCAAAGGTATTGACAATATCTAGGTATAGCTTGATGTTCCCCAAAGTCATCTTTGTCCACTGTAATCCATGTCCTTTACAGCACGGTTCTTTCCCCTATCTTCTTGCATTTGGAAAGGGAGATGCGTCGTACTCTCCCCGTTTCTTCGCTACAGAAGGCGAATGATTCAGGTGTGCAAGTGAAAGGCGGCTTGCAAGACTGAGAATGTGCGAGACCATGGCTAGAGGAGTCACGTCACATGAAGGGTAAAGTTTGGGAGTATTGAAACTCGGTGGATACTGTCATGGTTACAACGCCACCTGTCATTATAATTAAATAACTCCAATGTGATGTGATCTTTTGCAGATGTCGAGAAAA
>Ga0302140_10004345_pt1 | contig 18048 bp, 12 predicted proteins | sample I_Bog_E1_1_FD_202095 | JGI IMG/M metagenome (GOLD analysis project Ga0302140, IMG submission 202095) | Peat permafrost microbial communities from Stordalen Mire near Abisko, Sweden - I_Bog_E1_1 | ecosystem: Environmental > Terrestrial > Soil > Wetlands > Peat | place: Sweden: Abisko, Stordalen... | reverse complement strand
TCAATAGGACGGTCAGAGACTCTCGTCATCAGCTTGCTTGCAATTCTTAAGGCAGGGGGCGCGTATATTCCGTTGGACCCGGGTCACCCTAAAGAGCGTCTGGCACTGGTAATCGAAGACTCGCAGATGGCAATGCTGATTGCTTCAGAAGAAACACGCGCGGGCCTCCCGTCTGGCCTGAGCCACATAGCGATGCTCGACATCGACGAGGCATCGATTGGAGAAGAGAGCACCGATAGTCTCACGCCAACCGCTGTCGGGAGTAACCTCGCTTACGTCATGTACACGTCGGGCTCGACTGGCAGTCCCAAAGGAGTCATGGTTGAGCACCGCAATGTGCTCAATTTCTTTGCAGGCATGGACCGGGTTCTTGGTCGTGAACCTGGAACCTGGCTTGCCGTTACCGGTTTTTCCTTCGACATATCAGTGCTGGAACTGCTGTGGACTTTGACTCGCGGCTTCACGGTGGTCGTGCATGGTGACGACGGCATTGGCACGATTGGCGAAGAAATCATTCGCCACGGCGTAACTCACCTGCAGATGACTCCGTCCCTGGCCCGGATGTTGACGTTGGATGCGCGCACATTCTCTGCACTCAGCTCACTTAAACAAATCCTGCTTGGAGGCGAAGCCGTTCCCGCGTCTCTGATCCTTCGCCTTCGTCATGTCTTCAATGGCGAGTTATATAACATGTACGGGCCGACAGAGACAACTATCTGGTCGAGCACTTACAAGGTGGGAGAGCCTGGCAGCACCGTGCCGATTGGACGGCCGATCGCAAATACGCAGATTTTTATTCTTGACTCGGAGTTAAATTCTATTCATCGGGGAGAAGCCGGCGAATTGTTTATTGGCGGAGATGGTGTTGCACGCGGTTATTTGAATCGTCCTGAACTTACCGCGGACCGATTTCTTATCTTGCCTTGGTTTTCGAATCAACGCGTGTACCGCACTGGCGATATTGGCCGCATTCTGCCGGATGGAAACATCGAGTTCCTTGGGCGCGCGGATAGCCAGATCAAACTCCGAGGGCATCGCATTGAACTGGGCGAGATCGAAGCCGCGCTTGAGCAATGCCAAGGAGTTATACAGGCAGTTATCGTTGTTCGCGAGGATAGGGAAGGTGATCAACGTCTCGTCGCCTACCTCGTGGCCGAATCGGGAGGACCAGAGACAGCTAGTGCGTTCAAAAATGCGCTCAGTTTGAGACTTCCGGAAACTATGGTTCCATCGGCTTTCGTCTTTGTTTCAGAATTGCCCCTGACTGCGAACGGTAAGATCGACCGCAATGCGTTGCTTAGGTTTCCGCCTCCTGTATTTCAGGCAACTTGGGCAGAAGTCAGCACTGGTACCGAGCCTGCAAGCGAGATCGAGCAGATCGTCGCGCGAGTTTGGAAAGAGGCACTGGGGGTTCCAGAAGTCGGACTAAGTGATAACTTCTTTGACCTCGGAGCTCACTCTCTTACGGTTGCCGAGGTGCAGGCAAAATTGCAAAACGCATTGGGGCGTAACATTTCCATCGTTGATCTCTTCCAGTTTTCTACGGTAAGTTCACTGTCAGGTCACCTTGCCGGGACGCAATCGCACAGCCAGATTTCAGATCGCGCAGAACGCCGCAGGCTGGCGAGACAGCGTTGAAAGGGAGATCGTGAAGCCTTCGACAATTGCGATCGTCGGAATGGCGGGCCGTTTCCCTGGTGCCCGGAACATACGAGAGTTCTGGCAGAATTTGCAAGATGGCGTCGAATCTGTCCGGTCACTTTCGGACGAAGATCTGCTCACGGCGGGGGTAACCCGAGAGGATCTGGCGCGGCCTGATTACGTAAGACGTGCTTCAGTGCTTGACGACGTTCCAATGTTCGACGCATCCTTCTTCGGCTTGAGCCCGCGAGACGCGAGCATCATGGATCCCCAGCATCGCCATTTCCTTGAGTGTGCGTGGGAGGCTCTTGAAGATGCCGGCCATCCTCCGGAACGATTTAGCGGATCGATTGGCGTATTCGCCGGATCGGGGATGAATACATATCTCATCCATAACTTGTTAGCCAATCGTAAACTACTTGACTCCGCCGGAATGTTTCAACTCAAGCAGACTGGCAATGACAAGGATGTGCTCGCCACTCGTGTTTCCTATCAGTTCGATTTGCGCGGACCAAGCGTCAACGTGCAGACCGCGTGTTCAACTTCTCTTGTCGCTGTACACCTGGCTTGCCAGAGTCTTCTTAATCACGAATGCGACATGGCTCTCACGGGCGGAGTTACTATCGAAATTCCTCATGGACAGGGCTATATTTACCGCGAAGGAGAGATTCTTTCGCGGGATGGCCATTGCCGCTCCTTCGATGCCGCTTCGTCTGGAACAATCTTCGGAAGTGGCGTGGGCGTTGTGGTATTGCGACGGCTTGAAGATGCGCTGGAAGACCGCGACGCGATTCGGGCAGTCATTCTCGGGTCGGCTATTAACAACGACGGTGCACGAAAAGTTGGATATCTTGCACCTAGTGTTGAAGGCCAGGCCGAGGTGATTGCTGAGGCACTCGACTTCGCCGGGGTGACTGGCGCCGATATCTCATACGTTGAAGCCCATGGGACGGGCACCAAGGTCGGTGATCCTATCGAGGTACGGGCTCTCACGCGGGCGTTTCGTAGAACAACATCGCGGGTTGGTTACTGCGGAATTGGATCTTTGAAAACTAATGTAGGTCACCTCGATGCAGCGGCAGGAGTGGCAGGCCTGATCAAAACTGTCCTGGCACTCGAGCACTCAAAGCTGCCTCCAAGTCTTCATTTTAAAAAGCCAAACCCCTATATCGAATTCGAAAGCAGCCCATTTTATGTAAATAGCGAACTAACCGATTGGCCGCCAGGTGAATCGCTGCGCAGGGCCGGAGTCACATCGCTTGGTATTGGCGGAACTAATGCGCACGTCGTGCTCGAAGAGGCGCCGCGTCGGGACGCATCTCCGCACAAGAAGCCGTATCAGTTGTTAACACTCTCGGCAAGGACTGAAGATGCTTTGGAGCGCGTCCATCAGGATCTAGCCGGCTACCTTGACGCGCATCCTGAGATTAGTCTTGCTGATGCATCCTTCACTTGCAATGTTGGACGACGAGCCTTTCGGCACCGGCGCGCATTGGTTGTCGAGAATACGCGCGAGGCTGTAAGTGCCTTTGCGAATGCCGAGGGCAAGCAATCTGTTTCTGGAGTTACTGCGAAAGTAGCGCCCGAGTTTGTCTTCATGTTCTCCGGTCAAGGTTCTCAGTATGTCAATATGGGCCGCGAGTTATATGAGTATGAGTCGGCGTTCAGGGAGCCTCTTGATTTGTGCGCACAGCACCTCCTTAAGCCTCTTGGCCTCGACCTGCGCGACTTACTTTATCCATCGGAAGCAGAAGAGGGAAACGCAGCGGACAAATTGAATCAGACCTGGCTCACACAGCCGGCACTATTCGCGATCGAGTATTCTCTCGCAAAGTGGTGGATGTGGCTGGGCATTCAACCATCGGGAATGGTGGGACATAGCATCGGAGAATATGTCGCTGCATGCTTAGCTGGAGTTTTCACCCTTGAAGACGCGCTGAGTATCGCGGCCTTTCGTGGTCGCTTGATGTATGACCTGCCCGCGGGTGCAATGCTTGCCATTTCGCTTCCTGCTGCTTCATTGAAACTAACTGGAGGCCTATCCATTGCCGCGATAAACGGGATTGAGCAATGCGTTATCTCGGGACCAATCTCTGAAATTACCGCATTAGAAGGAGATCTGGCGAAGCAGTCTGTGGCGTGCCGTCGCTTAGTAACATCGCACGCATTTCACTCTGCAATGTTGGATCCCATTCTTCGCAATTTTGAAGAGCGCATGCGGGCAATAGATTATCGGGCGCCGCACACTCGATTTCTCTCCAATTTAACTGGCACATGGATCAAGCCCGAAGAGGCAACCGATCCAACCTATTGGACTCGTCATCTTCGCCAAACGGTCCGCTTCTCCGATTGTTTGGCGGAACTTTTCCATGATCCAAACCAGATCCTAATTGAAGTAGGACCCGGGAACGCACTCACAGCATTGACTCGTCAACAAGGCGGACCCGGTGCAAGGGCGTTTCAGTCTCTACCGCATCCACGCGAGGCTGATGGGGGCCTTCGACGCGCACTCCGCACCGTCGGCGAGATTTGGACACTTGGAGCGGAGATCGACTTGGCAAAACTGCACACGTCTGAAACTGTAAGGCGTGTTTCCCTGCCGACTTATCCGTTTGAGCATGAGAGATTCTGGGTTGAACCGGACAGAGTTCAATCTGCAGTGGCACCGAACCCTACGCCTGCTTCTGACATTCAGGTCAGTCGAGATATTCGGTTCTATCGTCGCGTCTGGAAGCCGGCGCCACTAGCCCGCAAGGCCATGACGAACAACGGATGCTGGATCGTCTTTAACGACTCGCTGGGCCTGGGCGATCAAACCGTTGCCCGTCTGAAAGCGGAGAATCAGTATGTAGTTGTCATCGAGGCAGGTTTAAATTATAGCCGGATTACAGACACGAGTTATATAGTCAGGCCCGGAGAGCGCAATGACTACGAGTTATTGATTGCTGATATCGTCAAGGGCGGACAGCTCCCAAACAAGATACTTCATCTATGGTCTGTGCTGCCGGAAGGACTAAGTTATCCGCTCAGAGAAATAGAAGGACGAAGTTTTTTCAGTCCGCTTTTTCTCGCTCAGGCACTGGCCAGTCAGGATATTTCTGGCGTTGACATTGCGCTGGTCTCTAATCAAATGAAACAGGTCTCCGATGAACCGGTCCGCAATCCCGCGCGTGCGGTGTTGCTCGGCCCCGCGAGAGTCATCCCTCTGGAACTTCCTGGAATCACTTGCCGCAGCATCGATGTCGATCTAGGAAGCGAGCAGAACTCAAGTTACGCGACGCACATTATTGCTGAGATGAACTCCGAGTTGAACAATAACTCAGTTGCGTTTCGGTATGGTGAGCGATTCGATGAGACCTTCGAGCCAATTGTTTTTCCTTCAACGCTTGATGATAGCCGGCTTGAGACTGGCGGCGTATATCTCATTACTGGGGGACTCGGCGGAATTGGCTTGGTTGTGGCTGAGGAGCTGGCGCGCGAATTCAAGGCTCGTCTCGTGCTTGTGTCTCGCTCCGCGATCCCCGCTGAAGCACTGTGGGAGACTTCTCTGCGCGACGCTGCCCTGAACGATGTCGACCGATTCCGCATTGGAAAACTCATTGAGATTCGGTCCATCGGTGGCGGATTGCTGGTACTTCAAGGCGATGTTACGAATCTTAAACAAATGCGGCTTGTGGTTGCGCAGACTACGAAGCGATACGGAAGAATCGATGGTGTCTTTCATGCCGCGGGTGTGCTTGACGATGGCCCTCTGATGTTGAAGACGATAAAGAGCGCTGGGAGCGTACTCGATCCCAAGGTGCGTGGAACGCTGGTGCTGGAGGCGGCACTCCGCGATGCGCCTCTCCGGTGCTTTGTTCTGTTCTCATCGATCAGTTCGATTTTCCCGCCGCCAGGCCAGGTGGATTACGCAGCCGCGAATTCGTTTCTCGATGCGTTTGCTTTAAGCAGGAAAGGTCCGGTAACGGTCGTCAACTGGGGGGCGTGGCGCGATGTTGGAATGGCAGCACGTACAGGCACTCAGAATCCGCTGCTGCAAAAGCGACTGACTGAGAATTCTGACGAGATTGTGTGTTCAAGCCAATTTTCACAACAACGCCAATGGATACTCTCAGAGCACAAACTGAAGGTTAGTCAGAAGCTCAAAGCACTGTTGCCGGGGACAGTTTACCTGGAAATGGCTGCGGCGGCGTTCTCGACTATCTCGCGCCAAAATGCGATCGAATTCCGCGATGTGTTCTTTCTGGTTCCGCTGATTTTGGAAGTTGATGAAACGAGGGAGGTGCGAACTCAACTTACTCGAGACAAGGAAGCCGAAGAAAACAAGGGCGCATTCAGATTCTCTGTCTTTTCTCGAACAATCGAATGGGTGGAACACTGCATCGGCATCATTGCGCCCTGTCTACCCGCCTCGGCAAGAACTGTTGATCGAGATGCCATTGTTGCGCGCTGCGGCGAACGCGAGATTTTATTCGACGAAGAACACCGGACTCGCCAGGAGCGGCAACTCGTTTTCGGACCACGCTGGCGGTCACTCCGCAAGTTACTGATTGGCGATCATGAGGCTTTGGCGGAAATTGAATTGGATGCGAAGTTTTCTGAGGACTTATCCGCGTTTCGCATGCATCCCGCGCTACTTGATCTGGCTACGGGTGCGTCATTTTACCTTACCGAAGAGTACGATCACTCAGACGATATCTTCCTTCCGATTTCATACAAGACGATGCGCGTGTATCATCCGCTGCCCGCCAAGCTGTTCAGCCACATTCGGTCGCGGGAGACAGATCCTCGGCATCGCGAAGTTGAGACATTCGATATCACACTTTTTGACGATCAGGGCAAGGTGTTGGCTGAGATCGAAGGGTTTTCCGCTCGCCGCATCGCCGACCTGGAGTTTATTTCGAAGGGAGAAGGATTGGCTCGGGATGTTACCTGGCCGGGCGGTGAGCGGCCTGTTGAGATCGGGGATAGGCTTGGCATAGAGCCAATGGCCGGCGTTCGCGCTCTGCTGCGGCTCCTCTCGACTAAGGCGCCACGTTCGGTAATTGCAGTCTCTCAGCCTCTTCCAGAGTTGGATAAGACGAAGCTAAATCTTTCTTCGCATGCGAGAGAGATTCTACGAAATACCGAAGTCCAAAGCGAGAGCGTTGAGGGCACGCTTAGCTCCTGGTGGCAGGATATGCTCGGCGTTAGTCAGGTAGATCTAGACGACGATTTTTTCGGTCTCGGCGGACACTCACTAGTGGGCGTGAGACTCCTGGCAAAGATCAAGAGAGCTTATCAGGTGGAGCTCGGTTTGAATGTTCTTTTTGAAGCTCGCACGATACGCGAGTTAGCGAGTGCAATACGCAAAGCTCAATGAGCTGGGAGGATCTACCCGATCTAACTCGAGAAGTTCCGGTTCGCTATTTCGGGAACCACCGTTCTGTTGCAAGCATCAGCTGTCGAGGCGCTGCCGCCGGTGGTCGCGACTCCCATACATGCAATTCGGGATCGGCCAATTTCTCAACCATTATGGAGATGCAGTGCCCAGCGTTTTCCACCGTGCAAAATTGCCATCGTTCGGGCACATCGTCGAAATTCGGGTCCATTTCCATTCGGAGTTCTTTTTCGCTTTCAAAGACGAAGAAGAACTTGTTCGTCGGCAATGCCAGGCCCATTCCACGCGCCTTGATGTAGGCCTCTTTCAGTGTCCAGAGGCGGAGGCGGCGGTCGGGTCGTTGATCTTCGCGCAAGTGTTCAAGCTGCGCTAGTTCCAGCGGAGCAAACATCCGGGGAGCGATCTCTGCTATCGAACCTGCACGTTCACGAGATTCCGCATCCACGCCCACTTCGACGCCTTCAGCAATCAGGCAGACAACAAGTCCGAGCGAGTTGGACAGATTGAAACGTAAGCCACATTCCGGTTCAATTGCTGGCTTTCCGTGGGCGTTTGAATGAAAGCGCCAGGATTCAGGCGGAACGGCGCGATGTTGAGATAGTGCATTGCGCACCAGCGCGTGTGTAGCCAGGTATTCGCGCCGGTGTTTGTCGAATTTAAGTGCCTGCCACCGCGCTCTTTCCTCTTCACTGAGTAGCCGAAAGCAAGTATGTGCGGCCTCTTCATTGAGGAGATCGTCGGGGTACGCGTACCATAGGTGGAGTACCTTTTTATTCATGGTTATCGCAGATCGGTTGCACTATTTTCCTGACAAACCCAACTAGGACAGTCATCCATGCAGAGGCGCTAACGTCGATTTTCACCAGGCGCTCCCGGAAGGTCGCTTAGCTGTCTCAGAGTGCAACCGACTTTACCTTAGTAGGCTATCGCACTATGCAGTGTTCAAACTATTTGTGCAAAGCATGTGCTCAAAATATAGCCTCAGCCGCAACGGTGAAGCGGCCTTTGCCAGCACTTCTGATGACGAGAAAGGGGTATAATCCTGGCCATGGCGGCGAATTCGACGACGAACCTATGGGAGGCTGATTTGGCTCAGGATCCCCTTACGGGCCACGCTACAACGACACGCCTGACCGCACTTGAAGGTCGCCTTGAGCAGTTGGGAAGTTTGATGGTCGCTTACTCGGGTGGCGTCGATTCGGCCTTTCTGGCGGCTACAGCTCATCGTGTTCTTGGATCGCGCATGTTGGCTGTGCTGGCTGATTCACCCAGCCTTGCCCGCCGTGATTTGGAACAGGCAACCGCCTTTGCCCATTCAATTCAGATGCCGTTGCGTGTGGTGGCTACTGACGAACTGGAGCGGCCCGAGTATCAGCGCAACGATGCAAACCGATGCTTCCACTGCAAGGATGAGCTCTTCGGAGTTATGGAATTGTTGGGTGCACGACTGGGCTTTTCGTCCATCGCATACGGGATGAATTCGGACGATACCCGTGATTTCCGTCCTGGCCAACGGGCCGCGGAACAGCACTCCGTGCTGGCTCCGTTGGCCGATGTTGGGCTAACTAAGGCCGATGTGCGCGCGCTTGCGAAGGCTGCGGGTTACCCGCTATGGGATCGGCCTGCGGCCCCTTGCCTGTCTTCACGGGTTGAGTATGGCCGCGCCGTGACTCGCGAAGTTCTTGAGCAGGTAGAGCGAGCGGAGGAGAGCGTGCGCAACCTCGGCTTTCGCGAGTTCCGCGTTCGACATCACGGTGATCTGGCGCGCGTTGAAATTGCGCGCACTGAACTGCCCCGCGCCCTTTCGATGGAGATGCTTGATGCCATCACCGCGGCCCTCAAACAAGCTGGCTACCAATACGTAACGCTTGATTCGAGCGGGTTCCGCTCCGGCTCGATGAATGCAATTCTGCCCGTAGAAATTCTCTCCAAGCGCGGAGCGTAGCGGACGATTTAGAATCACTCTCGATGCGTATTGGATATCTGGAATGTTTTTCCGGCATTAGCGGGGACATGCTGCTCGGCGCACTGGTTGATGCCGGCGTCCCTTTCACACTTCTTGAGGAAACCGCCGCGGCGTTGAATGTGGGTGCACATCTGGAAGTGCGCAAGGTGATGCGCGGAGGAATTGCCTCAACCAAAGTGGATGTCATGACACCAGAACACGCAGCGCGCGAATCGGAGCATCACGACGCTCACCCCGAGCATTCGCACGAAGGACACTCGCATGAATCTCACACGCACGAGGTACATTCTCATGCCACACACACGCATGCACCACACCGGCATCTGTCGACAATTCTCGACATTATCCGCACTGCGACTCTCGCTGATACGGTGAAGGCACGAGCTACAAATGCATTTGAGTTGCTGGGCCAAGCGGAAGCAGCCATTCATTCAATCCCTGTTGAGAAGGTGCATTTTCACGAAGTCGGAGCGGTTGATACGATCGTTGATATTGTTTGCACAGCCGCCGGATGCGAGGCTCTGGCCGTGGATCGGTGGCTCGCGTCACCCCTCAACGTGGGCAGCGGGACCGTCGTCTGTCAGCACGGAACGCTCCCGGTGCCTGCGCCCGCGACACTCGCACTGCTCGGCGACGCGCCCATTTATGCGGCAGGACCGGCTATGGAGCGTGTAACACCGACCGGCGCAGCTGTACTGCGAATGCTGGAAGTGTGCTATGAACCGATCCCCGCAATGCGCATCAAAGCTTCGGGCTACGGAGCTGGGGGGCGCGACACTCCTGGCGAACCGAACCTGCTTCGTCTTCTGGTTGGAGAAACTGAAGCACAAACCTCGCAGTCGGAGGAATCTCAGTCGATCGCGATTATTGAGACTGTGATTGATGATTCGAGCCCGCAACTACTTGGCTACGTGAGTGAATTGCTGCTTGCGTCGGGCGCTTGGGATGTTTATCGAGTGCCAGTGCAAATGAAGAAGGGACGCACTGGAGTTCAATTGACGGTGCTGTGCAAACCCGATCTTGTCCCCGTGCTGCGCGATCTTATTTTTCGCGAGACGACAACGATTGGTCTCCATTGGCGACTCGAAAACAAGATTGCGCTGGTGCGCGAGTTTTGCAAAGTCGAGACTCCCTGGGGTGATGTGCAAATAAAAATTGCGCGATGGCCATCCGGTCAGGTCGCTAACGCGTCGCCGGAGTACGAGGACTGCCGAGTCATCGCAGCCAAGCACGCGCTCCCGCTCAAGCAGGTCATGCATGAGGCAATGCTCATCTACTCAGGCGGCAGCACAACAAAGGAATCCTGATGGATAGTACGCAAATCGAAGCATTGCTCACTGAGGTTCGCGATGGGCATACAGCGGTTAATGACGCTCTTGATCGGCTTCGCGATCTGCCATTCGAGGACATTGGGTTCGCCAAGCTCGATCATCATCGCTCGCTGCGCACCGGTATGCCTGAGGTCATTTTTGCCGCGGGCAAAACGCCGTCGCAAGTTGCGCAGATTTTTGCCCGCATGGCCCAGCATGGAGGCAATGTCCTGGCGACGCGCGCTTCCGCCGACATGTTTCGGGCAGTTCGCGATCTTGAAGCCGCGGAAAAAGAACCACGCGCTGAATACCATGAAACTGCCCGCTGCATCACGCTGACCCAATCGCCTGCGGCACTCGGTAAAGGGACAATTGCGGTGGTCTGCGCAGGGACGAGCGATTTGCCCGTCGCTGAAGAAGCCGCGGTTACAGCGCGTTTGATGGGAAATACAGTCGAGCTTATTGCCGATGTGGGCGTTGCCGGTATTCACCGGCTGCTGGCGCAGCGAGATTCTCTTCAAGCTGCTCGGGTGCTCATTGTCTGCGCCGGGATGGAGGGTGCGTTGCCCACCGTTGTTGCCGGGCTTGTGAATGCGCCGGTGCTTGCTGTGCCTACCAGCGTGGGCTATGGTGCATCCTTTGGAGGCGTGGCGGCGTTGCTTGGGATGTTGAATACATGCTCTCCGAATGTTTCGGTCGTCAACATTGACAATGGGTTCGGTGCGGCCTGTATCGCGTCGTTGATTAATCGGCTTTGATTTTGAAAAGCAAAAGCCCCACAACTTGCGGGGCTTTTGCTAATCTTGCTCGCTCACACTTTTACGGTCTGTCGTAGAAACGGAAGAAGAGAGACGGCTTTGCGCAGGGCTCGGCCTTGGCAACCAACTCCGTTGCCTGCTTTTCGTTGATGGGTGTGAATTCGCGCGCCAGGTGCACGTTTTCTTCCAACTGGGCAATCGTGTCGCAGCCGATGATGACTGTGCTCACCGGGCGCGACAGCGTGTAATAGAGCGCCTCACGCATGCTCAACGTGCCGGGTGAGGTGGTTTGAATTGTCATGCCTTCCCAACTGTGCTTTTGCTGCTCGACTGATGGTGGAGTCCATGTCGACAGGATGCGGCCGCGGCCCGGAATCTTCATTCCGATAATGCCCATCTGGCGCTCTACGGCTAACGGCAATAGCTCCTCGTTGAAGCTGTAATGGTGTGGATCGGCTGCGTTCATGGCCATCAGAATTGCGTCGAAGGGGTAGCGCTTGATGCCCTCAATGAGCGCATCGGGACGGTAGTGGCCGGTGAGGCCCAGGTGACGCACTACTTTCTGCTCCTTCATTTCGATCAGAGCTTCCATGGCGCCGCCCTTGGCAAATACGGCGTTCACGTCCGTCATGGTGCCGATGTCGTGAAGCTGCCACAGGTCGACGTGGTCGGTTTGGAGCAGTTGGAGCGACTTCTCGATCATGCGCATGGAGTCGTCGCGGGTGCGCTCTTTGGTCTTGGTGGCGAGGAAGGCTTCGTTGCGGCGGTGGGCCATTACTTTGCCGACATATTGCTCGCTCCAACGCTCGGGGCCGCCATAGATGGATGAGGTATCGATGTAGTTTACGCCCATGTCGAGGGCGCGTTCGATGATGGGAACGGCAACGTCGAAGTTGTTCGCATGCTCAAGGGAGGCTTGGCCGCCTAGTGAGAAAATGCCTACCTTGTAACCGGTCTTGCCCAAATTGCGAGTTGGCATGGCCGACTGGGTTACCGGGTTCACTGGCAACGCTGGCATGGTTTTGGGCGTGTCCGCGTGGAGCGTCGAGGGAGCGAGCAATGCTGCTGTTACCGCTCCACCGGCTTTTAGAAACTCTCGCCGACCATGATTCCGTGCCTGCATTTCAGCCATAGAAGCCTCCTGGCGCTGCTGCGAGCTATGCAACTCATCATAGTTCAAGGTTGTTGCGGGTGGAAATAAATTGGGCTGAGAACTTCACCGATTCACATATTCACAGGGACTCTGTTCCTGTGGATGCCCGTTTTTAAGCTGTTTATTGTGAAATGTTTAGATCAAAATCCACGGTTTCACAGCCCTAAATCGTCGATGTTTGTTCGAAGTAAGCTGACTTCGGATGGTCGATTTGAATGCGTGGGTTGCGTCACTTAAGCTTCCAAGATTCATTGTGCACTTATGCAGAGAATTAATCTGCAAAGCCTTCGGAAAAATTCTGACGAAGGGTTGCGGACGGACTTACACTTGCGGTAGAAGTGCTATGCCGCCATGCCTGTAGCGCAGTTAACCCTGGAAATCCGCATTGAGCACGCCCAGTCGCTCAAAGACCGGCGGCAGGTGGTGCGCTCCCTGAAGGATCAGTTGCGGCAGGGATTCAACGCGTCCGTGGCGGAGATGGACGAGGCGGTCACGTGGCAGTCGGCCATGATCGGCGTGGTCGCCATCTCCCGGTCGCGGGACTACCTGCATGGGCTTGTCGAAGAGATTGAGCGCGCCGCTCGACGCATTCTGAACGAACATGGCGCGGAGCTGGCCGACTCTTTTTGGGAGTATCTGGAGAGTTGAGGGACGGGCAGGGGTTCTCCGGATTGTCGCTTTTGCGGCGAAAAGGGGATTTCTCGTTACTCATTTCTCGTTACTTATCGGGTGCGAACGCGTAAACGGCGGTCGACGAGTGCATTGGCGTGTTGGCGCGAGAATTAAGTACAAGGAAATCTATCGTTCCCCTTGCACTTCTACAAGAAGTGATGTAGCTTTCATGTAGAAGTGAAAGGGGAATCATGGCCGCGACCCATATTGATCTTCCGCAAGGGACTTTGGATCTCCTCATTCTGCGAACGCTTGCCCTCGGACGCCAACACGGATGGGCCATCTCCGAACGTGTTCAGCAGATGTCGAGTGACGTGCTGCGGATTCAGCAAGGCTCGCTATATCCCGCGCTTCACCGGCTGGAGCGACGTGGCTGGATCAAGGCTCACTGGGGAACGTCGGAGAACAACCGTCGCGCCAAATTCTACGAGCTCTCAAAAAGCGGACGTCAGCAACTTGAGGTAGAGACGGACGCATGGGCAAAACTGACGGCTGCCGTCGCGCAGGTATTGGGCACGGTTTAGGAGGCGTGATGCTTAGCGATTTGATTTTCCGTTTTCGATCTCTTTTCCGGCGGAGCGTTGTTGAGAACGAGCTTGATGATGAATTGCGATTTCATCTTGAACAGCAGGTCGAGAAACACGTTCGATCAGGCCGCACACGAGAGGACGCCATCCGGCAGACCCGCCTTGAGTTCGGCGGTTTGGGTCATGTCAAGGAGGACTGTCGACAATCGCGTGGCATTACATTTCTCGAAACCACAGCAAGCGATATTCGTTATACGCTACGACAGCTATCGCGAACGCCAGCATTCACCATTACGGTTCTGCTGACTCTGGCGCTGGGGCTCGGGGCAAATGCCGCAATCTTCACGCTGGTAAATGCGGTGCTCTTGAAAAAGCTGCCTGTTGCCGATCCCGCATCGTTGGTGCGCCTGGGCGATAACAACGATTGCTGCGTGGGCTCCGGGAATCGGCAGGATGGCGACTTTGCCATGTTCTCGACCGACACGTATGAGCAACTGAAACGAAACACTCCGGACTTTGAAGAGTTGGCGGCGATGCAGGCCGGTTTCTGGGGCCGGCCCGTGATTGCGCGGCGCGACGGCACGCAGGAGGCTGCACGTTCAGTGTCGGCTGAGTTTGTCTCCGGCAACTACTTTCGCACGTTTGGACTGCGGCCGCGGGCGGGCCGCTTGCTGATGGATGCTGACGATACGCAAGGCGCGCCCATGACGGCAGTCATGGACTATGAGGCCTGGCAGCGCAATTACGCCGGCGATGCCGCAGTGGCGGGAAGTACATTCTGGATTAATACGAAGCCGGTCACGGTTGTTGGCATTGCGCCTGAAGGCTTCTATGGCGACCGCATGTCGGTCACTCCCGCCGAATTCTACCTGCCGATTGAGGCAATGCCGGTGCTGGCGAATTCCCCGTACGTGCACGATCCCGAACAGGATTGGCTCTACATTGTTGGGCGCATCAAGCCGGGGGTGGCGATCGCTCCTCTGCAAGAAAAGGTGACGGCTCTGTTGCAGCAGGCACTCGCAACGGACGAGACATTTTCATCGGAGCAGGGCAAGACAGTGCTGAAGAAGGTCCATGTCGTCTTGACGCCGGGCGGCGCGGGCATCCAGGCAATGCAGGAGTGGTATGGGTCAAAACTCCATTTATTGATGGGTATTGCCAGTCTTGTGCTGTTGATTGCCTGCGCGAACATTGCAAACCTTCTGCTGGTGCGCGGGATGGCACGGCGCGCGGAGATCTCAATGCGCGCTGCGCTGGGAGCCATGCGTGGAAGAATCATTCGCCAATTGCTGACGGAGAGCATCGTGCTGGCCGGAATGGGTGGGATCGTCGGACTCGCGGTCGCCTATGCGGGAGCGCGCATGCTGCTCATGTTGGCTTTCCCGGGCGCGGAGAGCATACCGATCCACACTGGCCCGTCGCTCACAGTGCTGGGGTTTGCGTGTGGTTTGTCACTGCTGACTGGAGTTCTTTTCGGGGTAGCGCCGGCGTGGATTGCGGCGAAGGCGGGTCCGATCGACGCATTGCGGAGCAGCACGCGGACCACAGCGATGGGATCATCTGTTTTGCAGCGTGGACTGGTGGTGGTCCAGGTTGGACTTTCTCTGGTGCTGCTCGTTGTGGCCGGATTGTTCCTGCAGAGCCTGAAAAAACTGGAGGGCACAGACCTCAAGCTCGACGCGACGAACCGTTACATCGTGCACATCAATCCTCAAACCGCGGGCTATACGCAAACTCAATTGGAGGCACTGTACCGGACCATCGAGGAGCGCTTGCATGCGTTGCCGGGTGTGATGAAAGTGGGCATCGCCTCCTACACGCCGATGGAAGATAACAACAACGGCTGGGGCGTGCAGGTGCAAGGACAGCCTTTCTTGAATGTTGGCGCATCGGTCATTCGGGCAAATGAGGAGTATTTCGATTCTGTTGGAACGAAAGTGGTGATGGGGCGCGGGATCGATGTACGCGATACACCGGCAGCTACCACGGTGGCAGTAGTGAACCAGACATTTGTCAAAGACTTATTCAAGCCCGGTGAGAACCCGATAGGACGTCATTTTGGACATCCGGGGCCAGATTCGACGGGAGATTTCGAGATCGTCGGCGTCGTGGAGGATACCGTCTACACGAGCGTGCGCAAGAAGGATCACCTGATGTATTTCGTCCCGATGATGCAACGGCCGAGGAGCACGAAACAGCCTATTGAAAAGGATGATTCGCTTTACCTGGGAGCGATAGTGCTTCAGACCGATCGTCCGATGAACGATATGGAAAAACTTGCTCGGACGACGCTTGCCGGCATTAATCCGAACCTGACGGTGGCGCAGTTTGAGACTTTCAATGAACAGATAGCAGATCGGTTTACCGAGGAGAGGATGATTTCGCGACTGTCGACGCTGTTTGGCGGATTGGCGCTGCTGCTGGCGATCATCGGCTTATACGGCGTGACCGCGTATTCCGTTGTGCGGCGAACTCCGGAGATTGGTATCCGCATGGCGCTTGGTGCTGAGCGCGGCGGCGTGATTGCGATGGTGATGCGGGGAGCGATGATTCAAGCCGCGCTCGGGCTGGCGATCGGAATCCCTGTTGCGCTGCTTTGCGTGCGATTTGTGAAGTCGCAGCTTTACGAGATCACCGGCGCCGATTTCAACGTGATGGCGGGCGCAATTGTGATCCTGTCTCTGGCGGCGTTCATTGCTGGAATCATTCCCGCGAGGCGTGCGGCATCGATAAACCCTGTCACGGCCTTAAGGATGGACTAGTTTGATTCCCGCGGAGTGTTTTATGCAAGGGTTGAAACCCCCGACTCCCTGCGACGTGGGGTTTTCCGCGGTCCTGTAAAGCGGAGCTCGTCATGGCTGGGTTGACTGCGGGATGAAGAGGCTGCGGTGAAAGGGTTGTAGGCATGGATAGTTTCGGTGGAGCGTCTCTCGTTGGCTGAAGCCCACGCGTGTTTTGGGCTGGTCTATGTACGGGCTGAAGTCCGTACCCTGCAATCTGAACCGTTCTATGCGGTGGGTGCAACCTCCAGGTGAAGCCGTGCCCTTTCAAAGCATTGAGATTATCGGCAGCCTGTGAACCCCCTGCTCCCTCTGGCGTGGCAAAGAGACGATCGGTGCGTGTTCCCTCGTCTACGCTGCATGGTGAAACGTGGGCCGCGCGCGCGCCAAACACAGCGCAGATGTTAACGACCTGTTTACTACCGCTCCACCAACAGCCTCGGAATGTGGACTTATCGACCCGCCGTACGGCAGGACGTATGTTCCGAGGCCGCTGTGGCCATTGTGATTACTGCCTTCTGCCGGGTTATAGTTCCGGAGCCGGGAAGAAAAGAAGCTCGCGCACCTCGCCCACCGCGTCGGGGAAGATGGCCCCCTTGCGTGCCCACGCGAGTGCTTCGTCCATGTCGGCGCATTCCAATATCCAGAATCCGCCCATGTGCTCCTTGGCCTCGGTGAACGGTCCGTCGGTGATGAGCACTGTCCTATCGGACTGTCCCCGCAGCGTCTTCGCGCTGCCGGGCGGGGAAATGCCGCAGGCGAACTTCGTCACCCCGGCAGCATCCATTTCGCGGTTGAGAGCGTGGATCTCATCGACCATCGCTTCGGTTACGGTGGAGGGGTCGAAGTCGTCGGGGAGGTAATTAGCGACCAAATACTGTGGCATGGTTTCTCCTTTATGCTTTATCGGTCCTGGGGCGGGCAAGTCTGGCCTGCCTTCACTATAACGACGAATGGCCTGACTCGAATTCTACAAATGGTCAAAGATTTTTTGGACGGAGACATCGAAGATGAAGTCGGATGAGCCAAGCCGCACAGCCCTGATGATTGCAGGACAACGAGCCGCTCACCAGGTGCTCGATCATGGCTCAATTCTTTATGACCCATTCGCCATGAAGATTTTGCAGGAAGACGAAGGGACCGTGCTTCAATTTGCGAGCAAACACCCCCTGGCCGGCATCGGACGGCTGATCACCACCGCTCGAAGCCGGATTGCGGAAGATGCCTTGTCAAAAGCTGTAGGAAGTGGGGTCCGGCAGGTTGTGATCCTTGGCGCCGGACTTCATGTTGTCCACGCTAGGTGCTAGAGCGATACCACAAGTCACGCCTTGGTGTGTAATGTACATATAGTTGCGGCGGAGGAATCATGACAAACACACAGACATTGATCGCTCAGGCCTACGCTGCTTTTAACCAGCGAAACATAGACGGCATCCTTGAGCTTATGAGTGACACTGTCAGTTGGCCCAGGGCTTCGGAGAGTGGCCGTGCGATTGGGAAGGAAGAGATTCGCTCTTACTGGACGCGTCAGTGGCGGGAGTTTGATCCTCATGTGGAACCGATGGAAGTTATCGATTGCGAAGGGGGCAAGACTGAGGTCAGGGTTCACCAACTGGTGAAGAATCTCGGAGGCGACGTTCTTTTGGATAGCGAGGTTTGGCACGTTTATACCATCGCAAACGGTCTGATCGAACGGATGGAAATAGAGGAAAGGGAAGCGAGCGCGAGGCTCAGCCCGGCTGCGGCGTTTTCCGGGCAATAGCACGACGATCCCTACAGGCGCGCTGTCCACACATTGAGCTACGTATTGTTGCACTAGAGAGGTTCAACAATCCGTGTCCCCTTTCTGGGTTCGCGATAG
>Ga0302140_10004341_pt1 | contig 18055 bp, 8 predicted proteins | sample I_Bog_E1_1_FD_202095 | JGI IMG/M metagenome (GOLD analysis project Ga0302140, IMG submission 202095) | Peat permafrost microbial communities from Stordalen Mire near Abisko, Sweden - I_Bog_E1_1 | ecosystem: Environmental > Terrestrial > Soil > Wetlands > Peat | place: Sweden: Abisko, Stordalen... | reverse complement strand
CGGCGAAGGCCCTCGCCCGCCGGCAGATTGACGCCATCGATCCGGTCCGATTCGACGCGATCATCTCCAATTCGGCCGGGTGCGGTTCCCACCTGAAACGCTACCATCATCTCCTGGCTGATGACCCGGCGTACGTGGAGAAGGCCAAGGCATGGTCGGCGAAGGTCCGCGACATCTCAGAATGGCTGGTCGAAATCGGCTTTAGGAGGCCCAATCCCCCGGCGGTCGGGGCTAAACCGGTCACAGTAACCTACCATGAGGCGTGCCATCTCTGCCACGGGCAGAAAATCACCTCGCAACCCCGAGAAATACTACGGGCTCTCCCCGGTGTGGAGCTCAGGGAGTGCCCGGAAGCCACCATGTGCTGCGGGAGCGCGGGCATCTACTCGCTCACCCAGCCGACCACCTCCGCTTGGCTCAGGGACCGGAAGGTGGGTCACTTAAAGTCTACATGCGCGACTGTTGTCGCAACGGCGAACCCGGGATGCCAGTTGCAGATCCAGAACGGTTTTTCACAGGACCCAGCGTCCATTGAAAATGGATTTCCGAGGGTAGCGCATCCCGTGGTGCTCTTGGCGGAGGCCTACCACGCCGAAGATTGATTTGTATCTCGCTAATATTTGGTGGCTTGTGAATCGTATGGGCCTTGGGGAATCAGCCGGAAGAATGCTGCGATCCAGGCATCTGGATTCGCATTAAATGGCCTTGTGAATGCCATTAGATTGCATAAATAGACCTACCATGAATTTCCGGCCCATCCTAGGTGCAGTGGTACTGCTTGTCGCCGGCGCCAAGTCCGGGTTTGCGCAAACCACTACGTGGACGCCGGCATCCGGAGTGTGGTCCGTTTCTGGAAACTGGGTCGGCGGGGTTCCGGTCGCTGCCGACACGGTCATTTTTGATTCAAATGCCACGTCGACCGTCGATGCCGCGTACGTCTTCACCAACCTCGAGTTTACCGGCGGTACCCTCGTCTTGAACAGCTCATCGGGTTCTCTTTCGGCTTCCAACGGTATCTTCTACAGTGGCGGACCCTCGGTCACCATCAACGTACCCATCATTGGATCGGGAAACCTCTGGCTCAACGGCGGCACCGGGACCGTGACACTCAACCCAGGCGCCAATGCCAATACGTACTCCGGTTCCACCGAGGTATTCGCGGGGGCAACCCTAACGGACGGCGGAGCCAATTCATATTCGCCGAACAGCGTCATGTATGTCGGCGGCACGGGGGGCGGAACGCTGATGGTCAATTATAGCGAATACATCGCCGGGCTCAATGACGGCGGGGCCAATGGCTCGGTGCTAATTGCAGGCGGGGCCACCCTCGATTTGGTTGGCGGCTATACCGGAACATTCTCAGGCGTGATTTCGGGGGCGGGTAACCTGGAAAAAGACGTCACCGGGACGCTGACCCTACTGGGGGCCAACACATATACGGGCACAACGGTTATCAACGGCGCTGGTGGCACGGCCATTGAGATCGGCAACGGGGGCACGACTGGGAGCATAGCGAGCAGCAGTGTCTCGGGAACCGGCACGTTGGAATTCGATCTTTCAAGCAACTATACCTACGCGGGCACCTTGTCTGGGGCGCTCCAGGTTGCACAGCAGGGAACAGGCACCACCACCCTCTCAGGAACCAACACCTACACAGGCGCCACGACCATCAACAGTGGCACGCTTCAGGCAGGCTCGACGAGCGCGTTTGGAAATTCAACCCAGACGCTCCTGATAAACGGCAGCGGCACGCTCGACCTTAATGGATTCAGCAATGCTATAAACGCAGTCCAAAGCCTTTCCACCACCAGCACCATTGCGCTAAACGGCGCCGCCACCCTCACGCTGAGCGACATCGGCGCAAACTCATCGACGACATTCGCGGGTGCCATTTCCGGCACGGGATCGCTCAACACGCACGAATACCAGCTGTCCATCACCGGCAACAGCAACACCTACTCAGGCGGGACAACGATCACATCGGGCACGCTGATTGCCAACAACACGAATCCGTTGGACTCCGCAACCGGAACCGGCCCCATCACGATTGCCCCGGGAGGCGCCCTTCTCCTGGGCCAGGCAAATACGAACGGGTACATCAACTCGGGGTCTGCCATCACCGACAACGGCACGCTCCAATTCTTTCGAACCGATGTTTCAGCGAATGTCATCTCCAATAACATTAGCGGCTCAGGCCAGATCGAACAGAGTGGCTCCGGAATCACCGAGCTTTCCGGCACGAACACCTATTCAGGGGTGACCACGGTTTTTAACGGGACCCTGGAGGCGGGCTCAACTAGTGCATTCGGAGGCGCCTCAGGCAAGAGCCAGATCGACTTCACCTATCAGGGGACGCTCGCGCTTAATGGATTCAACAACACCGTCGGTTCAATCAACGGCACCGCCACCGCAGGTGGCGTCAACCTTGGGTCAAAGACCCTCACAATCAACGATACCTCGAGCAACACGGACTTCGCGGCCGTCATTTCCGGGGTGGGCGGATCACTGGTCTTCGGCGGCCAAAGCATGATCCTCACCGGGTCCAACACCTACACTGGATCCACGGACATAACCACCGGCCTGATCCTTGTCGCCAATCCGACCGGCTACGGCCTCGGAACAGGACCGATCACCATCGGCGCCCCGGGCACGCTCCAGATCGGCGCCAATTCCACGGCCGGCGCCGTCGACCCGACCTCCTCGATCACGGACAACGGCGTCCTTGCCTTCTCGCTCACGAACTCGGTGAGCTTTCCTAACACGGTGAGCGGAACCGGTGGCGTCAACTTCCTCGCGGCGGGCTCAATCACCTTCCCGACCGCCAACACCTACTCGGGCAACACCCAGATCGAGGCGGGAACCCTGATCGCCGACAATCCCACGGGATCGGCGACGGGAACCGGGAACATCTTCATCTCCCCGGGCGCGACGCTTGTCATCGGTAACGCCGACACGTCGGGGAGCGTCGCGGCGGCCGCCATCACCAACAGCGGGACAGTCGAGTTTTATCGGACTGACATCCCCACCTTTTCGAGCGCCATCAGTGGCTCGGGCAACATAACGGTGTCCGGATCGGGTACCGGGGGCGTGACCCTTTCGGGCGCGAATTCCTACACGGGGACCACCCTGGCGAGCCATGCCACGGTGAATGCCGGCTCCTCCACGGCGCTGGGCAACGGTTCGGACGTCACGCTCATCACCAGCACCCTCAACCTCAACGGGAACAACCTCTCCGTCGGTTCCCTGGCTTCCGACAGCGCGAGCACGGTCCTCCTCGGCGCCAACACGCTCACCCTCACCGACGCCCTCAGCTCAAACTTTGGCGGCGCGATGACAGGCACCGGCGGGAGCCTGGTGCTGAATGGTTCCGGGGAGTTCGCGATCCTCGGCTCCGTCACCTACACCGGCGGCACCACGATCGGGCCCTCGGGCTACCTTTCGCTGGGCCTTAACTCGATGCCGGGGGCGTCGATGGTCGGCCCCGTCCTCGACAACGGCCAATTCCAGTTCGCCCCCTACTCGACCGACAACTACCTCTTCTCGGGCTCCATCACGGGAACGGGTCTCGTTCGGATCGTCGGCGCTGGGATCGTGACCCTCGAGAACCCCGGCGGCACGACGTACTCGGGAATCACGGACCTGGTGACCTCGACCCTGACCGACGGGGCGGCGAATGCGTTCTCACCCAACAGCGACATCTACATCTCCTCTGGCGGCTCCCTTGTGGTCACCCGGAACGAGACGGTCGGGGGCCTCTTCAATGGCAGCGGAAGCGGGCCCGTCAGCATTGCGACAGGGATGAACCTGACCTCCCTCGGAAACGGCTATATCAACGATTTCCTAGGCGTGATCTCCGGCGGAGGAAGCTTCACCGTGAGCGGGGGTGTCCAGGGCCTTGGAGGAAACAACACCTTCTCTGGGGGTGTCACCGTCACCAACGGGGCAGAGCTTTTCGTCAGCAGCAACACGGCGGTCGGCACCGGCACCCTGACCTTTGGCCCGGGGGCAGACGAAATGTCCCCGGACGGCATGGATATCACGCTTTCAAACCCGATCACGTTCGCCTCTGGCGGCGGGATCGACAACGACGACGGAGGGACCTTCAACCTGACGCTGACGGGCCAGATATCAGGTGTCATCGGGGACACCGGTATCGTCTGGTGCACCCCCGGCACCCTGACCCTGACCGGCGACAACTCCTTTTACGGGGGCGTCGACATGCGCGAGGGCATCCTCCTCCTGGGAAACGACAACGCCGCGGGCTACGGGACCATTACTCTTGATACGGGAACGATAATGGCGGCCTACGGCGGCCCCGGGGTCACGCGCACGCTGGCGAACGACATATCCTTAAATGGGGGCTCCGCCCAGTTCGGAAACGGCGACAACAACAATCTCGTGCTCAACGGGACGATCAGCGCCGAGACGAGCGTGAACTATGTCGGCGGCCCGAGCGGCACGCTCACGCTCAACGCGGACAATTCCAGCTCGTTCTTTGGGCCCTTCACGATCAGCAGCGGCACGGTCATCGCGGGGAACAACAACGCCTTTGGAACGACCGAGAACACGGTGTACCTGGCGGGGAATTCGAACGCCGGACTCAACGTCATGACCGGAGTCACGATAAACAATCCGATTGTGACCTCGGGCACCGCAAACGTCATTTCCGGCAGCGGCACCATCGGCTCGTCGCTTACCGTCGACAGCACGGTCGTCCTCTCACCCAGCGCATCGCCAGGCGGCGGCCCGGGCAACCTCACCTTCACAAACCCGCTCACGCTCACGACGGGGGGAACGATCAATTTTTCGATCTATGACGCCAACGGGGCCGCCGGTACCGGCTACAGCCTCATCACAGCCAACGGTGGGGCAATTTTCTCGGCGAGCCCAGGTACCATCGGCTTCAACCTGTTTTCCGTTAACTCCTCCGGCGGTTCCGCCGCTGCGCTCAATTTCAACCCGTCCAACTCGTACTCGTGGACGGTCATCAACGCGAACGGCGGAAGCCTTTCCGGATTCACGGCGAATCAATTCAACCTGAACACGTCGGGCTTCACCAATGGCACGGGCGGCGGGTCATTCACGTTCACCCAGGTCGGAAATTCCCTGGATCTCAACTTCACGCCGGTACCTGAGCCCTCGACTTGGATTTTGATGGGCGCAGGAATACTGACGCTCGGATTTGTCGCCATACGGTACCGGCGCCCTTCACGGGCATAACCGCCGGGGCGGGCGCTATTCCCGGCACTCGCCGTAGTGCCTCGATTTCCTGCTCCCCCAAGGTAAAATGCGTCCCGCCCCGGGGACGCCAAGTCCAGTTTGCCGGGGCATGTACTCACACGCACTGCGGTAGGCGCCCGATTCCCATTGCACGCTTCCGTGCCTCGCCCTGCTACCAAATGCTAGGTACTAGGGTTGGGAAATAGCATTCCACCCGGTTTCCCATCAAAACCACTGGGTGCGCGACCTCTGTCCCACCAAAATGGGAAAGCACTATATTATTTTCGATAAATCACTTACAAATTATTGCCTGTGTAGTAATGCTGTACAAACGGCATCCAAGAAAAGGGAAAACGCTGTTGAGAATTGGCCTAATATTGCCACCAAATTTCATTAAAAGGACTTGTGAACGCCATTTAATTGCATGAAAAAGGAACCCTATGAAGTTCCGGTCCATCTTCAGTGCTGCGGCTTTGGTGGTTTTGGGTGCGGTCGATTCAAAGGGGCAGGCAACGTGGAATGGCGGCGGCGGCGCGAACATGAATTGGTCCGATGGAGCCAACTGGGCTTTAGGCGTTTCCCCAACCAGCAGCTTCACGACAACGGTCCAGTTCAGCGGGGCCCCCGCCTACACGTCGGTCCTCGATTCGAATTACGACCTTGCCCAACTGACGTTCCAGAATGGTGCCGGAGCAGTCACCCTGAACAACAGCGCCTCATCTACGCTTTCGATATCAGGGGCAATGTATGACTACAGCGCCAACGCCGTGGCGATTAATGTGCCCCTGGTTTATAGCACGGGTTCTATCTACGTGGATGGGACGGGCACCCTCACGCTTGGCGGAACGGGGAACACCTACGCCGGCACCACCTCCGTGATCACGGGAGGCATCGCTGACGCCAATGCGGGGGCATTCTCCCCGAACAGCGGGTTTGTGGTAGCCTCGGGCGCCATCCTGGACGTCAACTTCAACGAGACGATTTCCTACCTGGACAACTACTCGGGCGGGGGTGGCTCGGTCGTCATTGCGGGCGGCGCCACGCTCATCGTCAATGGAACCTCCACCACCACGTTCCCCGGGGTGATCTCCGGCTCGGGAGGTCTTGAGAAGGATGGCTCCTCGTCGCTGGTTCTAACCGGGGCGAACACCTACACGGGGCCGACCGTAGTAGGGTCCGGAGCCACTATCTGGATCGGGAGCGGGGGAACAACCGGAAGCATAGCGAGCAGCGGCGTTTCCAGCACCGGCACCGGTGGCTTGTTGTTCGACCTCACGAGCGCGTACACCTATTCGGGAACCCTCTCCGGCTCGCTGGGTGTCACGCAGAACGCCTCGGGAACGACGACGCTCTCCGGAAACAACACCTACTCAGGGGCCACAACCGTGAACGCCGGAACCCTGCAGGCGGGTTCCACGAGCGCGTTTGGTGGGCTGACCGGCATAAGCGCGGTCACCGTGGGTGCAAGCGGGACACTGGCCACGGGCACGTTCAGCAACACCATTGGTTCGCTTGCCGGCAGCGGATCGGTGACCCTGGGAAACGGGGCGACGCTCACCATCGGAAACACCGGCGCCAACACGAACTTCTCCGGGGTAATCTCAGGCCTAGGGTCGTTTAGCATGGGCGGCTATGTCCAGGAGCTTTCCGGGGCAAATACCTATTCCGGCGGCACCAGCGTGACCTACGGAACCCTGCTTGCGAACAACACGACAGGATCCGCGACTGGCACCGGTCCCATCACCATCGGACCCAGCGGCACCCTGCAGATCGGCACGGTTGACACCAGCGGGAGCATCAACGGAGCGTCCGCAATCACCGACAACGGCGCCATCAGTTTCGCGAGAACCGACACGACCACCTTCGCGAACGCCATATCAGGCACCGGCGGGGTTTCCCAATTTGAGGGAGGCACAACCACCCTCTCGGGTGCCAACACCTATTCGGGGACAACCCAGATATTCCTGGGAACGCTTCAGGCGGGATCCGCGAGCGCCTTTGGCGGAGCCACCGGGCTTAGCGCCATAAGCTTTACCAATTCCGGCACACTTAACCTGAACGGATTTAGCAACACCGTGGGGTCGATAAGCGGGGCCGCCGGCAATTCCATCCTGCTGGGCGCCGCGACGCTTACCCTGGCAAGCCCGACCGCCAACACGACCTATGGCGGAACAATCTCGGGCACCGGAGGATCCCTCGTCTTCTCGGGCACGAGCTTGAAGCTGCAGGGGAACAACAGCTATACCGGCAGCACGACCGTCACGAGCGGCACCCTTGTCGCGGACAACTCGACCGGGTCGGCCACGGGTTCCGGCAATATAAACATTTCGAGCGGGGCAACCCTTGAGATCGGCAACGCCGACACAAACGGGGCCGTGGCCGCGACCGCAATCACCGACAATGGCACGGTGGAATTTGCCAGAACCGACAATATAACCATCGGAAGCAACATCACCGGCAGCGGCGGCATCCTCGTCCAGGAATTCGGGAGCACGGTGACGCTTGACGGGACCAACACCTACTCCGGCCCGACCGTGATCACAAACGGAGTGCTTTCCGACTGGGGCGGAAGCGACTTCTCGCCAAATAGCTCCGTCCAGATCGGCACCGGCGGGTCGCTTGCGGTCATGAACAACGACACGGTCGGCGACCTGGAAAACAGCGGAGGTGCCGGAACCGTGACTCTGGCGCCGGGAACCACGCTCACGATAGGTGTTGGAAACGCAGCGCTGCCTCCTTTCACAGGGATTATCTCCGGTTCCGGAGGCCTTACCATCAGCACGGGGGCCAATAGCCAGGGCTTCGGAGGGGCAAATACCTACACGGGAGTGACCACCATGAGCAGCGGCGAAATCTTCGTCTCGAGCTCGACCGTCGGAGCACCCGGCAGCATCACATCGGGCCCCATTGGCACCAACACGCTGGTGCTCACGGGCAACGGCGAGATGTCGTCCATAGGCGCGAGCCCGGTCACCCTTGCGAATGCGATCGCGCTGGGCGGCTACAACCTGGACAACGATGACGCTACCCAACCCCTTACCCTCACGGGGCCGATTACCGGCGTTGGCGGCAGCATCACCTGGTGCACGAACAACGCCCTTGCGCTCATCAACTCGAACACGTTCACGGGCGGCGTCGACATGCGGCTGGGGACGCTTTTGCTCGGGTCCGACACCGCTGCCGGCACCGGGCAAATCACCCTCGACAACACCACCGTAATCGACGCGTTTGGCTCCGGCATCACCCGCAACATCGCGAATGCGATCTATGTCTCGAGCACCGCCACGCAGATTGGCGAGGGCAACGACAATAACCTCACCTTCACCGGGGTGATCTCCGGAGCAGGGACCTCGGTCGTCACGATCGACAATGGTGCATCGGGATCCGTCACGCTCTCGGGCACCAGCACGATCTCGAACACGACGTTCAACGTGAACAACGGCGGCACGGTGTTCGCCGCCAACGGCAGCGCGTTCGGCTCCCCGACCAACTCCGTCGTGATCCAGGGAGGCTCCACCCTCAATGTCCTCGGCGGCGTATCGATCCCGAACCCTGTCACCGTCGGCAGCGGCGCCAACACCCTCGCCGGCAGCGGCACGTTCTCGAACAGCTCGGCGCTTCCGATCACCAACTACGTGATCCTCTCCCCAAGCGCCTCGCCCGGCGGCGGCCCTGGAAACCTCACCTTTTCCTCGCCCCTCATTTTCACGGGCGGCGCCATCCATTTTCAGCTTTATGATGCCGGGAGTTTTCCCGGTACGGGTTGGGGGGAAATCACGGCCTCAGGCGGCATGAATTTTACCGGGGCCACGGCGAACAGCATCACCTTCAACGTGGTCTCTGTGAACAGCACGGGCCAAGCCGCAAATGCCCTGAACTTCAATCCAGCTAGCAGCTACTCCTGGACCTTCGCCACGTCCACCTCGATCACGAGCTTCAACGCGGCCGACTTCAATATCATCACCTCGGGTTTCTCCAATGGCACCGGTGGCGGGGTCTTCTCGGTCTCCAAGGTCGGCAACAACCTGGACCTCAACTTCACTCCGGTTCCGGAACCCTCCACCTGGGCGATGATGGTCCTGGGGACGGCGGGAATGGCCCTCATCGCCTGGCGCAGGCGCCGGCTAAAGGCAGCGTGAAGAAGGCGGTTAGCCTACGCCGACACGTCTGTTTCCGGAAAGCCCGACGCGGAGCGGGTGTGCGCGAATTCCTGGAGGGCCAGGTCCAGGTTGCTTACGGCCCGTTCGACGGCCCGGCCCGCCTCTGGAGAACGCTTGTGCAATTCACTGACAACCACCTTCAAGGTGGCGCGAACAATTTGGAGTTCCTCGTCAATTACCACGGCGTTCATGTTGGAATCGGGCTTATTGAGTGGATTTGACGGCGGCCCACCGAAATAGTTTCACGTTTTGTGCGCCATTCATGTGACGGCGGGAGCGGATCCGCGGGCTTATTTGGGCCCGGACTTGGCCTCCCATCAGGTGCATGGAAGTCCGTTGCGGGAGCGAGATCCGGTCCTGACCCGCTGCCACATCTCGAAGCTGGGCCGCCGCTCAATGCCCATCCCTGCGGCCTGGGCACCCGCCATTACCCACCGGATCCACAAAACTCGCCGGCTAATCTCAGTGAGCTCCTCCGAGGGCCGTCACTTCTCAACCTCCGCGAACATTCCGTCCGAATAGAGCTCGAAGCGCTTGCCCTCGATGAACGTGATCAATGGAAAGTCCGCTTCCCTTTGTTCCTCCGAGGAGTGCCAATGCATTGTTTCGCAATCCAAACCAAAGGTGATTACCCGACCTTCGACTGCGATCCGGACGTTGAGGTTCGATGTGGCGATTGGTTTATTCATGTTAATTCTGAGCCTATTCTTGTTCCTATCTCGTTGAGCGTCTTGCCAGGTTCCCCGAAATAGCCCCCCGGTATCTGAAAAATTGTAGCCCCGGCAGCTTCTGCTCGAGTTGATGAGGGCCGTCCCCTAGCAGGCCTATCCTGCGCGAAACCGCGTGAATCCGATATGGGGTGTTCCCCTCGCTCTTTGAGACCCGGGGCAACCCTCGTCGAATCACGAAAAAGCTGACTGCGTCGACGAATGCCTGAACATTCCGGCACCTCCGCAAACACCCGGGATGTCAGATCTCAACCGTTCGCACAATCTACGAGCGAAGCTCGACCCGGGCCATTGCATCCCGGCTCCCGACCAAAAGCCTTGATTTGCGGCCTCCCCTGAGGCACAAAGCCCCTCCCTCTGGGGACGCTTAGCTCAGTTGGTTAGAGCACGTGCTTCACACGCACGGGGTCACTGGTTCGAGTCCAGTAGCGTCCACCATTTGTGTTGGTTGTTTTCTTGCAAGTCTATACGTGACAAATGCGTCACGAGCGCCTCCACACCGTCGGATGCTTGACCCTGGCACAAGTGAGACTAGATTGAGCACATGGCAAAGACCACTCTTCTTCGTGCGCGAGTCGATATCGATCGGAAAAAGCGCGCTGAAAAGATACTCGGTCGATACGGCCTGACGCCCGCCCAAGCCATCAATGTTTTTTATGCGAAGGTTACTGAGAGCAACGGCCTCCCCTTCGATTTGCGACCGAGCGAAACGTCAGATTTGTTAGCCGATCCGGAGTTTAGGAATTACCTGGAGCGATTGAGATTAGGTCAGGTCGGATACACCGAAGCTGGCGAAGTCCCCGTTTGAAATTCTCGGATCAGGTCGTTGGTGCATTAAAGGAGTTGCACCCGGGCGTGAGGAGGGACATTCGCCGTGCGCTCGACGAGGTTAACGCTGGAAAGAGTCGTGATGTTGCCCGATTGACGGGAGGGCTTGTGGGATTCTGGCGTCTACGCGTTGGCAAATACAGAATTGTATTCCGTTACGATGAAGCAGGCCAACTCAAGGCCGAGTATCTGGGGCCTCGAAGCACCATCTATCGTACCTTTAGGCCGCGAAAGTGAAATAGGCGGGAGCAACCAAACACCAACCAGCAGTTACACTCCCTCCGTAATGCGGGACCCCAGTAGCGTCCACCATTTGGGTTGGGTAAAGATCACGGAGTTACCGATCCTTTCGAGGCAACACCCTTTGGGTCGATTTCCCTCACAGGATTTGAGCCTTTCTTAGCTGGCCCGGGATAATTTGTTCCCAAGGTAATTGCCCATCAATTACCTAAGATAAAAGAAGGTGCTTGGATGCAATAAGCGCATCCCCTGGGACTCCAAGTTTAGTGATTCCGCAATAATCAGTCGAATGAGCATGGCACCCATCGCGAAGCGCCTTCTTTGCGGCGCCATCTACGGTGCACTGTCGAGCTTCCCGCTGCTAGTGACGCACGCGGTTCCCAGCGGCAGCCTCGTCGTAGGCATTCTATTCGGCGCGGGTTTCAGCGCCGGCCTTGATCGGACCAAGCGAATGAAGGCGGACGCTGTATTGGCCGGGGGCGCGCTGGGAATACCCGCGTGGGCGCTGATTACCTGCGCCGGGGCATGGGAGCTCTCGGGGCATACTGCCGAAATGAGCGCTGAGATGATGCGCCTTCAGTTTCCTTCCCTCGTGGGATGGATCCTTTACGGATCTCTGCTGGGCCTCATCACGCCTTGGATGAGCGGCCTGGCGGACATGTTCATACGCGAACATACGGATGCGGCTACCGCAGCTGGGGCCTCCCCAAAACGGATCGTCGTCGTAGGCGGCGGATTCGCCGGTATGACAACGGCCGCAAGCCTCGAAGATGAGCTTCCGCCCGACGGATCGGTTTCCATAACGCTGGTGAGCGACCAGAACGCGCTTCTGTTCACCCCGATGCTGGCGGAGGTCGCGGGCGGCAGCTTGGAGCCGGGCCACATCAGTTCGCCTCTGCGGACCACCCTGCGCCGAACCGAGTTCGTTCGTGGGCGCGCCGTTATCGTCGATTTCGGGCGCCGGGTTCTGACGGTGGCGCCCGCCAAGGGAGGCCCCGGGTCGGCGCGAGAAATCCCTTTCGACCACCTGGTCATGGCAGTGGGGTCCGTTTCGAACTACTTCGGCGCAGCAAACATCCAGAGGCACGCCTTCGACTTCAAGACCCTCCTTGACGCCATAAGGATCCGCAACCATGTGATCGAGATGTTCGAGCGGGCCGACCGCGAGTCGGACCCCGTGGTGCGACGGTCCCTGGTTACGTTCGTCATCGCCGGAGGGGGATTCGCCGGTGTGGAGCTTGCCGGTGCACTGAACGACTTTTCGCGCGGAATCCTGGCGGACTATCCTCGAATTTCCCCAAGCGAGGTCAGGACCGTGCTTGTGCACTCGCGCGACCGGATACTTCCCGAATTGAGCGAGTCGCTCGGGCGCTACGCCCGCGATCGGATGGAGGCCCGGGGAGTCGAGTTCAAGCTAAGCAACCGTGTCCTCGACGCCGGAGAAGGCCAGGTCGTGCTGAGCGACGGCGAAATCCGCACTTGGACGCTGGCTTGGACCGCGGGTTCCGCGCCCAGCCCGTGGCTCAAGTCCGTAGGGTTCGACACGGACAAGCGGGGCGCGGTCTTGGTCGACAGCACGATGGCGGTAACGGGCCGCGACGGGATCTGGGCGCTGGGAGACTGCGCGGCGCTGAAGGATGGGCGGACCGGGAATCCCTGCCCTCCGACGGCACAATTCGCACTCAGGGAAGGGCGCACGCTCGCGCGCAACATCAGTCGCTCCCTCAGGGGCGAAGCGCCCCAGCCGTTCTATTTCGAATCCCTGGGCGCCCTGTGCGTGGTGGGCCACCAGACTGCATGCGCCGAGCTCACGGTTCCCTTTTCCAGAGGAAGGCAGCTCAGGTTCTCCGGGCTGCTCGCCTGGATGATGTGGAGGGGAATCTACGTCTCGAAGCTTCCCGGCCTCGAACGCAAGGTCCGGGTAATCGTGAACTGGACCTTCGAGTTGTTCTTTCCCAGGGACATCGTGCAAACTATCGACCTAAAGTCGGAAGGCCCGACATGAGCTCTGCCAACGCACCTTCCCCCCTCGCAGCCAGGGCACTTCTTCCCGCAGCGGACTGGCGGGGCGCTCTGATGGCAGCGCTTGTCGGGGCAGTGGGCGGCGTTCTCGGAGCCACGCTGGCTTCGGGATCGCAGGGCACCTATGCGGCCGCAGGCGCAGTGCTCGGACTCGTGGGCGCCGCGGGCCTGCGCGGAAGGACGGAGAATGCCGGGGCCGGGCTCATTTGGGGACTTGGGGGCGGGTTTCTCCTCTGGATCGTGATTGTCTCGGCGAGCGCGGCGCCCCACCTCGCGGCAGTCAACTCCCAGGCGATGATAGGGGACGTTCGAGTCCGCATCCCCGACTTTATTGCCTGCGTTCTGTGCATTGGGGCACCCGTGGGCATCGCCCTTGGGATTCAGGGCGGAATGGGCCCGAATTCGGCCTCCCTTCACTGGGGAAGGGCGTTCGTGGCAGGAGGGGCATCCGGCTTTGCCGCTGCCTTGATCTTCAGTCGCTGGATGTACGAGGGCGATTTCTTTCCCCTGATCGCCGGGTTTGGAACCTTAGGCTCCCATTTCACGTCCGTCCTGCTTCATTTTGCGGTGGCCTGCGTGATCGGTTGCACCTTCGGTGCGCTGTTTCAGAACGACGTGCGCAACCTCGGCTCCTCAATGGGTTGGGGCATGGCCTATGCCATATTTTGGTGGCTCCTCGGCCCCATGACCCTCTTCTCATTCGCCTTCGGGCGGAGGCCCGACTGGTCCGCCTCGCATGCTGGCGAGCTCTTTGGGCCATTGGTCGGCTACGTCTTCTACGGCCTGATCCTTGGCGTCGTTTACTCCGCGGTGAATACCGTTTGGACCCGTCTCTTCGTCGACTCCGACCCCCTCAACCGCAAGCGCGAGGGACCGGGAATTCACGTGCTCCTGTCATTGGGTTGGGGTGCTACCGCGGGTCTCGTTGGGGGCCTGGTCGCCCTTCCGCTCATGATCCAGACCGGCGTGATCACGAAGCTGGCCGGGCTTGAGGGCGGCACGCCCCTTGCGCTCGGAATCCTTTCGCATCTGGCAGCCAGCACGGTGATTGGGGCCAGCTACGGGTTCCTGTTCCGGGGCGAGGCCACCGACGGCGTTTCGTGCAGCCTTTGGGGATGCGTGCTGGGCATGATCGCGTGGTATGTGGGTCCCCTCACCCTGCTTCCACTCCTTCGAACCGGGCAATGCGACTGGAGACCGGGGGCCGCCTCGGCGCTCCTTCCCCTTCTGGTGTCACACCTTCTCTTCGGAGTGATCACGGCGAATGTTTTTTCCGCGTTTGAACGCTCGAGGCAAAAACGTTACCAGCCCATCGTGCACCCCCGAGTGGAGGACCTCTGCGGAGAACCCGGTACCCGTCCAACAGCACCGCTTTGCCTGTTCGTTTTGGGGCTGGGCGTCCTTCTGCCGATACTCCTGGGGTGAGCCCATCTGGCCGGACCTCGACCGATCTGCGGGCGGAGGGTTCCCTCGGCACTGGGCATCCATCGCCCATGGAATTGACGTACACAGGCTCACTGGTTCGACTCCAGTCGCATCCACCATTTCATCGATGCCCACCATGCTAGAATCTGCAAACATCTTCAGTTATATCCCAACCAAGAACTTCGAGCGGGCGAAAGGGTTCTACGGCGGCGTGCTTGGGTTAAACCACGTTTCGACGGATGATTTTGCATTGGTCTTTGAGAGTGGCGGGATTCGCATCCGGGTCGTCATAGTGCCGGACTTCAAGCCGGGCCCCATCGCTATTCTTGGCTGGCAGGTCGATGATTTGGAGAAGATCGTCACGGCACTGAAAGCGCGCGGTGTAATATGCGAGCGCTGGCCCGGGATAAAACAGGACGCCGCGGGAATATGGGACGAACCCGGCAGGCCGCGCGTCGCGTGGTTCAAGGATCCGGATGGCAACGTGCTTTCAGTATCGGCTCAGTAGGGCGGCTGTCAGGCCAGGGCAGTGCGGAAGCCAAACAGCAACCAAGCCATCGCCTCGATCGGAGAGGAGTGACTCCAGTAGCGTCCACCTTCTCCAGTTTGTGACGGTTGGAGTCTAGGAAAATGGATTGGGGAAAGCCCGGAACCCCACGAAACGCAGCGTTCGAGCGACCGCGCTCTTGGAAGAGCGCTATCAGGCAGGGGCTTAGGCCGATTGCAAAAGAGGGGGATGCCAGGTGGCGGCAGGGTTATCTGGGCCTCGCCAAGGGTGGGCGTGCATGGCACGCGCTGAGCTGGCTCACGTTTTAATCGGAATTCTTACAATTCGGGCCTTGAGAGCCCTTCCGCCTTGCAACTAACTCCACCCTCATGAATTGCCGGAAGAGCCTCCTCGTCTTGGGAGTCGCGTTTTTCGGCGCGCTGAGCGCAAAGGCACAGTCGACGGTTTGGCAGCCCACCGTTGGGCAGAACTGGAACAATTCCTCCAACTGGTCATTTGGACTGCCGGCGTCCGGCGTGACGACGATCTTCAACAACACAACCCCGAGCACGTTCACGTCGACAGTGGACACGAACTTCTCGATCGCCGCCCTCCAGGTCGCCAACGGGGCCGGCGCCATGACATTGAATGATACGGGCGGCTCGACAGTGACCATAACCAGCGGATTCTCGGACGCCTCCTCAAACATGGTCTCGGTTTCAGTGAACCTCCTCGGAGCCGGCACTATGAGTGTCAGCGGCGGCGCCATCCTAAACCTGTCCGGCGACAACACCTATTCGGGTGCGACGACGATTAGCTCCGGCACGCTTCAGGCTGGCTCAACCACCGCATTCGGACCCACGAGCGAGGTCACGATCAGTGGAAGCGGAGTCCTCGACCTTAACAATAACAGCAATACGATCTACTCCCTTAGCGGGACCGGTTTTGTCACCCTTGGCACCGGCACCCTCACTGTCGGCGGCGGCCTTGGCCCCTACATTAACACGGTGTACTCGGGTGTCATTTCGGGAGGAGGCGGGCTCACCTACAACACTTACGGGCAGACGCTCACCCTGACGGGCGCCAACACGTACAGCGGCACGACGACGATAAACCAGGGAACGCTCGAGATCGGCAACAACGGGACGACGGGCTCCATCGGATCGGGACCCATCGCCACCGTGGTGAACGGATACATCGAATTTGCACGGTCGGACGCCAACACCTATGCAAACGTGATCAGCGGCTCGGGCAGCGTCGAGGTCGCCAACGGCACGGTGACCCTCACGGGGGCCAACACCTATTCCGAGTTCACCGACGTGAACTCGGCCACCCTGATCGTGGGCACGGCGTTCAACGGGAGCTCCGGCTCCCTGGGCAACGGCTCGACCACCGTGAACCTGACCTCCGGCACCAATCCCGCAATCCTGGACCTGAACAACCTCAACACGAAGATCGGCGTCATCAACGGGGACTCCAGCAGCCAGCTGCAGCTGGGATCTGCCGTGCTGACCATCCAGGACATCGCCGGGACCGACAACATGGCGGGCACCGTCACGGGAACCGGCTCGATCACGATGATCGTCGGCACCTACAATGCGACGGGCAACGCCAACACTTATTCCGGCGGGACGACGATCAACGGCGGCACGTTCGTCGCACTGAACACCCTTCCCACGAGTTCCGCGACGGGAACGGGGCCGATCACCATAAATGGCGGCGGTGGGTCGTTCCTTTCGATTGGAAATGACACCGCATCGGGATACATAGCCAATGTTCCCATCAGCGACAACGGGGTCATCCAGTTTGCACGGACCGACACCACGACATTCCCCAATACAATAAGCGGCACAGGAAGCATCGATGTGCAGGACGGCGGCACGGTCACCCTGACTGGGAACAACTCTTACACCGGTGACACCGCCATAGACGCGGCGACCCTGAAGGCGGGCTCGTCAACGGCGCTCGGAAGCGGCACCGCGCTCAGCTTCAACTATTACGGCGGGACGCTCGATCTGAATGGATACGATGTTTCGGTCGGATCCGTGACGGGCGGAAGCAGCACGTACCCGAGTTACATAAATCTTGGCTCCAATACCCTCACGGTCGGGGGAATCCCGGGGACCACCACCCTTACCACCCTCATCTCGGGCACCGGCGGCCTCACCCTCACGGGGCCCGCCACGGAGACGACCTATCTCACGGCCACCGATACCTACGCGGGCCCCACCGTCATCCAGTCGGGCGCCATCCTGGGCCTTGGATTCTCGTCGGTGGCCGGCAGCATCCCGGACACGAGCGGCATCTCCGGATCGGGCACCCTCCTGTTCTATGAGCCCTCGGCCTTGACGGTGTCCGCGCCGATCACCGGCTCCCTCAGCGTGACCCAGTCCTCGGGTGCGGCGGGCGTGGTCACCCTATCGGGAACCAACACGTACACCGGCGCGACAACGATCAACTCCGGCACCCTCGAGGCCGGCTCGACCAGCGCCTTTGGAAATGCGAGCCCCGTGACGATCAACGGCACCGGCGAGCTCAACCTGAACGGATTCAACAACACAATCGGGCCCCTTGCGGGGTCGGCGACCAGCACGATCGTGCTGGGAGGCGCCACCCTCACGATCGATCCCCCTGCGGACCCGACGTTCTCCGGCGTGATCTCGGGCGGGACACTGGCCCTGACCGGACCCGGCACTGAAATCCTCGACGGCGCCAACACATCGATCACGGGCGTCAACATAGGGGCCACATCCACGCTCCAGGTCGGCGATGGCGCGACCCCGGGGGCATCGATCGCGGGCAACGTGGCAAATTCGGGGGCGCTGGTTTTTGAACCGTACAGCTCCGACAACATCACGTACAGCGGGGTGATCTCGGGCTCCGGCACCGTCACGTTCTCGGGCACGGGGCAGATCAATTTTTCGGGGGCCAACAGTTACTCGGGG
>Ga0302140_10004336_pt1 | contig 18060 bp, 8 predicted proteins | sample I_Bog_E1_1_FD_202095 | JGI IMG/M metagenome (GOLD analysis project Ga0302140, IMG submission 202095) | Peat permafrost microbial communities from Stordalen Mire near Abisko, Sweden - I_Bog_E1_1 | ecosystem: Environmental > Terrestrial > Soil > Wetlands > Peat | place: Sweden: Abisko, Stordalen... | reverse complement strand
CGTTTTCCGTGCCCGCGCGTTGGCGGCGCTCGTGGCTGCCGCCCACAACCAGAGGCTCAATCGGTGTTCCGCGACGGACAAACATTGCGCCGATCCCCTTGGGGCCGTGCATCTTGTGGGCGCTGATGCTGAGCAGGTGGCAACCGAATCGGCGAACATCGAATTCAACTTTCCCCGCGCCCTGCACGGCGTCGATATGGAAGAAGATGCCGGTTTCGTTGGCGATCTTGCCGATTTCCTCGACGGGCTGAAGGACGCCGGTCTCATTGTTGGCCAGCATCACGCTGATGAGCCGGGTTTCGGGGCGAACTGCGCGCCGAATATCGTTCGGATCGATGAGGCCGCTCGGCAACGGTGCGACGAAGGTGGTCTCTACGCCCTTGTGAGACAGGCGTTTGGCCGCTTCCAGGATGGCGGAATGCTCAATCGATGTAGTGATGAAGTGGTCGCCGGGATGCAAGACGCCGAAGATGGCGGTATTGTCGCCCTCGGTGCCGCCGGAGTTGAAGACCACCTCGGCATCGTGACAGTTGAAAAAGCGGGCCATGGTTTCGCGGGCGCGATCGACGGCAGTGCGGGCCTGCTGGCCATGACGGTGAATCGAGGAGGCGTTTCCGAAGTGTTCTGTCCAATACGGACACATCGCCTCCACAACCTCCGGCAGCAGAGGGGTCGTGGCATTGGCATCCATATAGACTCGCAGCATCGTAAGCTCCTTTCTTTCGATTGTAAGGGCAATCGGGATAGGAGGTCTCGGAGAGTGCGTTAAACGGCAGAAACGCAATGCCGGGCTGCCAGGAAACCGGGCTGGCAGGGGCGATTGTCGTCGTTTCATCGCTTTTTCGTGCCAGAGCAAAGGGAGAGCGCGAGGTTTTAAGCCGCACTTGAAGCGCTGCTTTCCTCATTCCCATGCGCGATGAACAAGTAACCCGGCCCTCCGTGCCTGCGTCTAAAGCAAGTGGAGAGACGTCAGGAAGCAATACGAGAAGAATGGATGCTGTGCACCTCAGCACGGTAGACTCACTAAAAGGGATCTGTAACAATTCTGCGAAGAGCGTCAATGCAAGAACCATATCCGACGCGGAGTGATCAGTGCCTGGAATCGATGACAAGTCAGAGGGCCACACGATCGGCCCTGACCGCCAGTTAGCTGCGCCTCCCCCTTCGAAAACCCGCTGGATTCTTTGGACGCTCCTGGTCCTGGCGGTAGGGATCGGGGCCTATCTTTTTCTGCACAGCCGCAAGCAGGGCGAAAGCGCCAAGCCGCCGTCAGCCGGCGGAGGCCGGGCGCGCATGACAGGGCCGGTCCCGGTGACCGTGGAAACGGCCACGAAGGGCAATATCGGCGTTTATCTTGACGCAATCGGAACGGTCACGCCGGTTTATACGGCCACCATTACCCCTCAAGCCGGCGGGGTCATCACGGCGGTGCATGATCGCGAAGGGCAATTTGTCCATAAAGGCGACCCGCTGATCGAGATCGATCCGCGGCCTTACCAGGCCACTCTGCTGCAAGCGCAAGGCACCTTGGAGAAAGATACCAATGTGCTGGCGCAGGCGCAGATGGATTTGGAACGCTATCGCCAGGCCTGGGCGCGCAATGCAATCAACAAGCAGCTGTTAGACGACCAGGAAAAAATTGTGCTGCAGGACCAGGGCACGGTGAAGAACGATCAGGGCACGGTGAATTACGACGAGGTGCAACTGAGCTACACGCACATCGATTCCCCGATCTCCGGGCAGGTGGGTCTACGCCTTGTCGATCCAGGCAATGTTGTGCAGGCCGGGTCCACAACGGCGTTGGTGGTGGTAACCCAAATGCAGCCCACGACGGTGATCTTCATATTGCCCGAAGACAGCTTGGGACAGGTGCTGGGACAAATGCGGAAGAACGCGTTGCCCGTGGAGGCATGGGACCGCAATTCGAGCCACAAACTGGCAACCGGCAAGCTTTCCACCGTGAACAACCAGATCGATACGACGACGGGGACGGTGAAGCTGCGCGCCACATTCGAAAACAAGGACAATGCTCTGTTTCCCAATCAATTTGTCAACACACGCTTGCTGGTGAACACGCTGAGTGGAGTCACGCTGATTCCCGTCGGAGCCGTGCAACACAATGGCGACACGTCTTTCGTTTATCTCATTGCCAACGGTGCGGCGACACAGCGTACGGTGAAGACGAGCACCTCCGATGGCGGAGTGATTGCGGTCGAGGGCATCAATCCCGGCGACCAGGTGGCCACCAGCAGCTTCGATAAATTGCAGTCGGGAAGCAAGGTTACGATCGCGAAGCAAGCAAGGGCCGGCAACCCGACGGAGGGCAACACTCCGTGAGTCCATCCGGGCCTTTCATACAGCGTCCTGTTGCAACCTCGCTGCTGATGGCCGCAATTCTGCTGGTGGGTATTGTGGCCTATACCCAGCTGCCGGTGTCCGCGCTTCCGGAGGTCGACTACCCAACCATCCAGGTGGTCACGTTCTATCCCGGCGCGAATCCGGACGTGATGGCGACTACGGTGACGGCCCCGCTGGAGCGCCAATTCGGACAGTTGCAAGGGCTGAGCCAGATGACCTCGACGAGTTCGGGGGGATCGTCGGTTGTGGTCCTGCAATTCAACCTGAGCCTGAATATCGATATCGCGGAAGAAGAGGTGCAGTCGGCAATCAATGCGGCGCAGAGTTACCTGCCCTCGAACTTGCCGGCTCCTCCGGTCTACAACAAGACCAACCCGGCCGATGCGCCGGTCCTCACGCTCGCGATCACGTCCGACTCCATGCCGCTGTCGCAGGTGGAAGACCTGGTGGATACGCGGCTTGCCCCCAAGCTTTCGCAGTTGACGGGCGTGGGCTTGGTGAGCATCAGCGGCGGACAGAAGCCGGCGGTGCGCATCCAGGCCAATCCCACGGCTCTATCGTCGTATGGGTTGAACCTGGAAGACCTGCGCACCGCGTTGACGCAGACCAGCGTGAACCAGGCGAAGGGCAACTTCGACGGACCGCACCAGGATTACCAGATCAATGCGAACGACCAGTTAGAAACGAGCAACGACTATCGTCAGGTCGTGGTGGCCTATCGCAACGGCGCACCGGTCAAGTTGACGGATGTGGCCAAGGTTGTGGACAGTGTGGAGAACGCCAAGCAGGCCGCGTGGATGAACGAGACTCCAGCGGTCATCCTGAACATTCAAAGGCAGCCGGGCGCCAACACCATCAAAGTGGTAAAGGCCATCAAGGCGGTGCTGCCGCAGCTTGAGGCGAATTTACCCGCTTCAATCAAAGTCACGCCGCTTACCGATTTGACCACGTCGATTGACGCTTCCGTGGCCGACGTCGAGTTCGAGCTGATGCTCACCGTTGCACTGGTCGTGATGATCATCTTCGTCTTTCTGCGCAACGTGTATGCCACCATCATTCCCAGCATTGCCGTACCGGTTTCGCTTGTCGGTACATTTGGGGCGATGTATGCGTTGGGCTACAGCCTGGACAATCTTTCGCTGATGGCGCTGACGATCTCGACCGGCTTCGTGGTCGACGACGCGATCGTGATGATCGAGAACATCTCCCGCTACCTGGAAATGGGAGACTCGCCGATGCAGGCGGCGTTGAAGGGCGCGGAACAAATTGGGTTCACGATTATTTCGTTAACGGTGTCGCTCATCGCCGTGCTGATTCCTTTGTTGTTCATGGGCGACGTGGTGGGCAGGTTGTTCCGGGAGTTCGCGGTCACTTTGGCCGTGACCATCGTGCTGTCCGCTGTGGTCTCGCTAACGCTGACGCCGATGATGTGTTCGCGCATTCTGCGCCACCAGCCGGAGGCGCAGCAAGGGCGTTTCTACAAGGCTTCAGAGCGCGTTTTCGAAAACATGATTGCGTTCTATGGCCGCACCCTGAAGTTCGTGCTGCGCTTCCAGACGATTACGCTGCTGGTCGCCGTCGCCACGCTCGTCTTGACGATCTTTCTCTACATCATCATTCCCAAAGGATTTTTCCCCACGCAGGATACGGGCGTGATCCAGGGAATCTCCCAGGCGCCGGAGACCATCTCGTTCGCGGCTATGCGGCAAAAGCAGCAGGAACTCAACAAGGTTGTCTTGCAGGATCCAGCGGTCCAGAGCCTGTCGTCGTTCATTGGAGCGGATGGAACCAACACCACGCTGAACAGCGGACGCCTGTCGATCAACCTGAAGCCGATTGAAGACCGCGACCTGGATGCTTCCGCGGTCATTCGCAGGCTGCAGCAAAGCCTGGAGCAGGTGGAAGGCGTGCAGCTTTACATGCTCCCGGTGCAGAACATCACGGTGGACGACCGCGTGAGCCGCACGCTTTACCAGTACACGCTGGAGGATCCGGATCAGAACGAATTGAACCTGTGGGTAGGGCGGCTGGTGGCCAAGATGAAGCAACTGCCGGAACTTGCAGATGTGGCAACCGACCAGCAGACAGGCGGACTTGCGGTTTCTCTGATTGTGGATCGCGCCACCGCATCGCGGCTGGGCATCGCACCCAACACCATCGACAGCACGCTCTACGATGCGTTCGGGCAGCGGCAGATCAACACCATGTACACGCAGCTCAATCAGTATCACGTGATTCTGGAGTCCGACCCCCAGTTCCAGAAGAGCCCGACCAAGCTGCAGGATCTGTACATTCAGGCCAATACCTCTTCGGGAGGGTCGGGACCGGGAGCATCGTCGTCGTACGCGTCTTCCGGATCGTCGGCCGCTGGTTCGAACGCAACCACGACGGCCGCGCCGTACACGCCCTCTTCCGGTGTCCTTACGGCTCCGACAAACGCGCTCACCACCGGCGTCGGCTCAACCAGCACGACCACCAGCAACACCACGACGAGCTCGACCAGTCCGAACGCCATTCCACTGAGCGCCTTTACAAAGGTTGAGCGGGAAGCAGAGCCTCTCTCAATTAATCACCAGGGACAGTTTCCTGCAGTGACGATCTCGTTCAACCTGGCCCCGGATGCGGCTCTGGGGGCGGCGATCACAGCCATCAACAAGGCACAAAAAGAACTGAACATGCCGGCAAGCGTCCAATACGGATTTCAGGGCACGGCAGCTTCCTTCGAGGGGTCGCTTTCCAACGAGGGGCTGCTGATTCTAGCCGCGCTGGCGGCCGTGTACATTGTGCTGGGCGTGCTGTACGAGAGCTTCATCCATCCCATCACGATTCTTTCCACGCTGCCGTCGGCGGGGGTGGGCGCGCTGCTGGCGCTGATTATCTTCAAGCAGGACCTTAGCGTTGTCGCCATCATCGGAATCATCCTTCTAATCGGCATTGTGAAGAAGAACGGCATCATGATGGTGGACTTCGCACTGGAAGGCGAGCGCGAGCGCGGCATGAACTCGACCGACGCGATCTACGAGGCATGCCTGCTGCGTTTCCGGCCCATCATGATGACCACCATGGCAGCGTTGCTTGCCGGGATCCCGCTGGCCATGGGCACGGGTATGGGCTCCGAGCTGCGGCGGCCTTTGGGCATCTCCATGGTCGGCGGCTTGCTGCTGAGCCAGATACTCACGCTCTATACGACGCCGGTGATTTATATCTTTTTCGATCGTTTCGGAAAGGGCTCTGCTCACAAGCGGCGGAGCGATGAGGCGGACGGCCTGGCAGAACCCGCGGAGGCCGTATGAACATCTCCGCGCCTTTTATCCATCGGCCTGTGGCCACCACCCTGCTGACCGTCGGCGTGCTGTTGGTGGGGGCCATCGCGTTCAACGTGCTCCCCGTTTCTCCCCTGCCGCAGGTGGACTTTCCCACGATTTCAGTGGGCGCGAGTTTGCCTGGCGGAAGCCCCGAGATTATGGCCTCCTCCATTGCTACGCCTCTCGAGCGCGAGTTTGGACATATCGCCGGCGTAACGGAGATGACCTCATCGAGTTCCCTCGGCTCCACCAGCATCACGCTGCAATTCGATTTGAGCCGTAATATCGATGGCGCCGCGCGCGACGTGGAAGCGGCAATCAACGCCGCGCGCACCTATCTACCGGCGAACCTTCCCGCGAATCCCACATACAGGAAGGTGAATCCGGCGGACTCGCCCATCATGATCCTTGGGCTGACTTCCGATAAATACGATAAGCCAACGCTTTACGATTCGGCATCTTCGATCATTGCGCAGAAGCTCTCCCAGTTGCAGGGTGTGGGCCAGGTCTCCGTCGGCGGCGGGGCCGGGCCATCGGTGCGAGTGGAAGTCGACCCGACCAAACTGAACAGTTTCGGGCTGACGCTGCAAAATGTGCAGTCGGTGTTGAGCCAGCAAAATGTGCACATGGCGGTGGGCCAGCTTTCCGACGGGCCGACGACTGCGGACATCATTGTGAACGACCAGATGCACCAGGCCGATCAATACAAGCCTCTGGTGATCGGCTATAACAAAGGCTCGGCGGTCCGGCTCGAGGATGTTGCCAACGTCTACAACGGCGCGCAGAATATTCGCACAGGCGGCTACCTGAACGGAGTTCCTTCGGTGACGGTGATCATCTTCCGTCAACCCGGGGCGAACATCATTGAGACCGTCGATCGCATCCGCAGCGAGCTGCCGTCGATTGAGGCCTCGATTCCGCAAGGGATCAAAACGACCATCGTGCTCGACCGAACGACCACGATCAAGGCGTCTGTCGACAATGTGGAGAGCACGCTCATTTTTTCCATCGTGCTGGTCATCCTGGTCGTCTTCATCTTCCTGCGCAGCGGCCGCGCCACCTTGATTCCAGCAGTGGCCGTGCCGGTTTCACTGGTCGGCACATTCGCCGTGATGTACCTGCTCGACTTCAGCCTCGACAATCTTTCTTTGATGGCTTTGACAATCGCCACCGGATTCGTCGTGGACGACGCGATTGTGGTCATGGAGAACATCTCACGCCATCGCGAGGCGGGGATGCCAACCTTCAAGGCGGCCCTGCTGGGTTCCAAAGAGATCGGGTTCACGGTGTTCTCGATCAGCATGTCGCTGATCGCCGTGTTTATTCCGATTCTCTTGATGGCTGGCATTGTTGGGCGCCTGTTTCGGGAATTTGCCATCACGCTATCGACCGCCATCCTGGTGTCTATGGTGATTTCGCTGACGACGACGCCGATGATGTGCGCCTTTTTGCTCAAGGACGAGAAGGAGATCAAGCACGGGCGCGCCTACCTGGTGAGCGAAAAAGGGTTCACGAAGTTACTCGCCGGCTATAGCCGATCGCTGGCTTGGGTGCTGGAACATCCCGGGCCGATGCTGATCGTTCTGCTTCTGACCATCGGGCTGAACTTCTATCTGATTGGTGTGATTCCCAAGGGGTTTTTCCCGCAGCAGGATACGGGTGCGATCATGGGCATGCTGCAAGGGCCGCAGGATGCATCTTTCCCGGTGATGGATAACTCGGTTCGCCAACTTGTTGCCGTGATCGAGGCTGACCCGGCTGTCGCGAATGTGAATGCCTATACCGGTGGGCAGGGTTCATCCAACGGCGGATTCATCTTCATCGCGCTCAAGCCACTCAGCGAGCGGAAGATTGCCGCACCCGACATCATCAATCGCCTTCGTCCCAAGATGAACCGGTTGCCGGTTGCATCTTCGTTTCTACAAGCCGCGCAGGACCTTCGCATTGGCGGAAGGGCAAGCGCGGCTCTCTACCAATACACCATCCAGTCAGACAATGTGCAGGATCTGGCCAAGTGGGGCCCCATTCTTCTGGCGGAGATGAAGAAGCTTCCCGGCTTTCAGGACGTGAATACTGATGCGCAGAATAACGGATTGCAGGAAGTGCTGGCCTACGATCGGCCCACCGCGGCGCGGCTGGGCATTACGCCATCATCGCTGGATAGTTCCCTGTATGGTGCGTTCGGACAATCCGAAGTTTCTATCATCTACACGGAGCTGAACCAGTATTACGTGGTGCTGGAAGTTGCCCCGCAGTATTGGCAAGGCCCCGAGGGGTTGAAGGATATTTATCTCAGCACGTCAGGGAAAGGCATGATTCCGCTTTCCGCGGTAACCAAGGCGCGAGCCAGCACCACGCCGCTGGTTCTCAATCACACCAGTTCGTTTCCTTCGGTGACCGTTTCGTTCAATCTGGACAAGGGTCTTTCCATGAGCGACGCGACACGCGAGGTTTCGCAGATGCAGCAGCGGCTGGGGATGCCCGCGACCGTGCGCGGCTTCTTTGCCGGCACGGCGGCAGCCTACCAGACTTCGCTGGCCAGCGAGCCCGCATTGGTGGCCACGGCCTTGCTCGCCGTATACATCGTGCTCGGCATTTTGTATGAAAGCCTGGTGCACCCGCTCACCATTATTTCCACGTTGCCGTCGGCAAGCGTGGGCGCCATGCTGGCGCTGATGCTGTTCAAAGTGGATTTGAACGTGATCTCGATTATCGGCATCATCCTGCTCATCGGCATCGTCAAGAAAAACGCAATCATGATGATCGATTTTGCACTGGTCGCGGAACGGGAGCACGGCAAGTCGACGGCGGACGCCATCTTTGAAGCGTGTCAACTTCGCTTTCGCCCCATTCTGATGACGACCATGGCGGCCTTGTTTGGCGCCCTCCCGCTGGCGTTTGGGACGGGCACGGGATCGGAGCTGAGGCGGCCGCTGGGCATCACCATCGTGGGCGGATTGATCGTGAGCCAGATGCTGACACTGTATACGACGCCCGTAGTCTACCTGTTCTTCGACCGCATGCGCATGCGCTTTCAAGGCAAGCGATCGGATGTGTTTCATGCTGGGGCCGCGGAGGCTTCTTAGCAAAAGAGAGTTGCATATGAACCAATTGAAGCGACAAACCGTAAGTTCGATCGCCGTGATCTGCATGGCTGAAACGGCCTTGTTATGTGGGCTGATGGCTGGATGCAAGGTGGGACCGAAGTATGTTCCGCCCACGGTGACGGCCCCCGCCGCCTTCAAAGAATCTCCCACCCAGTTCAAAGAGAGCGACGGCTGGAAGGTGGCCGAGCCCCAGGACGCCATGTTGCGCGGCAAGTGGTGGGAGATTTACAACGAACCGGAATTGAATGCCCTGGAAGAGCAGCTGAACGTGGATAACCAGAACATCCGCCAGGCCTTTGAGAATTACATGGAGGCGCGGTCCCTGGTGCGAGAGGCGCGGGCCCAATACTTTCCCACGGTTTCCATTGGACCGTCCTACACTCGTTCGCAAAGTTCATCGACGTTGAGCTCCGGCGCCATTGCGACCAGTGTGAGCGGAAGGCAGTCGCAGACGTTTTCCCTCCCCGCGGAAGTGTCATGGGAGCCGGACCTGTGGGGCAAGATCCGCAACACCGTGCATGCCAGCCAATATAGCGCGCAACTGTCGGCGGCAGATCTGGAGAATGAGCGGTTGACGGAGCAGGCCAGCCTGGCGGAGTACTACTTCGAGATTCGCGGGCAGGATGCGTTGCAGAAGATCCTCGATGCGGCTGTTGGCGCGGACCAGAAGTCGCTCGACGCGGAGCAGGCGCGCTATGACACCGGGGTTGACGACCAGATTTCCCTAGTCGAGGCGAAGACGACATTAGCCAGCGCTCAATCGGCGGCCATCAATACCAAGATTGCGCGCGCCCAATATGAGCACGCGATTGCCATGCTGATCGGCAAACCGGCTTCGGAGTTTTCGATTCCCGTTGAGGCCAAAACCAGCACGCCACCCCCGATTCCCATAGGGTTGCCCTCGCAATTGCTAGAGCGACGTCCTGACGTCGCCGCTGCCGAGCGCAACATGGCCATTGCGAATGCACAGATTGGGATTGCCTACGCGGCTTACTACCCCTCGCTCAGCCTCTCCGCAAGCGGAGGCGTCGAGAGTTCTGCCATCAAGAATCTACTGGACGCGGCCAGCCTCTTTTGGTCAGTGGGTCCAACACTCTCCGAGACTGTGTACGACGGCGGCTTGAGGCGAGCGACGGTGAACCAGTACATTGCGACGTACAACGCCGACCTTGCCGCCTACCGGCAGTCGGTACTGACAGCGTTCCAGCAAGTAGAGGATGCGCTGGCCCAGGTGCGGATTCTATCGGACCAGATCCAGCGCCAGCAGGAGGCGGTGGACAACGCCGCGGTCTACTTGAAGTTGGAGCAAACCCGCTACGACACAGGTATTGACCCCTATGTCGATCTGGTCATCGCGGAAACGACTTCTTACTCCAACCAGCAGACCCTGGCCAACCTGCAGATTCAACGCATGACCGCTTCCGTGGCGTTGATTGAGGCGTTGGGCGGCGGGTGGGACCGCTCGCAACTACCCACGCCGGCGCAAGTTGCCACCAAGCCCGCGGCTGCGGATACGTCCATCCAGCAATAGCCGGATCTGCGGGATCGATCTCCCTTCACAAGGCGCACGTGGGGTGCCCGGGCCGCCCCGGGCGCCATCCTTACGGTTTTGCCAATCCCGAATAAATTATTTAGGGCTATCCCCCGCAACTTGGGACGGGTTATACTTCTCTCCCGCGAAGGCGCGCGGTTCCAACCTGAACCAGGTGCGCAATCCGATTTTGTCCAGCAAGGAGGCGTCCATGAAGATATCCGATTCGATCGGAACGGTGCTGAAAGGGAAGATCGATCAAAAGATCCTGTCCATTGCGCCAGATCAGTCAGTCTACGATGCGATTGCCACGATGGCGGAGCACGACGTGGGCGCCTTGCTGGTGCTTTCGGGCGAGCGCGTGGTGGGCGTGTTTTCCGAGCGGGACTATGCCCGCAAATGCGTATTGCTCGGCCACGCTTCGAAAGATACGCAGGTCCATGAGATCATGACCAGCCCGGCTCTCTCCGTGAGCCCGCGTCACACGGTGGATGAATGCATGGCTTTGATGACACAACATCGAATTCGGCATCTCCCAGTCTTGCAGGGAGAGAGTCTGATGGGGGTCATCTCGATCGGCGACCTTGTAAAATGGGTGATCTCCGGGCAGGCGCAGACCATCGAAGCGCTCCACGGCTACATCGCCGGCGCCTATCCAGCGTAACGAAATCTGCGCGATAGAACGAGATTCAAGAGGTAGGGCCGATCCACGCCGGACCGGCCCTACCTGTCACGAGAATCGCTGAAAAGGTTAGGTAACCTCACCACACCGGCCACTCTCTCCGCTCACTAACTATCGTCCTACCCCAATCCCTTTTTTACTGCCCCTTGCCGTTCATGGCCACGTCGTGCTTCTGGGCAATTTGCTCAATCATTTGCAAATGTTGCGAGATCACGGTTTCTCCCTGTTCAGCAGCTTTCTTCACGCTCGGATCCTGGGACATGCTTGCTTCCTCCTTGAAGTCTTTCAAGTCCTCCTTGTGATCCTTCAACATCGCCTTGATATAAGCTTGATCAAACTCCGCGCCGGATAACTTCTCCAGGCTCGCTTTCAGCGTCTTGTCCTTTTTGGAAAGACCGTTCGGCTCAGCCACGCCGAGTTGCTTGGCTAATGGCTTCATCACTTGATCGGCTAACTGGGAATGGTCCTCCACCATCTTTCGGGCGAACTGCTTCACGTCGTCACTTTGGGCCTTTTGCGCAGCCAACTGCCCGAGCTCCACTTCCGCGGAGCCTCCTTGCAGGGCCTTATGCACAAAATCCTTGTCATCCATGGACTGCGGGTTTTCCGCGGTCGCGGGAGCCATCGTGCCCTGTCCGGCTTGCGCGGACGGCGGGGTAGGCGCGCTTTGCTGCATCGCTCCGGGCGACGACTGCGCGCGCCCCGCGACTCCCGCAAGCAGTACGCAGAATGCGGCAGCGCAGGGCAAACGGTTGGTGGACGTTATTTTGATCATCGGCTTGTCCTCCATTTACGTGGAATCGAATGAGCTCGGTTCGGCAGCGTAACGTGAATTGCATTCGCGCCAACCAACTCATCGGTGCAGTGAGATGCCCAGGATGAAGTGGTAGTTGCTCGCGCGCCGCCCGCAGCTGCGAGGCCAATCTCCTAAGAAGACACGCTCCTGACGCAGGAAGCCGCCTGTAAGGCATCGCGGACAAAGCTGTTGCACAAGCCTCGCGTCAAAATCTCCCGGCCAACCTTTTGCGAGTGGGGGGAATCCATTCCAGAGTTTGGAAATCGTCGATCTTCGCGAGCGCGAACTGGAGCCGGATTTAGGACGCGAAGGCGGATTCGGCCAGGAGTCACGCAGCAAGTCGCTTAGCCCGACGGTGCGGCATGTTCAAGCGCCGCGGTGAAAGTACGCGAACCAGGTACGTGAACAGTTGAATAGGAGAAGCCAACATGTTATTTCCCCCACTTCGTAATTCGGTGTTTTTCCGTGCGATGAAAGCGATTCGATCTTGCGGGATGTTGAGTGCTGCGATCCTCGTTTTTGCGACGGCTCTCTATGCGCAATTCGACGCGTCGTTGCGTGGCACGGTCACTGATCCGTCCGGTGCGGTTGTGCCGGGCGCGACGGTGAGTTTGATCAACAAGGAAACCAATCAGACGAAGACCGTTCAATCAGACGGCAGCGGACTTTACACCTTCAACGCACTTGCGCCCGGAAACTACCGGGTGACCGCGGAGCGGCAAGGATTTAACAAGAGAGAAATCGCGCAAGTCGTCCTGATTCCCGAACAGGCCAACGCCTTGAATATTCAAATGCAGATCGGAGATGTCTCCCAGACAGTGACTGTAAACGGATCCTCGTCCCCGCTGCTGGATACCGATACGGCTACGGTGAGCGCGACCATCGGCAGCAATGAGATTCAGCATTTTCCATCCTACAATCGCGATGTCTTTCAGCTTGCCCAACTCACTCCCGGTGTATTCGGAGATGCGTCACAGGGAAGCGGCGGAGGGAGTTTGAACCTTCCCGGCAACCAGGGGCCCGGCGGCTCGGGGAGCGGAAAGGCGGGCATCTTCCAGACTGAGAATGGACCCCAAGTCCAGACGCGCGGCGGCCAGTATGAAACAAATGGCATTACGGTGGATGGCATCAGTACGGTGAGCGCGGTATGGGGCGGGACCTCAGTCATTACACCGAGCGAAGATTCGGTGGGGGACATGAAGATTGTGTCCAACAGTTATGACGCGTCGGTGGGCCGGTTCAGCGGCGGCCAGATTCAAGTCACAACCAAGGCTGGGACAAACTCGTTTCATGGGAGCCTGTTCTTCAAAGCTTCGCGGCCGGGGCTCAACGCCTACCAGCGATGGAACGGTGTGGGATCGGAACATGCAGGCACTCCGGCTTCTCGGGGTCTGAACCGGGACAACACGCGCACCAACAACGATGGCGGAAGTTTGGGCGGTCCCATCTGGAAGGATAGAGTCTTTGCGTTCTTCAATTTTGAGCAAAGCCCGGAATCGAATAACTCAACATCGCAGGCATGGTTTGAAACCGCCCAGTTCGACTCGTCGGCAGCAGCCGCGGGGCCCATTGCCGGTCAGTATTTGAGCTACCCGGGCGAAGGTGTTGCCGGTGGAAGTCTGATCCAGGAGACATGTGCCTCCATCGGGTTGCAGGAAGGCGTGAACTGCGCAACGACAGCGGGCGGCCTGGATGTGGGTTCGCCGTTGAAGGGCTTCGCACTGGGCGCGCAGGACCCAACCTATACATCGTCAAACTCGCCAGGCGTGGGCGGCGGTCTGGATGGTGTGCCGGACATCGGGTTCTATAACACCGTGAACCCGACCACGATTTCCCAGCAGCAATACAACGGACGCATTGATGCGCAAGCTACTCAAAACGATCATGTCAGCTTTGCTATTTACTGGGTCCCGGAGACAACCACGGATTACAACGGACCGGCGCGGGCCGCCAATCTGTGGCATCACTCGCAGATAAACGACGCTTTCTCGACAATCTGGAATCACACCTTCTCGGCGAACCTCCTGAACCAGGCGCGCGCAAATGCAGCCGGGTATCGCTGGAACGAGATTTCCAGCAATCCTCAGGAGCCGTTCGGACTGCCAGCGGACAACATCGGCAATATTGGCACAGCGAATCCGCAATACTTTGGCGCGCCCGGACCCACCGACCTGAATCAATGGACCTATGACTATAACGATGTCCTGACCATTGTCGCCGGTCGCCATAACATCAAAACAGGCGGCGGACTTACCCGGCTCTACTACTTGAACAATGCTGTGTACGCCGCCCGGCCGTCGTTCAGCTTCTATAACTTGTGGGATTTCGCGAACGATGCACCCAACAGTGAGACTGGGCAGTTTAGTTCCACCACCGGGGTTCCTTCGTCGAATCGAGAAGATAATCGCGTCAATCTCTGGGGAGTCTATGTGCAGGACGATTACAAAATTCTTCCCAATCTGACGATCAATGCCGGCTTGCGCTGGTCTTACTTCGGCGCATTCGATTCGAAGCAGAATAACCTTGATACCGTACATTTTGCTCCTGGCTCCGATCCGCTCAGCGCCTTAGGCGTCGGTGTCGGCGGACCGCTGTATCAGCCGGAGAAGACCAATTTTGGTCCACAGCTTGGATTTGCATGGCAGCCGCGCGAATCGAACAATCACCTCGTCGTGCGCGGAGGATTCGGCGTGAATTTCAACCAGAACGAGATTGCCATCCTCGCAAACGGCTTTGGCAACCCTCCGAATGTTGTGAACAAGGACTTCTGCTGCTCGACGGCGACCACTACGATCCCCGGCATTTTGTACGAGACGGCTACCAGCATCCATTCACTTTTTGGATATGCACCGAACCCCGCTGCGATTACTGCATTTGGAACCAACAACCTTCCCACGAACGGAAGCCCGATTTCGCTCACCGCCTTCCCCTATCATCCACAGACCATTACGAATTACCACTATTCATTGGACACGGAATACCAGTTCCCTTGGAGCATCGTGGCTACTCTGGGTTATCAGGGGAGCGAATCGCGCCATTTGCTGGTGCAATCGAACTACAACGCGATCGCCGCTGCTTATGGCGTTCCGCTGAATCCGGCGGCCAACTTCATCGACTACTATGCCAATACCGGTACGGGCAACTACAACGCAATGATTGCTACGTTGAAGCATAGCTTTTCGAACCAATTTAGTCTCGAAGGTCAATACACCTGGGCGAAGGCGATGGACGAGAACTCGGGGCCGTACTCGGAAGATCCCTACCCCTTCGATTCGCATGCGGCCTATGGACGCTCGGACTATAACGTCGCCAATTCGTTCAAGACATTTGGCATGTGGCAGCCTGTGTTCTTCAAACAGGCGCACGGTATAGCGAATAAGGTGCTCGGAGAGTGGACGCTGAGCGGGATTTTCAACTGGCACACGGGCTTTCCGTGGAATCCCGTTTATAACACCAATACCGGTGGCTCCGCACTTTATTACAACGGCAGCGGATATAACCAGATCCGTCCCGCGTCCTATGTGGGCGGGCTACATCTCAATACCAACAACAGCACATTCCAGCAGGCTATGAACGCCAACTTCGGAGGGAATGGAACAACCTATTTCCTTCCGTCTGCTTTCGAGGTGGGACCGTCCTTTCCAGCCACCGCGGCGCCTCCAGCACCGGGCATTCGTCGCAACAGCTTGAATGGGCCGGACTACAACGATCTTGACGCGTCGTTGAGCAAGGGATTTGGCTTGCCGAGCTTCCATGTTCTGGGAGAGAATGCGCGGATCGAAGTGCGCGTGGACACTTACAACCTGCTGAATAAGCTGAATCTCAATACGTCGAGTATCGATAACACGCTCGGTTCCGTCAATCCGGATGGAACCGTTCAATCGGTGAACAGCGACTTCGGCGTTGCAAGGAATGCGTTGGGAAGCAGGACCGTTCAGTTGCAAGCACGGTTCAGCTTCTAAGGTCGTTCAACTTGGGTTCCATGACCGATTCACCCCGCGGGCGGCGCCTACGAGTGCTGCCCGCGCAATTTGTCTACAATGATCCTTTCATGAATTGACTCGAAGTCGATGGAAGAGGTCTCTCGTGTTGCAACTCCGACCCGCTGCGTCTGCTGCTTTTCTTGCTGCTGTCCTGTCGATTTCATCCGCCAGGTGTAATTCACAAGAAGCAGTGCGGAAGATCGTGATCGATGCGCAGGCGCCTGCCACGCCCTTCCCACATTTCTGGGAAGAGATGTTCGGTTCGGGAAGGGCGATCCTCACGCTGCGCGAGAGCTATCGAGACGACTTGAAGGCCGTGAAGCAGGTTGCGGATTTTCGCTACGTACGGTTTCATGCAATCTTCCACGATGAACTGGGCGTGTACAACGAGGACGAGCATGGCAACCCGGTTTATAACTTCTCCTATGTCGACCAGGTTTACGATGGTCTGCTGAAGAACGGTGTGAAGCCTTTTGTAGAGATTGGCTTCATGCCCAGGAAGCTGGCCTTCAATCCCGACGCGCTCCATCCCTTCTGGTACAAGCAGAATGTTTCGCCCCCTAAAAGCATGGAGCGGTGGGATGACCTGGTCAGCCATTTCGCGCAACACCTTGTGGAGCGTTATGGAATCGATGAGGTTGCTTCCTGGTATTTCGAAGTCTGGAATGAACCGAATATCGATTTCTGGAATGGGATTCCCCGGCAGGAATCTTATTTCGATCTGTACGCACAGACAGCGCGATCGTTGAAAGGCGTGAATCCGCGCTTGCGCGTGGGTGGCCCAGCGACAGCGGCTGCGGCGTGGGTCAGCGATTTTCTGAAATACGCCAGCGAGAACCACGTGCCAGTCGACTTTGTGTCGACTCATGGGTATGCGGACGACACCGTGGAGAATCTTTTTGGTACCCACGAAAAAATTCCGATGGATGACCGTGTATGCCGAGCCGTGGAGAAGGTGCACGCGGAGATTCGGTCCTCCGCCACCCCGCGTCTGCCGCTCATCTGGTCGGAGTGGAACGTGGAAGGGATGTTGGAGTCCCGGGATACTCCCTTTGTCGGGCCCGCGCTGGCGAACACGATTCGTGAGTGCGACGGCCAGGTGGACATGCTTTCCTTCTGGACCTTCTCCGATGTATTTGAAGAAGGAGGTCCCATAGCGCGGCCATTCGAGGGACAGTTCGGGCTGCGGGCCAAGGGCGGGATCAACAAGCCAAGCTACTATGCGTACGGGCTCCTGCATCAGCTAGGCAATGAGCGCATCGCCACTGATTCCAAGGACGTGTTGGCGACTCGTACGGAAGATCGAGGATTGGCGATCGCGGTTTGGAATCTTGTTGACCCCGGAACTCAGGGAGTGAAACGGAGTATCGACCTGGAATTCCTTCATGTTGCCGACAATGCAAAGGCGAGCGTGCAGCGTGTGGACAACGAGCACGGCAACGTGCTGAAGAAGTATGCAGCGATGGGGAGCCCGCTCGATCCAATGCCGGCGCAGGTGGAACAACTCAATCGCGAGACTGCGTTACCGGCCCCGGAAGAGACGACGCTGCAGGGAGGTAAGCTGCCGTTGACTCTGGATCCGAACGCACTTGTGCTCATCAAGATTCACCGCTAGCGCAGGAGGTTGCGCGGCCCATCCTGTTACTCTTTCAGCCTGGCATTCAAGACCGCGTGGCTCACCGGCATTTCATGGAGCAGGCCTTCCGTGGACTGAACAACGGGATTGGAGTGGAACCAGCGCTGCACCACGTTATCGTGGAGCAGGTTGAGGATGGCGAGCAGAGCCATCCCCTGGTGATGAGCCATCCATTCGCGGACGAGTGTGGGCTGGTCCGGCGTTGTGTAATCGGCGGCTTCATAGAAGCCGTACGCGCCCACCCAGCCTGAAGACTCCATGGAATGGAGGTTGTGCAGCGCCGCGACGGAGTCGACGCCGAGCGCAAGAAACGTGGAGTATGGCGAAACAACCGGGCCGGCAGTCGCCTCCACCCAGAGCGCGATTGCGGGTATGCCATACGCCTTGTATGCGTAGTGGCCGCCGTCGTCCTTGATTGCGTTGCCGGACTCGGAGATGCCCCACGGAATATTGAGTGTGCGCGCAAACGAGCGCTGCACGTGCACACAGGCGGTGAGGCTGCGCGCAATCAGCGTGTCCGGATAGCTGCGCATCCACAATGCGGGCATGAGGTACTCGAACATGGTGCCCGTCCACGACAGAAGCACAAAGCGGCCAAAGGCGCATGCGTGTTCACGGCTCAGTTTGATCCAGGTCTGCTGCGGGATTTCGTCGCGCGCCAC
>Ga0302140_10004332_pt1 | contig 18062 bp, 11 predicted proteins | sample I_Bog_E1_1_FD_202095 | JGI IMG/M metagenome (GOLD analysis project Ga0302140, IMG submission 202095) | Peat permafrost microbial communities from Stordalen Mire near Abisko, Sweden - I_Bog_E1_1 | ecosystem: Environmental > Terrestrial > Soil > Wetlands > Peat | place: Sweden: Abisko, Stordalen... | reverse complement strand
TGAATCATTGCCAACTAGCAGGTCGGGCTTACCGTCGTTGTTTATATCGACAAAAACAGCGCTGAGTCCGTAATATCCTGGGTCATCGGCGACGCCAGCCTTGAGGCTTACATCCGTAAAGGTGCCGTCTCCATTGTTGTGGAAGAGATGATCTGGTTCGCCCTTCAGGCCGTGAGGTCCGCAATTGACAGCCTCGCCTCGGAATGAGCAGAAGGCAAACGACACTCCATTTGCTCCACCGACAGGTAGGTTATTGCGATCAAAATGCACGTAGCCCGAGACAAAAAGATCCAGCCGTCCATCCCCGTCGTAATCACCCCAGGTTGCGCCCGCTGACCAGTTGCCAAGCGTCACTCCTGCCTTTTCACCCAGATCCGTAAAGGTCCCGTTGTGATTATTGTGGTAGAGGCGATTTTTGCCGTAGTTGGCCACAAATATATCCGGCCATCCATCGTTATCGTAATCGGCGATTGCGACGCCAAACCCCCAACGTCCATTCGTTACGCCGGCCTTCTCCGCTACATCGGTAAATGTCCCATCATGATTGTTGTGGAACAACGCAGCGTGAGGAGGCTCATCCTTGCCGTCGAGCGCCTTAAAGGTAGAGCCGTTCACAAAATAGATATCCAGCCATCCATCGTTGTCGTAGTCGATGAGTCCGACGCCAGATCCGTTGGTTTCCAGGATAAATTTCTTATCCGTCTCGCCCATATGATGCGTCCAACCCGCGATACCGGATTTCTCAGAGTAATCCTGAAAAACAATGGGACCGTTTGAAACGAATCCGCCCGCAGTTATCGGTCGCTGGTGGCTATCAAGTTGAACTGGGTGGGGAGCCCCGGTGGCTGCACCGCCGGGTGACGCCGCCTGGGCACCTTCAGTCGACTTGTCGATGGTTTGTCCGGTCGGACCGGTGCTACCTCCGCCACTCTGGGCGAGCAGGGCGAACGGTGTCGAAGAAAGGGTCAAGAGAACAAATAGTGTGCAAAAACGATGTGCCGAAAGCATGTTTGCCAGTATACGTCCGAGGGCAGAGGCTGGTATCGACCAGAAGATGGAGATCTTGCCAGCTTCTCCTTCAGTTTTTAGGTCCATTCTCATCAATAAGTTCATACGAAATCCCAAAGCGTCCGATTTGGATAAGCGGTTTGTCTCCAGGGGGCCAGATCCGTAATGACTCTACTCGACTATTGCCCGCAATACGATGGGCTTCAGCAATACCAAGTAATTTGCCTGTGAGCGCCTCATGCATATGAACACTCAGAGCATCCCCGTCCCGCTGCCAGCCGAAGACGTAGTCCCCTGGAGAGAGATTGAGCCCTCCGATTCGAACAGGCGCCTGGACCACCAGGTAATGCGAGTATTTGCCGTCTGCCGAGTACCCAGCGGTAATCAGCACTACTCCAGCGATGTAGTGCCCCTTGCCGTCCGTAATACCGCTCGCGGTGCGCATCTCAGTCTCAATGTGTTCTTTCTCGACCGGTGCGCGCGCAGGCAACAATGCGGCAAGCTCTGTGTCGGTGGCCTGCCGCCAAATAGCTTTCTGTGCACCCGCCGCAGGCACTTCTGCAATCAGTATGAGAGCGATAGCAGCGAATCCTGCGTATCCAAATTTCCGTCTCGTCATAGCCGAATATCTCCCAGCGACTCTAACTGCACCAGGCCGCGCTGAATGGCTGCAGTAGCAGCCTGCGTGCGATCCGTGACACCGAGTTTTCCAAGCAGACTGTTTATGTGTGTCTTCACCGTAGCCTCTGAGATGTCCAGTTCAACACCAATCTCCTTGTTGCTCTTACCGCGGACAATCTGTTCCAGGACGTCCTGTTCGCGATGTGTGAGTTGTTCCGTACTCATACGTTCAGCTAGTTTCTGTGCAATTACAGGAGGAATGCACGACTTCCCTGCATGTACTGAGCGAATCGTTGAGATGAGTACATCCACCGTCATGCCTTTGAGAAGGTAGGCGCGCGCGCCCGCCTGAAGTGCCCGATAAATGTCCTCGTCCCCGTCGAAGGTTGTAAGCACGATGAAGCGTGCATGGGCGTGCTCGCCTCTCACCCGCTGAATTACCTCAACGCCGCTCATTTTGGGCAGCCGCAGGTCGATCAGAGTTACATCTGGATGTTTAATATCGAATTGCTTGATCGCCTCTAAACCGTCCGCAGCCTCGCCAATGACTTCGACTCCATCGACTACGCTGAGCAACGCAATAAGCCCTTGACGAACTACATGATGGTCTTCTACTACTAAAACGCGAATAGGATTGGACGTCACTTCTGCTCCTTGGCTTGGCCCGAGATTGCCTCTGAAGTATTCTCCGAGGACTCTGGCACAACCTGTTGAATTTGTTGATTACGATCACGCACCACGACGGATGGAGCGGAAATCTGGAGTCGTACCGTAGTACCTTCCCCAGGTGTACTGACAATTTCCATTCTTCCGTGAATTAAGTCCGCACGTTCCTTCATGCCAGTCAGTCCAAAGTGGCCCGGAGCCGCAACGAATGTGTCATCTTCTTTCGCGAGTGCGAAGCCTTTGCCATTGTCAGAGACAGATAGCATCAGCGCGCGCTCATCGTAGTCCAGGCGAACATTCATACGGCTGGCGCCAGCATGCTTCTTCACATTATGGATTGCTTCTTGTGCAATGCGTAGTATCTCCTTTTCTACCTCAGGTGTCAGTGCGCGATAGGCTCCGTGAACCTCAAGCCCGGTTGACAGTTCGCTGTCCTGCGCCTTTTCCACGAGACGACGTATGCGTACCGGCAGCGTTTGCTCTCCCGCATCGTGCGAACGAAGAGCCCAAATTGATTGGCGAGCATCGTCCAGGCCTTCACGAACGTATCCTTGAGTGAGATCAAGATGCTTTGTCGCAGCTTCGGTGCGATTGTGCCGCAACAGTTCTCCGAGTACTTCCAACTGAACTGAAATGCCAACGTACCCTTGTGCCAGCGTGTCGTGGATCTCACGCGCAATTCGATTACGTTCTGCCATTACCGCACGAAATTCTCGCTCAACTCGTCGTAGACGCCGTCGAAATATCAGGCGGAATGTTAACCAGACCATGAACGCCGCTAGCAAAATGAGAAGTGAGATGAACCAGATTGTCTGATAGAAGTGGGGTAGCAATTCAAAGGAAAGCTCAGCTTCAGATACTTTTCCGGGCGAACGAAAATCGCTCAGGCTTGCCCGCACCCGGAAGCGATATCGCCCGGACGGAATATTTGTGTAGTACGCAGTTCGCCGTGTTCCTGCCTCAGTCCAATTGTGATCGAACCCCTCCAGTTTGTACTGGTATCGCAGTTTTTGCGGAGCGGCAAAGCTTAACCCAGTGTAGTCGAATTGAAACCGAAGATGACCAGCCGCGATTCGAGTGTCCTCGCGTTCGTCCAGGTCTTTATCATCAACTGCAAAACGCTCGATCGCCACTGGCGGAGGTGGTGGGTTTTCGGCGAACTGCGCGGGGTCGATCACGATAACCCCGCGCGGTGTAGTAAACCATAACTGGCCATCTCGCGTACGGCAGGCCGTTGGATGGCTGTTGCTGCTGGTCTCGCGTGTTCGCAGCCCATCTGCGGTAGAAAAGTTCGTGCTATTGATATTGCATACAGCATGCTCAGCACAATCCAACAGGGGCGGGATATCTGCTCGCGTTAGTCCAGTTGTGGACGATATCCATATATGGCCGCGATCGTCCGGCAATATTGAGTGGATTGCAGCCGGAATCTGATCCGTATGGTCCTGAATCGCACTGAAGCGATTTCCATCCCAAAGGTTGAGCCCCTTCTCCTGGTTGCCTATCCAGAGCATTCGATCCGAGGTCACAGCGAGAGCCGTAATGACGTTGCTGGAAAGCCCATCTGCTGTCGTGTAATTGAGAAGCTTGTCCTTATGCAGTCGAGATAGTCCCTTGAGCGTAGCAATCCATAAATCGCCATCTGGGGTGCGTGCCAACGCACCTACCAAGTCACTGCCGAGTCCATCCTTCTCGGTAAAGTTTCGAAAGCGGCTTGCGACTGGCTGATTCAAGTCCAGATGAGTCAGGCCGCGCCGTGTGCCGATCCAAACTGAATTGTCCGGAGAGACTAGCAGTGAGCGTATGAAATCGTCGGGTAGTCCATCGGCCGACGAAAAATTGGTGATGATCTTCCCATGAACGCGGTTCAATCCATCCGGAGTACCGACCCACAGGTCTCCATCCGGCGAGGAAGCAAGTGAAAGGATGACATCGCTGAGCAGTCCATCAGTCGTGGTGAGTGAGGTAATTCGACCATTCGCTGACTCGGGAACGGTGCGATTCAACCCACCTTCTCTGGTACCAATCCATAGGGTTCCGCGAATATCCTGAACGACTGCTGTGGTTGCATCGGAGGTCAGTCCATCTCCCGCACCAACATTGCGAAATCGGGAGTCACGCAAGATATGCAAGCCGCTGTTCTCTGTACCAGCCCAAAGGTCACCCTCCCGATCCTCGAGCAGAGACACAACTGCAGCTGTTGCAAGGGGGTCGGTAGCCGGAAGAAGTTGCACCTGTCCACCAACGATCCTGGCTAGCCCATGATTGGTGCCAATCCACAGGCAGCCTTCGCGATCTGGATAGATCGCCTCAATCCGTGATCCAGGCAATTGATGACCTGTGTTGAAGCGGCCGACTACTCGGCCGTTCTGTGCGAGAACAATCGAACTCTTACTCCCTACTGCCACATATCCGTTGGTGAGGCGCGCCATGAAGCTGACCCCGTCCAGTGGGCGAGCCGTTTTGGGCAGGACGACGACCAACTGGCCATTTGCTTCCAGAAACACGCCTTCCGTTGCAGCTACCATCACGTCGCCGTTGGCTTCTGCTGACACCAGTGACGTGCCTCGAAGTGTCCCCCGATGCTGAGGGTCTTCAAGCACTGGACGCCATACTCCGCCACGACGAACTGCAGGTCCAGCTGTGGTTCCTAGCCAAAGGCCACCTGAAGCGTCAGCAGCGAGGGACGTGATGGTTGCATCTGGCAGGCCGGTTTCTGAGGACACCGTGCGGAATTGCGGCGAGCGCGCTTGCGACGAATCGAGTTTTGGAGAGCTAGATAATTCTGCCAATCCCTGCTCCGTCCAAACCCAGAGATTTCCATCTGATGTCTGCACAATTCCTCGGATTGAATTGCTTGGCAGCCCTTCACTCTTCGTCAGGAGAACTGATCGTCCATTTTGCCATCGAACCAGCCCATCACCGGTGCCAATCCAAAGAGATCCGTCCGTCGAGTCCAAGAGGCAGCGAATCTCGGCGTCTGGGAAAGCTGCAACTGTCGTGTGATCGAAGATCCGAAAGCTGGTTCCGTCAAATCTAGCCAATCCAAGTTCTGTGCCTGCCCACAGGAAACCGCTCCTCGATTGCAGCAGGACAGGCACAGTATTCTGAGGCAGTCCATTTTCCATGCTCCAAGCCTGCCGGGAGAGCCGTGACAGAGGAGTAGCAGGCTGAAGTGCGGTGCACGTTGTTCCCCCACTTGCTCCCAGCCCGATGACCAAGGCCAGGGCAAGCGGCCTTCCAGAACTCAAGGTTCTTGACTGGGCCACACGAGGGCGGTTGGCCCAGGACAGTCTAGGAAGAGAGAAGTACATATCATGCAATCCAACACGGACTGGGGCTGATATGCAACTGCGATTGCCCTTAATCAGGTTGTTTTCAATTCAAATCGCATAATTCTGCGGAATATCAATCGAACGATCTAGTTATATATCAGTCATCAGGCCCAAGACGCTCTCGAGATCCGCTAATAATCTAGAACGGTCTCTTGACATTCGGGGCAACGGCAAATTTCGCATGCCGTTGCCCAATTTCTTTGCACTCAGCTATTTCCCACAGTCTGGTCTTCCCTTACCCAACCCGCGGATTGAGTGCAGTCTCATCCCAAATGTCCAAGACGTACAGCGGTGTCACCCTTACCCTGAATGAGTCTCTTGACGTGTTGGGTAGCGGGCTCTATATGCCGCTACCCTACTTTTTTTGCCTAGGCGAGGACTCAACTCCCGCGCGGGTTAGACTGGCAAAGGAGGAATCACACTTTGAGCGATGTTCCCGTAGTCTTTCCGCCTTCAAACGAAGCATTTACCGCTCCCAATGGCCCATTGATAGCCACCGGAGAGATTCAGGTTGACACCGGTACCGGTGTCCTTGAGTCCAAACCCCGAGCCTCACTATGTCGCTGCGGAGCCTCGGCGAAGAAGCCGTTCTGCGATGGCAGCCACCGAACTTCTGGGTGGACAGAAGCAGGAGAATTCGCACCAGCTGACAACTTACCTGACCTTACCGCAACAGGCCCCGTTGTCTTTGTTCCCGTGCCCGACGGTCCGCTTCTAGCTAATGGCCCCCTGACGCTGCAGAATGCCCAAAAACAGCCCATTGCAAGAACGACTGAAGCAGCGCTCTGCCGTTGTGGAGCCTCAGCGAATAAGCCTTACTGCGACGGCAGCCATTCAGTTGTTGGTTTCAAGGGCTAAGGCACTGTAAATGCTATGCCAATAGCAATTCTCAATCAGACGGAAAGAGACGCCGGCGTCCGCATCCACTATCAGTTGGATGGGGACGCTAGCCTTCCTGTGCTCGTACTCTCCCACTCACTTGGGGTGGCGCTGGATATGTGGACACCGCAGATCTCCACACTTACACCGCATTTTCATTTGCTTCGGTATGACGTCCGTGGACACGGTGGCTCATCGGTCCCCAAAGGCCCGTATTCCGTTGAGGATCTTGGTCGGGACGTTGTGAATTTGCTAGGTAGTCTAGGTATCGAGCAGTTCAGCTTTTGTGGATTGTCGATGGGAGGTGCAATCGGCCAGTGGATCGGGCTTCATGTTGCGGGCCGCCTGCAAAAACTTGTGCTTGCAAATACTGCTGCGAAGATAGGCGAGGAAGAGATCTGGAATGCCCGCATTGCTCAAGTAAACGCCGAGGGGTTGAAACCTATTATTCCCGGTACCCTGCAGCGTTGGTTCACCTCAAGTTTTCGAGAGACAAACTCTGAGGTTGTGAGTCAGACAGCGGCCACGCTGGAGCAGATGAATGTCGAGGGTTATGTTGCGTGTTGTGCTGCCGTCCGTGACGCCGATTTTCGCGTCAGCATACATAAACTCAACGTGCCGACGCTCGTGATTTCAGGTGCGGAAGACTCCGCCACTCCTCCGGTAGATGGCAAGTATCTTGCAGATCACATAAAGGGTGCTTCATTCCAGGAACTATCTGCTGCACATCTATCCAATGTAGAAGCTGCCAGCGATTTCAACCAACATCTACTGCGCTTCCTGCTTAGCTGAATGAAGTCTCTCAATCCAGCCGCCGAATATTTGAGCACGAGGAATGCTTGAGGCTCACTGACGAGTGTTTGCGCTTCTAGAATTTGATCTGTGAACACTCTCAGGCGGCCCCAGGTAACTGGGTTTGATCTGGCCTGCGCTCACTACAAGCTTTTCAAGCACTATTCCAGGATCTACCATCGCAAAATTCAAAGTATGGTATCCGGGTTGAGAAACACTTAGCTTTGTCTCTACCCGTCGCACCTCGTCACTCACCGACTTTGCCCAATCACTTTCCGTGTTATGTTCAAGCGCATCTACGATTTGCGGCGGCTGATCATCGAACCAAACAGCAAAGCGCAATCCGCGTCCAGGTACGAAATTAAGCGTGGGCGAAAGTGTAGTCTGCAAAGTTATGCTTCCGCTGTCAAAAAGATATACTCGGTACTGCAATTTCGCGGCGCTCTGAGGAACTTTCACGCTATCTGCTGTCACTGGAAAAATAGTCATCCCGGACAGCGTAGCGCCGTATCCAGGAATGCGGTCCCAATGAACTTCACCTGCATTCGTTGCATTCGTGAAGTGTTCGGCTTCAATGGAAACATAACCATCGCCCTCGACGAAGCCATTCAGGGAATCAAGCGTTATCGACTCCGGGTTGAGTGCCTCTACACTTATGACAACCGACAGACCGTCCCGCTGTCTGACGGTGATTTTCCCCTCGTGCTTCCCTGGGCGCACTTTCGTCCAGTCAACTGTGACTTCGACGCGGGTTTCCTTCGCTACATCTCCCTCTGGGGCGCTAAGAGAAATCCAGGGAACATCTGACTTGGTTGAGTAGTAAAGAGAACCCAATCCGCGATTGAAGATATCGATGAAGTGGGTCTGTTTCTGAAAGCTGTCAAACGATAAATGCTGCGCTTGAATTGGGTCCGGAGAACCCTCCGCGACAACGCCAATAGCCGCTTCAGGAGCAGGCTGGACTTCACTGACTGCAGGCATGACGTTCAAGGGTGGCTCTTGCCAGTACGTATAACCAAGATGGGTCTGATCCATCATATGGTTCCACTTCCCATTTGCTAGCGTGTGATTGTATTGATTTGTCAGCCCACCATCCGCGTTGAAAAGCTCTCGTGTCTCTGACGCAAAATCATTGGCATCTGCGCGCCCCTGTCTCGAGTAGAGTCTGTTACGCCCTGCGGAAATGTACATATCTGAGACGATTGCTGAAGCTTTGATAGGGTGAAGCACCAATTCAAAGTAAGCATCCTGTTCAGCGGCAGGTAACTGCCTTTGAACTTCCTCAGCCTTCTTGACCAAAATTCGCCATTCTTCCTCAATGCGATCGGCTTCGCGATAGTTAATCAGGCTGTAGGTATCCACATCGAGCAACTCGGGCTTGCGCCGACCGTTGTACCTCGTATAGGTTTCCACCAGTTCCGCAATCTCATTGGCGTGCCCTTCCCCAAATTCGCGTGCGGCCCAAAGACGCGTGAACTCAAGGCTCTGATCTTTTCCCCATCGTTCGGGATTTCTCGCAAGCGTCAGGAAATATTCGATCGGGAATTCCATTGGCTTCAGGTCGCCAACGTTCACGATCCATATTCGATTCGCGCCGTATTTCAGCGCAAGATTCATCTGCTCCCAAACCTTCTCGATCGGATTGGTGTTGATCCACTTGTAGTTGCGCGGATCACCCACATAGTCAAAGTGGTAGTAAATCCCGGCCCCGCCTGATCGCTTGCACTCCTCGGCGGTAGGAAGTCGACGAATATTGCCCCAGTTGTCATCGCACCACAGTAGCGTCACATCCTCTGGAACGCGCATACCTTTCTCGTAATAGGTCTGTACCTCTTTGTAAAGCGCCCATACCTTAGGATCAGCCGCTAGCGTCGGAGTCATATGATCATTAAGAATTTGTCGCTGAGTATCAACAATCTTTTCGAGCAGCGTAATGTTGGCATTGTCTGCCATGGGCATGTCACCATCACCCCGCATGCCCAACGTAATGGTGCTCTCGAAGTTCTTGTTACGTTCAATGCCCTCGCTCCAAAATTTATCCAATACGGCCGCATTCGTTGAGTAGTTCCAAGGACCGTCACCATGGCGCTTCCACTCCTGCTGTGCGCGCAGCATTGGTTCATGGTGCGAGGTCCCCATAACGATCCCATACTCATCAGCCAGCCTGGCATTTTCAGGATCATCCTCGTTGAACGCACTATTCCACATCGCAGGCCAAAGGTAGTTAGCTCTTAGGCGTAACAGCAGCTCAAAGACCTTTACATAGAATCTGTGGTTGTAACCACCATAGTTCGCATTCACCCATCCCGTCAGTGCAGGGGCTTCGTCATTTAGAAAGATACCCCGGTATTTCACCGCTGGTTCTCCCTGGATAAAGGTGCCTGGCGAGATATAAAGAACATCCTTATGTTGCACAGGTACGTCTGCCCACCAATACCAGGGCGAGACGCCGATCTGTTCTGAGATGTCATAAATCCCGAAGATAGTTCCACGTTTGTCGCTGCCAGCGATTACCAAAGCACGTTCAACCCCAGGTGTGGGCTTGTTCACCACTTGTACGAGGGTGGACTCCCATTTACCTGCGATCTCAGAGACATCTATTTTGTGTGCATGTACCAGTTGGTCAAGCAACTTACTTTTGCCGATTGTGCCGATAATCACAATCTCGCCGTGAATACTTTGTAAGTCTCCACAAAACGATGGTTCAAGCCCACTCACTCGTTGGATGTCAGATTGTAGGTCACGTGCAGCCCGAAGCACGCCAGGATAGTCATCGTAAGCGACGCATAAGGTGGCAGCGTGACCATCAGCCACGAGTTTCATACTACCTACGCTCGGTGTATTGCTAACGTATCTAGGTTGTCCCAGTGGCCGCCCACATCGTGTGGATGTGCAAATCAGAATCATCAGGCACAGCACGCGAATCCGCAGTAGAGACAACACACGCATAGCGACGCTCCGAGGTACTTGTAGTCACAGGCAAGAGCTTCAAAATAGCAGAAAAGCGATCCCACCACGCGCACCATTTATATGCTAGTAAATCGATGTATTGCAAGTCTTCACAGCCGTAGGCTTTTGCTGATGAAAGTGTTTTCGCCGAATTGCGCATCGGCAGGCCAGTTGATCCATGTATCGGTTGACAGATGAGGGCGGAAGACGACTCCATCTAGAATTTGAGGCGATTCCAGGCCATTACTCGAGATCTCATGATATGAGATCGTCTCGCAGAGAAAACTCGTCGGTCGTGCGTCGCGATATGTTCAGTTGACACTCCTCTCGTCACCTCATACAGTTCGAACTTGAAAAAGAAGTAATGTCCGACACTCTATCTACTTTCAGCGAAGGAAATCTACATTGACCAAATTGTGCTCTGAAACGCTGCTCACATGTCTCTTCCTCGGGGGAGGCCTCTTGACTGGTTCCATAAATGCGAAAGCCCAAGCACCATTAGGCATCTTCGAAGGACACACAGACGTTGGTGAGGTATTGAATCAAGGTTCCGCGACGTACGACCATCTGAACAATACCTACACTCTCACTGGCTCCGGCGAGAATATGTGGATGACCCGAGACGCCTTTCAGTTTTTATGGAAAAAGGCATCAGGCGACGTATCACTATCGGCTGACATCAGCTTTCCTGCTGCAGGAAAAAATCCGCACCGTAAAGCGGTCCTGCTAATTCGTCAGGACCTGGAACCTGACGGAATCTACGCAGACGCTGCTCTTCACGGGTCAGGGCTCACCGCATTGCAATATAGAAATGGTACGGGCAAAACCACGCACGATATCGAGTGGAACATTGAAGCTCCTCATAGATTACGCATCGACAAACACGGTGACACCATCACCATGTTTATGGCCTCGGCTGGCGAGCCCTTGCATCCGGCTGGCGCATCAGTCAGGCTCTCGCTCAAAGGTCAGTTCTATGTCGGACTGGGCGTATGCTCACACGACAAAGACGTTGTCGAAAAGGCGATCTTCTCGCACGTAGAAATCAAATCACTGGCACCTATGAGCGCAGATGCGAGGCTCGCACTCTATAGCACGCTACGCACGATTTCAATCAGTCCAGAATCACCTATCCAGACAAATGTATTCACCGCCAAGGGCATGTTCGCAGCCCCGAACTGGACGCGCGATGGAAAGTCGCTACTCTTCGACCAGAATGGAAAAATCATGAGGATCCCCGTCGGTGGCGGAGAGCCCCACGCATTAATCACCGGCGTAGCGAACAACTGTGGCAGTAGCCATGGTCTTTCACCCGACGGGAAGTGGTTGGCTGCTACATGCTTTGTTTCAGACGATCCCGGTGCGCATGTTAACATTATGCCGTCCACGGGCGGAGATGCTCGACTGGTCACTAAGAACCCTGCGTCGTGGTGGCACAGTTGGTCACCTGACGGAAAGACATTGGCTTTCGTTCGTCCCACCAGCATTGGACTCAATATTGAGACCATATCCGTCGATGGAGGTGCAGAAACAGCAGTCACCTCTGGCGCGGGAGTTCACGATGATCCGGACTATTCCGCAGACGGCCAGTACATTTATTTCAACTCGAATCCCAATGGCGGTACCATGCAGATTTGGCGCATGCATCCCGATGGCAGCAACGCAGAACAAGTAACTTCGGATGAGCGCAACAACTGGACACCTCACCCTTCTCCCGATGGCAAGTGGATCGTCTTTCTTTCTTACGACCACAGCGTGACAGGGCACTCCCCAAACAAGGAGATCAAGTTGCGGCTCCTGTCGCTTAGTGATCACAAGATTCGCGACCTGGTAGATCTCATCGGCGGTGCAGGGACAATTAACGTCCCGTCCTGGTCCCCCGATAGCAGCCGTCTTGCCTTCGTAAGTTTTGAGCTGCTGCCAGAGGAAGGGAACTGAGCGCATTGGGGATGGCCAGATCCTTTAGCGGTCATCCCCAATGACTCGCGCATCTCACCGTATTCCGATCTTGCGCTGCATCGGATGCGCCTCAGTGTTGAAAATAATAGCGTTGAAGTCGAGTGTTGACTCCGGTGCATAGAGCAGATAAAGGTATTTCAAAGTCTCCGCAAAGAAGAAGCTTTCCATCGCATCATTTTTCTTTTTATTGCGAACGTCCACTAGCTCCGCGTAGCCATCCTTCGTCCGGCAATATTTCACCAGTGAATTAAAGTAGGTTTTCCCCATTGCCAGATACTTTGCATCATGCGTTGCGTGATAGAGATAGTAGGTTGATTCAATAATCTCGGGTCGCAAAGGATAGGCCGGCGACGTGATGGTCATTGTCGAGTAATCCAGGCGCTCAGGCTCTATACCAGCCAAGTTCCACATCTTGTAGCCGGAATCCTGCAGTCGCTCGGCTCGATTCAGATCGCCCGAGAGCACCAGCAACGCAGGAAAGAAGGCATCAAGCGCACCGTATGTGGTCTGTGTGCGTGCTCCTGTGTTCATATCCGATAGTCCATACCAAAGGCCGGATGGCACCTGGTCTGCGAGATACTTGTTGATCGCAGCAAGGCTATCCTGCCACATCCTTGCGCAGTCCTGATCGCCAAAGAGAATAGCAGCCTTCTCCAGATATTCGTAGTAAGAGTCTGTACCGCCCAATATCCCTGCAGTCTTATCCGTCCATTCACCCGTCTCTATATTGATTGCCGATCCATACAGCCCGATCGGAGATTTTCTCTTATAGAGTTCCACCACCGCGCGTTTTGCCTTGTCGTAATAGACCTGCTTGCCGGTGATCCTCGCCAGCATTCCGTATTCAATCAGAGCACTGCCAATCTCAGCGGGATTGCTGATATTTCCTCGCACCGCGCCTGAGTGTAGATTGACATACTCATAAGGCATACCGGTAGGTGAATCGAACATTGGCAGCATACGGTGTCCGAGATCGTCAGCAAGCTCGAGCAGTCTTTTGTCACCTGTCAACTCGTAGCAGGAAATCAAACTGCCGAGCAGTCGAATGGTAATTTCGAAGTCTTTGACGTACATATCCTGATCCAGATTCAGTTTGGTATCGATCAGTTCGCGTGCTTCGTCAGCCTGAGGCTTGAGTCCCATCAGGATCAGCGTATCCAACGCATCTACAGGAGTCATCAGCAGGGAATGCCGATACCAGTCGAAACCTTTATGGCTGAGCGGCTTTAATTCGTCGTGACCCCACGCATACTTCTTGTATCCTTCCCAGGCATGTAAGGTCTCGGCCTTCACGTGTTCTGCCATCTCAGTTTTTTGCGCGTCTGTCATCGTATCCGCGGAGGACGGAACTTCAGAAGCTATGAAAGGGCTGAGTACCGCACGAGTGGAAGCATGAGCGAAGCTCTGAGGTAAAAGTAACCCGCAAGCGATGAATAAGAATGCTGAGAATCGCCAAATTGTGGCCGCTCGCATTCTGGTTATTTGCGTATCTCTGATCGTGTCGGAAGTGGTCTGAAATCCAGGGCAAGCGCAGAATGAAGATGTCATATTGGAAATAAGTTTAGTTCACCGAAATGAGCAAGAAGTTGTGCGATTCATCCGCACAGGCAATTCCACACAGATAGAGGACAAATCCAATATTCATTCCGTGCTATTCCTGACGTGCAGATGAGTCACACTTTATCCGTCTACTTCATCCTCGTCATTCTTGAGTATGGCTACGTCGTCCTCAAGGATCTTGCCACCAATCCTGCGCAACCAACCCAGGGACCGACTCATTGGCAATAGAGTCCAGGACTCAGGTACCGTTTCAGAGGGGAATTCGACAATCAGTGCGATTTCCTTTTGCTTTCCGTAGAGAGGCGCAAGTTCATCGGTCGTTAGATCCCTCCGGCATATCTCGTAACCGCCTTCGTCCAAGATCGATAAATTCCATAACTGCGGATCATTCAGAGATCCCTCTGGCAGTTGGTCGCGCTGTAGTCGGATTCGTGCAATCCATGGATATATCTTGTCTGTCCAGTCGAAGGGAGCTTCTGGGTTTGGTGGCTCCTCACCTCTAACCGTATATTGCTGAGCCTTCCTGTGTTTAAAAGACAATCCCGCGTACGTTTCGTAATCGGCTAACGTACGAATAGAGCCAAGTCCAAAACTCCCCACATCCTCGCCAAGCAAAAGACGCTGAACCTTTCTTCTGCTCCAGTCATCCCTGTCCTTCCAATGACAGGCTACCCGTTGTGTATCGACATGATCTCCCCAGTGCTTGCGCGCGTCTGCTCGAATATAGTCGTGCCATACAATCGTCTGCGACGGATGAAATAAGTCATATCCATGTGTAAAGGCACGGACGGTCATTGCCGACTCCTCACCCATAAAGTACAGCTCCGGGTCGTAGGTAACTTCTTGGACGAAACATCCTTGCGCAAATAAAAAACCGGCGGAGAGAAAACGAGCCCGTCGAGGCCGCATAGCGTAGCCCGTTCTCGGAAACGCCTCTGGTCTAAGTTGTGGTATCCCTTCGGGGGTGAATGCCTGAAAAACTATTTGAAGCGGGCCACCATGCAGGACTTCATTTTCACCGGGCGTGAACGGAGTGGCATATGTACTCAAGATCGGTTTCTCTGCGCTGGTTTCGGTCATTGCTTGCAACAACATCTCATCCCATCCTGGAGCGAACCTGCAATGGGAATCAACTTGAAGAAACCAGTCTTCACCTTGCCAGAGTTTCATGATCTCGGATCGCGCCCAGCAGGCTCCCTTACTGTCGCGCCAATCCACATCGACTATACGAAAGCGTAAATCATCTTTCAGGAGAAGAGGTTCTTCATCGGCGTCATGTTGCCAGCACACGCCAAACCTCAGCAGTTCTGGACGTAGTGCCTTTGCTATGCAGTCGAGGACGGTCGGTACCAATTGCGGGTCACGGTAGGCTGCAATGGAAACAAAGATGAGGTTGTCATCGTAGCTCAAAGAATCGTTCCTCTTGAATCAAATTACCAGTCCTCAGCTCCGACGGGTTATCCAGCAATGCGCATGAGAGCATGGTGATGCCGATTTCCACACAAAGCTCAACTCGTAATTCTCCTACCTGATAGACCTTTTCGCTGATAACGCTGTATGTGCAAATTTGAACATCAGAGATGTTCTAGCGCAAAGTAGACTTCGGCCTCTGAACGCGGATGCAATATCAACGTGAAATAAATGGAACTATTCGCAATCCAAGACCATCTGCGAAACGTTACCAATCCAGTTAAAAAAGGATACGGTGGGCTTTCGGGTGCCACTGTTGATATGCGGATTAGTTCTGTTCAGTCTCAGTTGTTTTTAGAAAGGGGCATTTGTGGAAAAGAAACTTGTAGGGCTCATAGACAAGGCGCTATCGAGGCGAAGCTTTTTAGCCGCTTCAGGAGCGACTGCAGCAGCGACCGTTATTGCAGGCTGCGGAGGGAGCAGTTCGACCCCCACACCGACTCCAACCACCACTCCAGCACCCACTGCATACACTGATGTCGATTACCTCAATTTCGCTCTCAACCTAGAGTACCTTGAGGCCGAATTCTACCTTCGTGCAGCTACCGGATCTGGACTTTCTTCCGCTGATGCTGGTGGCAATTCGACCGTTGTAATCGCTCCTCCAACAACACAAGTCCCAAATCTAACTACTACCCAGGCCAACTACATTTACGAGATAGCACAGAACGAATTGGATCACGTTCGCTTCCTTCGTTCTGCTCTCGGTTCTGAAGCAGTGTCACGGCCGGTGATCGATCTGCTAAACAGCTTCAACACGGCAGCGTCCGCCGCAGGCATCGGTTCCAGTTTCAATCCGTTCGCCAGTTACGAAGCATTTCTTGTGGGCGCATTTGTATTTGAGGACGTTGGAGTAACCGCCTATCACGGGGCAGCAGGTCTTCTCACCAGCAAAGCCTATCTTGCCGCCGCCGCGTCTATCCTTGCGGTTGAGGCCTACCACGCTGGTGAAGTTCGCACACTGCTGATCGCTGATTCAGTTGCGACGGCAACGGTGACATCGTCCATGGTTACGCCGAATAACACATACGTAGGCTATGCCAACAAAATCAGTGCTCTTCGCGCTATGTTGGGCGGTGGTAACGAAACGGCACTCACGCCTTTACCTCCTTACTCCTTACCCTTTGATCCGACGGCATATACGCCTGCGAGCAGCATCGTTGCTGCAGATTCGACGAACTCAATAGCCTATGCACGAACCACAGATCAGGTTCTTCATATCGTTTACGCGGCAGCTCCGGGCGCAGGAGTATTTCAAGGCGGCTTCTTCCCTAACGGGTTGAACGGCAATATCAAAGTAACGAACAGCTAAGGAAGGAGATCCCATGGCAACCTCTGAAACACAGCAATTAGATGAAGTCATCGTCAGCAGTCGCCGGAAGATGCTCGCCCTCGGCGGCGCTGCTCTTGCCGGTCTTGCCTTTGCAGGCGTCAAATTAGCAGACGCGCAAGCTACACCAGCTTATTCAGACTCAGACATTCTCAACTTCGCCCTGAATCTTGAATATCTCGAGTCACAGTTCTACACACTTGCCACTGCGGGCAAAACCATCGATCAGGTTGGTATCGGAATAGGTGCAGGCACAGCAGCCACCGGGGGAGGTTCTGTTGTCACCAAGTCTGGAGGCCCCTCAGCTTGCCTCGTGCCGTGGACAATACCAGCGATCCAGGCATATGCAACAGAGACCGCTCAGGAAGAACGTAATCACGTCTCGTTTCTCCGCGGCGCACTCGGAGCAAGCGCCGTGGCACAGCCGAACCTGGACTTGTACAACAGCTTTAATACGCTTGCAAATGCTGCGGGAATTGCCAACTCATTCGATCCATTTGCGAACGACGAAACATTCCTGATTGGTGCTTACATCTTTGAGGATGTAGGCGTAACCGCATACAGCGGAGCAGCTCCACTAATCACCACTCCTGCGTATCTCAGCGCAGCTGCAGGTATCCTCGCTGTTGAGGCCTATCATGCAGGTCTGGTTCGCACTTCCATCTTCGGCTTGGATCCAACCGGTTCACTGGGACTCCAAGGCTATACACAAAAGATCTCGGCGACTCGCATGGCGCTTGATGGCAGCACAACCGTAGACGACATCGGAGTAGGCTTTCAAACAGTTTCGACTGAGCCAACCGGAACCACACTCGGCGCCTCAACCATAGTCGATGCGCAGACAGGTTCACCCAACTATTCCAAGACCTACAGTCGCACTACAACTCAGGTCCTGCAGATTGTCACGGGTAATCCAAACGTCGTCGCCTCTGGTACAAAGTACAGCGGCGTATTTTTCCCGAATGGTCTGAACGGACTTTTCAGCTAGAAACTTGTAGCTTGGGATTGTTCATGATCCTGCACTTGGCAGAATATGCCCCACCAATTGGTGGGGCATATTCATTGAACTCGTAATCACCGCTCCTTGACCGGCCTTCCAATGCCAGGGAGCAACTCACCTTTGTAGTGATCTTCACCTGGCTTGGAGTGTTCTCTTCGACCTGCAAGACCGATCAATTGAACCGGTGTTTTCGAATCGCGCAGAGGCTTCAGCCACGTTGCAGCAATCCAGCCTCCTGCAAATGGAGGTGCCTTTGGGGCCTACGCGTCGTGAAGTAATTCATGGAGGACATTGAGATTAGGGCCGCTATATGACGTGTTTCTAGCTGAAGCCGAACCCAAACTTCTGGACGATACGGTCTGTAAGAGAAGGAGGGTGGAGGAAAAGTGAGCGTGGCGCTAAATCTATGATTCTAATGGTCGGGGCGGAGAGATTCGAACTCCCGACCCTCTGCTCCCAAAGCAGATGCGCTACCAGGCTGCGCTACGCCCCG
>Ga0302140_10004329_pt1 | contig 18070 bp, 19 predicted proteins | sample I_Bog_E1_1_FD_202095 | JGI IMG/M metagenome (GOLD analysis project Ga0302140, IMG submission 202095) | Peat permafrost microbial communities from Stordalen Mire near Abisko, Sweden - I_Bog_E1_1 | ecosystem: Environmental > Terrestrial > Soil > Wetlands > Peat | place: Sweden: Abisko, Stordalen... | reverse complement strand
TTCGTCTCGTGCATAGTTGCACCCTTCGCATCACTCTCTACCCTTACGTTTGCCAGTGCAGACGCCAAAAGAGCTTGACCTGCGCATCTAGTCCCGTGAAACTCATCACATCTTGCATCAAATAGAGTTCGACTGAATCATGTCCTAGATCTGGTACCCGGGAGTGAGATCTCGACTTCAGTATCTGGCTTTGACAGCCTCTAGTGCAAAGGTTGTTGCCTCCTCGATTTGCAAGTGCAGGAACCGACGGATATGGGGGAATGGGCATCGTGGACGGGCAGCAGTCGTGTGCCCGTGCAGATTAGTTTTTGCTTCTACATACATCGATCTGGTCATCGACAGTCTGTGCCTCCAACCGTTGCGGGCCAGGACGCAGTATGTGCGGATCACTGTCCACGGCTGCGGTGCGGCGATCGTCGGGGCTCGAAACTTGGGGAAAGAAAGTTCGACGGGCTTGTTTGCGACCTTGAACCCTGTGCAGCCGTACTGCGAACTCCATCCCTGAGCGCAGACAGCTCCTTGCGTGTTCGTATCTCGTGGTGTTCTCAGCAATGCGAATCTCCTCCATTTTTCGGACCTTTCTCCATGCGCATTTACATATACCCCTATTAGTGTAATTCGAAGCCCCTCTCACCGTGTTTCCTGGCGCTGCAGCAAGGCAGTAGCGGGCAATAGCATGGAAAAGTGGCCTGATATATTCCTTTTCCGCATGTACTCGAGACGTAGACTGAGGAAATCTAAAGACTGCTCGATTCTATTGGCTCACGATACCATGTGGGAGCGAGACCAGATCAAGACCCTGCGGGGTCATCCATGACAAGATCGGGCCTGCCCCAGGATACTATTTCGAAAGAAAGCTCTATGAAGTACTCTACAGTGCACACTCTCCCTGGGTTACCCTGCTTCTTGGGCGCTGCTTGCAGAAATGTCTGGCCTCCTCTCCTTCACTGCATAGCTGTGTGAACATCGGCCCTATCGTCGAGCCTCCTTGGCCTGCTGTACGAGCGCGAGTGCGATACCCATTCCACACAGCGGGCAAAAGTTTAAGTCAAATCAAGCCAGCACCACGACTGCCTATGATCGGCCGATTGGGGATCAATCACCAGTGTTCACCACTGAGGGCACGGCCAGACCGTGCTCCATTAAGGTTGCCGCTAGCATGCCCGCTGCTGGACGCCATTCTGAATGCCCCGATGCCCAACCTCCAAAAAGCCATAGCCGATCGGTCTTGTTCTCACCTATCTAGAATCGCCACCTCTAAACTTCATTGATATACGGTTCCGACAGTATATTTCTGTTGCAGACCGATGGGTTGAGACACATTTACTATTACTGGGTTGAACGGCCGACTGTTGCTCTCATGAGCATGCCTGGCTGCATTACAATCGGATCAGCTGTTGCACTGGTGGACTTTGGAAGGGATACACTCGCAGCCACAACAACATGTCTGACAACGATGAAAAGGGGCCATTGAGGGTCGAGAGGGTGTTTCCAATTCGTATACATCCTAAGCGGAAGGGCGGCTTACAGTCGAGTGAGAGCGCTGTTATGTGTCTGCTCTAGCAACTTGCTAACAAAGTAAACAGCTACTGCTTCTAAAGAAGATTCTACGCCGAAGGAAGATGCTGCGCCGAAGGATGCCAAAATTCCAGTCTCTCAAGACGATGGCGAGGCGAAATCGACTTCATCAGGCCGAGTACCTTTGCATCGAGAAGAGTCCGATCTCACTGATGAGGTCTCATTTGATGGTCCTCCCACAGTCTCGACCTCCGAGGCCATTAGCACAACATCACCTTCGGGAGGTCGCTTTATTTCTAACACATTCAGTTACCACACTAGTGACAAAGAATCTGCCTCCTCCAAAAATTCCACGGGTCAGAAGGTGTTTCGTTGTGAAGACGAGCCGTGAGTCCAGATTTTTCTCACACGTCTGTTGGATTAAATAAATACTGATATATTTGCGTCCTCCAACAGAATACATATCCCAGGAGCTATCCAAAGTTTTGGGGCATTGATTGCAATAAGAGAGAATGACGTTGGTCGCTTCATTGTTCGTGTGGTCAGCGAGAATTCTCGCAGCATTACTGGCCTCGAACCCGACGCTCTTTTCGAGCTTCGCTGCTTCACTGATCTATTAATAAAGAGCGACAAGCACGAATTTCTCACTCGCGTTCGTGGACTGAGAACTCATCAGCAAGATGCTCGGACGAACCCGGATGTATTCTCACTCTCTCTCACTTCCTTATTGGGCGCTCCGCTGGCTTGCTTTATTGCCATGCATTGGACCGAGACAGCAAATCTGATCATTTGCGAGTTTGAGTTGAAGAAGGATGTGTTCAATCCGCGCCACCCGCCAGATGAAGGTTTGCCAAGCGGAGGCCCTATACACATCATCGATAATGAGGCTCCGGAGGCAGAACGAAAGTTATCTACAACTTCAAAATCTACACCACTCCACGCTGTACAAGTGGCACGTGAAACTTCACGCCAACTCGGCTCAATGGAGCTATTCCACGTGCTCTGCGAAATACAAAATCAACTAGCGAGCGCAGATTCTTTACCCTCCCTGCTAGACATCATTGTTGGACTGGTTTACGAGCTAACAAGCTATCATCGAGTAATGGTCTACCAATTTGATGAGACAGCTGCTGGTTATGTTGTGAGCGAGATAGTAGATCCAAGAGCATCGACCGACATCTATAGAGGATTGAAGTTTCCGGCATCAGACATTCCGAAGCAGGCTCGAGACCTATACTTGATCAACAAAATTCGTGTGCTGTACGACCGAGATCAGCCAACTGCAAGATTAGTCTGTCGTACAAAGGAAGACGCTGCCATTCCCCTGGATCTCACGCACTCTTATCTGCGCGCCATGTCGCCCATTCACATCAAATACTTGGAGAATATGGGCGTTCGAGCCTCCATGTCTATCTCCTTAACTGTTGATGATAAATTGTGGGGTCTCATCAGCTGTCATAGTTACGGAAATGGAATGCGAGTAGCACTACCAGTGCGGGAGCTGTGTAGAGCCTTGGGAGACCTGGCTAGCACGAATATTGAAAAGTTGATATACTCAACAAGGATCAAGGCTCGCAAGCCTCTGTCAAATGCGCCTCCAAAAAGATCACCTTCCGCTTATATCGCGGCGTCGTCGGGAGAGCTTCTGAACATGTTTGGCGCAGATTTTGGGTTCTTAGCGATCAAAGGAGAAGCTCGAACCATTGGAAAGTTGTTTGCTTATAATGAAGCTATCATGCTTCTGCAATACATTCGAGAGAAAAACTTCACTTCGATATTCTCGACACAAAACCTTTCGAACGATTGCTCTGATATCTGTTATGGTCCAGGATTCGTCACAATCGCAGGAATGCTAGTTGTCCCTTTGTCTCTAACCTCGCCAGATTTCCTGGTATTCTTTAGGAAGGGTCAGACTATGGAGGTCAAATGGGCAGGGAACCCCCATCAGAAGAAGTTTCGCAATGGGCGGTATCTAGAACCGCGGGCAAGTTTCCGACGTTGGAGTGAGCATGTCGTAGGAAGAAGCCGAGAGTGGACAGAAGATCAAGGTAAATTTGAGAGATTTCCTGCCGTGATTACAAAGAAGAGCTGACAATGTCCAGTCGAGTCTGCCGCAGTATTGAGTACACTTTATGGGAGATTCATTGAGGTATGGAGGCAAAAAGAGGCTATCGTTCAAAAGAATAAAATGACTCGGCTACTGATTCGCAACGCGGGGCATGAAGGTGAGATTTACTGTGTCTAATCTAGCAAATCTGTCTCTTACACTACTCAGTGCGCACACCTCTGAATAGCATTATCAATCACTTAGAAGTCGCCCTTGAAGAGGTGTTGGATGAGCGAGCCCGACAACATTTGCAAAGATCATTACAAGCTTCGAAGTCACTGGTGTTCCAAGTCAACGATCTTCTGAATTTGACTGAAGCCGAGGAGTCCGATTTTGACGTGCACGAGGATAATGTCGACTTGAAAAACATGATCGTTGAGGTCATTGCATCATTCAAAAGCGGCTCGTCAAGAGAACACCTTGAAATTGAGCTCATAGCAGACGAGGCAGTGCCGACGATCGTGAGAACGGATCCATCCATGTTACGACAAGTTATCTCCAATTTGTTAACCAACGCAATTGAGCATTCTAAAGAGCGGCCCGTTTGTATACAACGTAAGCAATCTTTCTTTCTGTTACCAGCAAGTTAAATTTTCGTGGTAAGATTGGGAGTACCGACTTTCCCTTTGGGATAGTGTTAAAAAAGGTTCATCTGAGGCAGCCTGTTTACCAGACGGCGCCTTTGATATTTGCGTCATGAACTGACTTTGCCTGTGTGTAGTCAACAATCTCAATTCCACCGATTCTGACACTTTGGTGGAGTTAGCGTTTGAAGATCGTGGACGTGGAATGTCAGAATCCGAGTTGGACACTCTTTTCCAAGAATTTGAACAAGTTTTGGATGACGAAGAGAATCAAGCCACGGGCCTCTTCGAAGAACGTGAAAAACGGGGACCGTCAGAACCAGTATCTCTTGGCCTGGGTCTTGCTATGACAGCAAGGTTTGTAAGGCTGAATTGCGGTCAGATCACCATTTCTTCCGAACTAGACAAAGGCACTCAGGTGTCGATAAAAATCCCATTCAGGAGAACCCGCGCCGAGTCCACACGGAACCAGGAAAGTTTGAGCGAGAATTCACTGCCCACGCCTCCTCTTCTCACCCCCGACACAGCAAACCCAATGGAGAACTTTTCAGGTCAACCCGGGGTCTTAGAACGTTCCGTCTCTGTTGACACGATCTTGCCGTACCGTCATAGCGAAATGTCACAACGGATTGAAGGTTCATCCGCAAATGGTGCAGAAATTTTAGCAACAATGGCCCAAGCTGTGGCCTACTCGACGCCGCCCACGTTTGATCCGTTGACCGGACGTTACCCTTTCCCTCATGCACAACTCAGAGTCAGTGTCTTGATTGCGGAGGACAACCCACTCAACAGTCGCCTGCTAGACACTCGGTTGACCAAGAGGGGTCACGATGTAAAGGTTACCGTGGATGGCCAAGCTTGTTTCGAGACGTTCAAGGAAAATCCTACCGCTTACGATGTTATCTTGATGGATATCCAGGTATGTAAATACAAGCTGTTACTTCTGCCGGGAGTGTTGCTAACCACTTTTGCGACCCAGATGCCACTCGTGGACGGAATTGAAGCAACACGTCTCATTCGTGCGTACGAGAGAGAACACTCGCCTCCACTTTCTGAGAAGGTCAAGTCGTATGGGCGGATCCCCATCATCGCTGTCTCTGCTTCTCTGTCCGAGCCGTCAATGAGCGACTACATCGAGAGCGGCTTCGACAGCTGGATACTGAAACCGATCGATTTTCAGCGCTTGCAGGAACTGATCACCGGCATCCAAGACGAAGATATAAGGAGATCGTTGCTGTATGGCAGAAGTCCGTGGAATAGAGGTGGGTATTTCAAGCTTAACGGCGGTGGTAAATCTGTATGAGTAGAGTTGCATATGGACGGGCATGTCGATACCTAGAATGTTTTGTTTGCTTGGCTTTTGGAGGGCATATGACGGCGGCAGCAAGTATGGAAAGAAAGACATATATCAATAGAGGCACAGGCAAGGTCGATGCACATGGATTATATGACCGACGAACGGTTGAAGCGTAGAACTCGATTGCATGGTGTAAATAAAGCATGATGCACTGCTACGAACGCAAGGGGTGACGTTTACATAGAGCGAAGACACTGAATGGGACGCATGAACTGAGCCTTTCGGAGCACTTGATATAGGTATTTGTAGGTGAGTGGTGAAGGCAGATGCGAAGACCAATCACACCTATCGCATAGTGGGGAGGAGCTTGGGGCTCGCTTCTCTCAGCTCAGCAGCTTCATCAAGCCAAGCCAAGCTCTTCTGCGCTGCTACCGCACCTGCCTCGTGACACAGCGTCGTTCATTCCAGACATGGCGATAGTGTCGCAAACTCGCAGACAAACACATCTCTATGAGGACGGGCGCATCTCGACGAGGGCCTAGACTCCCGCCGACTTCACGCAACGGCCTTGGAAAATGCCAGAATGCTCGAGGGACGACGCCAATGACGACACTCTGCTGCAGGCCCCGCAATCCCACATCATGCTGCTCGCCATCGCCCAGTCGTTCAGCCCTGTTGACTGCAGGGTCCGCATCATTTGCGGAGGCGTCCTCCGCTCCATCCGCCTCCCAAAGCCCGTCGTGAGCTGGCGTGGAGGAGAAGAGTGTCGAGAAGCTCCTCGGGTCTCCCAAGTGCTCCCAAGGGGGAACTGCCTCCATCCTTGGAATACTCTTGGGGGAAGAAAGCACGCCGCAGTGTCTTCTCCCCTGGTGCTCTCCCCTTCCAGACAGCTCAGCAGCAGCATTATAGCTAGCATTGGTCGATTGCTGGGCGGGCCCCACACGGATTGGACCCTGGCGGCAGCCACCACTGCTGCGATCCCGGAATGGCTTCCAAGCCATGCGGGATGATGTAAATGCAAGCTGGAAAGTTGCAAACTCTCGAAAGTTGTGGAAGCCCCCGATGCAGCAGGCCCTCGCAGGCCTCGCAGGGGTCCAAATATCGACGACCGGCTGTTCATGCCTAGCCAGTCTCATCAGACGTGGGCTATAAAGAACCTCAGGGTCCTCGCACCAAAGGTTCTAGAACGCTTCGCAGTACAACTCCGCCTCCCCGAGCCATGGTGGATGGTTGCGCAGAGGAGTGAGGGCAGAGCAGCCAGGCGGAAGGAACCTAAACCCAGAGGAGAGCCTCTCACGTGACCTGCATCCCAAGCGAGGGCCCCTTGTTCTGGTCCATCCCCCGGCCGTTGGTCCCTGCCGTTGGTCCCTGCCATGGCCGTCGACAACCAAGACCAGGACCTCCTCCGGACGCTCACCGATCTAGGTCTTGAGCAGTATCTGCCGAACTGCCTGCAAGCCGGCTTTCACAACTTCCAGTCCCTCAGCTCTATCACCGAGGCAGAACTCACTGCACTCGGCATCCGTCTGGGCCACCGACGGAAGCTTCTCCGGCGCATTGCGCGCGAGCACCAGTGGCCCGACGACAGGCCGCTGCCCTCCTCGTACTCGGAACTGCAACGACACCGGAACAGCGTTCGTCGGCTAGCCCGTGGGACGGTAGACCCGGACACGCTCGAGGAAAACTACTACTCGCTGACAAGCTCCCCCAAATCGCCCGCACCATGGTCCCGAGAAGCGTCAACCTCGTCTTCCTCCAGTGCTTCCCGGCAGGACAGCGTCGAACGCACTCGCCCTTTGCTGGCTGACGTCCTGCGAACGAGCAGCCGCCTTTTCCCCATTGCTGTAAGTAGCAGAGCCCACTCGGGCGCAGCAAGATAATCGTCTAGTCCGGTGGCTGACATGCACCTGTGTGTCCAGATACACGAAGAGAACAGCTATGTTCAGGAGCAAGCGAAGGTCTTCAGAGCTTTGAGGGGTCTGGATGATCTTGGTTTGAGAATCTCCGCAGCGGATCGCCTTTCCCTTCCCGACCGGGTGACAGAGTCGGACCCGGAAAAGTTCACATGGCGCAGTTCTAATGATGCCATGCCTCACGGTCTCAAGAGTGGCTCGAGACCAGGTAGCGGCGAGCATGAAGTAGGAGCAGAATCCCTCGAGACTCTAGTCCAAGCTTTCTCGCAAAGCTTCAACCATTTCCTGTTTCTGATCAGCGAGTCTGAGCTGCGACAGCGCTTCGATCCACGTATTTGGACATCCGATGCCGACCTGCCCATCGACGTCTGCTTGGTCCTTGCTCTTGGAGCAAAGGCAAGTGGCTCCCAAGTGGAAGATGTGCAGTATGAATGGTACAGGAAGGCGCGTATGCAGCTTTTGAGTGAAAACTGCCCAGATGAACTCTGGATGTTGCGTGTGCTAGTGTTGATTTGTATCTTTGAGATTGATGATGATATCGAGGTCTCTTATCGTTTCCTAAGTATGAATACAGGTCAGCGAGTACTTGATGATTTACGAGACTAACGCTCGTCAGATGCCGCCATCAACATTGGCCTGGAAAAAGGCTTTAATAACCCAGATCCGACCTTGAACTGGATGGATGAACCGTCGCTTTCTCAGTGGCTTCGTCTCTGGGAGACAATTCAATTCCTGAATCTGTGATTACCCTCAACCCCTCGTCTTCTGATAGAGTCCATTGACTCAAATGCTAGGTGGTTTCTTCTTCAACCGCAAGCAATGGGCAGACCATTGTCCGACTTCAACTGTTTCCTGAACATAGAGGTTTGTGACAACTCAGTGAGTTGGAGAACGCCGTCCTAACATGATACAGCAACCTCCGCTATTGTCCGATTCTTGTCGCAACGGCCGCTTGGTCCAGATGAGCATTGCATCTCTGAGCAAACACCTTCAAGAGATTCTCAATGATCGCCGAGATTCAACAAAGCAACCTTCTTCAATTCTATATAAAGCACATCTCCAAGCACTTGACAGCTGGCATGCAGAACTTCCCCTATACACATGCCTGCAAACACCAAACTTGAATGACTCGCGTATGGTCAAATCGGAGGCAGATTATCGTCAAAAGACTGCAATAGTGAGTATTGCCCCGATGGTGAACTTATGTACGTGCTGACTGGACCTTGAAGTTAAACGTCCAATCTCTATTCCTAGGAACTGTCTGTGTCCTATTGCAGCCCGCGTTGATGACCGTTCTGCAACACCAATCACCTTCCACCGAGAAGGAGTTGGTTGTGTATGCTCGTCGATGGTAAGATCGTGGGAACTTGGATGTCGTTGGATGATTGAATATTGACACAAATACAGCATCTCATCTGCAACTGTCCTCATACGGTTGTGCGACGAAATTATGGGCTCTGGGTATCCGCTTCAAGCCTCCTGGATTTCACAGTATGTTTCAACAGCAGGAGAGTAAAGATCATGCTGACGGATGTTTAGGCATTTCCTATTCAACGCAACTTTAGTCTTGATTGCGGATATGAACAGATCAAGCTCCACTTTGGAGGAGTTCGTTTCATCAAACGAGCGCCTGGAGTGTATCCAGATGGCCCAAGATTTACTGGACCAAGTGAGCTCGGCAAGCCCACAAGCAACCATTGTTCGCCTGTTCTGCCGAGCTGCCGGGATATCGGATGCCATGAATGTGGACTGAGCATCCGATACCATGATTATCATGAATTGACATGACTGACGAAGTCTTTACGAACACGTCTATGGTTCTTGGGCTCAAAGTTGACTTGAGGATGAATTCCAGTACTTTAAGCGAGTATCTCCTTTATTTTTGTTTGCCTAAGATATCCTAAGGGCTAATCTGCATGTTCGGACCTTTCGTACGTAATATATATCCTGGAGTTTTGGTTCGGCTATTCCCCCTAAGACCGCTTTTTTGGGACAAAATACTATTTTAAATCAAGAGCATGTTTGGAAGTGTACGTGTGTTTCTTGTCATTAAAATTCTGCTTCCTTCACCCCTCGACGACCTCGTTCACAATTTATATGGTATCGGACAAAGGAAACTCTTCAACCGCTAGACTCGCCGCCACCCTTATATCACACACATGTATAACCTTCCCCGTTCATTCACTCGATCCAGATACCAACTAGGTGCTTCGATGTGCCAACACCTCGGTCTCGCCACTGCGGTGCCAGAGCGCAAGCGGGGTACTGCAGTTGCCGCACTTATGCTCGACGTCCTTGAACCAACTCGTGAGGTAGGGGACACAGCCCAAACAGAAGCAACAGCAGCACAACGCCGCCGCAAGACTGTATCCCACTTGTTAGCACACAATGTCTTTTGTTTCTTGTAAAATTACTTCGCTAGAGCGATGTACAGGGAAGGGGAACCTACTGCGTGCGGGCTCCATTGACAAATGCCGTGCTGGTCATCTCACGTTGGTTACATGCTGGGCAATCGACTGCTGCCGGTGTCTGCTGCAGTGAAGCAAGTGGAGTGGCATTCGCGTAGTTGCTCTTCTGAGGCACGGCCTTCATTTCCTGCTGGGTGGTGTCCGACATCTTGAAGACTGGTGTGTCTGTCGTGTAGGAAAGGGCTTGAAAGATCGAGTTGAAGTGGGAGATGAAATTAAAGTGTTTGTCAAGTCGAGCGTGTCAGACTACAGCCAGGCTCGGGAATGGCTTATATACAACTCAGCATTCCTTTAAATGACCTGGACGGGAGCGTGATAAGCTTGTCAGGGAACTGCACCCAGCGGTTCATGAAACGGTGCGTCCATGCATCCACGGTACCATCCATCCATCGCTCCTCCCATTTGATATCGGGATTGAAGACAGCGGTCCCCAGACACAGAGGCTGAGGCTGTCAATCTCGTGGCCGTAAACGTATTTTGGAGGCGTTGCCCGCCTATCGCTTAGCGACTCAGGGGCAGATACGCTAAGCGAGCGTCGTTTAGGTGCTGACTTGACTGTGCGCCGCACGCTGAACATCCTGGGAGCTTGCTTCTTGGTTTCTTTAATGGGCTTTAAGATTGGACTGTGCTCGCTTGCTAAGGATCTGCACGGGTTTCCCGGGTTTGGAATGTTGTGCTGGGATAAAATGCAACTTATGGTGGCTGTAAATGTCTATTCTCATATTGATGGCAGACCTGTTTCTCATCTAGAGAAACTCGTTGGAGCTTACCGCCGTTCAGAATCTTGTCCTCGGAACTCACTTGCCAAAGCAAGGTTATTCAGTGCGAGGCGGAGTCGTCTGGCCCAGAGGCACAGTATCCTGCTACCGGCCCCCAAATTAGACTAGTAGTAGGGCTGAAACAACCCGGCTTCCGTCAGACTCGGTCCTATACGCTGACAATACGGAAACAGATGTCGATGGCCCGTTTAGGATAGCTCGGTAACCACGGTTTCGGCAGCGGTAACCTTTCGCGGTAATACTGCTGACCTAGTCCATGATCGCCGTTTAGTTATTTTTTTATGGAATTTTGATGACAATTGCAGGACGGACGTGGGAAGCGATAGGCCGGTCAGCTGGAGATAGACTGATAGAGAATTTATTGGCTGGGTTGCGAGATCGCCGACGTGCTTACATGGTGCAGGATACGTGTACGGCTACGAGCAGGAGAATCTCGTTGGTTTCAAGCATGCGTGTGAGATCGGATCCTTGAGGTGGTCTTCAGCTCAAGCTTTGGAATGCGATTTGATACAGATGGCTCATGATTGGGAGTTGAAGGATGCAGGATTCTATATCAGGAACTGGCAGCCAGCATAGGTTGAAGGGAAGATAGCGTTCCCGCGGCACATGTTACCGATTAAGCGAGCCCCTTTCCTCGCCAACCATAAGGAGGCCAAACTTTAAGAGAAGCGCTTTCATTGCTAATATGATATCGACGACCCTTCATATATTTCCCGTGTCTTCTGGAAGATCTGATATGCAGAATTTGCCTCACATTTGCGGACAGTCCTCGTTTTTCATAAAAATCTCTTCACATTATGTTGCACATATCACTTGATTACACATTACCACAACCATTCGTCCAATCTGGAATCACCTCATACCTCAACTTCAGATCTTCTCAGCAGCGGGAGCCTGACTGACCACGCTTACAGGCGCATGCTCAGCCGTAGTAGTGGCAGGCGTTGCGGCTGCTGGTGAGGTCACGGTCTCACCGCCAGTCACATGGCCAGTGGTTTGCAGAGGAGCTGGGTGCTTCTCATCGGCAGCAACACCGCTTCCTTCAGCATACGTAGGCGGCTGTGAGACGACGCGCTTCTCTTGAACAGGACTGACAGGAGATGTTGGCTCACTCATCAAATTCGCAGGAGCGTTGCCAACAACCGATCGAATGACCTCGAACCATTTCTCGGCATCGGATGCACTGTGTGCTTTGAACGATATCTCGGAAGAGCCAGAGAGCTTGCTTCCAATGCCGCCGCTCATGTCCTTCCCCTTGATGTTGAACCTCTCGCCGTTAGGAGAGCCGATCGTGGCATCTGGCAGGTAGATGGAGAGCTCAGGAGTAGGGTCTTTGCGGAGGTTGTCACTGTCCTTGAACTCGTGGAGATACTTGCTTGGAGTAACGACATAGTATCCTGTCGACCAACCGCTTAGGCTGAGCTTGTTGCGGGACTTCCTCTCCAAAGTACCTTCAATCATAGCCTTGGTAGCTTTGTGGTTCTGGTTGGGAAAGACAATGCCATCGATGGTGCGTTCAGGAGAGTTGGGATCCACAAGCATGTTTCCGCTGCGTTCGGTAAATCTCGACCATTCGAAATCAGGTGGCACGCGTTGAGCTGTGCCAAGCATATCAGAGTATAATTGGTCCACCTTTTGAGCCTGTCCTCCGACAAATTGGTGGAATGATGCCAAGGCTTGCTGGATGACCTCAATGATGTGGGCTTCGAAGTGAGCGAAGTTGGCTTGTACGGAAATAAGATCATGGCGGTTGTTGTTCTCTTCCATGACCTGCTTGCTCAATCGGTGTAGAACTCCTCGTTGGACGATGTATGGGTCTTCAGTGGCATGAATCTTTCCGCCACTAGACTCGAAGTTTGCGGTCTGTTGGCCGAGGAGTTCAATATGCTTCTGGGTTGTGTTTCGTGCCTTCTCGACCTCCTTCGCGCTCTTCACAGCCCCCGAAGATAGCTCCTTCGATTTGTTCTTGATTTCCTTGTGCAGACGATCGAGGATGGGGAGGACGGAGCCTTTAAGATTCTTTTCGGTTTCGAGGTGGGTATTTGCCAGTCCCTGGGTACAGTTAGTACTATTCCCTGATCTGCGGATGAGAACTTACCTGGGTGTTCTGTCTCATGTTCTCGAAGAGACCTGCAATTCCGCCCATGCTCTGATCGAAGTGGTGGCCCTCCTTGAGAGGATTTGATATAGTCTATACTAATTAGCAAAACAAAATTGCATATTGAATTGCTGTATTGCGTACCTTCAAGACCTTCTCGTATTCCTTGGCGTGAGCCTTCTCGACCTTCTCTGTAGCGCTAACATAGTCTTCGAGATATCCAACAGCGTGCTTCCAAGCTTGCAGACGCTCTGCTAGCAATTCGGAGGTCTGCAATAGATGTAAGCATACATATGGAGCTTTCCAAAGCTGCAAATACTCACGTCCTTGGGATCCATGGTGGGAATAGCATCGTCACTCAGATTACTAGACGCCGAGGCTTGACGATTGGGCATCGTCACTGGATGCGAGCCAGGAAGGCCTGCCTGTTGTGCCATGCTTGGGAATTGTCTGCGCATTTTGAGTCAGTCTCTGAAGTTGCCCTGCGACTTTGTAGAGGTCGTATAACTGGATTGACAGTTGAAGACGCCGGGTTGACGTGGAGCTCACCTTGGGTTTCTTTTGAAATGTGGACTGAGACACTTCTGATCCTTGGGGAAATCAGTCCGCCAATCTCCGCACCCTTGCTCTACGATGCGGGGGTCTGCACTTACTGATATGCCGGGACTTTCAGAGGACGTGGATTTGGTGCTAATAATTAGGTGCTTTTATCGAGAATAGAGAATTAATTCCTGAGCATGGGAACTCAGGAAGTTAAGTAGTTATCCTCGGTGACAGCGGAACAGGAGATCTAGTGTTGTATCATAGCTTTCCCTCGCATAAACCAATATCGTCAACAAGCGATGACGTAGGGACCCTTCACACACTTCACGCCCACCCAACAGCAAAAAAACATCAGACGATCCACCGCTTCGAGACGTCTGCACAGCCTCAAACCCTAATGCAGAGCCCGGCATTTGATAGCCCATCTGGACCCCTACTTTTCCTCTTTAGATCCGGACTGCTCACACCATTTGGTGAGCATCGCGGGGACACCCATCTGCTAGCCCCAAAAATCAAGGCATCGGGGACTTTTAAGTTCAAGCCTCATGCACAAATTATCACACAGACGTATTTTTCTTGCTTCTTCAGGGTCAGTTTTCTGCTTCCGGTGTCTTCGGGATCGACTCTGTTTCCCAGGGAATCCTTGTTCAGGGCCCTTTCTCTTCGGGTAGGTAGTTACCTGGCTCGCGGTAGACACAAAAAGCGGCACTAAATGTCCCAACCGTAGGGGAACAATGTGACAATTTCTTGCCTGAATGTTCTTTCTAGCTATGGTACATTCATAGCATATTTTTCTCAGGTCTAGGAGACTCTTGATCTAAGGATATTTGTGCTTCGGGCTTCCGAGGTAAAGGGCAAATGTTCCTCAACGGCCAAGAACAATTGAAGATTAGTGCCGCTTTTTGTGTTCATTGCGAGGGTAGCTACCTGAGCAGGCAAATGTGCACAGCCACTTGTTGATCGATATTTCTTGAGATTTCATCTGAAGATCTGGTCTCGGGCACGGTATGCCCGAATCATTAACTAACCACAATTGTATGGCTGCCACCTGCGCCAACCAGCAGTACACTGCTGCCTACAAGCTGCAATTGGGTCGCTTGGTTAACTGGTCGGCCATCAATCGTGACAGATGGATATTTCCCAGCAGAAAGACACGGAAGGACGATCTCGCCCGTCGTTCCTTGAGGAACATTATAACTCAGACTATACCCATCATGTTCGAGTGTCCAAGCCGCCTGGAACTTCCCAATACCTGTTGTGAAGCCACCTTCAGCCGATTGCAGGTCTCCGAACTGCGGTGCGAGTTTCCAACTTCCACCAGCAGGACTGGTAACACTGAGACCGACAACGAATGTTGTCAGGGCAGATGTTGGCCCAGAAGACCATCCATGACTATGTGAAACATACGAAGCGTCATAATCATAGCCTCGACTAGACCTGTATCCAAAAGTTCCATTTTGGAGGTAGCCTTCGATGACTGTGCTCTCACTGCCGAGCGGGTTGTTGATGTACCACCCCCAACTCCGTCTGATTAAGTCTAGCGCTCGATCTGTTTGTCCGATGGTGAAATGAGCCTGGATCTCGAAGCTGGAAATAAAAGGAGAAATGTTCCCTGGTAATTCGGGAGTGACGGCTCCAATTGGCGTCCAGTTCTTTAATAGGTTGCTCGAGACGCTCTCCGCTCTGGAGGTAGTGTTAACGGCGTCGAACAAAATCGACATGCTGTTTGCGTCTTGAGGATGCAAAGTCGTAGCGGTAGCATTGTCTTTGAAAGCACCGTAAGAGACATCCCAGCAGTACTCATTGATAGCGCTTTTGAGCGATGCGGCCCGATTGTGCCAGGTAGCATTCAGACCTGTGGTATCTCCAGCCCAGATTGACAAATCGGCGCCAGTGAGAAGAGTACGGTAGAGACTGAGTACATTGTTAGCAACATTTGGTGGCATGGAAAGAAGGATCTTGCATCATGTTGGGTTCACTCCCGTTGTATCCTGTTTGCCATCTTGCCCAGTCTCGTAATCCAGTGACATTCAGAAGTCCACTGCTGCCAACTTTGTCATAGATAAAGTTCATCGCCAAGAGATATTTAGACCAGTTTTCTGAAAGAAATGCTGTGTCGTTGGTGTAGAGAAGGTAGTTGTAGGTCCCAATCATGGTCCACATGTGATATGTATCTGAACCCAGTTGCAAAAGGGGAGGACCAGCTTCTGGAAATGCTCCAGTGGTAGGGTTCTGGGTCAGTTGTCAACCTTGGAGTTCGTATTGCTGCTCGTGTCTCACTTACTTGGTAGTTATACATGACCTGTAATGCGTTTTTCACAGAACCCAGGTCCCCGATGCTGACAAAAGTGGATGGTACAGCGATTCCCATGTCACCTAGGAGGGTGAGTTAGTTTCCATACGTATCCTGAGCTGGAAGGATAATACCTGGCCATACTGCACGATCTCTCTTAGCACCGTCGACGATGATGGTATCCCCAGGGCCCAGTGTTCCATTGTTTGCCCACCCAGTAACAACAAAAGGAACTTGTCGTCCCGTGTTGACTGGGACAGCATTTGTTTGGAGGGTGTAAGCCCCACTGTACCATATCCGGTTGAGAAGTTCATCAGAACTGTGAAAGTATCCTTGATATGCTTTCAAATTCGACCAAGTTGGCTGAAAACCAATCTCGAGTTTGATATCTCTGATATCCACAGTTGCTGTTCCGTTGGTGACAAGGAAGAGTGTTAGGTATCGGAAACCTCCTCTAAGCCGAAGATCTGGCATGGTATAGGAGTATGTACCTGAGCTGTTGAAAGCAGAATAGATCGCTCCATCGGGTCCTTTGAAGCCACCATTTGAAGAATCAGACCATTCTCCTATCCAATTCTTGCTTTCTGTGAAAGCCAAGCCAACAGACCCCGAACCTGTTGTTGTATAGTCCAGAGTGATCAAGCCTCCCACTTCGATACCAAAGTCAAATACCAGTCCAGACCCGTTTCCGGAGAGTTGAGATGTTCCTGGGAACTTAGAAATCGAGTCTCCAAAAATTGAGAGAATGGATGCGGGGGATACAGTTCTAGAAGCTGGTGCGAAGATATTTGCTTCCCATGGTCCAGGAAATGCAGTATCGGCTGGACCGCTGCATGTGGTGTTCTTCCAACATGCTTGGGCAACGGCTGAATTAATTAAAATGAAGAAAGTACCGAGCCAAAAGAGGCTATTGGTGACCGCCATTGTTGATGGCTTATGAGACGAATATGACCTGAGTGATAGAAAGATCCCATCTTGCGGTAGAAACGAAACTTATGTAGTTGTGGGGAACTGGAAGATCTACAAAACATTTCGACTTTCGCTACATTTATGAACCGAGAGGAAAATTTGTCCGGACGCGGCAAAATGCACGACACCAGTTCCTGCATGCGTTCGGGGTGCGGGGAAATCCACAGAATCGCAACATCTCGACGCGAATTAAACCCCGCCATTTTCATCCCGACGCCAACGCAGATACTGTACCAGTCTTTTGACTTCGTTTGGTGCAGAAAGGATGAAATTCTGAGAAGTGTGAACGTTGACGGATGAAACAAACTCACGAAAGCTGTTCCTCAAAAACTTTCAGTGTCCGGGCATCCCTGCCTATCGCCAGACCCGATCATCCGAGATGTGTCTTTTTTTCTCTGAATCTGGGAAGGATTGAATTCCATCTTGTTTCGCAGCTTGTGTGTGGGGCTCGGACGAAAAGATTTCTTGAGGTGAAATTCAGATGCTGTTCGATTACTTTCAACAGAGCGACTAATGTATCTAGGAAGCGGTGGACACTCGGCCAGTTTTTAAGTGATTTTAAGTGACAAGAGAAAGAGATGGCTTATCCGATTCATGCTGCAGCCTATTTATAGCCGCATAGAAAAGGCTACGCCGTTCCGCCTCCCATCGTCAATGCGAAGTTTCGTGGGGTGCGCCTTGCGTGACAGGAAACGGCTTGCACGTGATGCAGGGATCCCCTAATCGACGGGAAATCGAAAGGGGAATGACATCCTGAAGGAAGCAGATGGGGAGGAATGGATCTGACGTGGCTTGTCCGAGCGTTCATCACAGAGAACGACACTTTTGAGACTGGCACAGGAAGTGGTGGAAGACTAGCTTCACCCAATCGTGACGAAGCCAGTCAATGTGATATGAGATGTTCAGTTTAAATGCAGAGGAGGCTTAGACCTCAAAATGAAACAAAAGAAGACACAATGCTGGCGGAGCAATTTCGACTGCCAACAAGCCGTGAATGGGTCAGCTTACCGATAGAGGAGCGCTATTAATTATGATGATGCTCCCCCTTTTCCGCATAAGACGTGACTGAGCGAGCGCAGCGTGGATATAAAATGGACGCAATGCAGCTTTAAGCGCTGTGGGTCCCCAGGGCGGCAACCTTAGTGCGTGGGCAGAAACAAGGTTGATTGATGTTAAAGCCGGCCCAGCAGCGAGGGAGGAGAAAAGGGGCTCTTCCGTGGTAGCATCGAGAGCGCAGCACCGCACCGCACAGCACCGCACAGCACGCCGACGTCAAAGGAGCCATACAGTAGTTTCAACGTGCCAACTGACGAGGGAGGCAGACACTGGGCTGATGCTGTTGGATGCAGCCTTCCTGCTGACGGCATGCCACATGCTCAGGCTCAACGGCGTGCGCAATTGCTGGGGCCACACTAATCGCCGCCCACTAAAAACAAAACAAATGGTTGGAGCGTCGAAGGACAGGCCAGACAGGCCAGACAGGCCAGACAGGCAAGACAGA
>Ga0302140_10004321_pt1 | contig 18085 bp, 17 predicted proteins | sample I_Bog_E1_1_FD_202095 | JGI IMG/M metagenome (GOLD analysis project Ga0302140, IMG submission 202095) | Peat permafrost microbial communities from Stordalen Mire near Abisko, Sweden - I_Bog_E1_1 | ecosystem: Environmental > Terrestrial > Soil > Wetlands > Peat | place: Sweden: Abisko, Stordalen... | reverse complement strand
TAACATCCAGGCAAACCTCGTTTCGACACAACTGAAGCAAAACGGAGCCATCCACTCGCAACAGTGAAATGTGCTCTTAGTACGACTTGAGATCTATGCGATCTTATCGGCATGATATCGAAAAAGGGGATGCCCCACTACTGTGAAGCGAGACGCACAAAATGCATTGACGGAAGCACTCCGCTACGGCACGACGTGCCATTCGAAGCGGGGAGCCTCATGCCTTTCCTTCTTGGAATCTGGCATCGCTATAACCTTAAGCTCTGCGAACCAAGGGCGGCCTCGCCTTCGGCCAGTTGAGCAAGATTTATGCAGCGACGAATAATGAAAATGGCTGCTGGTGCCGATGATGTGTGCTCCTGTTAGCGATGCAGGGTTATTCATGCGGTGCTGATCAAACGCCTAAGTAGCTGGCATCTGGAATATGCATTACGTGCTCCCGGTTGGGAGAGCTTGGCCGGCGTTAGAAGACCGGACGAAGTTCTCTCGAGGTTTGGTATGCTTTATTTTTAGCTGAGATGGGACGGAAAACTATTCTTCTGCTCACTCGCAAGTGTTTTCTGAGGATAATCGAGGGGTGGTAAGCGGGGTTGAGGATCAGCTGAGGTGGGGGGGTCTAACGGTGGACAGGATTTTGGACATGCCGGCGAACAAGCCCACAAAGAGTCGAGAATCGAAAACTTTGTGCATGAATAACATATTGGGACGGTGAAGGAGCTGGCGCGGAGTATTTTCATCCAGTCGCGCGCCACTCACCCCGATCAGGCGCTGAAGGTCCAAGGGTGCATGGAGGATCGCGAGCCTAAACCATGGGACGTCGATGCGTGCAAGGCTGGGAGACCCTGGCAAAAGTCGTGCGGCTGCGTTCTCTCATAGGGCAGACCGCTTTTTCCCGTTCTCGATTCAATAGGAGAGCAGGGACCCTGTGCGCAACGTTTTAAAACGGCGTCTGAAGCAGCTGACGAACGCCTGCTGCTTGCAAGTATCTTCGACGTCTTCGTCGTCTTTCTGCGGGGAGGGTTCTGCGTACCCGTATCCTCTTTTGCTGAAGGGGTTGCGAGCCCATACATGCGGTCCCCGACTTGGCGGCGTTTCTCCGAGAGCAAGAGAGGCAGGTCCGCAGACGGTGCTAAATCGAGGTGTTGGTGTTACCCCTATTATGCAAAAGTCGAGATCTAAGCCCTCTGGTTTGTGCGATGCAGTTCGCGCGTGTACCTGACTAGACTCCTTCCGGCTGGCTTACATGGAGGCGACCAGCCAGACACACAGCTCCAGCAGGCCTCTGGGTCAGCCGATGGCGGCGAGAAGGGAGCTTATGCAGGAACAGAAATCCAGAAAGGACGCTTCCATTCCGTCGACGCAAACTCGACGGCCCTCGACGAACCACTCCGACCACACTGGAGTCTGGTGGCCAGTCTCCCACCCACCTCGGCCCAAGGCGAAGAGCCGTGTGCAAGAATCGGGCCACACGATGATGCGCATGCTGATGATGACGATCTATTTTCGACCTGCGGCCTCCACGTCCAAACCCATTGGCGCCAGGCAATTGGCTCGAGAGGCGGCAATTATGCTTCGACTCCTCTGTCGGAGATCTGCGTAATCGCGTTTCAATTGGCTCGAGATACGGCGTGAAACTTGAGAGACCACGAGAGAGTCATCAGCAGACAGCAGGTATCTTTTCACTCGCACGGTACAGTAGTCGGGCGTGGAGGGCCGCAACTTGTGAGGCGAGGCCACACGAGCAGCAGTGCCGTGGGGAGCAAAAGGATGACCTCGTGCAACGCCAGCAGGTGCATGGGCCGGCCGGCTGAGTGCAGAGCAGTCCTCGGGACGTCTTGCTGTCGAAATATAGAGTAACGTGCAGCAAGTGCATCTCCTGGCTGACGCGAGGATGGGCTGTAGACTGAGGCACCGACGCGCTCTTGCCCGTCCAGGCGGTTGAATTCGCTGTCCAGCCGCCAACAGTCATTCTGCGTCTCAGGGGCGGCCCATGTCTGAGCAGCCAGGCACTGGGCCAGGATCCTGAAGCCATTGGCGAGTGGGTGCTGGGCTGCTGGTTGTCTGTCTGGCCGTGGCCATGCAGATGCAGAATAGCGCGGCAGCATGGATGGCGCTGGCTCAACACTCCCCCTTTTCCTTGGACCTGGAGGCGGTCGTGAGAGGGCGGATTGCGCTGGGCAGATCCGCAGGCAATCGGCGGTCAAGAGCTTCGAAGAAGTCACAGAACGCGTCCAATCCACTCGTAGCCGTCGTCGAATGGTCGGGTTCCCTAGCTCGCCGCTGCTCTCGACAGCCCCCATGCCGTCTGGCCGCCCCGTCCATGCCATTGCCTGATCAGAGCTTCGTGCGGTGCAGCGGTGCGCCGGTGGTGGTGGGAGGGAGTGGGAGCTTGGCATCTCGAGCCCGACAGATCCGGCTAGCGCCGTCTGAGGCGCCCCCAGGTTAAACTCTCGCTCCTTTCCCTCTCCTCTCTTTTCCATCCTCACACCTTCGACTGCCCTCATCGTCCCCGACGCCGCCGCCGCCTCCCTTCTTGTCTCTCTCTTTCTTTCATACTTTGGCCAATACGGATACCCTTCATTCATTTGGGATCCATTACACTCCTTCGGCTACACCTCGTTGACATTCACATTCACGATTCGGTTTCCACATTCGCTCCTTCGACAGAACCCGTCTTTTTCGAATCATCACTCAACAGATTTCGATTGCCATATCCTTCTTTTTCCTGCCAGATACAGCGAAGCATTTATACCACACTTTCACACCTTTGATTCATCCCGACTTTTATCGATCCACCACTTTTGTCGAGTCTCGACTACACATTCGCATCTGCGAAACACACACTCCTTAGACCACCTACTCTTTTCACACTCAGTACAGAGAACGCACAAATCCGCACGACTAGCTACACCCGGATTTGAACACTCGCTGGAGCACTAATCGCGACAATTCGCGACCTCGGTCTCAACAGCAAAATGTCAGACATGTCGCAAGAAGACGCGGCCATTAAGATGTCCTCAACACCAAGCCCTACCGCGTCAAACTCCGCAAGCAGCACTTCTGCATCCCGCCGACCGCCGCGGAAAAGCACTTTGACCCAGCAGCAAAAGAATCAAAAGCGACAACGCGCTACCCAAGATCAATTAGTCACATTGGAGATGGAATTCAACAAGAACCCTACACCAACTGCTACAGTTCGGGAGCGAATAGCGGAGGACATCAATATGACAGAGCGATCAGTGCAGATTTGGTTTCAGAACAGGTGAAGAGTTATGCGGGTCTCGTCGATGATACAAGCTAACGAAAACATTAGGCGAGCAAAAATAAAGTTGTTGGCCAAGAAGAGCATCGAAACAGGCGAGGATTGCGATGCCATTCCCGAGTCAATGCGTCAATATCTTGCTATTCAAGCTATGGAGTCGGGGAAGTCTCTGGGAGGGAACTTTCTCGGCCGTTCTGGGCTCATGCCATATGGTAGTGGTAGCATGATGATGGGAGGAGACCAAGGACCTCAGGGGAAAGTCGGTCAGTAGCTGCATCCGCCAATTCCATGCAATTCCAACTAACACACTTCTAGTCATTCACCATCTCTCTTGCCGATCTCTGAGCATCGGATCGTGGAGACGTGTTGGCCAAAATGCCATGGATTTGATCATCTTCTACTCGCCCGAGAAGGGATGCATGACATATTACATCAACAACGACCAAGCAGGTTACAAGATTGAGTACCCGTTCGCTTTCATCAAAAATATTTTCCTGGAAAATGGCGATATTGAAACTGGAAAGCCGGGCGGTCTAGTGGTGGAACTCAATCGACCCCCGAATTTCTTCATGGACTCTTCTGGATCTGGGGGCTTCTTTCAGTGTGGTGACTTCACAGAAGACCAGCAGGCGTCTCAGATTATGGTTCATCATCTTGGAGGTCACCCCAAAGTCCTGAGTGGTCAATTGGCCAAACTAGTATCTCTCGAATCATTCATGACACGGCATAACCCGTTCGAGCAACAGCAGTTGTCCGTATCGGCACCTGTATCCCCAACTGGCCACCGCCCTGCCTCTCAACCAAATTACAACGCACAAGCTCACGTAGGCATGTTCCAAGAAGGATGGGGCGTCAATATCCACCAAGGGCCTCGCGGTCCTGGTCACAAGAGACAACGAAGTCGCTCCGTTCCAATGGCGGTAGACTTCTCTATGTTCAACGCTCCTATGCCATCCTTCCTCATTCAACATCCTGGAGAGACACAGCAACAGCATAATCCGAATATCTTTGCGCCCATACCGCAGCAGCCAAATAACTTGGGACCCCTTGGGCCAAACCTTCGGATTGACACCTCATCCGGATATGGAATGGATTTTAGACAATATCCCATGTCCGCTGCTACCACTACATCACCCTCAGAGTTCGCAAGTCCCGGTTTCTTCTCTCAAGGCCCCGATTCGAGTGCTCTTCCTGCATCCTCGTACAACAATACACCATTCACTGTGCCATATCTATCACCAAACCCTATGGTCGACCAAGCCGGTGGAATGATTCAACCTTCCGTTTCGCCGTTATCGTTCATGAGCCACGGTGACCCAGCAATTGTTGATCAATCCCCTCCTCTATCAATGATGCACCGAAGTGCTTCGGCAGATGTGTATAGCATGTCTCACGACCAATCGAACATCTCAGACGATGGCAGTGGGCTGAATGAGATGTATTCAAAACACACACTCAATCTACCGATGCACCCCCACTCTCCAGCATTTGCGGAACAAACAGCGGCAGACATGGACATGAACCAGCTTGTCTCGTTCGATGAGAACCCGGCTAGCCTTTCGCCTGAGAACATCCCTCAATAGTCTTTATTTGTGCTAAAGGCTGCCCTAAATCTCTGATACAAGTTTGATCGTGCGCCGAATCTGGCAGCATTCGGCAGCGCCAATAAAAATGTGGTTTACCACTTTCTGGAGCTGGACTATATGTGAAGGAAGGGAAATATGGGAGGCGTTCCTGGATGGTGTTTTTTGTCAATTGATGTATACACATGACGGCCTGCGTGGATTTTCTTGCTCTTCGATTCTTCTCTGAATTTGGCCCGGCTTAATATCTCGTGTCACTGGCACGCAAACTGATCCATCGACCATTTTTATTCTTTCTTTTCATCTGTCTTACGCCACGAACTACATGACGATTCATTTTGTTCGATCATGCCTGTCTGGCAACCGGCGATCGTTTCTGTTGGTTCTGCTGGCGTGTTTCTGCGTGTTGTCTCTATAGCGAGGCATCTCTCCTCGTTGTTTTATCGTCTCCAGAGGAGAACTGGACTGAAAGCGAAGGATATAAATGGGAAAGCGGAAGGGTGAGAGACATTACTTGTCAAAAATAGTGGAAGGAAGGAAGACCATTCTGGCTGAATTTGCTGGCTTGCGCGTGGGTGATGAAATCATGGCGGACTTAATAATGGATCCTCATTATCGTATTTGTTTGTGCCCCTGGTGACAACTCAACTCTGCAAGTTTCTTCTATGGCTCTCGAAACTACCAATCATTGGCGGACACATTAAGCTCACTGGAGACTTAAACAGCCTAGAATCTAATAAGCTTTGGGCATTATATGGCCAAGTTGCCCTACAGAAACAGCAAAACGCCTGGCGTGGCGGTTTCTGACCGTTTGACTGAAAGGGGCTGCAGGCTGTTGCAGGGAGGAACTGAGGCTGGATTTTCTAAAATTGGACAAGCGGCCTGCGCCACAACCCCATGACGGGCAGTTCATGCCAATCCTCCCACTTGCAACGGGATATGAGCCCCTTGGTTCTCTCCACGCTTTCGCGCAACATACGGGCAGGTCGCCAGTTCAAGTCTCTCGTTCTCAATGCCGAAATTTCTTAGACATCTGTCTGCGATTGTGCAGAATCGTGGGCTTCCTAGTGACATTTAAACCTCGCGTTATTGGCGGCTTAGTCGGGATCGCCTTGGATTACGAACTACTCAAGCACACGCAAGCAAGAGCGGCCCTTCGAATGACGAGACCGCGGACATCTTCGCCATGGTGGATAAAGTGAAGAGGGACTCAGGTCCGTTGTCGGGTTCACGAAGGGCTGCCACAGATCCTGCGCAATCTTCCATGGCGATGGATGGCCGAAGTTCCCAAGAAAGAGAGTCGCCGAGGGTACGATTCTCGGAGGATCTGGACAGAGCGACCGAATCTGCGGCAGCTGGCCACAGATCTGGTACGCCCAGTCTAACCATTGACACCTCTTCGACGCCCGCGGAACCCCTTCAAGCTTCGGCCCCTGCTGCAGGCAACTTGCCAAAAAAGACGAATCATTCTTTAGCTCCGACTTCCCCACGAACCCGAGACCGAGGATATTCTCTGAGAAGATCATTGTTCGCGAGGAGTATAAACAACCAGTCAGAGAATAGCCCAATCGAGCTTGTGCAAGCTGGTTCATCTCGAGCAAGTGGCGGAAACGGGCGTGAAGACGGAAAGGGGAAGCAATCATCTTCAGCAGTTAACATATCCCCAGTTGTTGAGAATGGTATTGGGGCATCTACAAGCGGTGACGGGAAATTGTCTTTTGATCGATTCCCCGCCCAAAAGAATGATAAGAAGGTATTTGGTACGCGGAGTCTGCCAAATTACGCTGCTTGGGCAAAGCGGCAAAGCAAGAAAAACGCTGTGATAGGCAGGACTGTGGCATTATGGGATCAAATCTCGCAGAGAACATTCGGTCAGAAACGGATTCCACCTTCGAGGGACGGCAGACATATTGAGGTCGATGCTACGCGCAAGCATCCACTTATTGATGAAAGAACTGGAAACCAGTACATTGGAAATACGATTCGTTCAAGTCGCTATACGCTTTGGAACTTTCTTCCCCGCCAAATACTCTTCCAGTTCTCCAAGCTCGCCAATGCCTACTTTCTTATTATCTCGATCTTGCAAATGATCCCAGGATTGAGTACTACCGGAAACTACACAACCATCATTCCCCTTATGGTGTTTGTATCTATTAGTATGGCCAAAGAAGGTTATGATGATATTCGCCGATACAAGCTCGATCAAGTTGAGAATAATCGAGAAACCAAGGTACTTCATGTCTATGGATCTTTGGAGCCAGGGGAAACTGGTGGAGGACCACTGAGTGGGACAGTAAACGCTTCTCCACCCGCTAAGGGACCGAAACACTGGGCATCTGTCAAATGGAAAGAAATCCAAGTCGGCGATATCATCAAGCTGAAACGAGACGAGAATATTCCAGCCGACATGGTTTTGTTGTATTCTGATGGCACAAATGGAATTGCTTATATTGAAACAATGGCGTTAGACGGAGAGACAAATCTGAAGAGCAAACAGGCGCCACCATCAATTACCAAATGCTGTAAATCGGAGGATGACATAGCAGCCTCCCGGGCTTTGGTTGTTGTTGAAGACCCCAACATTGACCTATACAACTTTGATGGACGTGTCACTGTCGATGGAGAAACCTTACCTCTGACCACTAACGAGGTTATCCTCCGTGGCAGCACTTTGAGGAATACCTCTACAGCGATCGGGATTGTTATTAACACCGGAGAAGAGTGCAAGATTCGAATGAACGCCAACAAAATGCCACGCATAAAGTCGCCTGCCATGCAGGTGATCAGCAACAAGATTGTCGTTCTACTAGTGGTATTCGTCCTCCTTCTTGCTCTCTTCTGCACTATCGCCTATCAGATCTGGTCCGAAAACGTTGAAGAAAATGCTTGGTACTTGGCAAAAGCCCATGTACCGTTCGACCAGATCATTGTAGGGTTCGTCATTCTCTACAATACACTAATCCCATTGTCACTTTATGTGTCGTTGGAAATCATCAAGGTTGGCCAACTAATTCTTATGAGCGACGTGGAGATGTATGATCCTGTATCCGACACCCCTATGGTCTGCAACACCACCACGATCCTGGAAAATCTTGGACAGGTAGACTACATCTTTTCCGATAAGACTGGCACCTTGACGGATAACATCATGAAATTTCGCAAACTCAGCGTTGCTGGCTACGCATGGCTTCATGACGTCGATCTCCAGAAAGAAGTTGCTTTACTTCAGGAAAGTCGTGAAGCTGCTGAAAAGGAGAAAGCAAATCTCAAGAGCAAGGGCAAGGGCAAGGGGATAGCCAGGCGTACTTCAAAAAAGAAGAAGAATTCTCGATCAGCCCTGGAGAGTGGTTTTGTATCGGAGACTTCGAGCTCCAGCATACTCAGGTCTGATTCAGTTCGGAGGTCCGGCTCTGTTTCTCTCTGGAAGTCAACGGCTCGACCTTCCAAAGTGCAGCCGGAGATGCGCACCGAAGAGCTTTTGAAGTTCATGCAACATAGACCTCACAGCATTTTTACGAAGAAGGCCAAGTTCTTCCTCCTTTCACTTGCGCTGTGCCATACTTGCCTGCCAGAAGTCCAGGAGAGTGGAGAGATCGATTTTCAAGCTGCGTCGCCGGATGAGTTGGCACTGGTAAAAGCAGCTCAAGAGCTAGGTTTCATGGTCATTGATCGTCCAGCACGTTCTATCACCTTGACCTATCCTGGTGAGTCGGATTCAATGGAGCAGATCACAGAATCTTACGATATTTTGGATGTTATCGAGTTCTCAAGTAAGAGAAAACGGATGTCAATCATCGTGAGATTCCCCAATGGCAAGGTTTGCATCTTTTGTAAGGGAGCAGACTCTACAATTATGCCCCGGCTGAAGCTGGCGTCACTTGCAATGGAAAAGAAGAAGGAAGTTCATAGGCGGTCTAGTGTGAGGAAAAGTATGGAGGCAGACCAAGCCCTACGACGGTTGAGTGAACACAGTCCAAGGACCAGCTTTAGCCGGCCAAGCATGAGCATATCCCGTCGAAGCCGGAAAAGCATTAATAATGGTCGGCCAAGTATGGCCAGTGCAAGATTGCAGCCAATTCGAGACGAGCTTGATTCTTGGCTAAAGCAACGAGAGCAGGACGTGGATGTGGAGGCAGGTCCAGAAGATCTAAGCGCGTATCAGTCACCAAGAACCTCAATGAATAGGTTGTCTTTTGCGTCCGATCGACGGTTCTCATCATACAATGATGATGTAGACGATCTCATAGATGAAGCTCTTGTGCTAGACGATGCTTCCGTGTTCGAGCGGTGCTTTCAGCATATTGATGACTTTGCTTCTGAGGGCCTGCGGACTCTTCTCTTTGGGTACAGGTTCCTAGACGAACAAGAATATACTGGTAATATATTTCCCTCCCAAGGAAAACACTCCCAGGCAAACAAGCTAACATTGCATAGGGTGGAAAAAGATATATCTTGATGCAACAACAAGCCTTGTCAACCGCCAGAAATTAATCGAAAACGCCGGGGAGATGATTGAACAGAACTTCGAATTAGCAGGTGCAACTGCGATCGAAGACAAACTTCAGAAAGGTGTTCCAGAAACGGTCGACAAATTAAGAAGAGCAAACATTAAAATATGGATGCTCACCGGCGACAAGAGGGAAACAGCCATCAACATTGCCCAATCTGCGCGCATTGCCAAGAATTATTCCGAGGTTGTCATGTACGTATATTCGTAATCTGTTTGAAAGCCTTCTTGATTGCATTTACCCCTATCTCTCGGTTTTTGAACTTTAAAATACGTTAATGCTGACGACGAGCTCCCTTAAGATTGGATCATAAGACCGGCGAAGTTGAGCAACGCATGGCTACAACATTGCTCGATATCAGCAAGGGTGCCATTGCCCACTCGGTCATTGTTGTCGATGGCCAGACACTGAGTGAAATTGATGCGAACGATACGCTGGCACTCCTCTTCTTCGATCTGGTCATCCTTGCAGATTCTGTGATCTGCTGCCGTGCGAGTCCCAGCCAGAAAGCCTCCCTAGTGAAGAAGATTAGGACCAAAGTCAAAAATTCGATCACGTTAGCCATCGGTGACGGTGCTAATGATATTGCAATGATTCAAGAAGCCCATGTTGGGATTGGTGTCAGTGGCAAGGAAGGTCTACAGGCTGCTAGAATCTCTGATTATTCTATTGCTCAATTTCGATTTTTGCAGAGACTTCTGCTTGTCCACGGGCGATGGAATTACATCAGGACGGGTAAATATATTCTCGCGACCTTCTGGAAAGAACTCATGTTCTACTTGGTACAAGCCATCTACCAAAAATGGGCTGGGTACACCGGAACATCACTCTTTGAGTCCACGTCTTTGACTGTCTTCAATACGCTCTTCACGTCTCTTCCCGTTATCTTCCTCGGCATCTTCGAACAAGATCTCAACGCATCAACCTTGTTGGCTGTACCGGAGTTGTACATTCAAGGCCAACGCAATGAGGGATTCAATATCAGAAAGTACATAGGTTGGATGTTCATGGCTTCCACTGAGTCTATGATCATTTTCTTCACCATGTACGGTCTCTACGGCAGCGTTTTATGGACCAGGGACAATGATATCAATCTTCTGTCGATGGGTACGATGTGCTTCACAGCGGCCGTCACCTTCATCAACACTAAGATGCTGTCAGTATTTCCGCGTCCTGCTTCAAGTTTTGAAATCAAAATGATGCTGACAATCGAACAGGATCCTTGAGATGCACAACAAGACCTACATGTCGGCCATTGGCTGGCTGATTTCGATCGGTGGATGGTTTTTGTGGACTCTCTTCTTATCCGCCGTTTACAAACCAGGAAAAACGTATCCGCTGTATCCCATCAAAGACGGGTTCATCAAATTCTTTGGCCACGATCTCTTGTGGTGGATAGTTCTAGCTATCTCCCTCTCCTGTCTCATACTCCTCGAAATTGGTGTCAGCAGCGTAAGAAAGGCATTCTGGCCAACAGACACCGATGTCTTTCAAGCACTCCAAAAAGATAAACTCATCAAGCAGAGGTTCGAGGAAACAGTACGAGTGGAGCAGGAAGGCGGTGGTGAAGTCGAGATGGCGAAGGAGAAGACGAGCATGGAAGCTCGACGAGAAGGAGAGATTCAGGCGTTATTGGACAAGCCTCGCGTCATGGCTGGGGCGCTCACCGATGCGGAGGTAGTGAGAAGTCCGGTGGAGATGAACGAATCTAGCGTGATTCGCAGCGCGAGCGGAAATCATCTGACGAGAAGGAAGTTCTCGACCGATGGTCATGGTGGACGAGGAGGGGTTTCTGAGGAGTACGAGATGATGAGCCGCCCCATGCCTCCCAAGACAAGACATTCGGTTGATGTCGCGGAATTGCTTGGGAGGAGGTAGCAGGAATGACTGATGATTGCATGCTTGCGGTGCTAGGTACATAAGGTTCCAGATTATGGGGCTTATGATGGAGGGGGTCTTACATTATCTAGATGCTGGGTGTACATGCTCAGACGGGCTCGGCGGGTATGGATAAAATATGGCGTTGGGTTTGCTACGGAGTTTGCATAACGGACGGAGCGTTTGATATCATTTTATCAGATTTTTGCGTATAGGATGGTTCACTGTAGAAATTTTAAGATCTTCATATCAAACAGTTACACACTAAAATACAAGTGATGTGCGATGGGTTTCTATTGGCTTTTATCTACTCACTGGAAGCAATTCTACCACCCAAGCCTTGGTTAATCTCAATTTCGACGTTCAAATCATCTTTCATGCCTGTGAACGTCTGGTCTTGAGATTCAATGTTTCACAGAATAGTGCCGAAGCCAAATGTCTGCTTGATGCTTCGGACATAGTACTCTCCCCAATTTCTCTTGGTGACCTCTTCTTGACCAACGGGGACTCCACTCCAGCTGACTCTCATAACAGTGACATTATCCACATCGTTTTGATCAAAGTTGATCTCAAGCCGAGAATAATGTCCCTTTGGCCATTGATCCAGTCGCCAACTTTGAACGATCTGCGTGGGCTCAACAAGCTCGAGGTATTCGCCTGAAACATTGCCTCCGAATAACTCGAACTTGCCGCCTTTCTTCGCACCTTCGAAAAGCTTTGGTGCAGCGCGTGTGAAGGCAGCAATGCGTTGTGGGTCGGTGAAAGTTTGGTACAGCTCGGATGCTGGAGCACGGAACTCTTCTGTGTCGGTTACGGTCGTAGTATTGATGGAGAAGCCGCTCTGGCTTGTATGAGTCGAGCTAGATGGTTGTGGGGTAGATGAGGCTGATGGAACGTGCAGTTTTGGGGTGGAAAATCCGCTCGATGGATTGGAGCCTGGAGCGTGTTGGATATCCTTGCCGTGCTCAGCAATTAGGGCCGGGCCGAGCTTTGCAAATTCCTTTCGGAGTTGTGGTACGATTTTGGCGCGAACCAAATCTTTAACGGGTGCTTTGGAGTTGGCATCGGAGTAAATGTCTATGTCAAACTGGGATTTGTCAGTCGAGCCATTTGAGCCGTCCAAAGGGGACGGGGAGACATACAACGTACTCGTTTTCTTCCGTATCATGGGCTACCTCCGGGACTGTGATAGTGCCGCTGACCGCCTCGTCGTCCTTGGTGGTGCCTGGTACAATTAGCTAATGTCAACCCTCTGTGATCACACTGAACCTACCAGAATATTCAATGACCAGCTTCACATCAAAGATAGTGATGACTTTGCCCTTTCGTTGGTTGACATCGACATCCCCATCCATGCTAATCAGCTTGTCTAATTTGGCAGTCACCCCACCTTCCTCAGCCTTCAGATCCTTGATGTTCTCCTCCAAGTACTGCTTCGTCCACGCCGAGGCATCCTTGTTCACCCAGTGCCAGTTATTGGGATTGTGGAGGACCATCGTTGAGGTGAACAGGCTTCAGGTCAAGTCTTAAGTGTTTGTCAGCGCGGGGTACCAGAAGTTATAACACAAAGACGGTGAGGTGAGTATTTGAGTCGGTTCAGAAAGAGACCCGAAGGTCAGCGCATAGTAAATCATCTGTTGGTACAAAGCAACATAATACTGGTGCCAGCGAGGTATTTCATCATGAAAAAAGGATTATGGGTGGTGCCTGCTTTTGGAGATTTCCAACGTACCTTCAGAGCAGCAATACTCTTCTGGAGTAAAACAATTGGGTCAATTCGTCACAAGCTGAGTCGCGTTCACCGCAGAGAATATCGTATGTACGAATCAAAGTTGTGCCAACCCTCTGTGTATCGTGGGTGGGAGGCAGTGTGCTGGGTCAGGTTATGAAGCTGTAAGAAGAAGCCAAAGGAAAACTGGAGAAGCTCTGCGCTAGTGTGAGAGCGCACGTGACTGTACGTTCCATGTAGAGAACCTTAGCGGCCGCGCTCATTGTTCCGAGACATATTGAACATTCGCAATGCTGCCTCCAAAAGTTTTCTCATGTTATTTTGCATTGAATCCTACACGCTTGCTGCGGAATCCTCGATATCTGGCAACCAAACGGGACCTTCTATCCATCCAATCTCCCCAACTCTCATCGAGGGGAAGACATCGTTGTCCGTACCAAGCCCACTCGGGACTCGGGAGGGATTCATGGATTGTTTGGATCTCGCCGTAATAGGCCATGCAGAGTGTCAAAAGCACGATCTGGGGTCTTGAGATTGACACTTATGAACCGACAAGTGGCACTCACCTATTCCATAGACTTGGAGGTGTTCCTCATTTGGTGGCCCTCACTGGGACAGTCCCAGTATTTCGCCTCAATTCCTAACACGGGAGATCCGGATTTCCCGCGTTTCTCACTGTGCAATATCATGACAGCCACTCGTCAGAAGTCTCCAAGTTTCAAGTCTCTCACGTTTTGCCAGATGACTTGGCTTTCAAATACTTGACATTTTCTGCCACAAGACATAAAACACGGAATAATCCGATCGACGTCATCTCTGCTCTCCTTTCTCTCAGCCTCTCACGCAACTCGAGACAAATCTGCGGACCGCTGATAAGATCCGACAGAAGCATGAGGACGATCCCCGAATAAGAACGGACATAGGTCTCGCCAAGCAGTCTTATAATTAATAAGCTTTCCTCATTGTGGTAATATGTTGCTCCGCTACTGCCGTAGTGTTCCGCGGTGGCCAAATGGCCAAATGACTTTGATGCCCTGGAGTGCCGGCCGTCCTCTTGACCTCCACAAGCTTTTCACTATCCCGTGGCTGTCTCGGACTTATGTCCAACCTATCCCTCTGGTGCCTCCCTTGACGTGACGACTAAGTTTGCTAAGTCTCTTACCAATCCTTAGTTTCATGCATCAGTCACCCCAAAAGTTACTATACTTAACTCTCTCATGTCCCCTCCTCATTGCCGTCTCCTTAGCCGCCTTTTGAATATTTTCACTACCAGCCTCATCGTTCTCTTCGAGTCTGGACTTTGAGTACGCTTAATTGAGGGTTTCACCTCGATTTCCCACCATATCGTCAACAGAGGCGTGTGGATCAGCATGGCGATAATATGGGGACTCGATTTAAGGGAGATACGATGGGGAAAGTTTAAATCGTCAAATATGTTCAACCAGGAGTACCACCTGAGAAAGACGAAGATGATTGTCTATCAAATCGCCATGATTCTTTGCGTGTGTTCCGAATCGGTTGGAACAGCCGCGCTGTCAGGTTTGAAGCCACTCTCGCAGAGTTTTTGACAAAAGCTAACTCAGTCATCAGATTACGTGGATCAACAAGACGGCATCACTACACGCACTAGTGCTCAAGTCAAGGTTCACAACAACGATATTGTGGGGATCTTCAGCTATAATATTTCCGTTGGAATTGCAGTTGCAACGATCTTTGGATCCGGTTTCTTCTTTGATCTGTTTTGGCCAGAGAGAAAAGAGAGCAAATCTGTTCGACTTGCATGGAAAATCTGCTCGATTTTAGTGTCCGTTATGGCGCTGGGAGATGCATTGGCTTTGACTGTGAGTGTGCTCGGGCCTTGATAGATGCTATTATTGACTGATCTTGTAGGTCATAGTAGCTATACACAGATCAACCATCAGTGGGGTTTCAGCAAGAGAAGCCCGGATCCTTTTTCAAGAAAATGGTCCACCAAACCCAATTTATAGGGAAAACGCTTACTGCGTTGCTTCGGCTGTTTTGCTATGGCCTGGGATGATAGCATCTTTTGCCAGTACATATATTATGTGGAAGTCCATTCAGCATGACGACAAGGTTGGGCCATGGTCCTCGAAATATGGAGGGAATAAGGGGGAGGAAGCGTCTATTGACATGGCCAACCAGGCTCCGAAGCCTGCGCCCACTGCGGATGGAACTGCACGACCGGAACCATATCCGTGTACTTGAGCATTTTCTTGGCGTTCAGGAAGGGAAGGCAGGATGTGTGGGGGCTCGTTAGACACAGATACCCTTAAATTGTTAAATCGGAGAGTTTTGCATCTCCTAGCAATACCCCATCTCTTGTCCGAGTCTGAAGGTACATTGTGACTATCAATTGGCTTTTATTCGGTCTGCTCATTGATAAGGCGCCCTGAGCAGAGCTCCTTTACTGTCTTGAATTGTTACTGCAACCAGAATCTCTAGGGGTAATTTTGAGTTCGAGCACCTCTGCCGGTGAGTCAGCCGGTCAAACGGGCCTATAAAACAAGTAATCTACATACCGTAAGCGAGCGCTCATCTATGAAAGTCTTCTATAACCTCACCCTTTCCCTTCCCCATTATATCACTTTCATGTCTATGATTGTTCTAGAATGTTGATATCCAAAATAACCTAACCATCCCAAAGCCTCTTCACATCCCTGACAGCACCAATCAATCATCCAAATCTCTTCCGTACAATGTCCTCCGCAACCACGACCATAACTCTCATGCCGGCAGTTTCCCTCGACATTCCCGCTCTAGCCCAAATCTCTCAGCTTGCTTTCTCAACCGACACGCACACCCGCCTCAAAGAGCTCGTCAAAGGCACCAAGCACGCCTCTGACATGACCGGCGGCCTTGAATCCTGGCTCTCGCGCCCCAAGGAGAAATGCACAGTCATGAAAGCCGTGACTGCCGAAGGAGAGATCGTTGGCTGAGCATGCTGGTTCTTTTCTGGATTCGAGCATCATGGGGACCAGACTGCTCCAATCGAAATCCAAGTAGAGAAGGTCGTGCGGAAGAAAGAAGAGGAAGTTAAGGAAGTTAAAAAGAAGGCAAATGTGATGCAGGACTTGGATGAAGAGAAGAGGAAGATCGAAGAACTTGGCGCCATTACTGGCGGGTCTTTGCGAGAATGGGAAGCGAAACTCACACCGGAGGGCAGCAAATGCGCGATTCTGTGTGCTATTCCAGTTCTGCCTGCCTATCAGGGCAAAGGTGTTGGCTCTGCATTAATCAGATGGGGAACGCGCATTGCTGATGCCGAGGGGGTTTACTGCTGGGTCTCTTCTTCGGATGGAGGGTGGACTGCCTTTCAGAAAAGCGGATTCGCAGAGGTTGGTCGATTAGAGGTCGAGCTGGACAACTTTGCTGGGTCAGCTAAGAACGAGGAAGGCGACGATGGGAAGTGGGGAAATTATGTGTTTCGTTACATGCGGCGAGATATAGTTCTACAGAAGTGAAAAAGAGACAGAGGTCATGTAAGTACTGTGTATCTGTATTCTCTAATACCAATATCAGTACCAATGATGAAGAAACTCATCGCCGTAGCCACACTGTAAGTGCTGGGCTAATGCAACGCAATGCGGTGATACTTATCATCCTCCAACTCCAACCCCGTGATGTCATGTTTACACTACAATACTGTCCCATAATAAAATCCTCGCTATGCATGCATGCAACTACCGTCTAGGCAGCACCGAGACGCCAGTGCCAAATTACAATAAAGCTTTGAATCCCGCCAAGCGCCCTTCGTTAACTTCTCATTAGTGTTATGTGTTGGGTCATCGGTCTTCATCTTCTTCCTCGGCGATGATTCTATCTTCATCAAATCGTAGAAGGTTTCGTGTGCCACGTTTAGACGCTGGAATGCCGTCCCTTGAAGCACCGAAGTCGAGTACCTTAGAGTGGGTTAGCGAAGTCCAAATCAAGAGACATGGGTCATTTTACCTCGACGTAGGTAAGATTGTTACGTTGCACAGCAGCAACACATCTCCGCTCGTCAAATTTGACCTGCCAAACGCCGCTAAGGTCAGTCAAGAGATCCTTCGTGCATTCGCCTGTCTTGATGTTCCACAGCTTCAACGTTCTGTCTGATCCAGAGATGACCTTCTGGCCATCGTGCTGAAAGCAGGTAATAGCACCGGTATGTGCGCTAAGAGTGCTCTTGCACTGGCCGTTTTCTGGGTCCCAGATCCGGAGAGTTGAATCTGCAGCGGCTGAAACAAGACGCTCATCTCGCAGGTCGAGCAGGCCCACTAAAGAGGTGTGGCCCTCAAGGGTGAACAAACAGGCACCTGTTTCAAGAGACCAGATCTTTACGAAATTGTCCATCGATCCACTAATGCATCGATTACGCTGGTGGTCCAACACAACGCTGTATACCTTCATGGCATGTCCTTGTAGACGCCAAACTGTCTCTCCTGTCGAAATTTTCCAAACTCTGACAGTATTATCGTAGCTACCACTGACCAGTGTATCTTGATGTGCGGCGATTGCACGCACCGAGTGGAGGTGGCCAGACAGTACACGCACAAAGTACGGACAATCTGCATCGTTTGCGGGAGGGCCAGTCTGGATATAACGCTTGGAGCCTTGTTCGGGAAGTCTCCATACACGTAGTTGAGAATCCCTCGACCCAGTAATAATTAGTGGCTTCTCTGGCACCATAACTGGCTTGCCTTTCTCCGTCAACCCAGTCATCTCAGGCATAAGGATCTGGAGGCATCGGACGGTAGATGTGTGACCATGAAAGACTTGGGTGCACAGTCCCTTCTCGATGTCCCAGACTCGGACAGATCGATCGGTAGATCCGGAGACTAGAACATTGCCTTCGTACTGTAAAGCCCAAACACCACCTTCATGTCCCTCGAGCTTCTTCCGCAAAACCCCTGTCTTAGTATCATACACATGGATAAGAGTATCGTCCGAGCCAGTCAATATCTTGTCGTCATCAAACTGAAGGCAAGTAATGACATGTGCGGGATGAGCTTGGAAGGCAAAGTGATGCGGTGCCACCTTTCCGCTCATCCAACTATGCTGAAGCATATGATGGCGACGATAGAGCGACTTGAATAGATGTAATTTCCGCAGGCCAGGTAAGCCT
>Ga0302140_10004320_pt1 | contig 18085 bp, 19 predicted proteins | sample I_Bog_E1_1_FD_202095 | JGI IMG/M metagenome (GOLD analysis project Ga0302140, IMG submission 202095) | Peat permafrost microbial communities from Stordalen Mire near Abisko, Sweden - I_Bog_E1_1 | ecosystem: Environmental > Terrestrial > Soil > Wetlands > Peat | place: Sweden: Abisko, Stordalen... | reverse complement strand
ATATTTTTGTTCGTGCATCGTTGTTCCTTTCTCAAGCGTTAAAAATTTTGCCTCTCAATATAACCATGGCGATTCTTAGCAATTTTATTTTTGATCCTTGAAAATATTTTTTAAAAACTCCCCATCCTCATTTGGATGAAGCTTAAAATCATCGACACAACGATGAGAACTAACCCAAATGTAAAAACTTCAGTCTTCATGTGCCCCTCTTGCTGAAATTCTTTTTACCTGGAGTCACAGCGAGATAGCCCCACACAATCAAATTCAGGAAGGGCACAAAGGCTGCTATGGCAAGAACGCAGGAATGGGTTCCTTTTCCGTAGATGTCTCTGGCTCGCTTGGAAAAATTGTGAAAATGCATGACTAGGCCTAAGCTCAGAAATGTGATCATGCCAAAGGCATACAAAACATGAAAAAGTATCGGTGCGTTTGGACGTAGCACGCTGGAATCTAAGAACCCGCAACCCAACGCAACCAAGGACTGAGTGATGGATAGAACTCCAAAATTAAATAGAAACTGTGCTCGACCAATGGAGCCTGAAAATTCTAAGAAATCGACGATTGAAAACTGGGATTGATCATCTTCCATAACCCTCTCTCCAAATAAACTTCTCTACGATGAGAGAAAGCGGATTAAACACCATTATTTTAAAAAATATTTTGTCTTGTAGACGATTAGACTTTCTACTTTTTTAGAATGTGTTAGAAAGAAGGTGCTTGTATTCTTTCTAATAAAATTTTAGAGGGCAATTGGTTTCACCCAAGAGCCCTCTTTTAAAAAATTTTTTCTAACATCAAAAATCCTTTCAAAATTTGTACTTCATAGAAGCCATTCATTAAGTACAAATTAACTCCATTGCTTCCATAACTATGTGCTCTTATGGCGTGAGCATTAAGCACATACAGCAACTTGTATGCCAACTATTCATTAAAAATGAAAAATTCTAAGTATTTAAATTTGCTACTGTTTTAACTGTTTTTTTAGTTTTTAAGAAAAATACAAAATATAAACTTTTATCTGAAGAAAAATTTTTCTCAGGTGGTAATTTTTTGTCATCGTTAAAAAATTTATGATACTAGAAAAGCAAATTACCTCAATAAAGTAGATGCAATATTTGATTCCATCAAACTAATTTGCCTTCAAATACTAATATTTATGAAAATCAATATAATACATTTAGATGATAGCCAATTAACAATCTCAGAATTGAAAGACTCATTTTTTATTTATAAAAATTTGAATTTTGATATTAAGCTTCATTCATTTACTAAAGTAGATGATTTTAACCATTTTGTTAATACTCAAAAATGTATAGATATATTTTTACTTGATATAGATTTAAAACACAAACACACAAATGGACTACAGATTGCAAAAATTTGTCGCACTCAATTTCCGAACTCAGTTATATTAATGTTATCTGTTTTTGATGATGACTTTAATATTAATAGAGCTAAAGAAGTTGGAGCCGATGATTTTCTAACAAAAAATTTCAACGATAAAGAATTACCTGAACTAATTATTGCTACATACGAAGGGGTCATGTTCTCCAGGGGTGAGTTAAAATACTCTAGTCTCTTCCCAAAACTTTGCCGCAATTTCCCTTCATTTGCTGGACACACACTTCATTCAATTTCTATCACGGTTGCTAAAGCATTACGATCAGCAGCTTCTACAATTTACATTGAGGGAGAATCAGGTACTGGAAAAGAACTTGTCGCTAATATGATTGCTTCTTACATCCCTTCAAACTTACCATTTATTGCTGTCAATTGTGCTTCATTTCAAGAAGCTCTATTAGAAAGTGAACTTTTTGGTTACTCTAAAGGAGCATTCACTGGCGCCAATCAAGATAAAATTGGAATTCTTGAATCCATTAATGAAGGCTGGATCTTTCTTGATGAAATTAACAGATTATCACTTTCTGCTCAACATAAGCTTTTAAGAGCTATCGAAACAAAAGAAATTAGAAGAGTAGGTGAAAATAAAAATAGAAAAATTAATTTTAAAGTCATTTCAGCAAGTAATCAATCAGCAGATTGCTTGATAAAGTCAAATAAAATGGAACTGGATTTTTTTAACCGCATCAGTGATATTAAAATTTTCCTACCTCCCATTAGAAATAGATCAAAAAAAGAAATTGCAGATATCATTCAACACATAGCTAAAACACTTGAAGGAGGACCATATGTCGTATATCCGACAACACTACGTAGACTTGAGAACGCTACATGGGGTAATGGGAATGTAAGAGAGATAAGATGTGCTTTGGTAGAAATGACAGCATCACATGCAAATAAAGTACTCCTTATTAGCTCAATACCAAACTGGGTGTTTTCTAAAAAAGACACCAACTTAATCTCAAAAGAAGAAAGTTCTACTATACAAAGCAACACTCTATCTTTTACTTTTAATCCCGATCTTCCTCCTAGTTTTGATGATTTTATTCATGTCGTATTTTCTGAAATGGTAGAGCAAATTAAACTGAATTTTAAAAATAAAGGACTAGTTACTAGCGATAGAGTGCTATCACAATTAGTAAAACTTTCTAGGCAAACACTTCAAAAGTACTGTAATCAAACACCAGAAATTACATCTATTAAAGTAATAAAAAAATTACTAGTTAACACTGGTGCACACAAAACTATCGAACACCATAATGAATATCATGAAGTAACAACAGCACTTCATAATTTTTCATTATTTATCAAGCAATTTAGAAATAAAAAAATTTTTGATAATGTAGATATTGATGAAATACTACAAAATCTTGATCATTCATTTAATGTGCTTTCGTCATTTTTCCATGCGTATTTCACAGAAGAAAAGTAATCACATATTTTCTACATGTGTTATACTTTTTAAAAAATTGTGAGATAATTATGTTTTTTGATTTAGAAAATAAACCATTTGATATTGAGAAATTTGCTTCAGCCATACCAACTGATTATGTAAAAACTTTATTATGCAACTACAGCAGACAATCTAATTACTTCTCTTGTGCGACAGCATCATTAGCAATAGTATTAAACACAATAAAATTTGATAAAAAATTTAAAATCACAGACAAAGAACTTATAAGCTCGGCCCCTGTAAAAAAATGGTCTACTAGATTTACTGAAAAAGGAGATAATGGCGTGTGGGGTATAACCCTGGATGAGTTAGCAGAAATGACAAAATCTATCTTTAAATATTTTAATTTTGAAAATTTAATTATTTCTACATGCAAGATTAAGAATGACAATAAGTCAAAAAATAAAATAATAACCACATTAAACACATTAAACGATGAATTTTTTTTAATTGCTAATTTCATATCTAATTTTGGGATTGGCCATTTTTCTCCAATTGCAGGCTACAACAAAGAACATGACTCTATACTTGTTCTAGACACTTTCCACTCTGAGCCATATTGGGTTACAATGAATGCATTTATGCAAGGACTCGCTTCAAAAGATGGTAATTCTTATCGCGGATTTTTAACAATTAGTCACAAACAATAATATGCTTAGGTATTTTTTAATTATAATTTTATTTTTTGATTTAATTTTTGAAATTGTTTTTAAAGATAGTTCAAAATATTCAGGCGTTATCCATATTTTAGTTGAAATTATTTTTATTTCTTCTCTTTTCTTCTCTGTGATGCACTTTAAAAGTCAAACCCATAGAACAATTAAGATATTTTCTATAGCAGACCTAGTTGCTTGCACAGTTTATGGGTACTTTATCTATTATGTGAATCACGAGTGTTCAAATGATGCTCCGAACTGTTTACTATATGGAGTTCCGTTTAATATTGGTGCATTTTCTTTGATGTTATTTCTAAGGTCTATTATAAAACAAACAAGCATAAAACATATCAACCTTTTCTCTAACATTACTGGATTTGTTGTATTTAGTTTATATTGTCATATTTTTGTTTTTCCTCAGCTATTAAATCAAGATTTTCCACTTATCGTAAAAATCGTTGGTTCTATTTATTCCTTATTAGTTAGTTTTAATATTGGTTATTCAATTGTATTGCTTTTTTTATATTTTAGCATTCCAATTCAATTAATTTTATATTCTATTATTTTAAACTTTACTGCTGAAATTGCTCTCCGATCTAAAAATATAAATCCAACTTTTCTTGGTATTCAAGTATTTGAAAATATTTTTGTTTTAAGCATATTTTTTATGTTTTATGGGTTTGACTCGATTCGAAAACAGTCAATAAAAAAAGATGTTAGTATGAATGACATTTGGAACATCGAAATAAAAAAATATGTGCCAATAAGAAGTATTCGATCAATTACCGTTGTTTGTTTGTTCCTTGGATTCTTAACTCAATGGCTAATTGATAAGTTTGATATGATAAAAATGCAAAATTCTGTAGCAATTGCATCATCTCTATTAAACATAATGTTCATATTTGGAATAACTATTATGGCGGTAAATTTTTTTACTCGCCAACTTAGCCAAGTCTCACACATAATTGGAACATATGACGGTGTAATTTTGCGAGACCTTCAAAAATTATACACTTTCCACGAACTTTCTATTATCTTGTCAAAATTTAATATCCTTTACGAATCTATTAAAGAAAACAGAGATTATCATGCCAACGCTAATGCATTTTTTGCACACCATGTACCCCAATGTTTTAATACTATAAAAAGAGTCATTCAGAATCTAAATGAAAGCCCATATAGGCAAGCATTATCTAATGAAATTGAAGACCTTTCTATTATTGAAGATCATCTAAAAGAAACAACTACAAATATTATGTTCAGTTGTCAAACTGATTTGGATGCTAAGAAACTTATAGACACAGTAAAAGATACTATTGCACATATTCAAAGATTCCATCCTGATCGAAAAATTATCCTATCACTTACGGGCTCTCCATTAGACTGTAGTACAAGAGTTGTTGGATTCGGACCGCACTTAAAGAACATAATTCAAAATTCTATTTATGCATCTACTTCTAAATCTGAAATTAATTTGATACTTGAAAATAATGAATATTTTACTTCTGTAAAAGTTAAAGATTATGGAGTTGGAATGAGTAATGAATTAATTTCAAGATTATTAAAAAAGAACGAGATTAGTCTTAAAGAATATGGAAATGGGATTGGCCTATCATCTGCTTTTAAGTGGGCTGAATCTATTAGTGCTGAACTTTTAATTAAATCAAAAATAGAACAAGGAACAGAAATTGAATTTATTTTCAAGAAACTAAGAAAATGAAACTTAAGAAAACTGTTTTAATTGATGACATGATTCTTGTTAGACGTGAATGGAAAATTAGCGCCGAAAAATTTGGTATCCATTTTTATTCATACCGTACAATTGATGAATTTTTAGATGAATCATCTACTTACGATAAAGATACTTTGATTTTTTTAGATAGAAATCTTAATAACAACCAACTTGGTGAGTATGAGGCAGTTCGTATATTAGAAAGAGGATTTAAATATATTTTTCTTTGCACTAATATGCAAACATTTAATACATTCGGAATTAATACAAATATTAAAATAATTAACCATAAAAACCCACCCTGGGAGGATGAGAAATTTTTTTCATCTTTGATAATTTAAATCCGAACAAGATTAAGGAAATTTTTTTAATAAAAAAAATAAAATACTATTTATCGAACCAAATCCTTAAATTCCCTACCAGCCTTAAATTTTGGAACTGTTGCCGCTGGAATCTTCAGCTCTTTTCCAGTCTGAGGATTCCGGCCCATTCTTGCCTTACGCTTGCTCTTGGAGAATGTTCCAAAGCCAATGAGGGTGATATCTTCCTTTTTCACAGACTTCTTTATAATCGTGAGAGTCTCATTCAGCATCAGCTCTATTTGAGATTTCTTAAGTTCTGAAAGTTCCTTATTCTCTGCAATCTTTTCAATCAATTCTGATTTGTTCATAATCCCCCCTGCCCTATTTCTTTTTTGCCTTTTTCTTAGTGACTTTTTTCTTTGCTGGTTTTTTAGCTGCTTTTTTCTTTGCCATGTAGGCTCCTTTTTATAACTGAAAGGCCGCGTAAACTTGTGAGAGTAGATTCCGCGGCCCCTAAGTCAAGGCATTCATAGTAACCGATTAAATCAGAAAAGGAAGAAAGAATTCTCATCTCTTACATTCCAATTGAGATTCTCCCGCCTGTCTCACTTTGATTTTGTTTCGAAGATCCCTCATTTTCTGGTTAATGAGCGTTATTTGCAGAGTTACTGCGCCGCGTTGCTTTGTGTAAACGAGTTCGCTCTTTTCTTCCTCAAGTTGCCGAAGCTGTCGTCTCAATCCAAGAATGACTGGATCAAAAATATGCATCATCTCAGGAATGGAATCACTCACGACGTTCTGTTTCTCAGTGCTTCGAGTTTCAATACAGTTAGGACAAAATAATGGGTCTGTCATTTCTTCCATCTTTTTTCCGCACCTCTTACAAAATTTTTGGATGCACTCTGAGCAAAAGCCATGAAGAAAATTTCCTCTGCGGCCACAATGTCCTTGGCAAGTACTTACGATACTCATCTTGTTCTCCTTCCTTGAAGTTTTTCTATTTTTCAGCCTGACCTAACTTTTTTCAGCCATTTTTCAGAATCCTTCAGCATTTTTCAGCCATGCACAAGGCGCAGGACTGGAGCAGGTTTCGCTTTTAAAAAGGCTGAAAAATATGTAACGAGAAAAGAATTTGATAACATGACGAGGAGTCTGAAAAATGCGAAGCTGAAAAAGTTAATTTTCAGACTTTCAGCCGGAGTTTTAAGCATTTCAGCACGAGCAAGGTTTAATTCATTTCGCAGCGCAGCTATTTCACGCTCGTATTTTCGAGAAAGGGTGACGTAACCTGAATCGTGATACTCAGCGCGTAAAATTTCCTTTTGCTCAATCTGTCGTTTTAATTCTTCGACTTCCTGACGTATGACTATTGCCGCTGTAGATTTTTGCATGCCTTGCGTCCAGACTCCTCCAACAATCGCCCAACCGTTGTAACAGAACAAAGCGATCAACAACACGACTCGCCAAATCTGCATTTTGATCCCTTGGACTCGAACCCAAGAAAGCGCAAGAACTATCCCCTCCCCTAGTATCGCTTTCAACCAGGCTGCTCCTGTCGTATCTGTTGCACTCAGAAAGTGAACGGTTTCTCGCATTAAAAAATAGGTTGAGACAATAATCAACGAGGCGAACAGAAAAGGCTCAAGAATTGAATTTAGAAATTTTACAGTGGGCAACCTTTGCCTATGCTTCGTTCGTTTATTATTTGGCGTTTGTGTGCGTATAGGAAATGGTATTATCAGCTGATCAGGTTGATTAAATTTTTTTTCGTGGTATCTCGTCTTAGCGCGACTTAAAAGCTCAGGTTTATTTTGGAGATAGTTAATTTTATTGCGTTCGCGCTTCTTTTCTTTTGGATCTTCCCTGTCCATGTGGCCCCCTAGACTGAATTTTCAATTTAAGTCTCTTTGTTATTTTCTGATTTAATATTTTCAATTAAATTAGGATTAATCATAAAATCATCATCTTTTAATTTAATATGATTGCTATTAATAATATCTTTAGTGATTAACTCCTTAATGCTTCCACGTATAGTATTTGACTTCATTGCTTCTATTTTCATAGTTTTTAAGAAAGGCTTTTCTAAGCAAACATTTTTGAAATATATATCAAATTGATCTTTATGCAGTTTGTTTAAATAGTTTTCAGCCATTTTTTCTATTTCAGTTAACTGTTGAAATGTTGCTTCAGTCTTACTTACTAAAACAGGTTGTACTTTTATTTTAGTTAAAAGCTCCTGCTGCATAATATGAAGTGGTTTCCATCCTATTCCTAACGGTATATCTATTTCTTCTTGTTTTAATGTGTTACGAATTGCTGCACCTAAATTTCTTACTTCCCATTTTCCAATTAATTTTTGATGAGTAAGAACGTGCAAAGCATGAAATATCCAACTATATTGAACACCTTCAAGTTCAATTACTCTTGTGTTTTTCTTAAGATATTGAAAAATCGCCTGGTTTGGAACCTGAAGAATATCCTCAATCGATTTCCCATATATTTCGTAGATCATACCAGTGAAACGTAAAACAGAATCTGATCCAATCAGCTCAACTGATTTTTCTACTGGTATAAGTCTCAATACTTCGTGATTCTTAGACTGTCGAATAAATTCACAAAAAAATATATTTTTTGTTTGTAGTTCTTTAACTGCGCGGCGTAGCCTATTTTTTATTTCACTAACGTACTTAGCTCCCTTAATCGGTAGAATTTCAGCAAGATTAAATAATTCGAAATCAAAAACCCCACGCTCTTTGTTAATTTGTTCACGAGTGGTTACAAGATTAAAAAGACGCTTTGAAAAGCCATGTTCTAATCGTTGGTACATTACTCGATTAATTTTTGCTGTATGATTTTTATTAAGATTTGCTAATACTTTAGCTGAAAGCTCTACCTTTACTAAATCAATTTTCCTCTTTTGATTTGTTACCGTTACTGACTTCATTAAGTCAATTACTGCTTCAATTCGAGTATTCTCGTCTGCGCTGTAAAATGCATTTTGAGAAGTAATAACAACACGAGATAGTCGATTAATAGCTGATTTAACCATTTCATAGTTTTTTCCAGAATCTGTATTAATCTGAAGTCTTTTACATATATCCCCTACCCTAAAAAAAACAACACCATCAGCGGGACGACCTTGTTCATCCCATAAATCAGTAATGCAAAAATATACATCATGATCAAATTGAGTTGGTAATGTGTCTTGAACTAGCTCGCCATTTCGAACTACCTTTGGCATTGCAACAGTAACTGTACAAGTCAGTATCGTGCCATCCACTATTTCTTGATATCTAAAAACATGCCCATCGCTTTTACCGTTCCTATGGTTTCGATCAAAATCAACCCAAGGAAGACTTGCTAGGTTAGCTTCAACAAGAAAAAATGGGCGAAGTCGAAGATCATTTTGTCGTTCTAAAAATGCAGGGTGAGTATTCTTTTCAGGTTCGTTTAGTTCCTGCATTGTTAGAGTAAACGGTTGCTTAAGATCTGCCATGAAAGTAACCCCTTCCTGGGTATTAACGATTTGTGAAAAAACTGTTTCGGAAATTGTTTGTTGTTTGTATTAAAAGATCTTCTTTTATAAAAACACATACATACATACCAATGCCTAAAATTGTGGATAACTTGAAAAACACTAAAAATTTCAATAGTCGCGCTTTCTCGTAGGTGCAGTGAAAATTTCTCGTAGGTGCAGTGGATTGTTTCGTAGGTGCAGTGGATTTTCTTGTAAGTGCAGTGAGGAAAACAGTATGTGGATAACTTTTTCTCGTAGGTGCAGTGAAATTTCTCGTAGGTGCAGTGTTAAGCGTAGAAAACTTTCTTGTAAGTGCAGTGGATTGTTTCGTAGGTGCAGTTGGGAGAAAAAAAGATAGCAGCGCTATTACTTTTGTTAATTTATTTCTCGTAGGTGCAGTTGTCTGGCTAGTAAAAGAACGAATAAGTGAATTATATAATTCTACTGTTTGTGCTTGTTGGTGGTGGGCTATAAACCCATTTAAATAATCTTTGCACACAAAAAATAATCTAACAGGCCATTTCGAGTCTTGTTTCATTACTTTATGAGAATACACTGGACTGTCTAAAACGTTAATAAAAAAGAGTTTTTTTCTTTCTCGTAGGTGCAGTTAGTGGATAATTCAATATAAGTGAACCTTAATGATAAGTGAGATTCTTACTGAGATGAATTCTGAATAAGGTTGCTAAAAGTTGTTAAAAAATGATTTTACCGTTTTTAATTACCAATCACACTAACTTTGTTTGTACGTTAAAAAGCAACTTTAACTAAAAGACATAGACTACTGCACTTACGAGAAAGTTTTAACTGCACTTACGAAATAGTAATTTTGACAAATTTACGGATAACTTGAAAAAGGCAACTACTATTTTGATTTTGTTTTATTAAGTAAAGAATGACTCTTTTAAAGAGTAAAGGTTAGATTCTTGCCTTAATCCGTCTTCTACTTTAGTTTCAATTTTAATAATGACACCAGATTCAATTAGAGGATTTATAGTTTTGTAAAAAACTGACTTATCTACTCCAGGAATAGTAAAGAACTCTGATAAGGATATTTTCTTAGGGGTAAATAGCTTAGGGTAACAAATGCTAAAGATAAAATTAATAATCCTTACCTCTCTTAGGGAGAACCCATGGAATGTTATTTTTTTTATTAGTTTAGGGATGGAATTATTTGTTATTGAAATAGCATCTGATGATAAAATATCATCTAATTGTAAATCATCATTAGATGATATTTTACACGTGTCTTTATTAAGGTTTATTGTAGGAGTTGATAAAGACAGGATAGGTTTATCTAATAATGGCTGAGAAACTTTTGAGTCTTGTAAGTTGGATTTACTACTATTTATATAGGAAGGCTGATTAAGTGAGCGATCATCATCTGATGGTATTATATCATCGGATGATGTTATGTTTTGGTTAATTAAATTAGAAGTAGCATCCTCATCTATTTGGTTCTTTGTTTTTAAATCTGTAAAATTAAGTAGATCCTCATCCGATGGTGATTTAACATCAGATGTTTTTTTATCAGGCTGGGATTTTTTATCTTCGTTTGTCCGATGATCATCTGATGATGAACTGTCATCAGATGATTGATTTTCTTTTTTAGCGCTTGATCGAAGTGGGATGTTACTATAGGTTTTCTTTGGTGGTTGTACGGCTTTTCTTTGTAAAATTCCTGATGGAATGGTCATAACTTAGTTACCTCAATTGGCGTATTCTGGGTTGATCCGTTTCCATAGTTCGCAAAAGGATTGATAATAATCTATAGAAACAGGACTTAAAGGGTCATATTCGATTGATGAGATATTAAAAGCTTGAGCTTCTTCTGCTTTGACACTTTTTCGGATAGGGAATGGAAGCAAGTTATCTGGATAATTATTTTTATATTCGTTATAAATTTGTGCGCTGAGCTTATTATTATGGTCCAAAAGTGTTGGCACCATTATAAAATCAAAATTTAATTTTAGATCTTTTTGAAATTCTGCTATTTCCTCTAGGTTTTGAGGTAGGACATTTAATGTTCCAATTGCACAAGAGACAGGTGATATGAGAGTATCAGCTGCAACAATTGAGTTTTCAATAAGATTATTCCAACTTGGGCCATTATCAAAAATTATACAATCAAAATTGATCAGTTGAGGCATGAGTTTTTCTTTAAAAAACGCTTCCTTATTTCTGGCTCGTTCTATTTTCTCATTGAGAGCTTTTATTTCAGAAGTTTCAGGTATTGTTTTAAGTGTAGGGATGTCTGTGGCTCGAATTACTTCATCAAGAGAAGCATTCTCATAAAAGTGATGGTACAGGCCAGGCTTAAGAGCCCTTAATTCTTCTAGTCCAAGTCCAGGAAATGTAAATGTCGTAACAGAAAGTTGTGAATCTAGACCAATCAAAAGAACATTAATACCATTTAGTGCTAGGACTCTTGCTAAACAATGGGTGTAGGATGACTTTGTAACCCCGCCTTTTTGAGTGAATACAGTGATTGTAATTCTTTTTTTGGGTTTTTTAAAAAAACCACATTTTAGTCCGAAACTGGGGAGACTACTAATAGGCCAAGCTTTGACCGAAATTGCACCTTTTTTAATTCTTTCAGGTACAGGGAAACTACCTGATAATTCTAGTTCTTTTAAGGTATCTTTATCTACTTTGAAAATCTTCTGTATATCAGAAGAAGTATAAAATTTCGGTTCCATTCCTTGCCTTTCGTCATCAGATGATCTTCTGTCATCCTATGATATGTTATTCCATGAAAAAATAATTTACAATAATAAAAAAAAGTTGTCATCAGATGATAATTTATCATCGGTGATGAGTACATTTGCAGCTACACACGCGGGAGTAGGGAGCGAACAAGTATGATATTCAGAAATGAACTGTAATTTACTAAATTACATACTAAATTCCACCTGTATTTCAGTCTCAATACGCTTGAATCTCTTTCAATTTTATAAGAGTGAATTCTCTGCTTGAGTAAGCTCGGCCATGTTTGCTTGAAAACGTTCCAGCTTTTCTTTTTTCTGCTTCTGAATCCTTCGCTGTTTGCGCTTTGAATTCTTCATTTTCGCTCGGAGTTCAAGCTTTCTCAGTTCTGCTCGTTGAGTCCTTTGAGCTTCTTCTTCTTTAATGGAGGAGACCAGAATTATTCTCTGACCTCCCTGAGTGAGAGAGCCTTTGAGAATTCCGGAATCAAAAAGACTGCGGATCGTGTCGGGGTGAACTCCTAGCATTTGGGCAGCAAGAGTTGTTGAAACGGATTTTTGATCTTCATCATCATTATAAGGAAGGGCAGGGGAGCTGTAGCCCAAAGAGGCAACACGAATCAACGGAAGTTCTTTTTCTTCGGCGTTGTAAACCGCAATGGATTCTCGGATCATTCGTCTTAACTTCACATGAAACATGTATTCCTGCGGAACGTTGCCAGGATCGACCACTTCGTAGGTTTCAATTCCAAAATCAGGGACGCAGCCATAAAAAATGTCGCGGTCGTTTCGGGTGATGACTTGGACGATCATCGGATATCTGAGCGCTAAATCCATAAATTCCTTTTTGAACGGTACGCTATTTTTTAAAATCTTCCATCATCTCCAGGATTTAATCCAGTAAAAACTTTTGGTACAGAGATATTCTATGTTTATACCGAGTTTTCCGAGTTTTAAAAAAGAGATGGATTTCTAAAAATCCGTGCCCCGCTGCCCCAAAAAGGGGGCTTTCCTCGTCTCTCCGAACGTCCACTAAGAGGAATTAGTGGTAGTCTGAGTGGAAGAGTCGGATGAGTGAAGTAATAGCATATTAAATTAGTAAAGTAATACTGGTATACCTTAGTAGAATAGTCTTACTTTTGAGAGATCCTTCAAAAAAACCCATTTCCCACATTTCTGAAGATTTCGATCAAAACCCCTGCATTTTTGAGTGCTAAAGACCCTGTAAAAATAAAATTGACAACTATACGTAAATAGCGTATAGTAAGCTATGGAGTTTATTGAAGCCCCTGCATTTACTCGATATCAGGCACAATATCTGGCCGATGAGTCTTTTAGGGAAATGCAGAACTTCTTGATGGAAAGCCCAGAAGCTGGGGATGTGCTTCAAGGAACGGGAGGCTTTCGAAAATTGCGATGGTTAGATAGTCGCAGGGGAAAAGGCAAACGAGGCGGATTAAGAGTGATTTACTACCATTTCCCTGATGATGCGCAAATCTGGTTTCTGACTGTCTACGACAAGAATGAAGCCGATGATTTAAGTTCGCAGCAAAAGAAGGCTTTGAAAGTGTTGATTGATACAGAGAAGGAAGCACGATCGAAAAAAAGAAAACAAGGGAAGTCCTATGAAAAACGGAAAACGTAATATTTTTGGTGAACTGGTCGAGGGAGTTGAATCGATGCGCAAGCATCGTGAAGAAAAACTTACCTTGAAAACTCACAAAGTAGAATCCATCGAACTTCCTAAAGTCAGTGGGAAGCTGATTCGGAATGTTAGGGAAACGTTGCATGTTTCCCAAGGTGTCTTTGCAAGTTTGCTTCAAGTGAATCAGCGGACGTTGCAAAATTGGGAACAAGGACGTAGCAAACCGAATGATCAAGCGGCAGCACTCATTTTACTTGTACAGAAATTTCCAGATACGTTGGCTCGTTTAAGAAAACTCTAAGTCCTAGGTTTTAGAACCAATGGACACGATTTTTCCTCTAGGAAACGAGCGAGATTTTCAGGAGATTTCTAAAAATCAACGTATCGGGACAGTTCAAAACCCTGCATTTTTGAGTGCTTCAGATACTAAAAATGACCCTCTAAGCACTGAGTCTGAACTCGATATGGCAAAGCTTCGAATTTCTTGGGCGCGAGATGAGGATTTGATTAAACTCTGGCTCCACGGAAAAGCTAAAAAAACACAGGTCGATTACAAGCGAGTGTCCCGTGAACTTCTGGATTGTCTAGGTGACAAGTCGCTCAAAGAGGTGAGTGAATCCTTTATTCAATCATTCATGGATTTAGCAAAACACAAAAGCGCACATACTCAAAAGCAGAGAGTCGCTATCATCAAATCTTTATTTCAATTTGCGAGAAAGAAAAAATACATCTCAGAGAATCCAGCAGAAGACTTAAAATCAATCGACGCCCACAATAAGATTACCGAGCGCTATTTATCTCAAGAAGAAGTTTTTAGGATGGTCGACCGGACCACTGATTTTAGAAACAGAACCATCCTAAAAGTTCTCTATGGTGGAGGCCTCCGAGTCAGTGAACTGGTCAGCCTGAATTGGGATGCTCTCCAAGAGCGAGAAAATGGAGAGGGACAAGTTACTGTCATTGGCAAGAGGAACAAGAAAAGAACGGTGGGTTTGTCTTCTGGAGTTTTTCAGGATTTGTTGAAGCTCAGGCAAAAAGACGCTCGGGATTTTGACCCTGTGTTGATTTCAAGAGTGCAGGGGAGAATTTCTATTCGTCAGATTCATTTGATCGTGAAAAATGCAGCTATGCGTGCTGGGATTACTAGGAAGGTCTCGCCTCATTGGTTGAGACATTGCCACGCTTCGCATGCCTTGGATCGTGGGTGTTCGCTTCATGTTTTACAGAAAAATCTCGGGCATTCGAAACTCACCACGGTAGGGGAATATTTACACGCAAGACCTGGAGAGTTCAGTGGAAAGTTCTTGGGGATTTAGAGTATTTCTTCATTTAAAGAATGTTAAATATTTTTTATGAAAATAAAGGTTGTAGTAAAAAACTATTTTTTTTCTGCTTCTTGATCTTGTAATACATGACCTGTTACAACTCGAACACTTTCGGCCCCTTGTTGAGCCACATGCCCTAGTGGATCTGGAGAAGAAGAATATGAACTCGTGCATCCTGCTGATGATTGTTCTACGTATTCATGTATTTTTTGATGATAGGCAGCCATAATTTCTTCTGTAGTTTTAAATTTTTTATGTTCATGATCATAAGATACTTCTCGTAGTTTTTTATAGCAATCTTGATACTTAATGGCATCTACTTGTCTTAAGTCTGTTATCAGTAGATCACTGGGTGCAGTACTGTGAAGAGCGTCCGCTTGATTCCCATAAGGGATGTGGAAAATAGGAACTAAACTCCCACTAGCTTTGACTCGGTAAATATTTTGAATAGCCAATACGAAACTAATTACGAGATCATCAGAGAGTTTACATGATTGACTTGTAAATTTTGGATCAACTAATGCTTTCATTAGTTCAGTATTTATATTAAGTGGATAAAGGACTCCTCCGTAACCTTCAATGACATCTACATAATTAGCGCTTTTTGAATCATGATGAGGTAACTGTTGAGGAAAGTCTTCAGGAATATTCCATCGTTGTTTTTTACTTCCTCCTCCACTAGAGACAGTTTCTGGTTCATGTGCAGCCTGAGCTAATACATGGACTAATGATGGTGAATACGCTATATCATCATCTATTGATAGTACTTTTCCCGAGCTCATATGCTTATTGGCCCACTCTATAGCGGGGATTATTTTTGTAATTGGACCAAGATCTTTTGAAATCCTTTGAACTTCAACCTTTTCATGAAGATTGCTCAAAGGTTGAATATCTTCTGGATTATAATCCATATTGTCTCTAAATTTTTCAGGTAAAACAATGATCACTTTTTTAATGTAATCTTTGGTGATTTGGTCTTGAATCAGACTTAAAACAGTTGGAACATGTTTTAGTCGTTCAGGGCTGGAAGTTATTGAAATAACAACAGGATGTTCTACAGATGCTACTTGACTCAATTGTCTTATCTGTTCTATTCTGGCTTTCCATTGTTTAAATTTATGTTGTTCTATGCCTCTTTTTGTTGTGTCAGCTATACTTGAAATTGAGTCTTCAATTTTAAGTATAGCTTCATGATAAGTCATGAAACCAGCATGAATTTTTTGAGAAAATAATAAAAAAAAATAGGCAAAGCAAATCCATACAGAAATGGATTTAAACTCAATAAGCCTCATGAGTTTTTATCGTAAATTTTAAAAAAAACTAAACTTATATTTTACAATAAATTTTTTCTTACTTGATCTTATTACGAATGTAGAGATTAAATTATTATTTATTAAAAATAATTAAGTAAGCATTATTGTCGAATAATCTGTTCATCAGAAGAAGCATTAGTTTGTAAAAATGACACAGCTAGCCCTTTTTCTGTTGCTACATAAATCTTTACATCACTTACATAGATAGAAAGAATACTCTGACTTGGTAACTCATCTTCCTTATTAAAACAAATAAATGACTTACCCTGATCAGTGGAAATGAATATTCCACCCCCGTCAGTCCCAGCATAAATCACACCGTCTTTTTCCTGAATACAATAGACCCTATCATAGGCAGCTTTTGGGTTGACAGGACTATAAGTAAAAGTTTTTCCTCCATTTAGAGAGATAGAGAAACCATTCGAAGTCCCAATATAAAGATGATCTCTATTTCCAATTATACGGAAAGTACAATTATTTCCTAACCCATCGTGAAATGTGCGATTTACAAATGATTTTCCACCATCTCTTGAAAAAGAAAGACCATCCTCAGTGCATACTATAAGGTCCTTATCTATAGCATGGACATAGCAAGTATTATCACTACCTAATCCATCTTCCATAGTTCGATTAACAAAAGTTTTTCCATCGTCATTAGAAATGGAGAACCCTTCTTCTGTTGCGGCATAGATAATGCTGTTTTTCTTAAAAACTGAATAAACTGAATTACTTCCTAATCCATCATTTTCAGTTCGATTAACAAAAGTTTTTCCTCCATCTGATGATATAGAAAGACCTCCCCATCTGGTTGCAGCATAAACGAATTGATTTACTACAAAAACACCCAATACTTCGTTGCTTCCTAAACCGTCTGTTTCAGTTCGGTTTACAAAAGTTTCACCCCCATTATCAGAAATGGAGAGTCCTCCAGCGGTAGCAGCATAAACAGTATCTCCAACCACAAACACGTCATTTACCCAGTTACTTCCAAGTCCATTTAAAGTGGTTTTAGTTTGAAAAGATAGGGTAGCAAAACCATAAGTAGAATTTAAGAACCACAAGATAAATATAAAAAATTTAAATTTTTTCATAAGGCACTCTACTTTCAATATAAAAATCTTTGCCCATAAAAATATCAGCATCTCGAATAAACTAAATTTTTATAAATATTTCAAGTATAAAATTTATTTTTTTTCAACTTGGCCTCCCTACGTGAAGGATAGACACTCCTTAGAGTACGTTACATATGGATTCTCTATTCTAAGTATATGAAACACTTGAATAAAACTACTAAACGATTTTTCTACTCCATCTCTCCATAATTGCCATGCACCACTTGGGGTCAATTTCACAGATAAAAGCCCTTCGTCCCATTGCCTCACAAGACAATAAAGTTGTCCCTGATCCTCCGAATGGATCAAGAATAATGTCCCCCTCCTTGGTCGAGTTTTTTAATAAGTACTTAATCAATTCCTTGGGCTTCTGTGTGGGATGAATGCGGTCCTTCACCTCAATAGGAAATTCTAACAAAGTAGTTTGCTTGCGGTCACTATACCACGGGCTGGGTGCACCAGGAGCCGCTCCAAAAATAAGTGCTTCATGCTTCCAGTGGTAAGGGGACCTGGACAAAGTAAAATGATGTTTAGCCCAGATGAGATTTTGCCTAATTTTCCATCCCGCATCTCGAATTGAACTGATTCCAAGATCCATAGCATTCGTTCCAATGAAGGAATAAAAAGCAGCACCTCGTTTGCTATAATCAATTGAATTTGAAAATGTTTGAAACAGCATGTCTTTGTAACGTCGCTCAGAAAGAAGATCATTCTTAATGGCTTCCCCTTCTTCACCTTTGTAATCGACGTTGTAAGGTGGGTCAGTAATCACAGCGTCAGCCATCTTTTCATCCATCAGCTTTTCGATGTGTTCTGGGTTCCTGCTATCTCCGCAAAGCAGGCGATGCTTGCCTAATAAAATAACTGAACCTATTTTTACTTTTCGCATAGTGTACTCCTTTATGTTGATGAATTGACTTGATG
>Ga0302140_10004317_pt1 | contig 18089 bp, 16 predicted proteins | sample I_Bog_E1_1_FD_202095 | JGI IMG/M metagenome (GOLD analysis project Ga0302140, IMG submission 202095) | Peat permafrost microbial communities from Stordalen Mire near Abisko, Sweden - I_Bog_E1_1 | ecosystem: Environmental > Terrestrial > Soil > Wetlands > Peat | place: Sweden: Abisko, Stordalen... | reverse complement strand
CATAGTCTATTGTTAAGATAGCGCCTGTTGGAGTTTTCGTCCATTTTATAAATTTAGGATCGTATACCGAACTAAGTCTGAATAAATGTTGCTCGGGAGCTTCACCATCCTCAGAAACAGCGATGTAAATTGAATTAGTTATTTCTTCGGACTCACTGAAACCAGCGCTTCCGGATGGATCGGAAACATTGAAAACATTGATAAATAAGTCGACATCCCCCGATTTAAATTCATATTCTGTCATTTTGGTCATATTATTTAAAACATATACCAAATTTTCATCCTGGATGGCTTTATATTTTAGGACTTGACCGTTACTAACATTAAAGGAAAATGTTATTAGCAATAGTGATAAGAGGTTTTTTTTCATGAATCTAATTAACAAAAATATCCGCACAACGAAAAGATAAGGGAACAAAGATTTACGAAGTTTTAAAAACTTTGTAAATCTGCGGCAACCGTGTGTCAACAAACCAATCTTATCTTCTCCCTTATACAGCCCGCAGATTGCATCAAAAGCATTAACACAAATAAATTATTTGTAAATTTACACTAATGTTATTTGGTTTATATTTATTATAGCTTGTGTAAAATTAAAATTATGGACTCGCAACACGCCTATACTGTAGAAGAAGTTTTGGAAATCGCGCTGACACTTAAACCCGAAGACCGGCAAAAAGTGCAGGAACAAATTCAGAAATCACTTCTCAACGAACAGGAAATACTGGACAGAATTGAACCCATTCATAAAAAGTACGATGCAACGTATAAAGCCCTTGCCTGATGCGCGTACTAACCAGGGAATAAATCATCTTTCTTAATAAAAATAACATTTCGAAATATGGCGGGAATTTTGTGCCGCCCGATAACGTGCTACATGAAAACCCTTTAGATTATCTTGTTGAGATTGTTGATGCAAATTTGTTTGGAGAACCAATTTACAAGGAAGTTTACCAAAAAGCCGCTGTATATCTTTTTAACATCATATCCAATCACATTTTTACCGATGGGAATAAACGTACGGGCCTTGATGCTTGTATCCTGTTTCTTGATTATAACCACTATCAACTCAGCGAAATAGTAACCAATGAAACCTTAACCGATTTCATACTTTCGGTAGCCTCGGGCGGCCAGTCTTTAGAAACTGTACAAGAATGGCTGAAAATTAATTCTTCAATAAAATAATGCTATAACCAATTCAGCATAGGCAGGAATAGGAATAACTCTTGTCCCGGAGATGTAGAACATAATCTGCGTCGACATGTATGTCCCTATTGCCATATTTTCAAATTTTCAAATCAACACGTGTTCAAATCCCCCTACCAAACTTTCACCCTCACACTATCCGGCCGGTACATTTTATCCCCCGGCTTAATATCAAATGCCTTATAAAACTCAGGCATATTGGTAAATGGCCCGATCACGCGGTACATCGGCGGCGAATGGGGGTCGACATTGATGCGCATCCTGGCCGACTCATCCGTCATCTTGCTTTGCCATACACGGGTTAACGACAAAAAGAAACGCTGATCCGGTGTAAAACCATCTATTTTGGTGTCACTTTTACCTTCGGGGGTGTTTTTAAAGGCCTGGTAGGCAATCATCGCGCCGCCTACATCGGCCAGGTTTTCGCCCTGGGTAAGCTCGCCATTGATGTGTACGCCATTCAAAATGGTGTATTGGCTGTACTGGTTGATCAAAACTTTTACCCGCTCTTTGAATTCGGCGGCATCTTCAGGTGTCCACCAATCTTTCAGGTTGCCGTCTTTGTCGTACTGGCGGCCCTGGTCGTCAAAGCCGTGGGTCATCTCGTGGCCGATCACCACGCCGATAGCGCCGTAATTGATGGCATCGTCTGCATCTTTATCAAAGAATGGAAATTGAAGAATACCTGCCGGGAAAACGATCTCATTAAACGTAGGATTGTAATAAGCATCGATGGTCGGCGGCGTCATGCCCCATTCCGAACGGTCGACCGGCTTGTTTACCTTTTTGATCATCTCGCGGTAATTGTGCGCGGAAATTGATTGTTCATTTTGGTAATACGCGTCCTTGCTGATCTGCACATCATCATATTTTTTCCATTTATCGGGGTAGCCAATCTTTTTGGTAAAGGCCTCCAGCTTTGCAATTGCTTTTTCTTTGGTTTGCGGGCTCATCCAATCCAGCTTTTCGATCCGTAGCTTATAAACCGCCTGCAGGTTATTCACCAGGTCGAGCATGCGTTTTTTGGCTTCCGGCGGAAAGAATTTTTGTACGTACACCTGGCCCAAAAGCTCACCCAGCCCGTTGTCCACATCTTCGGAAACTATTTTCCAACGTTCCCGCGGCTGTTTCTGGCCGTTCAACGTTTTGTCGAAGAAATCAAAATGTGCGTCCCGGAAGGCTTTGCTTAGATACGAGGCTGAATTGCTGAGTTCCTCAAAGCTGGCTTTATCTTTCCAAACACCTATCGGCTGCGATTTCAGCAAGCCATCCAGCGCTTTATAATAGCCCGGCTGGCCGACTAAAACGGTATCTGTTTGCAGTCCCATCAGGCCAAATGCGCCGGCGACATCCACATCAGGCATCTGTTTCTTAAAATCCGCAAGGGTAAATTTGTTATAGTTTTTTACCGGGTCGCGCAATTGTACCGGCGAAAGGCTGACTTGTGCAATGGCACTTTCCAGTTTTAAAATGCCTGCCGCTTTGGCGGCCGCCGTAGCAGGATCGACGCCGGTTAGGGTAAATAGCTTCGCAATGTATTTCACATAGCCATCCAGGATCTTTTTGGACGCGGTGTCGGTTTTAAAATAATAATCACGGTCGGGCAGGTTGAGGCCGGTCTGGTCAAAATGGGCCGCATTTTTGCTGCTGATCTTGTCATCCGGTGAAACATAAAACCCGAGCAGGAAGCCATCACCGGTTTTAAAACCCTCGGCCGCCAACTTTACCAGGTCTTTATCGTCCTTTACAGCGGCAATTTTAGCCAGCTGCGGTTTTACGGGATCGTATCCCAATTTTTCTATCGCGGCGGTATCCATCCCGCTTTTGTACAGATCGCCAACCTTTTGGTTGATGCTGTTTGCGGTATCGTCGTGCGCGGCGGCATAATCCAATATTTCGTGGATGTGCGCTTCGTTAATATCCCGCAGGGTATTAAAGGTGCCCCAACTGGTCTCGGAGGTGGGTATTGCCGTATTCTTTAACCATTTGCCGTTGGCGTACAAAAAGAAATTGTCGCCCGGTTTAACGGTGGTATCCATGCCGGATTTATCAAAAAAAACGGTTCTTTTTTGATCATCTGATTTGTTTTTGCAGCCGGCGAGCGCGGCCATGGCCAGAGCAATTAAGCCTAAATTGGTTAGCTTCATCTGTTTAATTTTTTAAAGACAATCCTCATATTTCTATTCATTCGAAAATCACCCTACCACACCTTAACGCGCGTATTTTCAGGGCGGTACATCTTATCGCCGGGTTGCACGTTGAATGCTTTATACCAGGCTTCCATGTTGGATACCGGCCCATTTACCCGGTACAATTCCGGTGAATGGGGATCAACAGCAATCCGGGTGCGCATGGTCTCGTCGCGGGTTTTGATGCGCCATACCTGTGCGAATGACAAAAAGAAACGCTGATCAGGTGTAAACCCATCAATTTTGGTGTCGCTTTTTCCTTCTGGGGTATTCTTAAATGCCTGGTAGGCTATCGAGAGTCCGCCGATATCTGCCAGGTTTTCGCCTTGTGTTAAGCTTCCGTTAACGTGCACAGTATCCAATACAGTAAATTTATTGTATTGGTCTATCATCACCTGTACCCTTTGTTTAAACTGATCGGCATCGGTTTTTACCCACCAATCCTTCAGGTTGCCATCCTTGTCATATTGGCGACCCTGGTCGTCAAAGCCATGTGTCATTTCGTGGCCTATAACCGCCCCTATGGCGCCGTAGTTGATGGCATCGTCGGCATCCTTGTCAAAAAACGGAAACTGTAATATTCCTGCCGGGAACACAATCTCGTTAAACGCCGGGTTATAATAGGCGTTAACAGTCGGCGGTGTCATTCCCCACTCCGTTTTATCAACCGGCTTGTTAACCCGGATGATCTGCTCATGATAATCATGTTTAGCTATCGACAGTTCATTGGCGAAATAGGTGTCCTTACTGATGGTAACATCGTCATATTTTTTCCATTTATCCGGGTAACCAATCTTCTTGGTAAAAGCGGCAAGCTTTTCAATTGCTTTTTGTTTAGTAGCCGGGCTCATCCAATCCAGTTTTTCAATCCGCTCTTTGTAAACGCTTTGCAAGTTATTCACGAGGTCCAGCATTCGTTTTTTAGCGTCCGGGGTAAAATATTTGTCTACATAAAGCTGACCCAAAAGTTCGCCCAGGCCGCCGTCAACGCTGTAAACGGCAAGCTTCCAGCGTGGCTCTTCTTCTTTTTGCCCGGTAAGCACTTTGCGGAAATTAAACCTGGCATCCCGGAACGGCTTGCTCAGCATGTTGGCATTGCTGTTGAGTGCCCCAAACGAAGCTTTGTCTTTCCAAACAGCTATCGGTTGTGTTTTTAAGAGGATATCAAGTGCTTTAAAATAATTCGGCTGACCGACCAGTACGGTGTCGGTGCTAAGGCCCAAACGTTTAAAAGCATCCGCAAGATCGATATCCGGAACCTGTTTTTGAAAATCGGCTACTGTGAATTTATGATAATTTTTCACCGGGTCGCGCAATTCCACGGGGGTAAGGTGTGATTGCGCTATAGCGGTTTCCAGTTTTAAAATGCCATCGGCCTTTTTAGCGGCGGTAGCCGTATCGGTACCTGTAAGCGTAAAAAGTTTGGCGATATATTTTACATATTCGGCGCGTATCTTTTTCGATGCCGAGTCGGTTTTGAAGTAATAATCCCGTGTCGGAAGGTTCAAACCAGCCTGGTCAAAATGGGCGACATTCCTGGTGCTGATCTTATCATCCGGGTTTACCGAAAAACCCAGCATAAAACCTTCGCCGTCTTTATAGCTTTCTGCGGCCAGGCTAACCAGTGCTTTCGAGTCTGTAACAGCATCTATTTTTGCCAGCATCGGCTTAATGGGATCATAGCCCAGCTTGTCCATTGTAGCGGTATCCATCGCACTTTTGTACAGATCGCCTACTTTTTGGGCAGTGCTCCCAGCGGGGTTATCCTGCGCGGAAACCTCATCCAATATTTTATGAAGGTTTTTCAGGTTGTCGTCGTCCAGCGTATAAAACGATCCCCAACCTTGTTCTGAAGCCGGGATATTGGTTTTTTTAAGCCATGTTCCGCTGGCGTACATAAAAAAGTTGTCGCCTGGTTTAACGGTGGTATCCATTCCGGATTTGTCGAAGAAGACAGTTCTTTTCTGATCATCCGTTTTGTTTCTGCAGCCGGCGATCCCCAGCATCGCCACCGCAACTAAGCCCCATTTGGATAGGTTCATTTGTTTAATTTTTTTTAAAGATAGATTTAAAATGCAAATTGGAAAAAACTGCCCGCATGTTAAATCAGCACATCTGGAATCCACGCATCGGCACATCAGAACTCCTTGTTAACAAATGTGAATTGTTAACAAATAAATCACATAATCTTCACGTTTATATGGAATTATATCTCTTAATTTTATAGACCTGTATCGAATGTGCAGATGTGCGAATTTCAGATGTGCAGATTGAGCTGCCAAATCCGAAATCGAATCCCGATAGCTATCGGGACCGACATCCGACATCAAATCCAGGTCATTTAACTAACCTAATAGTAAATATATGACCTGGAGAAAATTTAGCGGCGAAGTTATCCAAGCCCCCATTATCGAAGAAGTTGAAGCCGCCATCGAGCGCGAGACGGCCCTCGGCAACAAGCTTAAGGTTTGTATTGGAACAGATTCGCAGGTAAAAGGTAATGTTACCGATTTTGCGACGGTGATCGTTTTTTTGCGCGAACAGAAAGGCGGGTTCATGTTCATCCAGCAGGAGCGTACCTCCAAAAAGATGAGCATCAAAGAGCGCATGCTTACCGAAGTGCAAAAATCCATCGACATTGCCTACAAACTATGCGACTTGCTGGACCTGTACGATGTTGACCTGGAAGTTCACGCCGACATTAACACCAACCCGATGTTTAAGTCGAACGCCGCATTGCACGAAGCAATGGGCTACATTTTAAGCATGGGCTTTGTATTTAAGGCTAAGCCGGAGGCCTTTGCGAGTTCGTACTGCGCGAACAAGATCGTGCAGTAACAGGCGACTTATAACCTGTTTAAGGTAAGCGCCAGCTTGCCTTGTTTTATGACGCTTCTTTTACCGGAATTTTTTCCGGCCACTTTCTTATCCGCTGTTAATTTTCCTATTTTGCAGCTTTGGTATGAGCAATATTATTATTCGCGAAGCTATTCCGGGCGACCTGAACGCCCTGCTTGAATGCGAACAGGGCATTGTACGTTATGAACGACCTTTCGACGGAACGTTAAGGGACGGCGAGATCCATTATTATAATTTGGCTGAAATGATTGTTGCCGACCATGTGCATGTTGTGGTAGCGGAAGTTGACGGAAAAATAGTTGGCAGCGGTTATGCCCGGATTGAAAAAGCAAAGCCATACCATAAACACGAAGACTATGCTTACCTGGGCTGTATGTATGTTGAACCGGAAATGAGGGGTAAAGGGATAAATAGTTTGGTGCTGGAGGCATTAAAAAATTGGTGCCGGTCAAAAAACATCACCGAACTGCGCCTTGAGGTGTACACCTATAATGAGCCTGCCATAAAAGCTTACGAAAAAGCCGGCTTTAAGCCGATCTTAACCTGGATGCGGATGGGCCTTGACGAATAATAAAACCGGCAAAGAAAAAATATCGTTAGTGAGGGCATGAAATGCTATACCTTAAATACTGAACAGCAAATGCCCATAACCCTGGCTGAAGCCTGGGATTTTTTCTCGTCGCCGCTAAACCTCCAAAAGATTACCCCTAAAGAAATGAACTTTGTGGTGACATCCGATTATACTGCAGCTGCCAAAATGTACGAGGGCATGCTAATCACTTACACTATTACGCCGCTATTGGGTATAAAAATGAACTGGATGACCGAGATCACACATGTGAAAGAAGGCGAATATTTTATTGACGAGCAGCGATTTGGCCCGTATGCCCTTTGGCACCATGAACATCATTTTAAAGAAATAAAAGGTGGTGTGCTGATGACCGACCGGCTTTATTATGCTATGCCATTAGGTGTATTAGGCCGGCTAGTCAATGCTGTTTTGGTTGATAACAAAGTGAAAGGTATCTTTAAATTCCGCGAAAAAGCAATTGTTGCGTTATTTGGGGTTTTCAAAAGTTGAATAGAATTAAGGTAAATCTAACTTAATCAACTTAACCCAACTAAATCAACCTAATCAACTCACTTATAATCCAGCCTGTAAACAAAGGCAAGCGAAAATATAGTACCCGCGCTGGTGTTATACCCGGTGAGGAATTTACCTGCGGTTGCAAAAAGCGAAATTTCATCGGTAAAAGTATGGCCGTAGCTGAGCGATAATTCGAAAAATGAATAGTCTTTGTTGGCCTCTAATACCGGCGAGAAGGTCTTATCAGTACTTTGCGAAAAGATGCCGCTGCCCGTAACGGAAACCTGGTTTAAAAATTCCGGGTCGAGGGTGATCCCGAAGGTTGCGCTATAGCGGTTTTGCCATGGCCCATTGGTGCCGAAATATTGGCGAAAACCATCCGATGCGTTAAAATAAACACTCCTGTCGAACATATTGCCCGACCCTGATACCGCTAATTTTAGTTCGGCGCCTTCCTCACCATAGCCCAGCGATGGATCGTTGTGGTAAAGCGGCGTGATTGCCGTACCCTGCAACGAGAAATAATAGATATAGTTGATATTGGCCAGGTAATACCGGATACCCGTTTCCAAATCCGTAACGCCGCTGGAGATTGTGCTTGTTGGGGCAACATTCTGCGTGAAGCTATTATAGACAAAAGGCAACGAAACCACTGCTGCCCAATCGCGGCTGATGCCGTATTCGCCATAAAAAGTAACGCCGACGGAGTTGTATTTACCATTATTGGGATAACGTTTGGCCGGCGTGCCGGTTGTATCCCATGCCGAATTAGCAAAAAAATAGCTTACCGAAGGCGCGAGCAGCAGCCTGCCGGGGCGAACGGGGAAACCGCCATCAGCAAATGACCTGCTTTGAAGGCCAATGAAAAGCGTAAGGGTAACTAATAATGTTTTTGTAAAGGTTTTCAAAAGCCTCATTTTATTTTGTTTTTTAAAACAGTGCAAAAGTGTCGCGCATCCACCGGCCCTCATACACGTTGTACCATTTACCGATTTCATGTGCTAGGTCCCTGAATATGATGATATGCTTGTCAGTATTCAGTTCATTATAAGCAGCGTATACATGGTCAGGCGGCGCGATGTTATCCAGCATACCCATGCCAACCAGTGTTTTACATTTAATATCGGATGCGAAGTTTTTCCCGTCAAAATAATCCAGGTTATCCATCACCTTATCCATCGTAAGTCCGGGCCTGGTTTTAATGTACAAATTGATGTCGATGAGCGGCCAGTCAACTTCGTGGGGCAGGTTGCGCACATCGCACAAAATCGGGTTCGCTGCCGAACAGAAACTTATACGTTGATCGACGCCACAAGTTGCAAGGGCCAGGAAACCACCCAAACTGCCGCCTGCGGCGATGATGTTATCATGCCGCAATTCGGGGCGGGTGTAAATAAAGTCCACCGCCCGCACGCAGTCCATAATGGCGCCGCGCAAAACATAGCGGTTTTTGTCTTCCAGGTTCAGCACGATGTAGCTTTCCCGGCGCACATTGATCACGTCGCGGCTATAGCCAGAGCCACGTATATTAAGGGTGAAAATAGCGATGTCGGGGTCAGTTCCGTACATCGGGCCCAGCGGCACCTGGTATCCGGGCAATCCAAGCAGAACGGCAAATTTCTTTCCCTTAATATGGCTCTTGGGTTCGGTCAAAAATCCGCGGATGAGCAGGCCATCAAGCGACTTCATCTCTATCTCAAATACTCTTCGGTTGTCGCGGCAGTTGGCTATTTCAGTCACCTTGTACTCGGGTTTTACCTGGGCCAGTTGTGTTTTGGCCTGCTGCCAGAATGCTTCAAAATCAGCCGGTTTTCCGTGTTGCGAGCGCACCAGTTGGGGTTTAATGCCAAAGGCTTTCCGGATGGTATCCGTATAGTCCGGAGTATTTACCATGAAACTTATTTTGTAGAAACCCGGTTGCACTGGTGGAATATTAAAGTCATAGTTGGCCGTGCCGACCGTGCCGATAGATACGTGTATCGAATCAGCTTTAACTTTTTTGCCGGCCTCGGTTGTTACCAGGTAGGATAACGTTGCTTTTTGCGCGCTTGGGAACGTGCTGGATACACCTAAAGTGTACGCGGCATTTGTTGCGAATATGCCATCTGAACTATGCGGGGAAAGCGTCATCACGATCACCGAATCCTTTCGCGCTTCATCGCCTTTGATGATGAAAGTATTGCTGATGGTGTCCTGGTAACCGGAAAGTGACAACGTAAAACCAATTTTGTAAGTACCTGAATGTAAAGTCGGGATACTGAAAGGATAGCCAATAGGGCAGGTTGGCGCAAGTTTTACATGCTGCGATTCCGCCTTAACTTTCTTGCCGCCAGGGCCGGTGATCACGTACGATAAGGTACCCGACCGATCGGTGGTAAACGTGCTCAACAAATTTACAGTGAAATAGGCATTGGCAGTGAACACGGTATCGGGGTTTTCTGGATTCATCGACATAATCACCCTTCCACTTTTTTTTGTCGAATCACTGGCTTGTTTTTGGGCAAAAGCGCGCTGTACACCGCTCACGGCCAACACCAGGCAAACTATTATTATAAACTTCTTAGAAAAATTTGTCATATGACTTTTCGTTAGACCATATTAGGTATATTTTAAACAACACAATAAGGGTATTTATTAACAAACCCACAAAGCATTATTTTTTTAACAAGTCTGTACGGCTATTTCCGTGCCGAAATTTCAAAAATTGCCTGTGCAAAAGTGCTTTAGCTATTTTATCTACGGCGGGCTGGCAACGTTTATTAGTTGTCGTCAAGTTTAATTGTACCAAAAAACCGCCTTTTAACAGGTTTTAAGCCCGGCCTACGGGATCCTGAATTTTTCGCGCAGCCACAGGTTCTGAAACATAAAATAATTCATATTTACCTCATGTGTGGAGTTAGGTACACAAACATACTCCTTATTGTCGCTGCTGATGTGGTTAAATAAAGCCATGCTGCAGCGCGGCGGGCAAAACTGGTCCAACAGGCCTATGCCCATCAGCACCGGGCATTTCACCATCGGCGCAAAATTTTGCGGGTCGAAATAGTCAAAGGTACTGAAGAATTTGTCCCAGGTAAAGCCCGGGTGAACGGTGTTGTACCGCCTGAATACTTTAAACGGAAAAACTTGTTTATCGTAGGAGGCAGAAATCGCCATGTTATCATGTATGTCGGCGTAAAGCGGCACCTGCATAGTAAGCAGTTTTACCCGGTGATCAAGCGCAGCTGTTACCAGTGCCAATGCACCACCCTGGCTGCCGCCCTCCACAAATATTTTTGAGGTATCGATACCCATGTCTTCATGCGAACACAAGAAATCGAGGCCGCGGATACAGTCCATATACACGCCGCGGTAAACGTATTTATTTTTGTCCTCCACGTTCAGCAGGCAATAGTTATCGGTGCCAATATTGATCACATCCTTGCTGTTGCCGTTGCCACGGACATTCAGGTCGAAAGCAATAAAATCGTCGTTATCCATGTTCGGCCTGAGTGTCACCACGTACCCGGGAACCCGATAATGTACCGGGAACTTTTTGCCATCCCGGGGAATCACAAGCCAGCCGCGAACCACGATATTATCAAATGAATGCATTTCGACCGCGTACACCCGCTTCTTGTCGGTCGAAAGATCCCTGCGCTCCAGTACCCGGTAGCGTGGTGTAATTTTTTCCAGTTCCTCGCGCGATTGTTTCCAGAAAGCGTCAAAATCAGCGGGTTTATGCAATTGTGAACGTATTTCCTGCGGATCGACGCCAAAAACGCGGCGCACCGTGTCATCATATTCCGCCGAGTTGACGATGAAATTTATGCGATAAAAGCCCGTGGCTTTGGGCGCTATTTTGACGATATAATTTCGGGTTGACGAACCGTTAATCGCCAGGTGGATGGAGTCAACCGCTACTTTCTGCCCATCGTCGGTGGTTACTACGTAGGAGATATGACCGGTGGTATATTGGTTGGTATTGTTCTCCACCCTAAGGTCATACACGATCTGTTCGTTCTTTTTAAAAACCGCGTTATCGCTTCTCGGCGACGGTTTCAGCACGATGTCGCCGGTTTCTTCGGTTTGCTGTTCCTGCTGAAAAGCGGCGGCCTGCACTTCAAAACGAATGAGCACCAGTATAGCGAAGAAACAGAAATTACGTATCGTCTTCATAGTTATAATTTTAATATTGCCGTTAGCGCCCCGCCGTAGCCCAGGCCGGTGTTTATGCCATAAGGCACATAGTACCCACCCACGAACATGGTGAACCTGCGCGAGAATGTATGGCCGATATTGAGCTGTGGTTTTACGTATGCATAATCGCGTTCGGCATTATAATTTATATTGAAAGCTGTATTTGAACTGAAGGAGCGGAATACCGTAATATCCATACTCAACTGGTTATGCCAGCCGATGGGATAGCCAACCGTACCCAGCCAGCTGACCTGGTCGGGACCCTGGAAATTGAAATAACGGCGGTATGCTACCTCGGTGTTGAAGTATCCTTTATCTGCAATAAAATCGGGCAGTGCGCCGCAAAACATCACCTTTATTTCGGCGCCGTAATCGCCCAGGCCCAATGCAGAGGTAGTATTGGACGGCACGGTATACAATGGCACCACGCCCGACACCTGTACCGACAGATAACGCACATAGTTGTAGTTGGCAATGTTATAGCTTAAACCTGCCACCATATCGCCGGCGCCCTGGCTGTTTATGGTTTTATTGCCTGTACCAAGGTTATTAACCTGGTTAAGGTAAGGCACAGTGACCAAAAAATCGAGCCGGCGGGTAATGCCGTAACCTGCAAAAATGCTGAATGAATACGAGCTGAACCTTGCCCCAGGTGCGCCTTTTACATAATTCCCGTAAACGTCGTAATGGTCGGTTTGAGTATAGTAATTAAAGGCGGGAACCACAATATCGCGGTATTTGCCAATGGGGAAGCCCGCAAAACTTTGATGCGGCAGCGCCAGGGCAAAAAACAGGCATACAACAAGTGATAAACGCAGTTTTTTCATTAAATACTTAAATCGTGTTACCGGTTTCTATTACTCCACTATCCCTTTTGGCCTCGGTTTGTACGGCACCAAAAAATTGGATTTGCGGATGTAATGGTTCAGTGGTTCTTCGATCAGCTTAAAAAGTGTGACCGAAACGGCGTTTAATACGATAAATACGAGAAGAAGGTTTAGCGAGTCGTATTCGAAGGGGGAATGCCAGTCGACACCCCACTTGTCGTACAGGCTATAAAACCAATTATTTAAGGCAGTGGAGTTGAATACACCGCTGATGAGTTTTTCCATCCAGCCCAGGTGTATGAGGTAAAAAATATAGGAAGCTTTACCCAGCAGCTCGATAAAAGGCAGCGCCAGGAAACGTTTAAATAAGGTGTCTTCGGTCAGTAGGCCATAAAAGAAACAGGCCACGCAAATACACAGTACATAGTTGTTTACAAATACCCCTACCGGGCTCTCCAGGCCTGCAATCCAGGGCTTTACCGGCGTTTGCAGCGCCATGACCAGCACGCACACAAATATCATGATGAACGACGTATAGGTAAAATGGAATTTAACTTTACGCACCAGGCCTTTCTTTAAAACAATTTTGGCCAATTGTACGCCCACAAAAAATTCGAAGCACCGGCCAAAGAAAGTGTAGAGCATAACGAAATAAATATTACCAAAAAAGCCATGGAAATTTACGTTGCGAAAAATAAGGTACATGGATACCGCGAAGGCAGTAATGATAACCGGTTGAATATAAAATTTATGATATTTTTTTGCGATGAGGAAAATAATTGGCGCCGAAAAGTAAAAACACTCCTCGACTGTTAGCGACCAGCCCTGTGAAATGCCGGTGTTCCAAATCTGGTAAAAAAAGCCGCGCAGGAAAGTGATGTTTAAAATCAATAGCAAAACCGGGTGACCATGTCCCTGGGTGATGATTGGATCTTTGGTAATAAAATAATAAACAAAAGCCGCAATGGTTAGCATGGCGTACATGGGGTAAATGCGCGCCACCCGGTTCTTCAAATACTGCCTGAACCACTCACCCGTAAGGTGGAATTTTTCGTAGTAACGGAAGGTGATGAGAAACCCTGATAAAACAAAAAAAAGTGATACGCCAATATGGAATTCGCCAAAGAAACGCTGTAACAGGTGGGGAAATTTATCATCAAAAATGTAGCAGAAATGGGATATAAATACCAGGTAGGCGGCCATTGCGCGTACCCCTGTTAATGCCGGTATGTAGTTTAGCTGCGCTCGTTGTGACAAAACAGTATCGATTAAAAATTAATTACTAAGATAGATTTTTCGCACCGTTTACGCAAAAAGAGGGGGATTGGTTAGTCTGAACCATTGATTTTTAACTGTAATTTGTATTTCAGCGGTGTTCAGGAAGGCTGCGCCGTTAACTTGATTTATATGGGTTACCTGATGAAGAGCGCCGATATGCCGGGTCAATTCAAACATACAGGTAAGGCTACCAGCAAAGTCTTCCTAAGACCATTGAATAAGCATCAGCTCAATCAGTCAAATCAGCTTGATCAATGGTTCAGACAAACGCGCTTCCCTGCACCACCCCGCGTTGCAAAATACGCTGATCGATAAAATATTGTATCTCCGATTTTTTTAAACCCCAGTCGGGTGCTATCAGCATATCCAGGTCGCTGAGGCCGAAGAGGCGCTGGATAACGATGTCCGGGCGGATAAGTGGTAGCAATTGGCAAAGGAAATCGGCATATTCGTCTAACCTAAACAGCTTAAAAGGCTCGCGCTTGTACTTTACGCCCATTACCGAGCCTTCCACAATATGCAAATGATGGAATTTGACAAATTTTATCTGCGGGAAACGGTTGATCTCATCAGCATAGCGCAGCATCATCTCTTTGGTTTCCCAGGGGAAACCGAAAACGGTATGTACACAAATGTCGAGTTTGCTGTTTTCAACCAGGGTTAGCGCCTTAACCAGGTCTTCATGCGTACAGCCGCGGTTAATTTGCGCCAGGGTATCGTTATAAATGCTCTCCATGCCCATTTCCAGGTCAACGTCGAAGCGATCGGTATAGCTTTCCAGCAGCGCCACTTTTTCGGCGTCGATGCAATCCGGCCGGGTACCGATGGAAAGGCCTACGATATCTTCGGTGTGATAGCTTAATGCCTCATCATACAGCATTTTTAAATAATGGGCCGGGGCATAGGTGTTGGTATTGGGTTGAAAATAAATAATGAATTTATCAGCTTTATTACCCTTGCGGGCGCGTTCGACCCCCTGCATCACCTGTTCGCGAACGGACGGATTGTTACGTGATACCGAAGGCGTAAACGAATCGACATTACAATACGTGCAGCCCCCATAACCTTTTGAGCCATCGCGGTTGGGGCAGGTAAACCCGCCGTCAACAATCACTTTAAACACCCGGGCGCCGTTATATTTTTCGCGCAGCCAGGGGCCATAATTGTTATAGCCTTTTGGCAAGGTTTGCACCGGGTTTGTTAAAGTTGATTGCACCGATTTTATTTTTTTGGATTACACCGATTTTGTAGTGATTTCACCGATTTTGGTGCAAAGGTAGACATTTTTTGCCGCGTCATGCGCAGGGTGTTTCGAGCTTAAACTAACAAGGTAATCGCGAACTTGATTTGTCATCCTGAGCGAAAGCGAAGGATTTTCTACGCCACGCATCCTAACTTTGCAGGCGGTAAAGTTACTTTAAAACCCTTCGCACTGCCCAGGATGACAAAGTGTTCGTTTGCTTTCATTCTAACACTCCCGCTTTCTAACACTCCCGCTTTCAACCCCGTCGCTATAAAAAGCTTTTTATACAATGCGGTAGTCATTTATTTTCTGGCACGACTTTGCATTCTTTCGAAGAATTTTATACTTTGGATGGATTTTTAAACCGGAATTGACGCTGCATGAAAAGGATTTTGTTTTGCCTGGCCTTGTTTTTACCATTGCTTTCCTTCGCACAAAAAACCGACCCTTATTTTGATAAAGGCGTGGAGCTTTTTAAAAACAAGGACTTCAATGGTGCGGACGATTATTTTACCAAGGAGATTGAGCTGAACCCCGATAACCAGGAAGCTTATACCTATAAAGGCATTATAAGGCTACAGCAGGGCGACTACAAAGGTGCTCTCGGGATTTTTGATAAAGAAATTACGTTGAACCCCAATGCCGACATGGTATATAACTACAGGTCTGTCGCCAGGCTAAACCTAAGGGATTTTAAGGGCGCTATTGACGACTGTGACCATGCCATTGCGCTCAACCCCAAAAACCTGGAGGCTTATATGAACCGTGGCAATACGAAAAATGCCATGGGCGATCAGCTGGGCGCAATTGCCGACTTTAACAAATTGCTGGAGCTTTCGCCCGACAATGCTGCCGTGTATGTTAACCTGGGAAATACAAAAAACCAGATGGAAGATTTTAAGGGCGGCCTGGAAGCCCTTAACAGGGCTATAGCGCTTGACCCGCAGATGCCCGAGGCCTACCTTGACCGCGGCGTTTCAAAAGCCAACCTTAACGATGGTTACGGGGCCATTGACGATTACACTAAGGCCATTGCCATCAACCCCCAACTGGGAACGGCCTATATTGGCCGGGGCCTGGAGCGCGCTAAACTGAATAATGACAATGATGCCATGGCCGATTTGAACAAGGCCGTGGAACTGGAGCCCAAAAACCCTGCAGCCTATGAAAAACGCGGCGCACTTAACGTGAAGCTGGGCAATTTTGGCGCAGCAGGTAGTGACCTTTCGCAGGCCATTGCACTGGCGCCTGATGACCCTGAAGCTTATTATAACCGGGCCGAGGCCAGGCTGAAGCTAAACGACGGCCCGGGCGCCATGGATGACTTTAACAGGGCGATAATGCTGAACACGGATTTTACGATGGCCTATCACGACAGGGGTTGGCTTAAAATGCAAATGGGCGATAATAAGGGCGCGATTGACGACCTGACGCACGCCATTGTGCTGGCGCCGAGAATGGAGTCGGCTTTTTATAACCGCGCAGTTGCGCGGGTGGCTTTACACCAGTATGCTGATGCAATTGCCGACCTGGGCCGTGCGATAGGCATCAACAGCGACTATGGCGATGCGCGTTTTTATCGTGCCGCTATCGAGATGGAGACGAACGACATTGCGGCGGCGCTGCCCGATCTTGACAAGGCAATAGCCGCCGGAATAAACCTGCCGGTAGCTTACCATATGCGCGGTTTTGCTGACGCGGCGCTAAAAAATAATACTGCAGCAATTGCGGATCTTAGCAAGGCAATCGAGCTAAATCCATCAAACGCCGCAGCTTATTACGTACGCGGCCGTGTATATTTTTTGATGGACAATAAAACAGCTGCAAAAGCCGACTGGACCAAGGCTGCCTCCTTAGGCGACCAGGACGCTGTTTTTTCGCTGGCACACCCGCCGGCGAGCCATAAAAACACTCCGAAAACAGGCAGCACCGGCAATAACGGAGGCTGGGCGATCTGGAAGAACTAGGGGGTGGTTAATAAATCAGGAAAACTGGCTATCTAATGTCGAATGTCCAATATCGAATGGTGAACTATGAAGTTAGAACTTCGGCGTTCGGCATACAATATTCATTATTCGATATTAAAAGCAGCGTTTGTCATTATCGGCCCCTCTAATTGGCTTTTTTACCGGTTGCCTATAGTAAAACTCGTGGCTACCTTTATTGTTATTAACACAACCAAAATTGAATTATGGAAATATCATCAAATAGCGCCGCGCAAAGGGTAACCCCGTTTTTATGGTTTGCCGACAGGGCAGAAGAGGCCGTTAATTTTTATATGTCGATCTTTAAAGATGCAAAAATTGTAAGTATGAGCCGTCTGCCCGCCGAAGCGACGGGAAAAGAAGGGCGAATGTTTATGGCAACGATCCGCATAAAAGGGCTGGAACTGATGATATTGGAAGGCGGCCCGCTTTTTGAATTTACGCCGGCCATTTCGCTTTTTGTACATTGCGCGGAGCAGGACGAAGTTGATTTTTTATGGGACAAGTTCCTTTCAAATGGCGGTAAACCCAGCCAGTGCGGCTGGTTGGTAGATAAGTACGGCCTTTCCTGGCAGATCGTGCCGGATGCACTGGGCCGCCTGATGGGCGACCCTAACCGGGCAAAAGCAAGCGCCGTGCAACGGGCGATGATGAAAATGATCAAGCTGGATAGCGCGGCGCTGCAGGCGGCGTATGATGCGGGTTGATTGACAACTAAATTGCCAATAGACCATCCTGGCACGTGTGCGATCAAACACGAACTAATATTATGCAAGCATAATAATTGGCGGTTTTATTTTGATTAATTTTGCGAAGCCAATTTCGTCTGCATGGAAACCATCGCTCCCTATAAAGCCAAACATAAAATCCGTTTTGTAACCGCTGCTTCGCTTTTTGACGGGCACGATGCCACCATCAATATCATGCGGCGGATATTGCAGTCGTCGGGTGCGGAGGTGATCCACCTGGGGCATAACCGTTCAGTTGACGAAGTGGTGAATTGCGCCATACAGGAAGACGTGCAGGGCATTGCCCTTACCAGCTACCAGGGCGGCCACCTGGAATATTTTAAATACATGCACGACCTGCTGAAAGAACGTGGTGCGGGCCATATCAAAATTTTCGGCGGTGGCGGCGGCGTATTTCTGCCGAATGAAATAGAAGAATTACAGGCATATGGCATTACCCGGATCTATTCGCCGGATGACGGCCGCAAAATGGGTTTGCAGGGCATGA
>Ga0302140_10004313_pt1 | contig 18100 bp, 15 predicted proteins | sample I_Bog_E1_1_FD_202095 | JGI IMG/M metagenome (GOLD analysis project Ga0302140, IMG submission 202095) | Peat permafrost microbial communities from Stordalen Mire near Abisko, Sweden - I_Bog_E1_1 | ecosystem: Environmental > Terrestrial > Soil > Wetlands > Peat | place: Sweden: Abisko, Stordalen... | reverse complement strand
AACTCCCGCGTAAACTGCCTTCTCTCCATGACGTACCTCCTGTTCGGTAAAACACCTAACTCGGTGTCTTCGGAACCGGGGCAGCTAAGAAAGCCTTCAGCGACGGCCCGTCATTTCCTAAATCACCATGTCGATCGCGGCTGGTATCTATACCACCGTTCTTAAAAACGGGACTTTCTTTAGAACCAAGACCGCTGCTGCCGAGATAGCAACCGTCAAAGTCGCAGTTACCGGGATGTCGATGACCGGGTCCAGCACAAATGGAAACCGACTTGCCCACAACATCCGCAGGCTTTCCAAAATCATTGGATGGATCAGATAGATTCCTAGAGTTAACTCTCCTAGGCTGTAGAGCCTGCGTGACGAAATGAATTTGATCTTGATGCTATTGATAAAGATAAACAGGGCAACGCACTGAATCACTGTCGTCGGACTAAAATACTTATAAAAATAGAGAGCGCTTCCACCAACTGAACCGAGATACCTTACAAGCGCACTCGTGAAAAAGGCCGTCAAGAAACTCGCAAAGCCGTATAAGAAGACAAGGCGCATCGGTGCAGGTGAAGCGACTTTCGCCAGGAAAGGACCGAGAAAATAGTACCCAAGGTAAGGTACGAACAAGGTGAGCACATTTGGCGACCACGTTCCCAGAGCCAAGGCCAACGCGGCAAACGCCAAAATCGTGAAACAGGATTGAACCGCGATCTTATCTGATGCGCTTTCGACCGCGGGCGACAAGACCGGGCTAAAGATGTAAAGTCCCGCGATAAGAAAAAGAAAATAGAGGTGATAGTACGGTTGGCCCGCAAAAAGGTCGTTCCAGATTATGACGGGATTCAAAACCTCATGCAAAATGTACTTGCGCCAAATGAAGTATGCGACCGTCCAAAAGAAAAGTGGAAGGAATACTCTGGCGACCCTATCCCCAAAGAACTTTTGTGCATCTAAAATGGGACTGCGGAACGCAAGCGCCCCGCTGATCAAGACAAACATTGGGACACACCAACGGACAGAGCCGTTAATCAAGTTACCCAGCTCCCACTTCCATGAATCGACGGATCCATATAGATAAATCGTTCTCGCGCTGGTGTGTAGCAAGACGACTGCGACACACGCGAATAGCCGTGCGAACCCTATGTTTTTGTTCCACGGGTGCGCTCCTCGCGAATAGATTTCTTGAAGCTTTGATTGGAGCATTGGGGTTTCGGAGGCTTGATACCGGTAAGCGACTGCCTCGGTATTGCCCGGCTAGTGTTCAATTACCGGTTGAGCGATTGGTCCGAAGTATTGGCGCGGCAAATTGGAATAAGAAATTTGCCGACGGCGCTGACACGATCGTGTTGACTTCGCGGCCGTTCGCTTAAAGGTAGCGGTATGGATACAGCCAAAGCTGACGGGTCGTCCGGCTCGCAGCGTTTCCGTGACAAGATCCTCCAACCTCAGCAAACTGGACTGGTCGCGAGCGATAACAGTCCGAGGGCTTAAAGACAATATTCAAATAGCTTAATCGGACTAATAAACAATCAATAGGGCATGTCCGACATATAGACGTTGGCTGCGTCCGCGAAGAACTTGTCGCCCGTCAGCTCATAGAGCGACCGTTGCTGATTGATGGCTCTTGTCGGCCCGTAGTCGAAATTATCGTCAGTGTAGAGGCTGTAGCGGCTGACCTTGCCGGGCGAGCGAAACGTGGCGAGGTATCGTTTGACCGTCGTGATCCCGGCCTGCGCCATGGTGCAGGTGTCGGCGTCCTTGGTGGTTCGGCAGTAATCGACGAGCGCAAAGGTCGTCCAGATGTGGCCGTTGATGACGTGGGACTTCTTCGGCCCGTCGATGGGATATTCCTCGAACCAAAGAAACTGCGCTTGGTCGATGGAGGCGAGCCAGTGCGGGTCGGTCCCATCCAGCGTTCGCAAGCCCATGACGAGTTCATCGGCCAGTTTCATGAAGCGCTGATCGCCGGTTGTTTTGAAGTAGTAGAGCGCCGCGGCAATCAGCGAGCCGTTGCCATGGGCGCTGACCCAGCTCGGCGCTAGACGCTTGTCGAACCAGTCAAGCTCAAAATGGTATGTCACCATCTGCCCGCCGTTGCGTGAGGGCGTCAGATATTCCCGGGTTCGCGCGAGTAGGAAGTCCGCGTAGGGCCTGATCTCAACGGCGCGTCCGTTTTGCTTGATCCAGTTCGCCATGCCGACGAGATTATAAAACACGGTCTCCGGCGAAAACGGTTGGCTCCGCGTCTTCGCGAATAACTCCGGCCATTTGTAGGGGAGTGTCGCCTCCGGGTCGTCGCCAGCGACCGGTTCCCAACTTTTGGGAAGGCCCGTTTGCTTCAAGAATTGAAGATCGGTTTCGGGATTGAAAGCAAAGTCCTGGGTTTTGATCTTGCGGTCCTGCCAAGTAACGATATGCAGACCTGGAAGCATCGGCACTCGCGCGCTCCGCAGGAGTTCGTCGAGCTGCGACTTGATCGGGGCGAGCGGTTCGATACGCTGGGAGACGAGTTCGCTGGTTTTCGCGGGTGTGTCTAAGACGTGGACCCGTAGGTCCGCTACGGCACCTCTAATAGACTCTGCTGTGCCTCTAATAGAGTCCACCTCGCTCGCGTAGCGGCGAACGGCCTCGGTTTGAACCGTAAGCGCCGTTTCGATCGCCTTTGAAAAATGATCGTGAGCAAACCATCCTGCTGCAAAAACCGTCATTGCTAAAAGGCAGCCTAGCAGAGTGTGGCCCAGTGCCCGCAAACTTAGCTAGCCTCCCCAGAAAGCGCGTAACCTACAACGATGCAGCGCGACAATCAAGATGGCTCATTCGTTCCCCCAACAGCGAATCTTGCCGTAATGAAGCACGTACCACCCAATTCCGGAATCTCAAAACGCAAAAAAACCACCACCAACTTGCGGCTTTCTTGCAAAATCCAATACTTGTCCGGATCAAATCACAGCGTTCAATCAATGACCTCCGAATACTTCACGGAAGACTAATGAAGCGGCCCGGTCCGTTGCCACTATACCGCGTCGCACCCACAAACCAAAAATCCACGTCTTCGATCTTGTGAGGTCCGGGCAAGCGTTGCGAACCGTGCATCAAATGATACGTGGCATCGTGGCCCATTCGGTTCACCGCCCAGCGGGAGACGCGCTTGTGCGTATTGCACCAGCCGCCAAAACGTTCTGGCAAATCGCGCCACGGTGTTCCCACCCGGAATTTCCAGATCACCGCATCAACGAAAAGACGATTGCCCAGATCGCTGTTACGACCGACCGTGCCGGGACGACCCGGCAGCAAATGCTCAATCCGGGCGAATTGATCGTCCCGCAACCCATGCCGCTCCATCGAAAGCCTCCGTCAATGAGGCTTCTCTTGAATCACGCGCCGCCTGATTTGCGAATCCCTTAAATGACGACAGACCCTATAATTTTTGTCAATCCGCGGAATGAGCTTATGCTGCAACGCAAAACTATTCAGACTACAAGAAGCTCTGCGGCCCTTCGATATAGACCAAACACCGAAGATAGTGAGCCATAAGTGGCCGATTTGAATTGAGTTCAACGACGATCGCTTCAGGTTTGAAGTACTTCTCTAGCATCGAACGAAGCGAGCGCATGGAATAAAATTCTACATGATCGATCTCTTCAACCCCCAGCCGCCACGCAACGTAGCGGTCTTGCCATGGACGCGGCAACCAGCTTGGAAAGCGGATATTGAAATGTGATTCTCTGTTCAGAGTCCACCGGTACGGGACCGTCAAATACAGAACGACCGGATAGCTCGCAATCTTACGGACGTTGGCGAAAAATGCGGGCACGTCCTTGATATGCTCAAGTACCCCTTCCATTGAAATGAAAGCAATGTCGTATTTTTCAAGCGGAATTGGCCATCCGCTGCAGATATCGGCGCACACCAGACTGGGTTTCTGGATCCCGTGTTCCGCTAGTTGGGTTTTTGCCATGACCAGATAATGGGGCGAAAGATCGAGCCCCAGAATGTTGGTGCCGAACCAGCTGTTTGATGATGCCGCGAGGCCAAACCCCATGCCACAACCAATATCGATATGAAGGCGACTGGAAGACGGAAAGGGCTTGTTGAGATGTCCGAGCATCAAGCTCGCATCTGCGATACATTCGTTAACGGCAGGAACGGACCGCCGCGTAATCAATTTCTTTTCCCTCGCAAGGTCGGTCTTGAGTTCGGCTTCCCGGATGTGAAAAAATTGGTCAAGCATAGCGTTGAACGTAAGACCGGCACCACTGACCTCCTGTGCAATGCCGATCGCATGCCTAAGCGGATATAGCGGATCGGCTGTCTTTGTGACGTCCATCTGAGCGGCGGAGAAGCAGAGCGGTATGCCTGAGACGTGTTGGATGATGTGCCCTGAGGGGCAGGTCCTCGTACGGGTCCAATCCAAGATACTATTGCATTCTGGGCATTTGAGGAACATGTTTGGACTACATTAATATTTGAGGGTGCCAATCACCGTGTTGACCCAACTCAATACATGACTATAGGTCTTATCACATGATAATGACCGCCGACGCGCTTCCAAATTTCGTCTTCGTACCTTGGCCTTTGATTACCTTCGATGAGTAAATCCCTAGTCATCGTCTCCAACGATCGAGAGGTCGACCGGAGAATTCTGCTTATGGCAGATACAGTCGAGGCCGCGGGTTGGCAGGTGACCATCGTGGCTATGCCTACTGGCGATGAATTGCGGCCGGATGACCGACGCATTGTTCGGCTGAATCTTCAGCGCAGCAATACTGTCCGGGCACAGTCCGCGACGTTATACAGGGGATTACGTCGGGTCGTTCCGACCCCGGCGGCAAACTTCATGAGATATATGGCCCTGCGTTTTTTTGCAGATCCCGAGAAGTACTTCTTCAGCATGTATTCCGGTCTCCTGTCAACCATGAAGCCCGACGTCTTCATGGCTGTAGATCTACCGGTTCTCGGTGTGACGCGCTGGGCCGCCGAAAACGCCGGAGCACAGCTGATTTACGACAGTCACGAGTTGTTTGCCGAACAAGAGCAGTCGGAGTGGGAAAAAGCACGATGGCGACAAATTGAAACGACGCACATCCAGTCATGCGACGCTGTCATTACAGTCAATCGATCCATCGCGCGTGAACTAGAGCACCGCTATTCGATTCCGGTGGTGAATGTCGTCTACAATGCCGTACGTCTACCGCCTGCTCTCGATCGATCCAGCTTATTTCATCGGATTTATGGTTTATCGCCTGATAGCAAGATCGTTCTCCTCCAGGGCGGGCTGTCGCCAGGACGCAATCTCGAAGCCCTGGTGGAGGCGATGCGCTTCGTATCAGACTCGATCGTTCATCTGGTCATCTTGGGTAATGGAGAGATGCTCCAGCGCCTGAAAGCAATCACCCATCGGTTCGGCCTTTTCGAGAGAGTTCACTTTCATCCCGCCGTTCCGCAGGAAAGATTGCTTGCATACACGGCCGCCGCGGATGTGGGCGTGATACCATATCTAGCCACATGTATGAACAATCTGTTTTGCACTCCAAACAAGCTGTTCGAATACATTGCCGCCGGAGTCCCCATTCTTGCCAATGACCTTCCGGAGATATCCCGGGTCGTGGTCGGACACGATATTGGTCGAGTTGGCGACATGGGTAGCGCTAAAAAGATTGCAGACCTCATCGAGGACTGTTTCAAATGCGAGGGCCGTCTAGGGCATTGGCGATCAAATCTGCAGAGCGTTCGCGAGATTCTGTCCTGGCAGCAGGAAGAAAAGATGGTCTTGAAGATCTTCGATGCGCTGCAAACGACAAGGCAACCAGCGGATGGCGCCTCAAGCCGCGAAGCGAAATAATTCAGGAAGCTTAGATGGCTCGGATTTTGATGACGACATCAGATCATCTCATGATTGATCGCCGCATTTTACAAGAGGCGCAGACGCTGACGCTGGCCGGGCACGACGTCACCATTCTTGCCGGATTTGAATGTGCATCATCGTCTTCTTATGAGCTTGGCAAAATAAAGATCAAGCGGTTCGCCTACGACTGGTCGGACAGACGATTTGTTGAAGGCGCCAAAAAGCTTGGCTTGGTAGCCGGGTCCCGGTTACATTACTTGGCCGCCAGAACATTCAATGTATGGGCCGCCCGGAGCGCACGGATTAATTCCTTCGAGCAGTTCGTAATCGATAGAATGCTCATCGAGGAATTTGACGTCATTCATGCCCACGATTTCCCAATGTTGGGGGCCGCTGTAGAGGTTGCGAGAACGCGCGACGTCCCCCTGCTCTACGACGCACACGAATTATATTACGCGCAAATTCAACTCGCTCCCCATACGCGAAAGAAATACAAGAGTCGGGAAAAGCGTCTTATCAAATCCGCCGACGTGACCGTGACCGTGAATCCCCACATCGCGAAATTGATGGCACAGCGCTATCGGATACCATCCCCGAGGGTGATCCTCAATGCTGCCCCTTTACAGCGCGTGGAGCGAACGGGTAGACTTCGGGATCGGTTCGGGCTGGCACCGGGCACCAAGATCGTCATGTATCAAGGATGGATTTCTGCCAACCGCGGTATCGAGACCTTCGTGGAAGCGGCAGAATATCTCTCTCCAGGTATTGCTCTCGCAATCGTGGGCTATGGCGATTTCGAGAATTCGCTAAAGGCAATTGTCGAACAAAAGAACCTCCAGGGCAAGGTCTTTTTCTTCGGTGGCGTTCCGTCAGACCAGTTGCACGAAATTACGTGTGAGGCCGATCTTGGCGTCATTCCCTACATAGGCGTGGATGACAACAATTATTTTTGTAGCCCCAACAAATTATTCGAGTTTGCGGTTGCATCTGTCCCCTTCATTTCCAATAACCTGCCGTTCCTAGCCGATATCATCCGCGAATATCAAAATGGGATCGCGCGCGATATTACGACTCCGAGATCCATGGCCTCGACGATAGCTGACGTGTTTTCAGATGCGTCTCGACTTCAGCAGCTGCGTGATGGCTGCGAACTGGCAAGACAATCGCTGAACTGGGAAATAGAGTCAAAAAAGCTGATTGACATCTATTCCGAATTGATCCCTTCAAGGGATCTGAAAAGTAGCGGCGGAAATGCAAGAGAATAGAGTTCGAGCAAGCAAGCCCAATGAGAGCAGTCTCGTCCGCGCTCGGTCGAGGCAGATGTCGGGAATCATTTGGCAGCATCGCGAGATTCTTGCCGCTACAACGCTGGTTGATATTCGAACAAGGTTTATCGGCACGGTATTCGGCCTCGCCTGGACAATCCTCTATCCCCTGCTCTTTCTTGGACTATATGCAATCGTCTACACGATGATCTACCGCGTAAAGGTATCGGGCTACGACACGGTGGACTACGTGCTCCTTATATTTTGCGGCCTCGTACCCTTCATTGGCTTTGCCGACGCTCTAGGGACCGGAGTTAGCTGTATTTTGTCCAACAAGGCGCTAGTGAAGAACACGATTTTTCCGATTGAGCTGATACCTGTCAAAAGTGTTCTTGCGAGCAGCGTTACGATGACTGTCGGCATTGTTATGTTACTCGGCGTTCTTTGGGTCCGGGGAATTGTACATTATACGCAGTTGCTCATCCCGGTTATTCTGGTACTTCAGCTGATCTTCACCGTCGGGGTGATTTGGCTGCTTTCGGCGACCAATGTTTTCATTCCGGATTTGGGGCAAACGATATCGATCATCATTTTGTTTTTGATGCTGGTTTCTCCCATTGGATATACAGAGGAAATGATACCTCCCGAATTGCGCGCCTTCATGTTTCCAAACCCGCTATACTATCTCATCATGTTATATCGTGATGCAGCATATCTGGGAACAGTTCGGCCACAATTGTTGGCGGCATTCGCGGCGATTGCGCTGGCAACCTGGACCGTCGGAGGGTTTACCTTTCGCCGGCTGAAACCGCTTTTTGCCGATCATGTCTGACAGTTCAATCCTGCTTCACGGCGTTTCGAAGGTTTATCGACAATATAGGTCGAAACGAGCGAGAGTTCTCGAAGCGATCGGAATTCCCATAGGTGAATCTTCATACACGGAATTTGTTGCGCTCGATGCAATATCGCTTGAGATAAAACGCGGAGAGAGGGTCGGCATAGTTGGTCGCAACGGGGCCGGAAAAAGCACACTACTTAAGCTGATCGCCGGGATGCTGCAGCCGAGCAGCGGCGAAGTCCTGGTGGACGGAAAAGTGCAAGCGCTTATGGAATTAGGCACAGGCTTCCATCCAGAATTTTCCGGACGCGCAAACGCATTGTCGGCGCTGGCATATCAAGGGGTAACGGGAAAGCGCGCCCAGGCACTACTCGAAGATATAGTGGATTTTTCTGAACTCGATGAATTCTTCGATATGCCGCTAAAGACCTATTCGGCCGGCATGTCCGCGCGACTGGGATTTGCGGCGGCAACGGCGGTGCGTCCGGAAATATTGATTATAGACGAGATCCTAGGTGCTGGTGATGCCTATTTCGCTGGCAAATCATCCAAGCGAATGCGGGCTTTGACGGCCCAGGGAACGACGGTGCTATTCGTATCGCATGATATGACAGCCGTTCAACTGATATGCGACCGCGCAATATGGATCGAGCGTGGTCGTTTGATACAAGATGGTGAGCCCATTCAGACGGGCCGCCAATACGCCGCCTCTATTCGGAAACAAGAAGAACTCAAGCTCCGAGCTGTGAATCTCAAGCTCAGCCGAGGCGGACTGAGCGAGCTTCTCACTGAAGGAGAACTCGACCATGTTCTCGTGGCTAGACTTGTTTGCCGCGAATTACCAGGCGGACAAACCCCTGTTCGAATATACGGCATATCTCTTTTCCACGGGGACCAACTAATCGACACGGTTTCGGTGGGTGCAGCAATGGACACCGACCGCGAAAGCCGCATCCATCTTCTCGCCGATCCGAAGTACATGGATTGGGGAAAGCCTGCCGTTGACTCGAACAATCGGCGGTACCGAGATTTTGGTGCCTTCGGCGGCCTTTACGGTCATGCGCCTGTCGTGATCAAGATCCCACGTGGCCTTGGCGCCCTGAGTGAATTCTCGATTACCTTGGAGCATGGTGGTTCGTCTCCTGGTCAAACAACAAAGTTCGAACTGTTCGACGGTCTCGAATATATCGAAATCGGCCGGCTTCAACCAGCAAGCGGGGACGAAAACTCGGTCAGCCAATCAATGCGGTTATCCGATGCGGGCGTTCAATTGGCATCAATCGAAAAGTCCCACGCGGACGAAGAGTTCTCCTATGGTGAGGGTTCCGCCTGGATTGAGAACGTCGATTTTTTGGATCACGAAGGTCAATCCCGACGGGTATTCATCTTTCAGCAGGCCATGCAAGTAGCCATTGCTTGGCGAGCACGACACAATTTTTCTCAGCTCGCCTTTGTCGTTTGCGTCTACGGCATGGACGGCCAATGCGTATCCCAGGTCGTATCTCCCTTTGTCCAGTCCATGACCGAGTCGCGATCTGGCGTGGTCCAAGCGAATTTTGATCCTCTGATCATCGGCAAAGGTGATTACGTAATTTCGATCGGCATTTTCGACGGCATGACCGAAGCGGATGTTGTAGGAACAAAACCGCTTGAGGTGCAAGATCGACAATATCGGATTCGGATCGTTGCGCCGGCGAATATCAGCATGGATCGTGGATTAGTTGTTCATCCGGTCAGCTGGCTCGTCGCAAGGACGGATTACACGTGAGCGACATCACGCAAAGGAAATACTTTTCCCAGGCAAGTCTGTGGGCGGATGAAGGGGTCGCTTCTCAGCACGACGTCGCGCATGACGTTGTCGGGTTGATTCCTCCAGATGTCGCGACGATACTTGACGTGGGTTGCGGCAGCGGAATTGTTACCAACAAGCTCTATCGTGACTACGATGTCGTTGGCTGCGATACGAGTATTCCCGCTTTGGCATTTGTGAAACCGCCGCGGGTAGCCGCGGACATTCAATTCCTGCCCTTCCAGAATTACAGTTTTGATCTCGTTCTCGCCACCGATGTCATCGAACATGTTCCCGCGAACGTTTATCCGCAGGTCCTTAGTGAACTGAAGCGGATAGCGCGCCGATATCTGCTGGTGGCGGTTCCTTATGAAGAAATCCTAGACGCCGCTTTGGTTGACTGTCCAAGCTGCGGCGCGACATTCCATGCTCATCATCACCAACGAACATATGCCAACGACACTTTTGGCGAGCTATTCGCGCCGGAATTTGCCTTGCGCAACCGGCTTCTGTCGGGCTCCCGATGGATCTATGGGGAGCGTCGGCTTGTTGAGGCAAAGCGAGCCGTCTCCGGACTTGACTATGATTTCCCAGATGCAATTTGTCCCAAATGCAACCTCCGACGGGGAACAGTCCGCCCGTCGAGTTCCGCACTTGCGATCGGACGGCGCTTTAACGCGTTCCAGGCAATGAATGCGCTGCACGGACATTTGAACATCCCGCCCTACAGTGAACTGATCGGCCTGTTTGATCGTGAGGCAAAAGACGATTTTCGGGCCGGCAATGACGAGCTTCGACAAGCCAACCCGAAAACACTCTCGACTGAGCTGTTGAAGGTCGCTGCCGATCCGCAAAATTATCCGGATGAGGGCTTCTTAATTGAAGATCGGGCAGACAGTATGCTCATATCGCTGCCTGTCGCTCCCGTAAACGTTGCGATCAATCGTGGGAGTGCGGCAGCAATAGAAATATTTGATTCGATTGCCGAGAAATACGTTGCGGCAAGGCGCTTGGCCGATAGTCAATTCGAGCTCCCGCGGGTCGCTCACGATGCGCGCGGAGCCCTGATTCGCTTAATTCACCCAATACGCCCTATAAATATTGGTCTGAACTACTCACCACTTTCTTCAGACGAAATTGCGGCTCTGACATTTGGTCTCTCCGAGACAGTTCCTTCCGAATCCATGCAGTTGGCGAACCAGACGATCGCGGCGCAAGACGAACGCATAACCTCCTTGCTCGCCCAATGTGAGCTGCTTGAGTCAAGAAGAGCGACAGCCGAAGAACTTGCCGCTTCCATCAACTCGAACATTGCTGCTCAGGAGCAACGCATAACCTCCTTGCTCGCCCATTGTGAACTCCTCGAGTCAAAAAGAGCGACAGCCGAGCAATTCTTTGAATCGACATTAATCAACATCAATGGGGAAATCGACGTCAGGAACGAAACGATTGCATCGCAAGATCGTCACATCAACGTCTTGCTTGAGCAATGCGAACTGATCGAGGCAAGGCGCATCGCGGCCGAAGGAATAGCCCGCAGTAGTCACGATCAAGTAGTTAAGTTGCAGGACGATTTTGCGAAGAAGCTTCGTGTCAAAGAGCTGGAGGAACAGAATCTCAAGGTTATCAACAGCACCTTGGATCTAGAAAATCGTGCACAAAGTATCGTCAATCCTACCCTCGCCTCTATTCGTCACTTCAAGCTACGACACCCCTTAAAGTCGATTCTGGTGTTGTCGCACATGTACCCGCGCGATTATCACCCCGCAGGGGGAGGCTTTGTGCATGAGCAAGTCAAGGCTCTCCGCGGCGTCGGTTATGATGTTCGGGTCCTGAGCGGTGAACCCCATTGGATCAATACTTTAAATCCGGCAAAAATCTTCCGAGGATTCAGGGGGGCTCTTGTCAAACCGGTATGGAACGAATTCGAAGGCGTTCCCGTGCTCAAATTTCCTTATGTCGTGAGTAATGCACTTCCGTTTCAAACGCACGCGTTTACTTATTCCAAGGGCCTTAAACGCGTGATCGCGGCAGTGAAACGTGACTTCGACTTTGAGCTCGTTCATGCTCATACTAGCTATACAGATGGCACGGCGGGAGCGATAATTGCCGATACTTATCGTGTGCCGCTGGTACTCACCGAACATACAGGACCCTTCTCCACACTTACGCGTACGCCTTTCTTGCGCCGAGCAACGACGCGAGCGCTGCAAAGAGCAGATACGGTCATTACCGTGAGCAAAACACTGGGAGATGACGTCAAACGAGAGCTTTCACTTGACGCATACCATCCGATCCTCGTCATACCGAATGTCGTCGACACGAATTTGTTTCGTCCTCTGCCGCCGCGCTCGCAAGACAATTTGCTGCGGGCCATTTGGGTCGGCCATTTTGTCGAGGTCAAGCGCGTGCCCGATTTATTGCGGGCCTTCCAGAAAGCGCGATTAAGCGAGCCAAGATTGCGGTTGAGGCTTGTTGGCACTGGCGAAGGAGAACTAGAGGTTAGATCAATTGTCGCGCAATGCGGACTGGCTGAGCACGTTGAGTTTGCCGGTCACGTCAAGACAAGCGACCTTCCAAGAGAGTATGCGAATGCCGACTTTCTCGTAATTTCCAGCCGCACTGAGACATTCGGTGTGGTTGCCATTGAGGCGATGAGTTGCGGCAAGCCGGTCCTAACGACGAATTGCGGAGGCCCCGCTGAGATAGTAACCGATCCGGCATTGGGAATTATTTCTTCTGGATTTGGCGTGGATGAGTTCTGTGACTCGATCCTGCAAATTTGCCATCGCCTCCCTACATTTGACGCCAATCTGATCCGGCGAGTGACGGAAATACGATTCTCGAGGCCAGCCTTTTTGGCAAAAGTCCTCGAAGCTTACCAAAGCGCGAGCAACACTGCCGCTGGCCGCACACGACGTTGAAATCAACCGTAGCGGCCAGTTACCAAAACCGTCGTGGTTCGGCTTCAATCAGCTTGGAACTAATTCTTCAAGCTAGACCGGAGGAACAACGATCGCATCATCTGTCAACATCCGTCGGTACTGTGCAGCGCGATCGTGAAACAACTGATGCCAAATCTCAAGAGACAAAAGCCCCCAAGTTTTCCGCGAAAATTGTCCGCCCCGGTCAAAATTCTTCAGTATCGCAGCATTATTGAGAAAAGGGCGACTCTTGGCTGCCTGATTGGAAAACACATCCTGCACAAAGTCGCGCAGCGGCCCCGAGAACCACTCCTTTAATGGAACCGGAAAGCCCATCTTGTCCCGGCGATTGAGAACCTCAGCAGGCAAATGGGGGGCAGCGAATGTCTTGAGCACCTGCTTCATGCGGCCGCCCGGAAATTTGATGCCCGCCGGAATCGTGGCCGCGAATTCTACGAGGTCCCGGTCGAGCAACGGCACGCGCGCCTCCAGTCCGTGAGCCATCGACATCCGATCCTCTACCTGAAGCAGTGCCGGAAGGAGGCACTTGAAGTCGAAATGCGTCATCGAGTCAAAATACGCTTCCTTGCGTACATTGCGCACGCTGTTGAATACGCCGCGATAGCGTTCCATGACGCCGGCCATGTCGAGAGCGTCCCATTCAACTTCTTCCTGCATGTCGCCCGCGCGGCCGACGAGGCGGAAGTAACGAGCGTCGATATCGCCAAACAGGCCCTCAGCGAAAAATTGCTTGAGAAGTGGAACGTATTCCTGAAGCACGACGAGGTTGGGAATGATGGATTCCGGCGTCACTACGAAGTTGCCGTTGCGGTAAGTGCCATCGATCGAGGCCTTTAGCGCCTGCTCAAGATAGGCAACAAGATAGCGTGCATAGCCGCCGAAGATTTCGTCGCCACCCTGTCCTCCCAGCACAACTTTGACATGTTTTGCGGCGAGTTTCGACACTATATATTGCGGAAAAGATCCTGGACCTGCGACGGGATGGTCGAGGTGATAGATTACCTTGAAAATCGAATCCCTGAAGTCGTCTGCGGTGATCGCGACCTGATGTAACGTGATCCCCGCCTTGGCTGCCGCCGCCTCGGCATAATGGCTCTCATCATACGCGGGAGATTCCAGGAATTTGCCATGGAAACCGAGCTGCGCTGAGCGCGGATGTCCGTTGGCCAGCGCGGCGACAATGCTCGAATCGATGCCGCCGGACAAATAGGCGCCAATTGGCACGTCGGAGCGCATGTGACGCTCCATACTGCGTGCAATAATCTCGGTCAGGCGCTCCTCGAAATACCGAGGCGTGTGATAAACATCGATGTTGAAGCTGACGTCCCAATAACGCTCGACGATGACCTGATCGCCTCTCACGCGTAGACGATGTCCCGGCAAAAGCGCATGAACGTGTCGGAAAAGATTGGGCGCGCCGATCTGGTACTGGAAGGTGAGATATTCGGCAAGCGCGTCAGCGTCGGTGTCAATCTCCGGCAGAAACGGTAACAGCGCTTTAACCTCTGAAGCGAAGTAGAGCACCCCCGCGATTACCGCATAGTAAAACGGCTTGATGCCAAAGGGATCGCGCGCAGCGAGCAACTCGTTGTTCTTCCACAGCGCAAAACTGAACATTCCCTGGAGGTGATCGAGACAATCTGCCTTCCAATGAGCATGAGCGGCAAGGATAGTTTCCGTATCAGAGCTGGTGACAAAGTCCCAATGCGCTTGAAGTGCCGCTTTCAATTCCAAATAATTGTAAATCTCTCCATTGAAAACGATAACCGAACCATCATGCCCCTTCATTGGTTGCGAGCCGGCTTCGCTCAAATCGATGATGGTCAAGCGGCGATGCGCCAGCCCGGCGGTCGCCGTTTCGTTGGTCCAAATTCCTTGACCATCGGGACCTCGATGCGCGATCAGCGCGCCAAGAACGTTCAATTTCCGGCGAAGATCCGGGATCTGATTACCCGTCAAAGAAACAATTCCGCCCAGTCCGCACATTAAGCACCGGCTTTCAGATGACGCATGACTAAATGAGAAAATGAGAAAAAGCCAATTGGTCTGAACGGGTTACGTGGCTCTGCGTCCCGTTCAGTAAACTGGATCAATAGCGTATTCGCTTACTGGCGCTACGCGAATTAAGCAAGGGGTAAGGCTCAGATCACTTCCCACGCCGACCGCCTGTTATTCGGCATGCGGTATAGGCCCTCGAATTGCGTCATTCTACGAATGTTACCCTGATGGCGCCGTTGCAGCGGTCGATCCGATATCGACTAATTGGCCGCGCCAGCTGAGTTTCCAAACTTGTCGGGTCCGACGGGCTGTGGGCAGGTTGTGCTCTACATAGCCCGAGCCGTCCACAGCCCCAGGCTTCCCGCGGCATGGCCGAATAGAAACCGGCACGGCGCCGCCTGCTGCTCGTTTAGCCGACCGGGAGGCCGTGCCGAGCGGAGAGCAGAAAGGGAGAAAATGGCTTAAAAACAAACCGAAATTAAAGGACCCATTGACAGATCGGTTTACCATCTGGAGCATACCGAAGAGGAACTTGGCAGGGACCGGGCCCATGAATCTGCATTCGCCAAGGTAAAGTCGGATTGGAAAGGGAAAATGTCGTTTTTTCTCAGGTCGGAAAGTATCTCGTCGTATCTCATTGACCTCGTCGTCGGTGCCTCAATCTTTTTCGGTTCGTTCTTTGTAACTCTCAAACTTATTGATGCTTCCAATATCAATATCATGGAAGCGGCACGTCGAGGTGCTTGGCTCGATATACAGCTGGATGCAGAAGTCTGTCGGGCGGGCCTAGTCGGTATTTTGCGATGCGACGTAACTTATAAAGGTCATTATGCTAAAGCTAACAACTCATGGAAGGTGATCGGGCAGACTCAGGCGTCTGATCAAGCTATCACCGCTTCGTACGAAAACGCCCCCAATCAACCGGGCAGCATTTCCATTCTTGGATTGATCGCGCAATTTGATCACCATGGGAAACTTAGCCTAAAAGCGGTAGGTAACGCGGGAACTATAGCGCTCAGTCAACCAATTTTGGCGAGGGCATTTTTTGGCGAAATAGACTATTAATCAGAAGGTCGAAAGTGACGCCCGCTACAAACCTAGTGGTCTGATTCATTCGGACGATTCCTAAATCGACCGAAGCAGTTCAAGCTCTCGGCATGACAGCAGGAAAGGTTAACCCGGGCGGGTCGCCATCGACTTGAGGCGATCGTCTCGGATCGCAGCGCGCTTTCAACGAAGTGGAAGTTGACGCCCTCTTTTATTATCTTTGCCCCCTGAATGAGGCCGGTTAGGCTCTGCGAATGGACAGAAAACGCACGTGGGCCCTTATTCTTGTTCTGGCCGTTCCGTTATGCGGTTGCGGCGCTGTCGATAGCCAGGTGACATACGTGCCGGCATTCTTTAGACAACCAGCGCCCAAGGCAATCGAGCTAGAACAGCCACCTGATGTTCATCTAATCGTGCGTAATAACATTTCTATTATATTCGCGGCGGCTGCGACAGCAAGCAACATCAGCTTATCGTTTCCAGTACCAGCCAAATCTGGCGGATGGACAACATGTGTCAGAGTATCGGCTAAGGGCATCACTGGCAGGTCGATAGGCCTGCAAACCTATCTAGTGGTTCATCACAGTGATTTTGACTCTTTGGCGGTGGCTGGATAAGCGCGACGGAGTTTGGCGCGGGCTTTGTCGGTTGTGAACATCCATTTGATGCTGGTTCGGGTTTTATTTCGCCGCCGTTGCCATGCTGCGATCTCGTTTCGGAGCCTTTTGGGGTCGTCGATGCGGCGGCCGAGACACTGGCGCTGCAGCACGCTGATCTCGCACTCGACCATGTTGAGCCAACTGGCGTGTTTCGGAGTGAAGTGGAATTCGAGGCGGCGCAGGATGCGTCGGGCCTCGGCGGGCGCGAAGGCCTCATACAGTGCCCCAGGTTTATGGATCGACAGATTGTCCTGCACGACACGGACGCAGGCGGCGTCGGGATACTGGACGTCGACAAGCTCACGCATGCAGTGGGCGTCGTCCACGGCGGCGCGGCGGTCGGTGACCTTGACGTTGCGCCAGCCGCGATGCGGATCGAAGGTGACGAAGAGATTGACGGTGCCGTTGCGGCGATACTCGTAGTCGTAGCGCTCGCGCCGTCCCGGTTGGGCCGGGACCGGCTGGCGCACCTCGCCGATCAGCTGGACGGGGGTCTCGTCGAAGCAAACCAGCGGCCGGGCGGGATCCGGCGTCTCGGCGTAGAGATCGAGCACGTCCTCCATGCGGGCGACGTATTCGCCGTCGACATGGGGAATGCACCACATGTCCCTGCGCCATGGCTTGAGATCGTTCTCGGCCAGCCGGCGGCGCACGGTCTCGCCCGACAGGCTGTCGTGCTCGGTGAGCTTGACCATCGTGTCGGCCAGCAGTGTCAGCGTCCAGCGTCTGCGGCCGGCGGGCGGCTTGGCGCATGCGGTCGCCACCAGCAGGGCCTCCTCCTTGCCGGTCAGCTTGCGCTCTGCGCCCGGACGCGGCTCCTCGCTCAAGGCCCGCTCCAGATTGCCTTCCACGAAGCGGCGCTTGGTCCGGCTGACGGTGGAGAGGCTGACACTCACGGTCCGGGCAATCTCCTCGTCGCGCCGGCCCCTATCGGCCGCCAGCAAAATCTGCGCCCGCTTGAGCTTGCGGGCGGCGTGCTTGCCGCCGCCGAACATCGCCGTCAGTTCATCGCGCTCGGCTTGGCTCAATTCGACCCGATAACGTACATTCATGCTTTGCCTCCCTGTCGGAGGCCGGGACGAATCCAGCTATGAGTCAAAAATCAGGCGCGCGCTTCACCGAGAGGCAAGGGCATTACCTCGCTTTCATCCATACCTATTCGTACATGTTCGGAAAGCCGCCCGCCGAGGCCGACATTCAGCGCCATTTCCGCGTCAGCCCGCCTTCGGTCCACCAGATGATCGTCAACCTCGAACGAAACGGCTGCATCCGACGTCAGCCCGGCGTTCCCAGAAGTATCGAAATCCTCGTGCCGCCGGAAAGCTTGCCGATCCTCGAATGGCTCGGTATCAAAACGTCAAAATCACTGTGATGAACCACTAGTGAGCATCGATCACGATCAGGTCGGCCAGCGTGAACGGTGTGGGCGACACCTACTCGATGGCATCGAATGCGCCAAATAGTTGCCGATGCAACAGAGAGAGGAGTCACCCACAACACAATCATGGGGTCGAGGAGCGATTTGCTCAGAACGCCCGCGGCCATTTCAAGCGTGAGATCGGCGCCAAGTGGCATTCGTAATTCTCTTCTGGACTGGTGGGGCGAGTGAGATTGGAACACGCGGTATAGTAATGATGGAATTCGATTGACACCCTTATCGGCTAATGTCCCAATCTTGGGTTACCACACGCTCTTTGGTTCTACGTTCTATGCGCACCCT
>Ga0302140_10004312_pt1 | contig 18100 bp, 5 predicted proteins | sample I_Bog_E1_1_FD_202095 | JGI IMG/M metagenome (GOLD analysis project Ga0302140, IMG submission 202095) | Peat permafrost microbial communities from Stordalen Mire near Abisko, Sweden - I_Bog_E1_1 | ecosystem: Environmental > Terrestrial > Soil > Wetlands > Peat | place: Sweden: Abisko, Stordalen... | reverse complement strand
GGATGCTTCGGGCCAGCTTCCCCAGATCATAGGTCTATCTGTGATCCTGGTGTTCATAGGCGCCAGGACTTTGAACTTCCTTTTCTTGTCGTCAACTTCTGATACGTACACAAATCCCATTACGCTGGCATCCCGCACCGTGTCCTGTGAGTCCGAAGTGGTTGCATACATCACGGCCAGCATGCAATGCAGCATTCCCGGACTTGGCTCAACTTTTTCATATAAACCCGTTGCCTCTTCCTCCATTCCCCCTGGCAAGAATGATAATGCATTGGCTGTAGCGAGGTTAGCTTAGATCTGATACATGAAATTCATATACATACCTTCTCGAATCTTGTAAATAGTGACATCGTCGAAGCCCATCTGTTGAGTATGAGGACTTAATGTGCTCCTAGAGTCGCCAAAGAAGTATTCTTTGATAGCCGCCTCTTGAGTTTGCTGCATGAAGGTGTCATCTCGATCTACGCAGCCACCTGACTTATCCAGTTTGACGAGAGTTATTGATTCGCCTGTGCTTATTCTATGGCCTGAGAATCGTTTTTGCATCTCAATGTGCAACCTCTCCGAACCTAATACTAGAATCGTGTTGACTACACAAATTAGGGAGATTCTCTTCATCTGGGTTCAACTGACCTGAAAACTCTGAGACGATATGTGATATTAAGTCGTATCCTCCCTTGCCTTGACTTATGATTCCAGGAGTGTCTATGATCATTCCCGTCTCCTTAATGATCTGATCCTCGGTAAGCCTGCTTGTTGAAGCAAGAGCCAATCTTGTCAAAATGGGCTTGACCAGTTTGGTATTATCTTCCGGGCTGGGCAATCCATAATAATAACATATTGGCAGCTTCACAGGCACTGGACTCGAGGTACTTGTAGGGCTACTGCCCCATCCTTGTTCTACATCAATGATGGAAGCAAACGGTGTTGCTGTCAAAGTTCCTGGTATCGAAAGTATTCCTTCTCTAGGATCCGTGTTTATGACCATAGGGTGTCTTCCCATCCGTATAGCATATGCAGTCAACATCTTCACCAAGCTGGTCTTCCCCGAATTGTTCGGCCCAACCACCATAACTCGCGGGCCATCACCCTGCGTCTGACGTGCCTCGTCCCGTAGCTTTTCTAGAGCGAAGTGCGTGTTGGCGTACTGTAACATCGGTGTCTCCTCAGCTGTATATTCCTCGCATGACCCTGTGACCTCAAGTCGGCAGCCGTACCATGTGTATATTGAGGATTTCGTTCCGCGGAATGTGTAGGTATGGTTCAAGGCGAGCTCTGTCCCGAAGAGTTCAGCGGTTCCTGACATGACCTTGGTCCCCATTTAGCTATCATTCTGACGGTACAAGAGATGTACTGACTCTGAGTTCAATCTTCTGTCCAATTCCGACCTCGAAGCGCCATTCCGACTCTGGCCGGAGCTCATGGACAGCTACCGTTGCTGAAATTACTGGCGCTGCGGACGAAGCCTATGCCAAGTGGTTACTATTGGGGTTTCTTCTTAATATTTCTCTCAACTCACAGTGGGAACAGCCTGCCCAAGGCCTGGTATCATTGCCATCTTGTCTCGGCTTCTCTAGTTTGGGGCTGAGCCTCGATGGTTTGGCGGCGTAATAGCTAAGTTTTTAAGGGATGTTGTAGGCGAGAGACCCCTGAAGCTTCAGCCTTGTGAGGCCCCTGCGTTTATTTACTCAGACGCGAACGCGTCCTATAAATTCCAACGACGATTGTGAATCAGCCCGCTTTCAACCAGTCAATCAGATAGCCCCAACCGCATTGCTGTAATGATGCCTCGGGCCAGAACGGGGAAGTTCATGGTGGAGACGAAGCGTTCCCCACTTCTGGAGAAATCGACAAATACACTGAAGAGAGCTTCAGACCACCACAGCAAAGGGCAACCGAGTTCAAAGCGTGCAAAACCTTCTTCAAATACGCACCAGAAAGTTGAGTGGGATATTGCAGGTCAATATAAGATCACCAGTATCGATCAAGACGTCGACACGAAGAGGTTTTCTCTCAAGCTATTTCACTACAACAATGGCCTCGATCATCACGTGTACGCCAGGTTCACCTTCGACAAGCTTGAAGGAATAATGCGGGTACGTATATGTTAATATTCATTTACTACTCTTTTTCAATTGCCACTAGATATCATAATTTCTGAATTCCCCTAACGAGTAACTCATAATTGTCTAAAACTTTGCTAGAAAGGTTGGCAGTAGCTCGGCTCTTCCTCCTGAGGCAATGAAAACGTGCCAACGCTCTCACTTCCCGCAATAATTAGATATTTCGGTGCTGATTTGTTCGGCAGCTGGCACCCCGTGAGGCCATGAAGTCAAGACCATTAAATAAGTTTCGTCTTTGTGACTTTGAGAAAGCTTGTGAGCTCAAGCCGGACCATGAACCTGTTCCGAGAAACGAATCATGGGTCATGAGATGGAGGGCAAAAGAGGGTGGAATGCGATTAGGTCAATTGGTTGACGACAGCTCCAATAACGCTTTCACAATTTCCATGGATGAGGACTCTACCACGAAAGAATACATTGGTGTGAAGGTTGCGTTTGATATCAACTACAACAACAATGTCTTCAGATTCGAGGCAATCAAAACCCAAAACTTGGACTCCGAAGCCTCTCTTTCACTACGACTCTTGATTGCGAAGTGGAAAGAACTGAAGCCCCCAGTGAAGCTAGCTGCTGTTCCACCACAAGTCTTAAACTCTAGAGTAAAAGGTCTGCAGAGTCAGGTGAGCGAAGCTGCCGCTCTGATACGAGACTTGAGTTCGAATTTGAAGGACCTGCGAGACTGTGCTCAGCCCATACGGGACGAAGACGAGGACTCAGATAATGAAACGGGGTTCACATCTATTGTCGATCAACTCAGGACGAACGCTAAGCACTCGATCCAAGACGGGTACGTGTTGACGAAAACCTCAGTTGTGCTGCCTAAAGATGCGTTGAGAAAAATAAGGAAGCAGTCTGAGCCACTTGTCTCGAGACCAGCTCCGGTTCGGGTGGCCAACGGACGTGGTGGAATGAGCAAAGTCATTGAAGTGCTTCCGCCTTGGGCGTGGGATGTAGCAGGAGTATGGAATGTCGAAGTTCCGGATCTCGCCTCGGCCCTTGGATTGGACGTGAAGACGCCATGGACAATGCATTTCCAGGTATCGAACAACCCATTGCACACCAGAGTTGGACGTCAATTGTGGGCACGCTTAAATTTCGGTAATTTTCGAGGATATATGAGATTCTGCCCCATGGAAGGCGACTTGTAGGACAGACCAGATACACTCAAGGAATTCGAAGAAGCTTGTGTCTTACCAACTAGATGCTGGCCAGGTCCATCTCCTATAGGTCAGCAAAAATGGCTTCTGAGATGGCGAGGGAAAGGCACCGATTATGGTACAGAGAGCAGCGATGAAAGGCAGAACGATGGCATATTCGAGAAAGCAAAGGACAGAACTTTGACGTTCAAGGGAGTAATGTTCTACGATGGGCAACCTCTACTTCTCAAAGCTGTGCAAGTGGAGGAGGCACCCTTGGAAAAGGGCAATTCTGTGACTATCACCACCTGCTGGAACGGGGTGAAAAGAGTTATCTATCGAAGTCACGGAGGTACATTGTTTCTGCCTAATTGATACCCGGTTCGGATTGATGTCGGCAGCGTTTTGGACCTTCTAAAAGATACATACCTTCTCGCGTTTCGCTTGCCAAATTTTAGTTTATCTTAAGAGAGCTGCTTCATTTGTATTTTTATGTTATTACAGCGGATGCATCTAAGAGGGGCAGAACCACAAGTGTAATTTCGAAGATATAGAGCCCATAGGCAGAATTTGTTTTAGATCAAGATAGTAGCTTTGTTTCTGTATCCCGAACAAAAGCATCGAGTTTGTATATATTTATGAAGCAGGGGAACATCCTCCAGGCACATGCTCATCACGAGCATTTAATATCAACATGTAAAGCAACAATATCAACACTGGGCAGCCTGCTATCAACAATTTTTTGAGTCGAGCTATAAACATGGCAAGCAATGCATCGCCTCAAGAAAGAAAAAAAAGCAACGAGTATGTCTTCTCCTTCTATAGCTCTTTTGAAGAATCAGTTACTTGAAAAACAGCATGAACTTCTTAATCATCCCTTCAGCCTCCTCAACCGATAGCATCTCGTAAGGGGCGAAGACCCCCATGTCAAGCTTTATGTCTTCCCCATGGAATCTGAACTCGAGATCTATCGACGGCTATTGAGAATTAGCACTTTCAACTTTCGAAATCACATGTGGGAACATACCAAATAAGCTTTACATCTCCCATCCTTCGGCACTTCTATCTTCTCATTCACAACTTCATTCGCAGCGTCCGCTCTGTTGCCCCAATCTTGAACGGCGAGCCATTCTTCTTTCTCCCGTTTTGGGAGGCGACTTGTTCCAGGGTTCGCAGACTTCAAGATATTAACGAAGAAGTTGACCCGCACTCCAGTCCAGGCATAAATATCAGCTAGAGACGCAGACACCATTTCTTTACTGCTGATCATGTGGATGTCTTTCTGTATCTCCTTCGCGAGTTCTGAAACGCTCCTTGACAGTGGTTTTCGAACGCGAAGTGGCAAGAGGTTTAGTGTTGGGGCAGCTAGGCTCGATAGATCTTCGCCGAATGGAGCCCGGTTCGCCAGGTAGATTCCGAATACGACTTGACTGGCACCTTCGGAGGGAAGTCTTTGCGCGTATATCTTGGCAACTGCAGCAAGGAATAATGCATCCATGCTGACGCCTGAGTCTTGAGCGAGCTGCTTCACATTAGAGATTTGGTTGAGTGGATGGAAGACTTCTGTTCTCTGTTTTGTTTTCGGCGCTGGCGTATCCTTTGTGGTAACACTGCCGAAAGGTGTAGCACGGTCAAGGTACGACTTCCATTTCTCTTTCGTTGCATCTGGAGATGACGCTGAAATTGACTGGGCAATGAAAATTCTGAAATCATGTGTCGGGTCTGCTAAAGCGTGTCCTTGGTACAAAGCCTGGCACTCCTCGATCAGGAGGGGGAGACTGATTCCGTCATATAGAGCGTGATGCAGAACTATTTTCAAGATCACTCGCGAAGCAGTCGAAGTCTCGACTACCATATTTAAGGGTGGTAATCTCAGGTCTCCTCTATACTTTCGGATCCTGGAATCCTTGTCTTCTGGGTCATAGATCACCTCATTCACTGGATTCTTGAACACGACTTGCACGATACTCGTGCCAACTTCCAACAAGCCCGTTCGAAGGATACAATGTCGTCTCATAAGCTCTTTCCAGGCCGCCTCAAGCTTCTCCTGATTGATCGGTCCAGGCAGCGAATAGGTGAAGGTCTGATAGAACATAGCTCCTCGAGAAGCTTGCCATTGTCTGATCATGTAAAGTTCTCCTGCAGTCGCTGGCATTACAAATTGGATTTCTCCAACCTCTTTCTCGAGTCTTGCCAGGTCGGCTGCCGATTCTGCGCTCGATACGGCGCTTACGAGGATGGAGTCAACATCCAGACTCCCATTTGTTTCTGACTTCGAGCCCTGTGCAGCGTTCGCCATTCCATGCACTGTCTGTTCTCTGAGAATATCAGACACGCTAAGCTTGATGTCATATTTCTTAAGCAGAGCAGGAAGCTTGAGGACTAAGATCGAATCAAGACCAAGATGGAAGATTGTGGAGTCTTTACGAATACCCTCCTCAGGAACATTCGAGATCTCATGAAGTGCCCTGCGAATCACGAGCTCGGTCTGCGACCAGTCATCATCGACTTCAGTTATTGACAGATTGCGAGAAGTTTCTGTCGTGACTTCGGACTTCTGAAATTTTGGCAGACCGCAGACCGAGATTCCTTCAGTATCTGTGATGATTGTCTGGGCTTCAGGATTGGTAACTATGTGCTCAAGAACATTCTCAAGTGCCTGAATGATCTCTTCCGGGTTTGTGGCAGCAGAAGACTTGCAGGCTGTAGTCCATGAGACATACTCATCGTCCACGATTTCCATTTCAGCGCAGACTGGAAACTCAACGTCAGAAGCTCCATAGACTGATTCATATAATTGGCCCTTCCTAGCCGTGGAACGGCGACCTTGGTAAATAAACAGTGTATCGAAAAGTGTCGTATCGTTCGTTGAAGTTGGATCGTGTCTTGATGCCAGAGCATACGCCTGCGCAGTCCCCAGAGGAAAATGCTGGTATTGTCTCGTGTTGTAGCTCATGTCTTGCATGTATCTAAGCATGTCAATCAAGCTTCCGTGGGGCACTGATCTCACAGCCACCGTGTTCATCAGAGGAAACATAACTTCGTTGGCTTCTTCGGAATCACGGCAGGAGAGGACGGAGCCAAAGACAACGTCAAGTTGACCCATGAGGTGCGATAAAACAAGAGACCAGCAAGCTTGTCCGAGAGTCTGCATAGTGATTCTCGAGCTTTTGCAGAGCTCTTCGATCCTATGAAGTGAAACACGAGAGCGCTTCTCCAACCTAATGCTCGAACTCTCATCGACCTCAATAGAGAGTTCCTTTCGAGGGAATACTGCAAGAGGAAGGTTTGACAAAGTTGTCCGCCAGAACTTTTTCGCCTCCTCAGTTGTTGATTGAAACACTTCCTCCAAGAATGGCCTGAAATCTGGCCGAGGCTTTAGCTGCCCCTCGTAGGCTCGTTGGATGTCTCCCTGTAGTGAACGAAGAGATGTTCCGTCGTACAACGCATGGGAAATGGCGATTATCAAGTATTGAGACTGCCCGACAGAAACGCAATGCACTTGGAAGAGTGTTAGCCTCTCAACTGCTAAGGCGACAGCTTCCTTCCTGAAGTCATCCATGAATTCTTCAAAACTCTGCCTTTCTTCAACATGACGCATTGAAAAGTTCGTCCTTGAGCTATCGAACTTTCTATGAATGATCTGAGCGTAGCTGACAGGCAGCTTGGGATCATCAACCTCCACGAAGGTAGTTCGGAGAATTGGTGATTGCGCAACCACGGCATCTACCGCCACCATCAATTTCTCTGGGTCGACATCGTTCGTTAGTTTGAAGCCATCAACATTGAAATAACGTGTATATCCGGACTTGATCATCTCGTTGACCATGCTTTGCTGCAATGGAGCGGCCGGCAAGACGGTTTCGACATTTGCTGGCAGCTTGCCAGCATGTTCTAGATGTGCCGTGAGCGCACGACTAATGATATCCAAAGACTTTTCATCAGGTATTCTAGGTCTCCTGTCTGCGGCGGAGATATGAAGAGACATATCTGCTATAGTTTGCGATTTTATGATGGCACTGACAGGAATTTCAATGCCTCTATTCTTCAGTCGAGATGCGAGCTTGATGACATCGATGCTGTCCAATCCGAGTTCGAAAATAGAAGAGTTTTCATTAACAGTCTCTTCGGATACCTTTGCGAGTGAAGTAATTTCTTGTCTCATTGCGTAAGCATGCTTGGTCCAGGTGAACGGCTCACGCGCTGTGCTGATAGATCCTCGTTGAGGTGACCCGAGAGACTCTATCCTTCCATTCTCAAGCTGCCTCTCTTCATGCTGTGGAATAATGTTCTCGCCAGAGCTCTGGATCGTATCATCAAGCACTTGCTGAAATTGCTCAAGAAGTCCTGACGCTCCACTTTGTGTGATTGTAGATGCTTGAGCCACAATGGTCAGCTCAAGCTTATTGCTATCAGGATTTAGGTTGGCTTCGAAAGCCAAGGGGTACTAGATCGACATTAGCCTTCTGATTCACCACCACGAAGACACTTAAACTTACATCAGCAACATATCCACCATCAATTTGAGTCCAAACACCGTTCGCAAAGTGCTCGTCTCCCGCATCAGGGCGTTGAAAGACAAACAAGGTATCGAACAGAGGCTGCCCTGGTTGAGCCGGACTCCACTTCTGAATATCTTTCAACGGCGTATGTTGGAAGTCCTGCATCTGCATATTGAATTCATGGCATCTCGAGATTAGAGATGCAGATGGGAGTATCGGTCCCAGTTTGATGTGGAAGGGAACAGTGTTGAAAAGTGGCCCGATAACTTTGTCTGCTCCCTCGAAGTCTATTGTCCGTCCGGAAATTACAATGCCGATGGTGAGACTTGATGGAATGAGTGTTTGAAGAACAGATAACCACACAGCTTGAATGACGGCTTGTGGGGTTACACCCAATTGTTTACGGAGAGTTTCGAAGTCTTTGAGATTGTCGATTGTTGTAGTGGCCACGATGGATCCAGCAGATTCTGAGATCGTGGGCATGGGTTGATAGAACCACTCTTCCAAATGCGAGGACCAGAACTCTCGGGCTCCTGGTACTTGGGCCAATGGTCCGTACGGCAGGGATGATGTGAACGATGGTCCATACTCGATCGAATCAACCCCGAGATATTCGTCTGTAACTCGCTGCAATAGCATTGTCAGACTGTTGCCATCGTAAAGCCCGTGAAACATCTGCAACGAGAGTTTGTTGCCTGAAGAGAGAGCAAGCGTGTAGGGTTTCTTCAAAGAAGCGGACTTCTCAGCAGAGTCATAATCAATGTCTTCACCGTCACACGAATAATGACCGTTTTTTAACACGACTTGAGCATACCCATCATCTGTCGACACAAACTTTGTTCGTAGAACTTGGAGCTTAGCAACTGCACGGTTCCAAGCATCGAGTACCTTCTTGATATCCACTCGCTCATCAAGGAGAAATTCAAATCTGTTGAAGTACAGCGTGGCTTCGCTCTCCAGGAAGCGGTAGATCATGCCCTCCTGGACTGGAGTGCAAGGAGTAATTGTTTCCATATCTGCGCTCTCAATCCCTAGTTCCGCACATACGTCGACCATATGCCGTTGCGAGAACGCAGCCATGGCTTGTGATGCAGCGACATATGCATTTTCTCTTCCTTGATCCAGGGCTGCGTCTCCCGTCAGAGCTCTGACAAGTCCTCCAATGGAAGTATTGTTCTTCACTACCGAGAGTTTTGCATTTGCTAGACCAGCGTCCAGTAATCGGCGTGACAATCCTATGATTGAGATAGAATCTAGGCCGAGCTCAAAGATGTTCGAGCTGCGAGTTAGTGCAGATTGTTCAACTTGAATTGCTTCTGCAAGAACCTGAACGATCTTGATCTCCATCTCAGTCCATTCCCTGTCGTGTTGACTAGATTGGCTCAAGCTTTGCAAGTCATCCACTGTAAGATTGTTGTAGATCGCAGCCAGTTGCTTGGAATCAGTTTTGTTGTTTGCATTGAGTGGCAGCGCCTTGATCGGAATGAAATGGGTTGGAATCATGTAGCCAGGCAAACGAGACTTGCAGGCATCTCTCATGGTTGAGATCAAGCTGCATTCTTCAGGTGATGACTTAACGAAGAATGTAACAAGCTGCTCTTTCTGCTGCGTGGCATGCTTCAGCACGAGAGTCACAACCTCCTGCAGAGCACGTGAACTCTTCTTGATCACCTCATTGATCTCACTCAACTCTAGACGCTGACCCCGCAATTTGACTTGATCATCAGCACGACCAAGGAAGATGAAGCATCCATCATAAAGTATCCGAACAAGGTCACCTGTTCGATAGACTCGCTCGTTGAAAGATTTGAGAGTCGGGAATTTCTCCTCCGTCAACTCCGGACGATTGAGATACCCCCTTCCAACCAGCTTGCCAGAGACGCAAAGCTCACCCACGCCGCCGCGGAGAACAGGTAGCTCCGTTCCTGGCTTCATGACAAAGGATCCCACGTTGTCATATTGCGGTCCAATATTGGACGGTTTGCCGTTCTTGGGAACTCGCGGGTACATTGTGCATCCAATAGTTGCCTCGGTAGGCCCATAGCCGTTGTAAATGACTGCATGCTCTCCCCAAACGTCTAAGATTTCTTGCTTCAGCTGCTCTCCACCAGTGATAAAAGCACCTTTGCATAATGAGGGGACATCATCCGGATGGACGAGGCGAGCGAGACTTGGAGTGAGATCGATATGTGTGATCCCGAGTTGCTGGATGGCACCCGTGATGTCCTCAAAGATCAGATCACGGGGTGCGGAAGCAACACAGATTCCAATGCTCCAGCTGAAGAACTGTTCCATGACGCTGACATCGAAATGGAAAGATGCAAATTGCAAGTATTTCGAGCCTTCAGTCCAATGTCCAGCAAAAAGGCGTTGAAATCCCCGAAGAAAGTGGACTGTATTGTCATGAGTAATGAGACATCCTTTTGGGGTTCCCGTCGTCCCTGATGTGTAGAGGCAGTATGATACGTCTTGAGGAGTAATTGGTCTTGATAGTTGAGGTTGCTCGGAGGAGCAACCTGCAAGAGTATCTGGAGAATCCAGCATAACGATGTTCTCATCCAGGATTTCTTGCAGCATATTCCCCGGCTTGCCGCTACTTAACACCAAAATCGCACCCGAATCTGTGATGATGAATCTCAGTCGGTCTGCTGGCGCATTCGGGTCAAGCGCGACGTAGGCACAGCCAACTTTCAAGATTCCAACGATGGCGAACGATGCTTCGGCACATTTATCAAAGCAGACTGCAATGATCTGTCCAGGGGAGACTTTGCGCTTCAAGAGCAGCTGCGCGATCCTGTTGCTTTCATTGTTGAGCTGCTCATACGTCCATGAGTTGCTCTTCATATTCCCAGGTTCGAGGCTCGTGGCAAACTCGAGAGCTGTCTTAGTCGGCCACTGCTGCGCGCCTCTTTCCACGTACTCATGCAAAAGAGTGATAGGTCCTTCGATATTATAATCTTTAGCAGCTATAATCGACAGCAGACTGCTCTCGATCTTCGGTGCAAGATCGCAAGGTCTCTCGGGATTTCGAAGAGTATCCTGAAGAAGAGCCTCGTACTGTCGGAGAAGTAGTTCAGCATGTTCAGCTGGAATAACATCAACCCGGAACGTCAGTCGAAGAGTAAGTTCTCCAAGTCTTGTGGGTTGCACTTCTAACGAAACGGCGTAATCGATAGATGCTTCCTCTCGGACCACCTTCCAGGGAACCTCCACCTCTTGTAGACTCTCTGGGAGTTTCTGGTAAGCAAACAATGTGTCGAATATCTTGCCCTCGGGAAAACCGGCCCATTTCTGAATTGAGGTGAGTGGCGTGAATTGGAACTTGTGCAGTGAGGTATTGGATTTCATGGTCCTTGACAGAAGCTCCGAATTGGTACCTGAGATATCGCACCGAACTGGAAGAGTCACTATACTTGGAAAGCAGATCTCATCTGCATCTTCCCGAAGCGAGCGCCCTGAAAGAGTTATTCCGAAGGTGGTAGAGACCTCTCCAATGTATGCGGCAAGTAATCTCGCCCATGCGGTTTGTGCAGCGGCTTGCATTGTGACGCCATTGTGTCTGCAGAGTTCTTCCAGCTCAGCAACGGTTGACTGTGAGGAAAGTTCTTGGACTGAGCTACTTCGGTCCGAGATCTGCAGTGGAGTGAGATCTGGAAACCGATTGACGATGATTTTGTTTTCTTCTCTTTGCCAGAAGAGCTTCTGGGCTTCGATATCGTCCTCGCTACTATGGAGGATCTCGCCAAGCAGCGAAGTAATTGATGGACGTTCGGAAACAGATTGACTAGCCATTGCGTTAGCGACATCAGATAGTATCATCTGTAAAGACTGCGCATCGTATAGAGCATGGTGTGCTGTGAACTTGATCGTTGGCGAATTATCATCCCTGATAAGGGTCAAAGTCCACGGCCTCTTGAGCAAACTTTGCAAGGTTGGCACTTTGCTCATGCTGTGGCGCGTCTCCTCTGACCATGGCAAGGAGAAGTGCTCTTTTGCAATCGTGATCATAACAAAGGAATGTTTTGGGTCGTCTGAAGATGCGAAGACGCTCCGTAGCATGTCATGCTTGGAGCAGACAATTTCCCACGCGGCCTGCAAGGCGGATGTCGATATCCGCGGAAGTAATTCGAGCCACATGCTATTGACATACTCTTGGCCGTCTGAGTGCAATGTCTGGGCAAGCATGCCCTTCTGCACAGCAGTACAAGGACGAACAGCCTTGACTCGGTCAGAATTCAGACCATGTTTCGCACAAATAGTCTGCCGGTGCTGCCTATCGAAGGCTTCAAAGTTATACGCCTTGATTTCAGGAATATCTCTATTCAGCTGTGAGAGATACAAGCTAAGCTGGGCAATTGTGGGATGCTCCAGTATGTCACTTGCTAATACATTATGCCCTTGCTTTCGAAGCCTAGCCGCAACCTGAACAGTGCTGATGCTATCTAGACCAAGCCGAAATATACTAATATCTCGGCCAATTCTTGCAGGCGGAACGTTCGTGAAGCTTGCCATAACATCTCGCAGATCTTCTTCTTCTGCAGACAGTGGTGTGGATGACTGGTTGGTTCTCGTCTCCTGCAACTTGCTCGTCTCCCTCTTCTCAGCCTGGGTGATGATTTTGTCTCGGACAGCAGCAGGTAAGATCTGGCGCCGAGGATTTCGCAATGCAGACTGGATTCTTTCATCGAAACTACGCAAAATAGTAGACGATTCTTCTTCGGAAAATAATGTAGTGTATGAATGAAGTATAAACTCTAGGGTATCATCGCTCGGCTTTGGAACAACTTCGCAGACAATTGGGAAATCCATGGCTCCGTCATCCTCTGAGATCGACCACACAGACGGATCTAAGTCTTCAGGAGGCTGTTGCAATATGAAAAGGGTGTCGAAAAGACGAGAGCCATCGGGGCTGAATTTGGACTGAAGGCGACGTAAAGGCGTGAGTTGAAATGGGAGAGAATCTGCGTTGAGGTTTTGCAGCTTTCGAAATGCTTCGAGAAAGGTTAAGTTGTGAATATTCTGCAGGCGAGTTGGAATAGTATTGAAGCAGGGTGCAACAAGACGCTCAATTCCATCGATTGGAACAGTCCGTCCGCTTACAACGTTCCCGAAACAGACATCTGTCTGTTGGAGTTTTTCGGACAGAAGGTTTGCCCAAGCTGTCTGAAGAACAGCCAATAATGAGGTGCTATTCTTCTTTATGCTCTCTTCGATCCATTTGAGGGGCGATTTGGAATTTGTACGCTCGACGCGAGAAATGGTCGGACGACTAGATGGCTCCTTCGAAGCGCGTTGGGTGGCACGTTCGAAACGGGACGGGGAACAGCCTCCAAGAACTGTTTTCCAGAAGTTGTCCGCACTTTCGATGTTCAGAGACACCATCTCTCTAAGGAACGGAGCAAATGACACTAAGGTGGGTAACGACTTAGCATAGTAAAGGGTCTCGACCTCTTCATATAGGACACTCAGAGCAACTCCATCATACAGAGCATGATGCATGGAAATCAAAAGCGTGGTAGATCCACCGCTTTCTATGAAGTCGAATTTATATGGTGGATTACACTCGTCTCGGCTCGATGTTCTCTCAGCCAGTGATCTGATCAAACCAAATTCAAGGTCATAATCAGCCAACACGACCTGAACATACGCATATCTCGACATGTCGGTGGCCACAAAACAGGTGCGCAGAATCTCGTGTCTTCGAACCATCTCCTTGAAGCATTGTTTGATCTTCTCAACATCGCCACTGATGTTAAGCGTAACATGGTTGTCGTAGAGCTTCTCTGACGATGCATCGGCCGCGGACAACATTGCTTCTTGGAGGGGTGTACATGGAAGGATGGCTTGCACCGATCTTCCAGCTTGCTCAAATCTACTGGCAGTGGATTGAATGAAATGGTCGTCGAAGCCGAAATCGAACGATTTTGCAGAAAGGCTATCCACCACTCCACAATTCTGTTTAGTAGACTCTAATCTGTTTCCGAGCCTAACCACTGATGGATGCTTCAATATGTCTGAGGTCACAACCTCGCGGCCAAGACTTTGTCGTAGAATTCTTGACAATGATATGGCGGAGATAGAATCGATGCCCAAGCTGAAGAAAGATATGTCTGGACCCACACCATCCAGAGGAGCCTGTGAAGCTTGGGCAGCAGCCTTTGCGATTTCTCGCTCAATGTTCGTCCAAGCATGATCTGAGGAAGTTTTCACGGTCTTAGAAGCCCGACTCAGGTAGTGGGTATCAAGGCTATGGAAAAGCTGGGTCAAGGCCCGTTTGTCTATCTTGCCTTGTGACGTGGAAGGAAGGAAGGAGACCGGGATTAATGATGAAGGAATCATATAAGCTGGGAGAGCGAGTTCGATATCTTTGTAGACGTTTCCGATGATTGCTGGCTCTGGATCGTTGCACTTGAAGTTCTCGGAGTTTTCGAGGCCGGAAGTCCAAAAGGAGACCAATCGTTGCGGTGTTGCGGCCTCGCTGCTAATCACCATTGTCACACAATCCTTGACATGGCGAGATTTGAGCAAAACGTTGTTGATCTCACCAAGCTCGATTCTGTTACCTCGAATTTTGACTTGGTCGTCTTTGCGTCCCGTGAAGGCGAGAGAGCCATCAGGCATCAATCTACCAAAATCACCACTTCGATACAAGCGACCATATTTGGGATGCTCGATGATCTTGCCAACTTCTTGACTTCGGTCCATATATCCTCGAAAGACTTGCGATCCTCCGAAACAGAACTCTCCTTCCCCGCCTCGGGGCACTGGCTCAAACTCCGGCCCTGCGCGTAGAACAAACGCCGAGGTATTCCGAAAAGGGGCTCCGACATTGTTGATCGAATCATATTGAGTTACTTTGGGACTGATCGTGCAGATGTTGGTGGTTTCGCTTGGGCCGTAGCCTTGCCAGAGACCTCGATCAGCCCATGCATTGAAGACTTTCTGGGTGACAGCTTCTCCAGCAGTAACCAGAAATTGAACGTGCGGCACATTTTTCGGCTCAATCAGCGCTGCAACAGTCGGCGTCAAACTCAGGTGGGTCACTTTGAGCACCCTGATGGCATGTTCGATATCTCGAAAGAGAACGTCCTTGATGGCAGAGCAAAGGCAACCGCCTACCCTCCAGGCGAAGAAAATCTCAAAAACAGACACGTCGAATGCTTGAGAACAAGACTGCAAAAATCTCGATTCCCTTGACACAGGATAGAGATCTTGCAAGACGTCTAGGTTGCTCAAAAGATTCCCTTGTGTCACCAAGACCCCTTTCGGAGTACCTGTACTTCCAGACGTGAAGACACAATAAGCAATATTGTCTGGAGATGATTGCCGTGGGATATTCGAGGACGGATAATCCATAAATGAAATTTCGTCAATATAGATGACAGCCACACCTTGCAAAGTTTTCAGCAAGGGTCGAGAAGCTGTCTCGGCCATCAATACTTTGACGTTGGCTTCACGAAGAATGTGCTCTAGTCGCTCCGATGGTATGTCAGGCGTGGCAGGAAGATATCCAGCACCAATTTTTGCAGTTGCAAGTATAGACGTATACAGATCAGTGGATTTCTCCAAACATATACACACAAGCTCATCGGGAAGAACGTTTTGTTCTAAGAGGTAGTTCCCCATTTGGTTGGCGCGCGAGTTCAACTCAGAATATGACATGCGATGGATCTCAAGCTTTTCATCATCAATTGCTTTTGCAAATTCGATGGCGGTTCTTCCTGGGTCTTTGGATGCTAACTCCTCAACCGGCCCTGAGAGAGATTCACCTTTCAATCGTTGGTCGGGATCATCATTCTCAATGGACAAAACGTCGGTGCTCAGTCGGTTGAAGACTCCCTCGATGGGCGTTGACTCTTCTTCAACTATGACTTTCACAAGTTGTTCAATCTGCCTGAGAAGATTCTGTACCTGAGACTCGGGGAACAGCGACCTCTGAAAATTGGCCTTGATTTTAATGTTGTCTGAAGTTGGAATGATCTCAAGAGTCAAATTAAATTCCAAGTTGTCTACTGTATCAACAAGTGAGACATGTTTTCTGGTGTGATCATGATCATGCAAAGTTTGCTGCCAGATGAGCAGAGTATCGAAGAGCAACTGTCGAGGGTGCACCCCACTCGCAGACTTGATATCGCGCAATGGAGTAGCGCAGAATTCTAGGTGTTTTCGGTTTATGCTATTCAGCTCCCGAACCAGGTCCTGTATCGTGGAAGACACGGATAAATCGACGCGAACTGGTAATGTTGCGAGACACGGTCCAGCAATGTTTTCAATTCCCACAATTGGAAGCGTACGGCCAGAAAAGACTGTTCCGAAGCAGATATCTCCTGATCCAAGATAAGAGCCTAGAATCAAGGCATAACCAGCTTGAAAAAGAGATTGAGGACTTGATGAAAGACGCCGAGCAGTTCCCTCTACGTCCGAGGTCAAGATCGAAGTGGCTAGCCTAGTAATAGAGAGCCCTGGAGATGGCTTCTTCCGGCTGTGGAAACTCGGCATTTGTCTGACATCTAGATGTGAAAGATGGTCTCTCCAATAATCTCTCGAAGTCCAATTATCGAAGTTGAGGGTACCATCAGCATAGCCCTCTACAACACCAGCGAAACCAGGACGCTCAGGAAGTGATTCCGCTAGGAGGAGCGTGTTGAGATCATCAAGTAGAAGTTCTAGTGACCATGCATCATATAGAGCATGGTGGATATGAACCAGTAGTCTCACGCTGGAATTGCTTTGCAATATCTGTATCCGAATAGGATGGTGTAACGAGCCATCTTTCTCGGGGTCGAAATCATAATCGAAGCTGGCTACTATTTCGATGTGGGCATCGTGGAACTTTTCCCAAACCACTTGAACATAGCCGTCTGACACTGGCGATTGTGTGAAACCAGTTCTCAGGATTGAATTGGCGTCAGACAAAGCGTGTATCGCGGAGACAACGCGCTGTACGTCTGTGATCCCCGGCAAGGCCAACTCTACCCAATTCCTATATGCATACGCATCCAGAGCGGTTTCTGCCAACATTGCAGACTGAAGCGGTGTACAAAGCATCGTTGACTCGACTTCTTTGGCATCTCCGTTCAGGATCGTTGTGGCGTCAATCACGGAGTGCTTCTGAGAAACGTTTGAAACTTGGGAAGCCTCATCCGTGGAGCTTTCGCACAAGCTTGCCAGAGATCTTAAAGTTTCACACTTCAGTATCGCGACTGTGCTGACTTTGAATCCTAGTAGTCGCAATTTTGACGCCACTTTGATAGCAGTGAGAGAGTCGAGACCAAGAGCGGCCAGACGCATGTGTGCAGGGAAGGGTCCCAAAACCGCTTCAAGTGTGAGTCTTACACTCCTTTCTGTCTCGCTCATATCGGCAAGACTTTCGTGGTAATCGGCTTCTTGTTGTTGTTGGTAATCGGCTACCAGCTTCCTCTTATCGACCTTGCCAGAAGGCAGATAAGCAAAGTGTCGAAGCAGAATAATCTCGCTGGGCAACATGAACTTGGGAAGCCACTTGGAGCAAGTCCTCATTATGTCTTCAACCGTCAATGTATCACCACCAACCAGAACAAAAACAAGGAGAACACTCCCAAGCACCACCGCTGACACTGTCTTGACACCTGGATGCTTATAGACAGCTTCTTCGATCTCTCCCAATTCAACTCTCATCCCGCGAAGTTTTACCTGGCCAGCACTTATTCGACCAAGGATCTCGATTGTTCCATCTTCAAGTTGGCGTGCTTTATCTCCTGTTCGGTAGTAGTTTTTACCTTCGAGTCGCACGAAGGCTGCCTTATTCTGCTCTTCCCTATTTAGATACCCATGAGCTAACTGTGGACCACCTAGGACAAGCTCTCCCAGTTCCCCGATCCTAAGGAATTTGAGGCTGGCTACATCTTCCGGGCCGGTGCTAGCAGCTGCGATGAATGTAGAGACGGTGTCGAATGGGATGCCAATGTTGCCCGGCTTTGTACTCGCTGCCATCTTGGGGTAGATGGTACAATGAATTGCCGCTTCTGTCGGTCCATACATACCGTATAGGATGCATGGCTTCGTGTCTGAGCCACCGAACTCCTCGACAATGGGCGTGGTCAGCATTTCTCCGATTGTCAGAAGCAGCTTCAGGCCTGGCGCATTCGACCGCTTCTGTAGAAGAGATCCGACAACTGTTGGAGTGAGCTCAGCGGCATCCACTTCAAGAATATTCAGCATGCCTGGCAAGTTGTTGAGCAGCTGGCTTCGATTGCAACCAACCAGAGTGCAGCCACGTGTGAGAGGAAAGAAGATCTCGAAAACGGATACATCGAATGAAGGGGCTGCAAACTGGAGGAAACGCTTGAATGGAGGAATG
>Ga0302140_10004310_pt1 | contig 18104 bp, 20 predicted proteins | sample I_Bog_E1_1_FD_202095 | JGI IMG/M metagenome (GOLD analysis project Ga0302140, IMG submission 202095) | Peat permafrost microbial communities from Stordalen Mire near Abisko, Sweden - I_Bog_E1_1 | ecosystem: Environmental > Terrestrial > Soil > Wetlands > Peat | place: Sweden: Abisko, Stordalen... | reverse complement strand
AGGACTGAGGCCAATATTGTTCAAAATGGCGCTACCTTCATAGAGAGCCGCGTCGGTAGGGGACTTGATAGTCGCTAATTGCATGCAAGCGCCAATGATTCGGGCCAGAGCAAAGACGATCTATGAGAGTTAGGATTTTAGAGCAGATATTCAGACACCTTCAACTTACAAGGAACATCCATCCAGCATTTCGAGAAAAGCCGTGACGGACTGAGAGAAATATAGCAATTGCTATAGCTGGAAAGTAAACGACCAGTTCACTGAAGTCTGAATTAGTATCGATTTAAATGAATCATGTGATGCCAGAACTTACGCGATGGATATACCGCTTCGATAGCTGATAGTCATTTTGATATCGGGAGTGGAGTGTTGGAAGGTTTGAAGTGCTGCACTTGACAGTTGATAGTATTAAGAAGATGAGAGGTGTGAAGAGTCAATGAGGCACTGTGAATTTGACTTGATGTTGTGATGAACAAAAGACATTTGACAGAGGGAGAAGGGACGAGAATATATACAAACCACATCAATATTTCTGCTGGCTGCTTCCTGCACCCAAAAAAGGTGTGATGTTGAAAATGCGACAACGTGACGCTAACCTAATAAGGCGCACTCGACGTTCGTTCACGAAGGCTGCTGATTAAGACCCCACACGGGAACGAGTGCAACGGACCGCGAAAGGGGCCAATGGCAACGCATACACAGTCCCCTGCAGCGCAGAAAACTGGTGATGAGGCTGTGAGCCATTGCGTGTGTCAGTGGCCCCAGCCTCTGCGCGCTGCCAACCCAATGCGGGAATTACGGGTGGTTTGAAGCTGCCTGGAAATCTCGAAAGCAGACCGCGTGTGCTCGGAATCGGCGAAGTACGGATGTGCTGCGAGACGGCAAGTGGCTCGGTGGCTTGAAGGCTTGAAGGCTTAAGACTTGCCCATCACGGTGTTGTTCAAAGACCTATTTGACGGGTTCAAGGTGAGAGAATCATGGTGCGCAAAGCCATTCTTTCACTCGTCGGCGCTTCATGAGTGCTCAGGTTTTGTCACAGAAGGAGGAGAAAAATCGCTGATGAATGTTCACGAGGAACGCTGAAGCATCAGAAAGACTGGCTCATGTCATACTTGTTGAGGGAACTACGAGAGGGGATTCTGAGGCCATTCCCACGAGCGAGACTATTAGGTCCTTCTTGCACAAGTTGTGACCACGTGACTGTTATCTTTTATGCATTTATGCGATAGCGCCTGATTTGCAGGGCTGTGCAGGAGCTGTGCCTCGTGCACTACTCAACTTCGACCCGAATCGAGCTTGTCCCTCGCATCAAGGTCAAGGGCTGCCGGCACTAGGCCCAGATAAGCATCGAGTGCGAGACCTTAAGAACCCTTGCTCCAAACTCCACTGCTGACTGTTCCTGAGCCAGTTCGCTCGCTCTGTCCCGATTTACTGTCGTCAGGTTCGACGGGGAAGTCTCCACTGATCTTGGTTCCTGGACGATAGCTCGAGCCACATCTTTTAGGGCTGAGGGCTGAAGCTGAAGCAATGAGGCGGCGCAGCACTCAGTATTGCGTGTCGTGAGAGTACTACGGCTGATGATGCTGATCCTATGGTAGCGCGTGAAGATATACTACCTATACCTCTCCATACCTTTATATTCTTCTTCACAAAATTCACTTCTTTGATTCTTGTAGCTTTCTTACATCTCTGATTTACTGTTCCGGCATTTCAGTGTCTTCAGCTGCAACAATGGTCTATTGTGGCGAGTAACATAGCGGACAATTTTCCTCATCATGTTCGCTTACTGTTATTAGGCAAACCGAGCAAGGGCTGTGCTAATTGTCGTACGAGAAAAATAAAAGTGAGTGGTCGAGCTTTCCTGTTCTATCCCACAATCAATAGCATAGCGAGTGCTGCATCGCATGTGACTTAACCGCACCCTACATTGTCATGCTGGACCCCTTAACTACTTCGGCAACCACCACGAATCTTTCCAATACTAGAGGACATAGCTCAGAGCTGACGTCTTCTTTAGTGTGACCAGGGGCTGCCCTCGTGCGGGCAATGCATAAAAGCTGAACGGCTATGTCCTGGTTACCGGAACATGGTCGACCTGGCTTTTCGGGATGAAAGTAGCGCTGTGGTTGAGAAAGCCAAAGCCAAAGCCAAAGCTAAAGCCAGGAAAGAACTTGGGAATAGTTCGTCTTCTATACCAAAGAGACCTAGCAGCAAGCCAAGATCATCTGCAGCAAGCTCTCCCGAGTGGTCTGGTCTCTCTTCAGCGTCTTCATCAATCATCAACTTCGCCCCGTTCTCAATCGAAGATCGTGGGATCAACTGTTTTCTTCATAATTGGGTATCGAAGGGTAGCGGTCCATCTCATGGGTACGATATGATCAAAATCCTCAAAGGCTCCTCTTACCAGCTACAGGTATTTTAGCTATTGCCAGGAGCTTCTCAGCGAGGATGCCATCGACTCGGCCCTAAAGACTAGTATAGTTGCCAGTGGTTTGGCCATTGAAGCCAACGCAAACCGAGACTCCCAACTGCTATTATTGGCTCGGCGGAATTATGCTTCAGCTTTGTCTAAGATAAATTCGGCCTTGCGTTCTCCTACCGAGGCAGTAAAGGACCGTATTCTTCTCTCTATCATAGTGGTGGCCGTTTTCGAGGTCTGCTGTGGCTCAAACCCGTGTAAATTCTGGCTTTCCTTTTGAGTATGTCCACAATTAACACCATTGGGCAGTTTCATTGAAAGCATGGACTGAGCATATCAACGGTGCCAGCACTCTTATTCGTATGCGAGGGAGATCACAGTTGAGGGATCAAATCAGCCGCGGAGTCTTCATTTATGGGACCTCTCATTTACTGCTCAGCTGGTAGGCTATATTTATTTCTCCATTCCTGTATCTGTGGCTGAGCACAAGTAATTATACTAATCTGTTGCTAGCATGCAAAGGGTAGGGTTTTCGGAACCCCTCTTTCTCCGATGCAATATCGTCCTTCCTTATTGACCGCCAGTATAGATATTCGAGCACAGGATATGCTAATACGAATTCTAGGAGATCCCGATGCACCCCGAGATTCTTGATCTTAGGAAGGAAGCGTTCTCGCTCGTCCCCTCTGACCCAGGATGGAAGTTTCTCAAGACGTCAGATGAATGTACCGTCTTCCGTGCAGCGGTCAAATCCGGCGATCTTACTGATCCAGAAGTTATTATCTCGACTGCACTCCGGCTAGACAACGAGATGAAGCAAATATTTGATGACGTTCCAGCAAGTTGGCTGTATGAGACTGTCCACACTGATTCCAGCTGTTCGCTGGTCTACTCTGGTGCCTATGATATCTATTATGATCATTGGATCGCCCAAGTATGGAATGTAAAGAATCTATTTCTTTTTGTTATCTCCCAAGTGTCCTTTCCCATTGAAATGTTGTGAGAGAGAGTGTCTCAGTCTTCAATGTTTCTCCGACCAATAATGGTTTTGCTGATCTGTTGTAGGGCGCTCGTTGCATAAGAATGGGCTTGAATGAGATTGTTAGATCACGGCTTGTCAAAGTAGGTCTTCGAAGCTCAGAATAGCTATTCTCTTTCTTCTCCCAGATCTCTTACTTTCCAGATGATCTAGGTGCATAACGCGTAGAATGTCACCTCGCACAAGATCTCTCCGTTGTTGTACCCGCATCCGCTGATTCAAGATCCAGGCATTGGCTTCCAATCCATCGTTCAGTACCCCAGAGAACTTGGCCCAATTCCAAGCTTCGACGCGATTAGTGACGCAATTGAGAGATGAAATACTGTGCTCCGTTCCCCAGCACATAGGACTTGTTCCCCTCTGGCGCAAACCCTTTCAGAACACCGCTTTCCCCTTCAAATTTGACACCCCATCAAAAGAGAAGACCCCGGTCCACTTCGATTTCGGCCTCGATCTAAACAACCTGGATCTCAGCCTCGATGATCCTCTGTCATTCACCGACCTCCTCTCCGCGCCAGATTTTGCGCCTTTTGAAGCCCCTGCGCCTTGCCTGACCCTCGACCCGTCATTTCCAGCCATCGGCGGTTACTTCCTCATCTTTCCCATCTACATTGCAGGCATGACACGGGTGTCTGGTGTAGAACACCGCACCTTCGCCTCGAAAGTCCTCACGCACATCGGCGAGCACATGGGGATCCGGCAAGCCACCAGCATGGCTTCATTTATCCAATCTCACCCAGCTTTCCAACGGACGGAGACAGGGAAGGGCAAGAGTAGCGGCGTGATGGACGAGATTAACGAGTTTCAATGGTTGACTCCGCTTCATCCCCTTAGGGAGATGTTTGAGCGGGAACAGAAACAGAAGGAGGCCGCGTCGATGCAAGCCGCTGGAGAGGAGTTGGTGAGAAACTATGGGGAGAGTGGCGCAGAAGGCCAACCGAGTGCTGTGGTGGAGAAGACGTATAGGTATTGATGTTTTGAGGACGAGCATTTAAAAAGACTGCGGGCAGTCAGTGAAGGGGACTGCGGAGACGTTCTGACGGTGGGCGCTGTGCTCCACAGAGAGGAAGAATAAGCGCTGTGTTTTACGGACACATGAATATAATGTAAGTGAGTTATATATGCTCAATCTGTACAGAATCCTTGGAGGTGGGGGCCTCGACGTTTGGGTGGAGACTAGTTAACCTTGCGTGTTGAAGTGCCTGGCCCGACCATTTCCAACAGGTTTAACATGACAAGACATCCGGAAGCCTTTAGATCTGAATTACCTCCCGCTCGTGGTAAATCCTAGCCTTAGGATAGAACAGCTTCTACGGGGTCCCGATATGGTTCTTATGGAGTGGAGTACGTCAGAATTGACACGAGACTACTGTATCTGCCATTTTGATAATTGCATCCTATTTCCAACAGAACCTTAGAATACCAGTTAGACCCCTTCGTTTTAAATTCCAGCTCAATGCTATTTACCCAACCTCTAAAATTACAGTCCGTATCATAACAAATGCCAGATCCTTTTCATCCATGCACCAACTTCCCCCTCTCCTCATCACTTCCTTCATCCGACCACCGATCTCCATCTTCCCCAACTGCAAAAATGGTCTCCCCATCAAGACTCTCTCTTGGGATCTCCTTAGCTGTATTGGCTCCCGGAGGTGGGTCATATCTCGGGCCTTCTTGGCCCGGTTGCGTTCTGTCTCCTCTGTGCGCCGTATCCTCAGGATCGTCTTCGTCGTCATCCTCCGCACCGAAGTCTGCGATCTCGAAGCCTTCGTCATCTTGAGCTAACTCGTCCGACATCGCGAACCGTCTGTTGTTGGCAGTGGGGCGCCAGAGAAAGGCAATGAAGATGACGTCCGCGAGGTAGACAAGATTGAGCCAGCCATCAAGAATGAACCATCGGCTTTTCCAGTGAAACGGTACGAAGTCTGGGCTTGAGGTTGAGGCGAAGGTGAAAGAATTGAAAAAGAAGAAGCCAAAAATCACCATGATGGAGAGGAGAATCGCCCACCAGAGTTGCCGGTACATCGAGAGTTTAACGGTCTGCTTGCGCAGAGCGAGATCTTTGATAGTGTCCTTGAGAGAATTGAGGGTCCATACATAGAATGCGGTCAAAGTACCAGCCAATGGGAGGATTATAAAGAGAACAAGAGGACCTGGAGAACATCAGTACAGTTTATTGTTAAGGTCACATGACATACCAGCACTCTCAGGGGTAACAGTCAAGCTCGCAATTGCATAGATCAACCCGAACACAAAATGTCCTGCAGCAAGATATCGAACATAGATCATGGTTTTGCCCAAGGTATGCTTGACAACACCATAGCCCATGCAGACGATCAGGAGCAGGAAAAAGGAGAAGGAGTTTCGTCCGGCATTTAGGATGGCAACTACGATCATGAGCGCTTTCGCACCAACCGTACTCCCGTTCCTATTCATGAAATCGTAGAATCCCCAAGTCATGAGCATTTCGACTATCAAGAAGAGGATTATCGCAGTAATGTAGTTTTGTACCGGTACTAGAAAGGGTGTAAGTCTCTGTGCAAAGTTTTGATATTGAAATGCTCACGTATATCATGGCGATGTTGGACATATAGGAACGCCCAGAATCTACGGATATCAGCAATGAATCGTGACAGGTCGCAGGCTTTACGTACGCCCCAATAACTGCGTATACAATTGTGATTCCGCCATAAAATGGAAGCTTGGCAATTTGAGCAGCGGGGAGCTCTCCATAAGCGTTTCGAAATTCGACCATTGCACTATATTGTGCATCCAATGGCGAGAACGCAGCGGTGCCTACGCAGTAATAACCCGTCTTTTTAATTCCATAGTTGACCGGTAGACCTGGATCTCCCAAATGGACCGCCTGTGTGAAGATAACGTTTTTAGAGATGTCAGTCGCGTTTGGTGCCAAGATGAATTCTCCTGTCTGGTTCGCAGTGCAAAAGCCTGCAGCTATCGGGTCCGAATCACATAGATACTCGTTCTGTAATCAAGATCAGTATTCGTACAATGCGGCAAGCAGAAGACGGATCAATGTACCTGTACTCCGATCAAATCATAGTCCTTCCACTCAAATATTATCATGCTCGCAATTGGATCAGAGCCTTCCGGTACGTCTTGCTTCACCCATTTAACCAGTATATGCGGATCAACATCTCCTCCCCTGCACGCGAAGTTAGAAAGTGAAGTAGATAAAGATGGAAGGACCGAGGCGCTTCGCAATCATCGTCATGGCCGCTGGGACACAGCTCAGCACTTTAATGGCATTGAGGATAGTCCCAAAGCCTTGCTTCGATGAAGCGAATATCATGATAGTATTGAACTTCGGACTTGCCAGTCGTTCCTGCTGTACATTCCACTGCATATTTGTCTATTGTCGTTCTCTTGGTTCTGCTTCAAAGATTAGTAACAGATCATTTCCATCCCAATTTGCAACATACCATTTTTTTCTCATCCGCATGGACTGTCACGACGGACAGCCCAAGCAAGAGCAGGCCATGGACCCAACTCCTCATATTCGCTGGAGCCTCGAGGCTGACAATGAGGGAGCGAAACCGAGCGGTGGGCAAGGAAGAGGACGGTGATCGAGGATTGTTCGCAGATTATATGGCCATCCAGGTTTGATCCGCGAATTCCGCAGCTGAAAAGAAACTCAATCGAGGGATGCGAGCCTTGATGTGAAGTTATGAGGAGCTGTGGACCAAGAGGGTACAGGAACAGAATAAAACAGGCCAACGTAACAGCAGGGGGCTGCGGTTGCTCGGCCGCTAGGGCGAGGCCAGAGCCTTGCGGTGGTTTTTGACCTCCACAAATTTCTCCATCTTCATCAAACACCTCAGACAACCACAATGGCTGGTGCTCACGTCACGCATTCAGATGAGCCCTTGCACCCTTCGTGCAAGAGGTGTAGCCAGGAAACTGCCACGCAGCATATTCGCTCGGAGAGAGTCTGCGAGCAAGTTCTCCCCTGAATTGCGTGGAAGAGTCACACTGACATGCATTAGTAAATGCTTTTCCCAATATGTCACCACCAAAGCAATCAAGCGCATGGAAACATATCGAGTACGAGGATCGATCGCGAAAGCTGCAAGAAAGCTATTATTTCCTCTCTCCTTCGGACCTTCCTCTGCCTCGTTGCTCTATATCTTGGACCAGCACCTACAAGGGCAATATGATCGCATGAATCGCGCTGCGTATGAATTGGTCGTAGTACATATTGATCTGCATTTGGACGCTACCGACCGAAAACAATCATCTGAATTGTTGGATCAGTACAAAAGCCGATTTCCGAGACACACATACTGTAGCTTCGGCCTTGAAGATGCCTTGCTCTTGGACAACATCAACTGGAAGGCTTTGAACATGCCAGAGCCTCTGCAGAATCATCCATCAAGGCCCGGGATGGGAAGACTCGAGCAACTTATTAGATCAATGCCATCTGCGACATCAAGAACGGATGTTATCACAACATTGCTCACCCGACTCCTAGTGGATGTTGCAACGAGAAATGGCTGTGAAAGTATTTTGTTCGCAGACTCAACCACGAGACTTGCTGAAAAGACTCTCACAGAAACAGCCAAAGGACGCGGCTTTTCATTGCCCTGGCAAGTTTCTGATGGGTTGACCCCATACGGCATCGGTTTCAATTATCCTTTGCGAGATCTGCTGAAGAAGGAGGTCGTAACATTCTCCTCACTTACGATACCTCCTCTCACCAACTTGGTTATACTTCAAGGGCCATCCTCTCATATCTCTGCTTCGTCGAAGCTTACTACCATCGACGATCTCATGACTCAATATTTCGAGTCCGTCGAGGAGAACTACCCGAGTATTGTTGCCAACGTTGTGAGGACGTCGAGTAAACTCCAACCTCTAACTGGCGATGAGGCTACGGCCTGTGGACTATGCGGCCTACCGGTTGCAGAAGGCACGGATGGTATTTACGGATGGGGTGGAGACCAGAACTCTGCCTCACGAGTTGGTGAGATAGTTGGGAACCATAAAGTTCTTTGCTATGGCTGCTCGAGATCTATCAATGGCTGAATACAGATCTATCGATATCTAAACTCAAATCCAGCCGCCCTCTCAACAGTTTACAGGATCCGACGCCTAGCGTCAAGAGCGGTTCAATATTTACAACAAGATGAGGAACTACTTCATCTTGCTCGGGAATACCGGTAGCACAATATCTCCAGTCTAGACATTGTTCTTTATGGATGACGGGAGGACCCGAGCCTCGAACTTCCGCATCAGTTTGTTTGTCTGCTCTGCCAAGCTGAGCGTCAAGATGGTGTGGGGCAGAATCCTCGCCAGATGAGGGAGGAAGCCTTTGTAGATAGCCAGGACACCTTCAGTCTTTACTGTCTTTGACAGACAATCAAATATACCTTTATAAAGGTTTCCATCTTGGTTGTACATCCGAGACATGATCGTATCTATTTCACGTCAGTTTTCACCCTCGATGAATTGTTGGATCTCCTTACCTGGAGGATGCATAACACAGCACACAACAAATCCACTAGCAGTGCTACTCGCAAGGTGTAGGGCTGGTCCCTCCTCCATCCCCAAATGCTTCACCAGTCTCCTCTTCGCAAAGAAGTATGTCGGAAGTTGTACAGAACTTCCAAAGCCTGTCCTTACCATCGCAGCTCCCACCCCTCGATACAGTCCGGGCACCCCCTCAGCCTTGAAAATCTGCCTCATTCCATCAACCGCATTTTTGTACGCATGCTGTGTGCCCACCGGCGCAAAGGGCGAGAAACTCTGTAACCTCGTTTTCACCAAGAAAAAAGGACTTCCTGCCGCCGCACCCAGAATGCCTGATGTAGCCCCCGAAAATATGTTAACCCCCAGACTTTGGGTAGTCGGATCCGTGTAAATGGCGCTCGTGATGGTGTGTCGTATCGGTTCGTAAAAGCCTAGACGGCAGCCATTGAGGATCATTTGGTAGATGTACGCAGCACCAATTCCGCGGTAGATGCCCTTCAATCCTTCATGCCGCACGATTACTGAGACGCCGTGGATGGGCCCTTTGTACGCTCGAGGTTGGAGACCCTTTTCTTGCAGTTCGCCTTGCAGTTGCATACTGTGTGAAGTGTAAGCGCGTGCTGAAGAGGGACGTGGGAGCTCCTTACCGGATCTTGACAGTTTCGAATGGATGTGTAGCCGTCACTGCTCCGCAAGCTGCAATGCCCCCCGCGACGAATGCGCTGTGTTCGTTAGCAGGCGTTCCATCATCTAGGACTTCTAAAATCACCCCAAAGTTGTAGACATCTTGTCTCTCCCCTCCTGCCCTCTTCAGAAGGGGCTACAGAAGCTGTGTTATTGCAGCGCCAGCTTGTGAAGCTTGAGTTGTGCAGAGAAGAGAGTTTCGTAACGTTGTGCCCGCAATTTATGAGGACTTTAGGCGGCTGAGTGGAGGTGTCAAACTGACTGTGCCACCGTCTGAGTTTTCTGGATCGTAAGAACTATTTCGTGATTTTGCTTACGAGGTACAAGCTGATTGTTCTGCAGTTGCGTCGGGCGCGCTGTCGGGTGCATTTTTTGGGTCCGGCTTCGGGAGACAGGGGCAGAAAGTCGGAAAGTCGCATCAGGGTCCAGCAACTAAATTTGGGTCTTCACATATGGTTTACGATACTAATCATCTCCGGTCTTGACTTTGCTTGTGTTATACTTCTAGATTTCTCATAGCGTCATTCTCCTCACTGGGTTTGCATTCTATCCACTCAAGCCACGTGACTTGCAAATAGCCAATCGCTTGTAATCCTCGAACTCCTTCTTGTCGGCAAACCAATCTTCAATCTCTCCTTCAAGTAGATCGAAAGAATGTCTTCAACACCAATGGCTATTGACTCGCCCATGGGGGCAAATGGACTTGGTAGCAAATCCGGCGGAGCGTTGCCAACTGCAAAAGTGACCGATATGATCTCCTTGTTCCGCCCAACAAAAGTAATTCCCCTTTCTATGAAACGCGTGCATGCTGACCCTTCGAAGCACTTTGCCCGCCAACCAGCAGCTTCAGCTCCTGGAAAACCACCGTCACCGTATTCCTCGATACTGTCGTTAGACTTCGATGATGAAGGGAGCCTGCTTCTCACTTCCGAAAGTGACAACAGTATGCAAATTTACAATGTCAAAGATGGCAAGCATCACAAGACATTACTCAGCCAGAAGTACGGCGTGATGCACGCTATGTTTGGCCATGCCAGCGGCTGCATTATCCATTCGAGTACGAAGCAGAACAGTATGTTATCTCTCTTACCGCTTTCAAAAGTCTACTGATAACTCTACAGATACGATACGATATCTATCCACCCATGATAATTCATATCTGCGGTACTTTGAGGGCCATGAGAAGAACGTCACGTGTCTCTCTCTTCATCCAGGTCAAGACAACTTCCTTTCCTGCAGTGAAGACAATACCTTGCGTATCTGGGACGCAGCTACCAAGAACGCATGTGGCAAGCTTAACCTCCACGGCGCATACCTCGCGGCTTGGGATCCCTCTGGCAATGTGTTCGCAGTCGCCTCTCCAACGGCGCAAGCGCTTCTCCTTTATGACTTCCGCCACTTTGAAAAAGAACCGTTCGCCACCTTCGACATGCTTCCTTACTTCCAGAATAATCAAAGTTCCCCCAAAGCCTGGAATAAGCTTGAGTTCTCCAATGACGGGAAACATATTCTTCTCGGTACGACCGGGACCCAGCACTTACTTCTCGATGCATTCGACGGCCACTTAAAGGCCTCGTTACTCCGCGATCGCGGTGCCGTTAGGAGACTAGGACCAGGAGATCACAACCCCGAGTCGATGGATCCACAATCATCCGAGTTCTTGTATCCAAGTACTGGTGACTGCTGTTTCTCCCCAGATGGCAGGTACGTTCTCAGTGGGTCAAGACAGCAGAACGTTTTGGTGTGGGACACTTTGGCCTCTGCTCAAGAGCGATTCTTAAGACCTATCCATGAGCTCGAGCATAAGGGAGACTCGGCTGTCATTGCTTTCAATCCAAGATACAATTTCTTCGCCACTGGGGACAAGGAGGTTGTGTTCTGGACCCCAGATCAGAGTTTGGCATAGTGGGCAGGTCTTGTTTGCTTTAAAGGGTTGAGTTTCAAAATGGATACCCCAAAAGTCATCTGGCGTTCGGCGAGTGGGCGGATTTATTGTCAATCGAGCTTCCTTGCTATTTTGGCGGAGGCACTATATCTCTGCATCTGAATTGTCCCCCACAAATGTTTTGGGTGGTTCATCAAGTTCACGACCTAGCGCCAATGACATGTAAGCGTAGAGACATCTCAAAGATGCTTGATATTATTAAGAATCTCGTTACCTGTTGCTTCTAATAGTGCTGTACAATAGATTTGGGCAAGTGGCATAGAGCTAAAGTGATTCTGCATGTCTTGGTTCTTCTGGCCGTTCTCACATTAAAGTCATTGTGACGTGCCGAGGTGACACTTGTCAGTGCCTTCTTAAAAGAAAAACTTGATGAGGAAACACAATATATGAAGGCTGTCTCGTTGATAGGGTAGGCCTGTTAGCACTATACAGAACGTAACCCCCACCTCAAGCTTAGTCTAGCCATAAGTGTATGATCATCAACCTGGGTATCCTACTTTCTACTGAAATTATACATCGATCACCATTATCCATGTTATTTCGTCCCGAGCATTTTCGCCAAGTTGTCGGCAGTCTCCTGCGCCTTGCGAAACACTTCATCGTACGAGTTTGTCTCCGTAGGCTTAGTAGCTGCAGGGCCAGGCTTAGCAGGGTCGTAGGTAACCATGATCCATGGCATTTGTGCTTGAGAGCTCGGAATCAATGGCGTAGTTGGAATTCGTATTGCTGGTGGTTGAGGTAAAAGGTATGTTGTGGGGTCATATGGTTGTTGACCGACAATGGGTCTTGGTGCAGGGTGTGTACCTTGTTCGACCTTTGGCGGAGGGGGAAATTGATTGTACACAACCATGCCGGGGCAGGGACTTTGGTTCTGGAGGTTGCCAGCAGACTTGACAGGGGCTTGTGCGCCTCCTGCTGGTCCAGCTTGATAAATCTGCGCGGCGCTGCTGGAATATGGTGGGTATGCGTAGATGGTAGTGTCGTACCCGGACATGTTTTCCTTCCCTTTAGGAGCGGAGAAGTATGGGTTGGTAGTTGCAACAGGCAGTTGAGGTATGCCTTGAGTACCACTCCACTGGGTTGATTTTGTTTGTGTCTTAGTGGCGTGGGATTTAGATTTCGGAGTGGCTGCAGGCTTGCGGACGCGATAAGGATCAACTGCCTTCACAGGTTTTGGTTTGACAGGCGCATAAGGCGGCTGTTGCGTGTTGCTGATGGCAGCGCTTCCAATCTGGCGTTGGACTTGCTGATCAAGCCAAGAGTATGAACTGAAGAGTGGGTTGGGTAGACGCATAGGTTGCGGGTCTCTTGGAGAGTGTTTAATCCATCGTTCAGGAGGATTAACAAGTAAATCTGGATATGCAGTATGCTGAGGCTCGTTGGAGACCGATGGATAGTGAGGTGTTGCCCTGCTCTCCACAACCCTAACGAAGCCAACCTTTGCGAAGGGGTCATTCGACATGGGAGAAAATCGGTATACATCGTCTGGTAGGCCATGTGAAACGGGAGGAGCAGAAACTGCAGGCGATCGCCAATGAGCCGGAACTCTCGTAGACTGCTCCATTAACAGTTCTCCGGCTTCCTCTAGCGGTGATACATCACGGTTACGCTCCGATTGTTCTAGTAGCCATAGTATTCGTCTGCCGATGTCGGAATCGTCGTCAAGATGGAACTTGGATGCGTACTTCTCAAGAGGGAGTTCAGCAAGCGCACGAACTTCGTTGGCTACACGGAGGTCAGTCTCACGCTGCCAACAGCTGACTGTACTCACCTGTAGGCTCACGTCCGTAGAGGTCTCGTATCTCGTCCACGCGAGTATATGCTGTGACATAGTGGGCTCTAGACCCAGCTTCTGGCCCAGTCATTGCGCACAGAGGGGTCGCACTTGCAGTGGATGAATCTGAGTAATGGGAAGGAACGGCAAGAGTGTCGCAAAAACTACGGGAACAAGCGCGGGCTTAATAAATTTTGGGTTCGGCGAAAAATCACCTTTGTTGAATGCAGAGAGAGCGTGGCCAATACTTTCAAGTGACCGGGAAGCGCCAACTGTCAACACCCATCGCTAATCATGAGAAAATGCATATGATCTTCTTCAAGCAGCAACTTCAAAGCATTCTGCAATGTGAATCAGCGAAGTGCCATTAGAGCAACTTTTGACAGGCAGCATGTCCAAAATAGCACTTAGAAAATCAGGTGCCCAACCGCAATATAAAACCAGTCTCATAAAGCCAGACAGAAATGGGATATGTCCTATATGAAGCCGAGGGGGGGCAACACTTCCGCCTTCGAGAAAGACTCCTTCCATTCTATCTCTAAGCTAAAAGGTCACTTTCGGCAATTTTAAATCAAACATTGATTATGAAATATCGAGGTGGAAAGGTAATAATAAGCAGCTAGGAATCTCTTTCGGAATAGAGACATGGCAAAAGGCATCGATATTCATGCATGAAGCTAGCATTGTCCTGGCCTCTAGGGAAGGTAATCTCTTGAAGGGCCATATGATGACTTAAGCCTACAGATCTATCACAGCTCAAGTACGCAACACTGTCTTGATGAAAAACGAAGTGATGCGTTATTGGAGTGAGGCTTTGTGTGAGCAGAGGTTCAAACATGAGGTTGGAAAAAGTGGATATCTGCAAGCGAGATTGATAAGATTAGATCATCGAAAACCTGCAGAACATCGCAGCCTCGCCTCACATCACAACCTTGCCGTGCTCTGCAACTGACAAGATGGGGAAAGGCACGGACAAGCTCTATGTAAGTAACAAATCCACAGAAACTCCTAGCTCTCCCCAATCCCGCCCGTGTTTCTGTTCGCATGCTGATTTCCTATGATAGATTACGCATTCCGAGTGGTCCTCCTCAGATGCATATTCTGCCAGTGCCGGGTCGAATGTTACCCAAAAGGCCCCGAATGGCTCGAATTTCAAAAGATTACCATTCAACTTCTGTGCTGCCAGCTTACAACCGTTTAAGAATCCCGTGTGTACGCCAGAGGGGACGATTTTCGACGTCGAAGTAATCAACCAGTGGCTGGAGAAGCATGGCACGAATCCAGTAACGGGGAAACCGCTGAAGGACAAAGAATTGATCAAATTGAACTTCGCGCGCAATGGCGATACGGATGCGCATGATGGTGGCGGTGGGGCTGGAGAAGGGAAGGGAGAGATGGTGGACCCGGTCACTTTCAAGGTTTTCACAGACAACACACATATTGTAGCGATCAGACACGAAAGTGAGGCTAATGTGTTCGCCTGGGAAACGGTTCAGAGGTTAAACATCAAGCCAAAGATGTGGTTGGACCTGGTAGACGATCGCGAATTTGGTCGATCCGACATAATCACACTCCAGGATCCGCAGAATATCGAGAGCAGGGACTTGAGCCAGTTCAAATTCTTGAAGGATGGAGAAACCGTGTTAACTAAGGAGCAAGAGTCAGAGAGACAAAAAGGGAGTGTGAATATTGACGCGTTGGGCAGGGTGGGAGAGAAAGTACTGAGGGCAAAAGAGGCTGTGGAGAAGGCGAGAAGGGAGAGGGAAGCTGGTGGAGATGTCAATCGGTCCAAAGCTCTCACCAAAACGGGATCAACCAACACTGGACCTAAAACGTCCTCAATACAAGAGAAGAAGACCGCATACAACGCGGCCCAGTACACCACTGGAAAGGCCGCTGCAAGTTTTACGAGCACGGGACTCACGCCAGAGACGAGCGGCGAGAGAGCACTTCTTACCGATGAAGAGTATATGTTGAGGCCAAAGCGGGTTAAGATCAAAGGATATGCTCGGATCGAGACCAATTTCGGATCACTCAACATAGAGTTGCAGACCGAGACAGCCCCAAGAGCAGTCTGGAATTTTGTTCAACTCGCCAAAAAGGATTACTACAACGGAGTGAAGTTTCATCGAAATATCAGGAATTTCATGATTCAAGGCGGTGATCCTACGGGAACCGGTAAAGGTGGCACGAGTATCTGGGGAAAGAATTTCCAGGACGAATTCGATGGACCTCTAACCCATGATTCAAGGGGCGTGATGAGTATGGCCAACAAGGGAAAGAATACGAACTCGAGTCAATTTTTTATCACATACAAACCAGCCAAGCATCTGGACCGAAAGCACACCATCTTTGGGCGTGTAGTTGGTGGCATGGACGTGCTACAGAAGTTAGAGAACGTGCCAACAGATGAAGGCAATAGCCCAGATGAAGACATTATCATGGAGAATGTTGTTGTATTTGTGGATCCGTTTGAGGAATTTCAGAAGCAAAAACGAGAGAAAGACGAACAGGAGAAAGTGCGGGAGGAGATCAAGAAGCAGGGCGGAACTGAGGATGATAAGACTACATGGACTGGAAAACGAATTAGGGGTGACGGGAGCGTGGTTCAAGCCCAGCAATCTGGGGGTGTTGGAAAATATCTCACCGCCGGAGCCGATTCCACCGACGGAAAGTATGCTGGGGACGATGATATGCTCGAGGCAGAGCCGGTCAAGAAGAAAGTCAAGTCTGGAGGATTTGGAAACTTCGACAGTTGGTAAAGGTCAGTCAACGGGAGTTAAAGACCAGACATTCAACAGCACCGATTGCTGCAAAGGTTATTAGCCTCGAAGGAGGAATATACTTTGACTTCATAGCTTGGAGTACAATGGTACGATGATTCGTGACCACGCGGGGTCTCTAAGGCCAAAAGCGCATCGGCCACCATTTCATGGCCCGATAGTGAAGAAGTAGAACGATCAGTGGAGCCAGCTTCAACAACTTCATCAGGACAGACTGGCATAATGGAAAAGAAAGTAGTGAATATGGAATATAATGACTTTGGGTATGACTCTCCAAGTCTGCTGACAATAAATTCCGCACATGTGATCAACATTCTGCGCCTCGATTGCAGGCGAGGTCGGTTCAGCCTCGCGATAACCACTTGAAGAGGCAGCCCAACACACCGTCATCGCACTGGATGCCACCTCCATCGCTCAACTTCATCCGAGATGCCAGAAATGCCCTGCGCTTGCGCCCAAGAACAATAAGCCCTGTGGAATCGTTTCACACGGAGCCTTGTCGCAATTTACTTTAACTTTTGTTTCCTCCGCAGCAAGACGCTTGAAGCCTAACCCGTGGGAAAGCGAGCGGGAATCGATCAACCAGACGACTAAGCTCTGCGCTGTCGCGATGGCTACTGCGACTTCTCAATACCCACTGCATGCTGAGAGCTCCAATGGATCCAACGGCTCGCCGTCTGCTCAGCAGCAACAGGCCCCAGGCGCACCGCAGCACAAACGCGTTTATCAGGCATGCATACCATGTCGGCGGCGGAAGGTGAAATGTGATATGGGAAGTGTTGATAATCCTCACGACCCACCATGTGTACGATGTCGCAGAGAGAGCAAGGAGTGTTTCTTCTCTGCTACGAGACGAAAGCGCAAGCACGAGGACGGTGGACCTGACAGCCTGGATGGCTATGAGTACGACGATTATACCGTCCGCAATGGACGAAAGATGGCCCACACCTCTCCTCCACCGTCCGTCAGGCAATCATCAATGGGGGCTCCATCTTCTGCTCGTTCTGCAGCTCAGTACGGAGATATTGCGCCGCTTTCCTCTGGTCCCCCACTGACTCCTGGTGGCTCAATTGGCCGTCCACAGCCTTTGCGCCGCCCGAACCAGTCTTCCCGGGATAATTCACACAGGATAGATGGCAGAAACTCCGAAGAGTCGAATACACAGTTAGAGAATCTGGAGGCCCAGGAAGTAATGCGCCGGGAAGTTTATGGTCCACATGATGCACTAGACCTGCTTTACAAAGCTGCAACGGACAGGTGCGTTCCCTCCTAGCTTGCGAAAGGCATTACTAACAGACATCTTTCAGCCCAGGCCACAAGAGAACTGGCAGTCAAATGTCGCCGCTGATGGGAAATAATTCAACTGCTCATCCGCACTCGGCATCTCCTCTCCAGAACAATGGAGCTCCGTTCCAAAACAACTATATGCGCCCTCCAGAAATCCGCCGAGAGGCGCAAATCGACCCTGCACTGACTTCAGGAGAACTGGAGAAGCCGAGTCGAATGCAAGAGCAAGGCTACAAAGATGCCGTCAAGGCTTGGGCTAGGTTCAGATTTGTCAGAGCTGGCTGGTTCACACCTACAGAAGCTATCGATTATATTGATTAGTAGGTTGACTCTAGTTTTTCGTATTGTCTCCAAACTTATACATTATATAGCTACTATGAGTACCTCTCACCGCTTACTCCAATATCCCCTCCAACATTTCGAGACCCTGGAACCCACCCAACCCTGTTAATGGAGGAGCCTATTCTCACAGTTACCCTTCTGACCATTGCAACACGCTACAGAAAGATGCCGGGACCTGGTGGCCACTGTAGATCTCATGCAATTCATGAGCAGCTTTGGACCTATCTCAGAGGCATGATTGAAAGATGCTTATGGGGTCAGGAAGCTTTCGGAGGCGGCTTTTGCGGATCTGGAGCTGGTGATGGAGAAGCCCAAACGTCTAGCACCGCTCCTTGGCGAGG
>Ga0302140_10004305_pt1 | contig 18111 bp, 22 predicted proteins | sample I_Bog_E1_1_FD_202095 | JGI IMG/M metagenome (GOLD analysis project Ga0302140, IMG submission 202095) | Peat permafrost microbial communities from Stordalen Mire near Abisko, Sweden - I_Bog_E1_1 | ecosystem: Environmental > Terrestrial > Soil > Wetlands > Peat | place: Sweden: Abisko, Stordalen... | reverse complement strand
AAGTGCTCGAGCCTAGACATGGAACTACTAAGCAACTCAGGCGGGAGAAGAATTTGGTCCCCCTCTCCTGGTCGCAAATTTCGGGGGTCAAGCCTAAGCGTCTGGATCGGTGCTTGATGGATCAACCTTGGAGGAATAAGCTGCTCTCCATCCTGAACGAATATATACCCCAATTTTGGAGTCTCGCGTAGTTGTTCTAGAAATTGACGAACAACGCTCTCGGGTTCGGGATTTTGAACTGATTTGATATAGATGTGTTCTAGGTTTGCTCCAGAGATTCCAACAAGAGGTACGAGGAGTGCTTCGGAGGCATAGACGAAGCGGATATAGTGAAGATTGGGCAAGAACTCTGTTGATGGTCGCAGTTCTGCTATTTCGCTCCATAGAGCACCCCATAATTTGCCCTCGCGACCTGTGCGGTTTGCTCTCCTCGCCAAATTGTATTCTGGAGGAAGTTGAGTACTAGCACACTTTGATCCGGGGCATTTGTTCTCCAAAATAAGCTTCTTAATCTTCGCGGCATAAACGTCAAGGCGTTGAATATTTTCCACTCGAAGTGGGCGACGTCTAGCATCAGATGGGAGAAGAGACAGAAGAGGCGATAATGACGTTGCCGTTCTCCATAATTCGTCGGTCGCGGGGTCGAAAAGGCCTTTGCAAGTTCGAGCAAGTCGAGCAAGATCCTGCAGTTGGAGATCCTTGAAGAGTAAGGATCGAATGTCTTCACAATCCCATGCGGCATGCATTTTGTCGATAGTTGATGAGAAGCTGATTCTATGCGGGAAATTTTTGAGTGTTTTGAGGCGTGGAAGGAAGAGTCATCTTGCCATGTTAATATACCTTCGCCGTTACTGCGCCTCACTTTCATTTCAGCCAGGTCTAGCTTTGCTGATGACTTTTAGCCAAATACAAATGGCAGTGCAGCAACTTATATTGCATGAAAGTCGGTATTATATTTCAAGCTCAAGATCAAGATCATGACTTGCAACCTGGTTGGCAATATATGGGTACGAAGTCTCGTATATACTGAGAAGAACAAAAATGTGGGCACCAGTTTAGACATTTTTCAGACGCCAGAAACACGCATTCAACCAAAGACTACTTTGCAACCGAGAATTCGTCACTAGATGGTCTGCAAGCCCTGTACTCATCAACTCTACGAAGCGGCGGTTAGAGTAGTGTTGGTTGGGCAAGACGCGCTGCCTCAAGTTGTGCGACGGAAAATCTAGTACTGTACCGCATCCGGGAGTGCCATGCCGATCTGAGCCTCAGTATTTGTCGTGGGACGTTGAGAGAAGCTTATGTGCCTGCTGCACTGCGCGCTGTCATCAAGCCAAGCGCAGATTCACCAGAGCCAAGCCAGATACGGGGACCTCCAGCTACGTGAGGCACTTCGTCAGCAAAGAATGAGAGCGGGTAGATATGCGCGGCCAGACCTCCGCCGGCTTTTGCTGCATACATTTTGTACGACCATGTTTGCTTACCGAGCAAGCCGCGACGGAACTTGAGCAGAACGATAGGGAGATAAGGAAAAGCTTGCATACTCTCTTGATGGAGGCGTGTTGGGTAAACTTTTATAGGCGGACTTAGAAGTACTCTGCATTATCACTGGGGAAGACACGTTTCTTATTAGGTGGCTGAGCAGAACTTGTTGATTGGTCTTCAAAAGCCCTATCAATCAAGCCGGCTCGAGTATCTGGTGGTTGTGTTGACAGTGATGCGTAGGATGCAGGCAATTTGTCTGCATGGTCAAGCAGCATGTGTGGTTCAAGCCACACATGCTTCTTGGCAACATAGAGCTTCCCCGCTTCTCAAGTACATAACCACCATTTCGAAACCGCCCAGATAATTTGAAAGAACCGTTGGATAACTTTTCTGTCAAGACGTCAGCACATAATAAACTCCTCAGCTTCCGACTAACAAGATAGACGATTGAAAAGATGGCTTCCCTTCCAAAGACGTACAAGGCTGCAAGTTTCTTGAAGGCGGACGAGCCTCTCACAATCATCGATGTCGAGCTCAAGAAGCCATCAGTGGGTGAAGTCCTGGTCAAGGTCATTGCTGTTGGTAAGTCCAATATCAAAAGGTTCTTGCATTGGTTGACAATCCCCAGGTGTCTGCCACTCCGACGATTTAGTTCGCAAAGGCTACGCCGGGAACACATTCCCCAGGATCCCAGGTCACGAAATCATAGGAGATATTGTTGCTGTCGGCGAAGGCGAGCGTAAATGGAAAGTTTCTGACCGAGTAGGAGGACCGTGGCACGGTGGTAAGCTATCTACAAACTCTGTCTACGCTGCTTAGGTATTGAGATCTGTGATTAAGGTCACGACCAGATATGCAAGTCATGCCAGCGTGGACTGTTCCAAATGTGTGAGAATGAAGCAGTGAATGGTGTTACCCGTGATGGTGGATATGCAGAATACGTGCTGCTCCGTACCGAAGCTGTCGTTCGTGTTCCCAAGGATGTCGATCCCGTCGAATACGCCCCCATTCTGTGTGCTGGCATCACGGTCTTCAATTCGATCCGCAAACAGAACATCACCCTCGGTGAACTTGTCGCCATCCAGGGGCTCGGAGGCCTTGGTCATCTAGCTGTCCAATGTGAGACCTCATATGGCCCAGAATCCCATTGTACCAATGAAGTCGCTGACACCCTCTAGATGCAAACAAGATGGGCTACAAAGTTGTTGCCCTCAGCAGCGGCGACGACAAAAGAGAGTTTGCACAACAGCTTGGCGCTCACGAGTACATCAACACTTCGAAGGAAGACGTCAACGCAAAGCTTCAAGAAATGGGTGGCGCCGCTCTCATCGTTGCCACAGCTCCGAATCCGAAGACTATTGGACCTCTGACCGGCGGCCTTGGAGCAGGTGGGCATTTGTTGGTCTTGTCACCATGTGGTGTAATCGAGGTCGATACCGCCCACTTGATCCTAAAGGCGATTTCTGTGGCAGGTTATCCTTCAGGGCATGCAATTGACAGCGAAGAGGCTATTGCGTTCACTAAGTTGCATGATATCAAGTGCTTGGTTGAGTCTTTCCCTCTTTCTGATGCGCAGAAGGCATATGACCATATGATGAGTGGTAAAGTGAGATTCAGGGCTGTCTTGGTCATGGACAAGTAAGGAGCCCAAGGTATAAACAGGCTGAGGCATCTGGAATCTGTAGCATGGATCGGAGTGAATTTCGTTGTCATCTCAAAGATTCGCAAATCTTTATGTGATCGCAGTGTTGTCCAAATGAGTGAGGTGGAGAGAGGTGCCGAGTTTTTTGACTGAGACTACCTTTCCTGCTAAAACTGCAGTATGGATCCTCATACTTTAATGTACGCAGTAAGATGCGTTGAATCTTTTCCGCTGGGTTGCTCGGCTCTTGACGTTGGAGTAACTGACTTGATTCTCGTGCTGATTACCCTCGCGAATCAAATGTTGGGGTGCTTCTGAGGTTGCACTAACGGCCGATGAGCTTTTCATAAATTATCACTCATGACCACTACTCAAACGTCCTCCTCGTCTTCAACCGCCCCGCAACCTCCGTCACAATCTCAATCCTCCCATCTCTCCCCACCCTCTCCGCCTTCTTCGCAGCCGGTCCAAAAACATCCCAGACCTCAATATACTTATTCCCACTCGCCTGACTCGTGCCAATGGCCAAGAACGCCTCCTTCATTCTCTCATGGCCCTTAATGCTCCTAAAATCCTCCATCGTAACAGAATTTCCCCCTTGACCTTGAACATGCAACGCCCCGAGTTGCACACAATAAAGCACCAATGCCGCAAGGCCCGCCGCAATAGCTGTAGCCACAGAGCTGCCGGTCAAAGTCTTGCATTTTTCGAGCGGTGCATCGTTGGGTCGATCTTTGACCACGTTGTGACCTGGGAAGATGAAATCCACATCTGCGGGATCGCCGACCCATTTCCACACCGCTCCTGACGCTTCAGCGGCACCGATTTTGAACAAGTGTTTGGTGCCTCCACAGGCAGCAGGAAAGCTCTGATCTCGTGCGATGCCTTGGTCGTTGGCGGCGCAGAACATGAGAATCCCAGCTCGAGCGGCGGCCTCGATGGCTGATTCGAGTTCGGCGATGTCGGCCGTGTTGTGTGCTGTTCGCTCGATAGTCCATGACATGGAAATTATGTGGACTTTTCTATCGATTGCTGCTCGAACGGCCTGAGAATTTACTTAGCAAGGGATAGAGGAGGAGAAAGGGGTACTACCTTCGCTGCGCTCTGGGCGGTGATTTGCCGCTTCATGTTCTCGCTCATATATTCATCCAGCTTTACGACGTACAATTGTGCCTTCGGACAGACTCGACAAATCAAACTTGCCATGACTGTGCCATGCCCTCCACTTGTAACATAGTACGGCTTACTTAAATTCTGAAACTTGTCCCGCTGGCAGAAACTTCTGCCCCCGATGATCTTGGCGTGGAGAGATTGCTCGTTGATATCAACTCCATCGTCAATAAGAGCTATCGTGATCTCTTCACGCAATGGGAGAGGTAGCTCAACATTCTGAATGAAGTCTGCAAATTCGTCCATGCAGGTCAACCACTTGTGGCGGTGTTCGACTTGTTCCCGAGCAGTGTCAACAGGACCACCTGTTGAGTCGTGTTTAACGGGTTCGTGTTCCTCAACGATGTCTACTTCGACCTCCGGACGGAGAAGCTTTAGACGTCTTTGGAACTCGCGAACGTTATTGCGTGTTCGTTTCCCAGTCTCGAGGCCCTGCCTCTCGTGTCAGCCAAACGTACTTAGTCGAGACGAGGATGGATCTAAGCACAAACCTTTCCAACATGCAAATGCACTTTTTCTAACTTCTTAAGTTGGTTCAAGCCTCCAGGCTCACTCCAACCACGTAGCACAGTGTTATTTCCACTCCAATATAAACATACTTCTCTTGCATCTGGAGCAGCAGTCACAATTGTCTCCGTACACAGGTCAGTCTTTTTCCAGTCCCAGATCTCAACCTTGAGACCACCCAATGCGGTCTCAATAGCCTCGTCACTGTGCGATGGTTCTAATGTATCATCAACAATGACTCGAATAACTCTTTTGACGCTCTTATTTCTGAGAAAGTTGAAGAGGAAAATCATATCGCTTCGGCCTTTGCCATCCGGAGTCTGTGATTTCTTGTTTTTGGAGAACGTGGGTCGTCTTTCTAGCTTCAAGCTGGGCAAAGCAACGTATTGGAGAACGTCTTCAAATTTGAGGTGCGCGAGGCCGTCTTCGATGCGCTCTTCACTAATAGTAAGAGTCGATGTGTCATATAAGTCGAAGAATATTTGTTTGTCTATGAAATTTTAGCGACCATTAAGTCCAGCTAGTTGAGAAAACAATGGAGCCTATGGAAACTCGATATTCACCCAGGCTTTTGAAGTACAATCTGTGATCGGAAGAGTGAGCTCACATACCTTGTTCGCGTCCATAAAGAAAATCAACAGCGTCATCATGGTTCCTCGTACGCATACAATGCAGCTTCAAATAATTTAGAATTGCATCGGCACTCTCATTAGTGACCTTCGCCTCCTCTTTCACCCGCTTCTTGGCCCTCGGCTTTGTAGTCGCCGGCGTTCGAGATCCATCACTGACACCAGAGCGAGATATGCTTGGAGGGATATTGAGCGTCACATCGCCAAGCTTAGAGTGTTTATTCGCACTTTCCGCAACGCCAGCCATTCCTCTATCTCCGGTATTGACACGTCGTATGCTGCTGTTACTCCTCTGCTCTGGTCCAGGAGCAACAGGTATGTTGGGAACTTTGGGCATCGGCATGGGTGGAGCTACCTTAGGATCATCGTTTTGTCGCATAGTCTTCGCTTTCGCGCTGGATCGCTCCTCACGCCTAGTAGAGCTAGGATCCTCCGTTCTCTCTGATATGATGTCTTTCTCGTCTTTCGATGCTTTCTTTGACTCGGCTTCGGCCTTAACTGCTTCAGCGCGTGTGTATTCGTGGTATCGGTATGGAGAGAAGAAATTCGGCGCATTTGTCCGTTCATCCATAGCTTTGTCGCATCTTGAAATCAGAGCTTCCACGACCTCCAATTGAGCGTCTGTGCAACGGTCGTAGTCGACCGCTAGATTGAGAGGTGTGTTTCCTTTGTCATCTTTAGCGCAGAGAGTTCCCTCGCCAGCCTTCTGGATTAGGAAAATGGCGAGCTTGGGAGAGACATTCCGGCGGATGGCGACGTGGAGGGAGTTCTCTGAGTGGTAGCAGGCAATGCTGAGGACGGCGTCGATGTTGGGGTGTGTCTCGCACATGAAGCGAACAAGCTTGTCACGCTTCTTCGAGATAGCAATGTAGAGAGGAGTCTTCTCGTTGCTATCTTTCTCTCCTAGTAGTTGAGGATGGCGTTTGAGCAGAAGTTGCACAAGCGGCTGGTATGTATCGAAAACCTTGTCCTTCGCCTCCTCGACAACCATATGCAACAGTGTATTATGATCGCCATCGCCTGCTGTCTTCTGGTCGAGGTAGCTAGCATTTTCGATAGCAAACTCCTGGAGCCTTGCCTCGTTCCGCAGCAGGTCGAGCTGCCCACTCTTGAGGTCGCGTATGATCTCCTCGAACCTCTTCTTTGTGCTCACTTCCTCCTCATCGTCTTCATCGGAGCTCGGTTCGAGGTCAGTATCTTGTGCTTCGAGTTCTTTCTCTCGGTGGGGCGAGTCCACCACTTCGGGTTCGTCGTCGATGGCGGACGTCATGTCGGAAGCATCGGTGAACGAGGCTGGTTTTCGACCTGGATTTCAAGGGTAGATACTTGCTCAGAAATGAATCATCATGTCAAGAGAGCTCCCTGGTCAAGCAAGAAGCTTCGCTGTACTGTCGCGATCGCAGGATTGCAAGGTTGGAGGGAGATCAAGTCCAGCCCCCAAGTTTCACAGCCTCACCGCAGAAGTGTGGGTGGAGCTCATCCCTGCAAAGCCCATCTCGCAGCCTGTAGCGCCCACACCAGTTCAGAGATCCACCGAGAGTAGACTGGATTTGTCAGTAGTGCTGATGGAAGGCTACCTTTATACAATAGATAAGGTGGCGGCTGACGCTGTGGCAAATCTAAAAGAGAAAGAATTTTTGTTTGACATTGAAAACTCTTATGAAGATGCTTTGCGGAGTACACCAAACCTCTCCTAATAGCGTGGTGATTATCCGCTGCAAGACATTGCAGCCAGTATTTGGGGAAGTCGAGCCGTGCCGCTCCCCATGTTTCGGGGATTCATCGATGGAGGGGCGGCCCGAACCATGCTCGTAGGGCTGCTATTTCTGTGGAAGGCTGAGAGCCTTCATCTTAAGCATAGGCTTTCATATAATCTTCTGCAGAATCTAGTTCCGAAAGTAACTCTTGATTTTAGACACCATTCATAGGGTGAAATGGATGTATTCTTAAAAAGACACCTAGTATTCTTGTCTTGGCATTCAAACTTGGAATTGCGGTTCGGGCTCTGGTAAAGATACAACGTCAAAATCAAATCTTCTCATCGTTTGTCTTTCACCGCTTCGTTTAACACAGTCGTCATCTTTACATCGCAAGCACTTTCGAGGTCAAAAGCTCCCAACTCTTCCAAGTCATATTCCCGTAACTTGTTCGTGGGTTCGATTTCAGGATCGAATAGCACAGGGTCATCCTTCGGATCTCTTCCCTTGGCGCCAAACATTCGCTCCATTCGACTTTTGGTGTCCACGACAACATCAATCTTGACCACACACTGAAATGGTTTTTCATCCCTCCTTTTAAGCAGAATTGCCGTCCGCAATGATGAAGGGACTCCTGTTTTCGTGGTCTCGTTTTCCAACAGTGTCCAAGAAGCACAATTCGATGGTCCCCAATTTCGTCCTTTCAAGTCAATTGATCCGATGACAGTTGTTTCATCACTTGTGTCTCGAATGACGGTTTTCTTCCAGCCTACTGATCCGGTTGCTGTGATGCCCCCAATCGGAGCCGCAGCACCAAGCTGAAGGCCCGCCTTTCGACTGATTTCTTCAGTCTGTGTTGTAGGCACTAGACTCATCTTTCCAACAGGAGCAATGGAGTACACTTCTGGTCCACTTTCACCTGGCTTCATGCCTTTGAATTCTAACTCGATATCCGCGGACTGGAATCTCCGGGCGCGTTTCCTTGCATCGAATCGAAATTGAAGTATTATCAAAGTTGCAAACATCCCACTTTCTGACGAGAATTGGCCATGGATGATGTCGAGACATGAGCACCTAATGTCGATGGCGCCTTTCCGTTCTATATAATTGCTTCGTTGGTACGGTGCTGAGGGATCATTTTGTGTGCGGAAGGAACTCCCATCGTCTCCTTTCTCGGACAGGCTTATATCGAAAGATGGGAGATCATTATCTTGTTCCTCCTCAACTTTATTGTCTGACATATACTCTTCTTCATCCTGAAGTGACGCCATCCTTCCAGTAGGGCTGAGACACTGCCGGGTACGGGAAAAACCTTCCAGAGACGAGTCGAGTGACGAGATTGAGGCCAGGCGAGAGTCAGAAGTTGTGAGCAAAGAGATGGTCACGGAATCATGACTGGAGCTCCTTATATGTAGTGTGGCAATTTGCAACTAAGACGACACCAGTCGAAAGTTGGCCTGCCTCCAGTGTTCTCAGGCGCAGCCCTCTTCCTTCGGGGCTTTCCCTGAAATCTTACAGCCGATGTCTCAATTGTGGTGGGGTCGAACTCCCTGTTATCATACCCCGCAACGCCACTGTACACTCAAATGCTTCGTTTTAGCAACTCTTTGCTTGCAGCACTTCGTTCAAGCACTTTATACAAGTTATCTTTCCAAACATGAAATCGCTGTTAATGCGGATTTTACGCATCTGGCGCCGGATTCGGGCTGCGGGGCCTGTTGGGCTAGTAGAAACCGTAAGTTGGTGATCCACCGAGACCATTTTGGGGGCGACTCTTGTGGCTGGAGCTGATCCCTGTGCACACAGTCAGCGCTTGCTAGGAGCCAGGCTGCCCCCTGCACTCCCACTTCTCTGCCTGCAGCCTCGTCGCGGCTCACACGCGATGTTCTCGAGCTGCTTTGAACCTCAATTGATTTGTTTACAGCCGCATGGTGACCACACCACGAGAACGATACCAGCAAGCTTGCATGCGAGATATGACTTGACTTGCCCACAAACCAGGCGCAAGTGAGAGACCGATCATGGAGTCCTCCGAGGAAGAGCCCGTAGCGACCGCGACCACGACCACGGAAGAAGCTCTGGCAGCCGACGAAGCTCTCCCAGAGAAGAAAGCACCACCTAGCATTCTTGGATTGGCGCTCCTAGCTGGTGACTTGCATGAAGACACCGCAGAAGGGGCATCATTTCCGCAGTTCCAGTACGAACTACTCTGAAAGCCTCATCTGAATTTCGAATCATGAAGCTAACGCACTATCTCGAACAGAGTTGTAGCAGTTCACGGCCTTTACGGCCACCGAGTAGGCACATGGACGCCCGATACAGTAGGAGAAGAGCTAGGAAGCTGGATGAGGGAACAAATACACAAGCCGCACAAGGATGCCCAGGTTTGGACCTACGGCTATGATGCGAGCATGAACAGAACGGGAATAGCCACCAGGACGGGAATTCGGCAGAAAGCATTCGACCTGCTAGAAGTTCTGGTAGAGATGCGGAAGAAATGGGAAGCCGTACGTGAACTGTCAATCGATCTGCTTTTCATTACAAAAGAAACACGCTAACAGAAACTCTACTACTAGAAACCGATTCCACTAGCCTTCATTGCCCACGATCTCGGGGGAACTGTTGTCAAAGAGGTAAGAGTTCAAGGGACAAACAGAGAGATCAGGAATTGAACAACAATTTAATCCGTCCGTAGGCATTGTTGATAGCTGCTCGTCAATATAAGAAGTACAGAAATATCCTCGAATGGACTCGGCTCTTAGTATGTCTTCGCATCAGATTTTGGATATTGCCAATGAGTACTTGTCAAAGCTAAACAGCAACAGATATTCTTCGGTTGTCCCCACCAATGCAAAAACACGGAGAACATGGGAGACAACCTTGCTCGACTCTTTTCTTATGAAGGCATTCAGCCCATAGGAGATGGAGGGAAACCTACCATGGAAGTAGCGAGTAAAAAGTTCGGCAATTATTTCGTGCGCACTGCACAGATGGGCGTAACAGCCGTCCTGAAGGGGCTTGGAAGATGGGTCAACGAGATCAATGACTCGTTTAATGCATCCAATATCCCTTCGCTTCTCAACATCCTCAACATATACTCTGCTATATCAGATCCTACCGCGCAGGTAAGCTAGCCTTTTTGAAGATGCCGGCAGTCAAGTATTGGTCGGTCTCAGGTCTCAAAGATCATATTGTATTGACAATTTTCAGGTGTTTCGAGAGTTTACCGCTTGCATGGATATTTCTTACGAGGAACGCTTCGGGGTTCTCAAACCACACACAAGACTAGGCCAGATTACGCAAACGGATGTGGACAGAGGGCTGCGTAATCGCCTTGAGACCAGCCTGAAGATATTGCACGTGGGCTCAGGTTAGTTGTGTCCACCCCATCAACACATCGCCCTTTCTAAGAAATTGTCACAGCATGGGAACCTGGCGATACACCTCCGGAATGGTTGAAAACTTTACGGTCACTAGCCGCACCCCTTCCGCCACTTGTAGTACCACTTGGAGACCAAGCCCTCTTGGATTGGATCCTTCTTGATGAAACCTATACGAAATGGCTGGAGAGCGACGGCCCTGGGATCCTCCATATTCACGGAACCACTCGATCTTCCAAGGTCGCAAAGAACCTGTTTCAGGTCCTTTCATCTCGACATTATGCAAACTCCTCAGCCGGATTCCCTGTATATTTCTCATTCGATAGATACGACGATCGACGTAACTCCATACTAGGAATGTTAAACACTGTACTAGCCCAAGTATGCAGTCACAATATCGCCCTAGCAGACCAGGCATCTAGCAGCGCAGAAAAAATGACACTGAACAAGAGTTGGTCCGAGTCAGAACTTTTCGTCATTTTCCGAATCGTCCTCTTAAGTATGGCTTCTAGGAGTATCATTTACATACTTGATGGCTTTGACGAGTGCGATGCATCAGCGCTGCCATTTTTCAGAAATTTCTGCCACTTCACCTCCCTCACTGAACATCCCTTCAAGGTCGTGTTTGCCAGCCGGACAAATACAGACATCCAGAGCGTACTGGCCGATTTTCCCACTATCAATGTCGATCCGAACATCGATCCGGAAATCCTTAAGATCAATCGGACTTACGACATCGACGTCGAACAAATTGCATTGCTTTCCCAACGACCTCTTTATGCCACGATTGAATCACACATCCGAACTCTTCTTTTGAAGTTAAGTGATGATGATGAACATCGCAATCTGATCACGAAGGAATTCTTAGTTGCCAAGGACGTGCTTTCGGTTCAAAAGATCTTAGACCAGATTAATATACTTGCCAACAGTACACCACAAGACATCTTCAGACGAATCCTGGATAGAATCTCAAAACATAGACGACCTTGGGCTCGGAGGATTCTGTCATTTACCCTGTTTGCTTTCCACCCATTGACGATTTGGGAACTGGCTGCCGCTGTTACAACTGATATTGAGGCACTCCCAGATGCTGCTGCAAAGGGTCCCGATGATCTAACGTACTATCAATTTGCCAAGGACCTTGAAGATTCCTTCGCTGGGATCTTCGTTATCCGGAACTGCGAGGTTCATTTTGGGCATCGTGAGGCAAGGTCCTTTTTCTCAGCGACGGTCGGTCAAGAACAACCATGGTATGACGTGAAGGAGACAGGTCAGAAAGAGGTTACCGACATCTGTCTTGCCTATCTGTGTCTCCCATGGGCACGATTATCGATTGATCTTGAGCATGACACCACAACCGATGGAGTTTGGGACTCGTCGGTGTTCACCACTCGTTCAGACCTTTCTGTGTATGCAATCAAGTACTGGCCGGAACACTACAAGCTGATCCCGGAGATACTTCGGCCTACTACATCCGCTCTACAATTCTTTGAGAACACGGAAATCATGCGCTGGTGGGCAGAAGCCTACTGGTGGTTCTCGAATGCTATCAGCCGACGGGATTACTCATGCATATCACCACTACCAATATTCGCAGAGCTAGGACTAGACGATCTTGTGAAGAGAGAGATTAAGAAGATTAGGACAATAGAAACGAGAGAATTTCATCTCGATACCTCTCTCGCCCTGGTAGAAGCCTCACGGAATGCGCAGATCGATATCATCCGCCAACTACTACAGCTCGGTGGATACACTCCAGATGTACAACGAGCGGCGCTTTGCGCTGCAGCAACTTCTGGCAACGAGGTTTGTGTCATGGAACTGGTCAATTATGCGGCACAGAGCACGGAAAAGTTCGAGTGGCCTGCGGTGCTCATCTGTCGAGCTGCCGAATTCGGACAAGAGAAGTTAGCCAAGAGACTTCTTGAGCTTGGCGCTTCGCCTGATTCGGTCACCATGAATGGCTTAACTGCATTACACATTGCAGCGAGAGATGGATACACCAATGTCACCAAACTATTACTTGATGCTGGGGGGAACTGCAAACTGGTCACCGACTCTGGCCGAATTGCTCTCCATCTCGCTGCCTATCATGGCCACACAGAAGACGTCAAACTATTAATCGATGCAGGTTCAGATGTGAATGCATTGGACAACGAAAAAGACAACGCTCTACACCTAGCTTCTCTCTGGGGACACTACGGAACAGTCGAGGTGCTGCTCGAGGCCGGCAGTGACATGGGCAACGACAAGAAAGACGAATGGACACCTTTAACCATAGTCGTCGACGAGGGATACGTCAAATCTGCTCGCCTCCTAGTTTCGAACAAGGCGAACGTTGAGGTAGAAGGAGTCGATGGGAAAACTCCCCTCCGCTACGCTGCTTTGAGAGAAAGCTTGGAGCTTTGCAAGCTGCTGATTGAGAATGGCGCCAATGTAAACACCAAGAGTGGCGGAGGACCAATCCTCACTTTTCCGGCCAATGACGGAAATCTTGAGGTCACAAAGCTTTTCGTAGAGAATGGCGCTGGAGTCAACGATGCTAATACTAATGGGTGGAATGCTCTTCATAATGCGGCTGTCAATGGACATGTCCCGGTTTTGACATATCTCTTGGATCACGGCGCGGATTTGTAAGTCGCAATATCTTGTAATGAACCCCTGTTGTATCAATGTCCAGTTGCTCCTGGAACATTCTGCTTCAATCAAAACTTGATGAAGTATACTGACTGCACTTTCTTTCAGACACCAGAAGACGGGAACAGGTTATAATGCGTTCCTGCTTGCTGTAACCTCGAAATACCCTGAAGCTGTCAAGCTATTGATCGACCGGGGCGCAGATGTGAATGCTATTGATATCGACGGATGGTATCCAGTACACCTCGTGTACAACCACGCGCCAACTATGCAAGTCCTGCTAGAAGCTGGAGCAGATCCAAGCATCATGGGAATCAACTCATCAGCTCTCTACCTAGCATCATACTACGATTATGCCGATGTGGTCGTCTCGCTTTTGAAGTACAACCCCAAGTTGGAGTTTTCACCTCCTGTTGGAAGTGACTGGACAGCCCTGTCAGCAGCCTCTTCCAATGGACACGCACGTATCGTGCGGTTGCTGCTGGAAGCTGGAGCAGACGTGAACCACAAATCGAAGCTCGGTGAAATGCCTTTGCAATATGCTGTCAATAACAACAGAGCGGACCTCGTCGATATCATAATGGAGTTCCGGCCCAACCTCCATCTCCAGGATAATGTCGGGGACACGGCACTTAACTCCTTCAACTCGGAGGGCGAGATACCAATTTCCATGATAAGGAGCCTAATCAACGGAGGCTCAGATATCGAGACTCGAAGCAATACACGAGAGACGCCACTCTGTCGGGCCGTGAGATTTGAGAAACCAGAGTTGGTGCACTACTTGATCTCACGGAAAGCGAATTTGAATGCCAAGGGAACGAAATTTGGCGGGCCGCTGCATGTTGCTTGTCGATGGAACAATTTCCAGATCGTGGAGATACTGGTCAAGGCCGGGGCTGACGTTGATCTGGTTGATGAGGAGTCCTCCGCTGCGACGCCGCTGCAATCTGCCTTTCGCGGCTTCGCGGAGAATGGAGAATATGATATTCATGAGAAGATCGTGAAGTGTCTCCTTGAAGAAGGAAGGGCGGATGTCAAGGTAGTAGGTGGCTTGCAAGGTTGTGCTCTCAATGCAGCATGTGGCTGGTCGAAACCGGAGATGGTAAATCTAATGCTCGAGAAAGGCGCAGAATGCAATGTCGCCGATGGGACTGGACGAACGGCGATGCACTTCGCGGCCTCGCATACTCTGGAGCATTTTCAACCGGTCCAAAGCGCAGGCGCTGATCTCGAGGTTGTGGATAAAACGAAGAGGACGATTGTTCACTGGGCTGCGATAAGTGGTCGTCCTGATATTATCGAGCGGGTGCTCTCGCTCTCGAGAGGGAAGGTCGACCTGCCTGATGTGGATGGCTGGACGCCGTTGCTGTGGGCTGCGAGGGGAACGGGAACTTACTTGAATCGCGCGACAAATACTATGACGGAAGAAGTCATCACGCTTCTACTGGATCGAGGCGCGGATCCGTGTGTTGTTGTTAAGGGACTGGATCGAGATTGGACACCAATTAAACTTGCCAGGTACCATGGTGTCGAGGAGTCAGTAATTGAATTATTGATCTCAAAAACGAAGGAGAAGCTCGAGGCAGAGGGAAAGACATTCGATGAGAGCTTTCATGCATCAAAAGAGGGAAGAAAGCAAGCGGGGAGTTGTGATAGTTGTCTTTCGGTGAGCATTTTCACCGTCCTTCTTCGTTACCTCCAGCTAACATGAGCAGCCAATGTACGGCCTCGCATACGAATGCACGACCTGCCTCGACTTCGACTTTTGCTTCAAATGCTACGGCACGAGACATCTTATACACGCTGATCATGTGTTCAAGGTTACGGAGACGGAGTGGTTGGAGATCCCTCTGGATGAGAAGAAGAGCGATGACGACGATGATACCGATGATGATACCGATGATACGGATGCAGATGATGATACGAAGAAGATCGAGGTTAATGGGGAGCCTAAGAAGGAGATGGAAAATAATGTGGTGGTTGGAAATGGGACGGGGGAGGACGAGGAGGATAGCGATACTGAGGATGAAGGATGACGAAGACATGTATTGATATGAGCACAGATACCACTGAGTTTAGAGCTCAATGAATAAGAGAACTCTCCCTTCACTTTGCTCGCATCAATTTTGCGTCTCTTTCGACAGCTTTGAGTTTCTGTCCATCACCAACATATCTCCTATTTTTAGAACCTCCATGTTTTCTTTTGCGATCTGCAAGGCAGAAACAATTGCCGTCCTGCAAGAGAGAAAACGCATGGTTATCCCAGCGGTGATCCTAGCGAGGGGCTTGAGCTCAGGCCTCATGGGCGTCCTCAGCCGCGAACGCCACCTGATTCAGGGGCTTCGGCTAGCTAAGCGACCCAACACAACAACTCCATTGCAAGAAGTGGAAATCACAGATCGGCAGAGAATGTCACAATGTCTCTGCGAGAAGGAATATATCCCGCCTTTGCTGTGATTTGTCGCTTAAATGCCTTTGCGTTGGCGCTATTGGAGCACGGCAGCTGCGAGCCTTCGGGAGTCACGAATATGCTCAAGCCACTTTGGAATCATTGACTGCTGCGGGTGAAGGCTTTTCGTCTGTGGATGTTGTGGAAGGTGGTACAAGCGCACAACGAGAGCTAGGTTCCTCGATCCTCATATCTTCAGCACTTCTCGCGTGTAAAACCCTGCTTTTGAAGAAGTACTTTTCGCTCTTGTCCCTCTTTTAAACTGTACCTTTGCGAAAGAAAGCACCATGGTTGGTCCAAAACACCCCTCAGTCGTTTCCCACCAGACATCTGGCAGCAGTCTTCAAGCAGAAATACACGACAAGCCGCAATCTCAGCAGGAGTCTCTCCAACATTTACCAGGCTCTGAGCTCAATACTCAGAATGCTCTTGAAGCAAAGCTCGCCGCCCGAGACGCCGTGAGCCTCATCTGCTCATCTTGAACCAGCCGTCTCTCTAACCAGACAACAGCACCTCAAGCGCTCAATCCGCATCCTCAAAGTCATCGCTCGCATCATAGCCCTGATCCTCGCCATCGCAACCGGTGCCCAAGAAACGGTGACCCTACGCACCTACCTCACAACACACACCACAATCATCGATGGTCGAGGACCATGGGCCATCCAAACCTCGCTCTGGCCCACACTGATGCTCCTCTCCGTCTCCTTTCTTACAATCATCTTCAGCTTTCTCACGATACTAGCGTACCTTCGACATGGCGTGAAGGCTGCGAACAAGGCTCATAAGACCGGGTTTGTGTTTGAGCTCGTGGCGGAGGGCGGACATGTGCTGGTTTGGATCGTCGTTGCCATTTTATATCGGGTTGGGAAGACGGGGCATGATCTTTGGGGTTGGGCTTGCTCGCCGCTTGCTCAGAGTATACAGCCGAATTTTGAGGGGGTAGTGGATTTTCAGAGTGTTTGTAAGAGAGGGGTGAGTTTGTCTTCTTGATCTTGTTTTTTGGGAGAGGGCTGGGATATAAGGAGAACTTACTGACGAGGCATAGGATAAATCGTGGGGTTTGAGTATCTTGAGCGCGGCGTTGCAGGGACTTACAGTTCTGACGCTCTTGTTGGCATTAGAAAGGAGGAAACACCAACAGCGTCTGGCGATCGTGAGACAGGATAGCGTGATGCATGGGGCGTAGAGGCTCTTGACAAGTGGTTTGTCCAGGATATTATGTTGGCGTAAGAATGGAAACGACAACTAACTGGGTTGAGGAGAAGTGAATAGTTGTAGATGAGGTGCAGAGAACGAAACAGTAGTTTGGCAAGCTAGATATAATTGTCCTTCGACAATCCTGATGACCTGGTCACTCTGCTTCACCTTCTACATATTCATACACTGAACGTTCGTCTTTATGCAAACTTAGCTGTCTCGGCTACTCCCGAGACCTTCGCCAGAACAACACGACTTTCAATCCGGGCTCGAACAGCTGAAAGGTTTTTGCGAAAAAGCCTCAATCATGAAATAATATATTTGGCTTCTTCATCTTGCCCAGAAAGCCCTTAGTTGTGAGAGGGCTTTTCATCTCTCTGTTAATTCAAGTCTTGAGAATGAGGAATAAATACAACAAATTACAAGTATAAAAGCGTATTCCAAACCGTACTAACTCATTCACAGAGCTGAAACCACCAGTCTCGCAGCTCGCTTCAATGCACCTAGAAGAACACGCTGGTAATTCGAGGAGTAAGGCGTATTGAAGTAGAAATCAAGCCCCAACAAGCCCTGAAAAATGATCTCATCAATTTTTACGGCTCTGTACTATAGTAAAACTTGGGCCACTCACACATTCGCCAAAGGGCAGCGATAAATAGGCTTATGTAGTCTTGTCCGCCTTACTTACGCGAGACTGCTGGTTTCGACTACGTGAGCGACTTACTGCGGTGCCTTGTTTTTGCTGAGCTAAGTGTGTTACACAAAAGATGAAGATTTGAAGGCCTGATGGAAAACTGATGCTGAGGTAATCAGCCACTCACTCACATTATTCGTTGCAACATGCTGGGTCTATTTCGGGGGCGGTTATTCGGTGCCGGTTATTCGAAACCAGAATAGTCAGATCAATGTGACCAGGTGCATAGTGCACGTTGCGTTGTTGCGCGAGGCACGCTCGCGCTACCAAGCGCTGGGCCCCAATACTATGACCGTCCTCGACAGTTTCGAGAAGCTAGGCAGTAACATCTCGCACTTGCCATGTCAACTTCTCTTTCCCTTTTGGAATTTTCAACATTCCATAGTGTGCAAGTCAAGACTTCTTGATTTATGTCACCCCTCCACTACGAATTATGTCCTGCTTTAGTAGTGTAGGAGCTTGCTGGCCATCAGTCAAAAAATCAGGCTATCAATGGGACTCTACAGTCTCACAACACTCCATGTCCCTGGCTCGGGGGGCTTCTCACGACCCAGGCACGATAATTCAGTTAGAGCTTTGCAGACCTTTAAGGCTGCAAACTCTCGGCTCCAGAACCAGTGATGC
>Ga0302140_10004304_pt1 | contig 18112 bp, 14 predicted proteins | sample I_Bog_E1_1_FD_202095 | JGI IMG/M metagenome (GOLD analysis project Ga0302140, IMG submission 202095) | Peat permafrost microbial communities from Stordalen Mire near Abisko, Sweden - I_Bog_E1_1 | ecosystem: Environmental > Terrestrial > Soil > Wetlands > Peat | place: Sweden: Abisko, Stordalen... | reverse complement strand
CAGCGAAACCCAGCGCCTCCGAACCGCCTTCACATCACCCCAACCCGCAGCACAGGCCAGCTAGCGAGCTGTTTCAACCCACCAAATTCGCGTGCCCCGTCCAGATCATCGCCCCACCGTGACAAGCATGGGATTAACAACCCCGCAAACCCCGTAATATATCCGCATGCCCTATCCAATCCAGCGAGCCGTGCTGCTGACCGCCCTTGCAACCGCCCTCATCACCCCCGCGCAAACACCGCCGCCCGCCAACTGGAAAGCTCACTGGATCGCCGCCCAACCCGACAAATCCACCAGGCTTCACGCCCTCCCAATCTTCCGGCGCGAATTCACCCTCGACAAGCAAATCCGCAAAGCCACCCTCCGCATCTCCGGCCTCGGACAGTACGAAACCCACATCAACGGCCACAACATCACCGACGCACTCCTCACACCCGGCTGGACGGATTACCGCAAGCACATCTTCTTTGACACCTACGACGTCACTGGCCAACTCCAAAATGGCCCCAACGCCATCGGAGTCCTCCTCGGCAACGGCATGTACAACGTCATAGAAACACCCGGCCGCTATACCAAATTCGCCAACGCCCCCCGCCAGCCCAAACTAATCCTCCAACTCGACATCCAGTTCACAGACAGCACCCAGCAAACGATCGCCACCGACGATTCCTGGACCACCGCTCCCGGCCCCATCACCTTTTCCTCGACCTACGGCGGAGAAGATTACGACGCCCGCTTTGAGCAGTCCGGCTGGGACACACCCAACTTCCGCGCCAGCACGTGGCAGCCCGCAATCCCCGTCAGCGGCCCCGGCGGAGAACTCATCCCCGAATCCATCCCTCCGATAAAATCCTTCGAAACTTACGTTCCCAAAGCCACTACCCACCCGGAGCCCGGCATCACCATCTACGACCTCGGCCAGAACTTCTCCGGCTGGCCCGAAATCACCGTCCAGGGCCATCGGGGCGACCACATCACCCTCCTGCCCGGCGAACTCCTCAATGACAAGGGCCGCGTCACTCAGAAAACCGCCAACGCCTATCCTGACTCGCAAATCGCCTTCAACTACACCCTCAAGGGCGGCTCGCCCGAGCACTGGATACCCCGCTTCAGCTACACCGGCTTTCGCTACGTCGAGCTACGCACAAGCCCCGTCCAGGCATCGCTTCCACCCCGCATTCTGCTCCTACGCGGACACTTCCTCCACGAAGCCGCACCCGTCGAAGGCCACTTCACCTCATCCGATCAACTCCTCAATCGCATCCACACCCTCATCGATCGCGCCATCTTGAGCAACACCGTAAGCGTCCTCACCGACTGCCCCCACCGCGAAAAACTAGGCTGGCTCGAACAGACCCACCTTGCTGGCCCATCGCTGCTCTACAACTACGACCTGCACTCTCTCTTCGCGAAAATCTCCGATGATATGCAGGACGCGCAACTCTCCAACGGCCTCGTACCCGATATCGCCCCTGAATACACCGTCTTTGACGCAGGCTTCCGCGACTCCCCCGAGTGGGGAGCAGCCGTGGTCCTAACTCCCTGGACCGCATACCAGTTCTACGGCGACATCGCGCCTCTACGCGCCCATTACGAGTCGATGCAAAAATATGCCGCCTACCTGCACTCTCGCCTGCAGAACAACCTGCTCACCTTCGGCCTCGGAGACTGGTACGACATCGGTCCCGGCGACCCCGGCGAATCACAACTCACCACCAAAGGCCTCACCGCAACAGCAACATACTTTGAATTGCTCACCGACCTGAGCCGCATCGCCACCCTACTCAACCACCCCGAAGACGCCGAAAAATATCTCCAGGAAAGCCAAATCATCAAGACCGCCTTCAATGAAAAGTTTTTCCACCCGGGGACCGGCGAATACGATCGCGGTAGCCAGACCGCCAACGCAATGCCCCTCGTCCTCGGGCTGGTGCCCGGCTCAGAAAGCGCGACCGCCAGCGCCAGGGTTCTAGCCAATCTCGTAGCCGACATCCGGCAGCACAACAACCACGTCACAGCCGGAGACATAGGCTTCCACTACGTAGTTCGCGCGCTCACCGACAACCACCGCTCAGACGTCCTCTACGACATGCTCTCCCGTACCGACAAACCCAGCTACGGCGATCAACTAGCCCACGGAGCAACCACCCTCACCGAAGCCTGGGACGCCAACCCCGCTTCTTCGCAAAATCACTTCATGCTCGGCCACGCCGAAGAGTGGTTTTACCGAGGTCTCGCCGGCTTAGATCTCGACCAAAGCCGCAGCCCGGACGCGCGCATACGCATCCAGCCCAACCCCGTAGGCAAGATACAGAGCGCATCCGCAACATTAAATTCAAATTTAGGAAAGATAGAGAGCAGCTGGGCACGGTCCGCCGACAGCCTGACCTTGCAAATCACTATTCCGGTCACAGCCAAAGTCGCTCTACCCTCTACCAGCAGCGCAGCCATTCGAATCAACGGCAACGCCCTCGCATCAGGAATGGATATCCGCACAGAAGGTGATACCACTACCATCCACTTGCCCGCAGGCACCTACCGAATCACTCTGCCCTACGCTGCGGCTGGTTTCTCCCAAACTGCACCTTAAACCAACTGCGCACCGCAGGTCGCACAGAATTTCGACCCAGCTGCGTTAACGTTTCCGCAGTTCCCGCAAGCTGTCAGCGTTGAAACCGCCGTCGTAGCCGTCGCCGCCGCAGGCGTGGTCACCGAAACATACACCGGCGGAGCGTTGTAAACCGCTCCATTCCAAGCCACAAATGGAATCGAAATCCCCAGCGCCGCGGCAATCCCCGCCGCCTGCACCGCGTTATATGCCCGTACCCGCGCCGGCATAAAGAAACACTCAATCAGCCCCAGCAGCGCCGGAATCCCCGTCCAGCAAAAACAGCAATACAAAATACCCAGGCCCACCCGGCCCAGATAAAAGTGGTGAATGCCAAAACACCCAAGGAACAACGCCAGCAACACACCCACCACCTCATCCCGCCGCACCGACTCAAACTGCATTTGAAAAACCTGCTGCGGAGTAGGACTCGGGTACGGGTATGGATTCGGATACGTATAAGCGCTCATGGCAATCTCCCTTTAATAATCAATACGCAATTCCACCACAAGAGTTCAATGGCCAAAATCACTGCACCCTATCTCTAATGAGAATGTATCGTCCAATTCAACGCGAAATCCTCGGCACCTCTCCGCACGAATAGCAACTCTACGACCCAAAATCAGCGACGAGCTTTACCGCCAGATCTCCCCGTCCCAACATCGCTATAATCCCCAGCATGAGTGCGCATCAGGACCCCGCAAACCGCGTCACAGAACTAACCACCCAACTCCGCCACCACGAATACCTCTACTACGTGATGGACGCCCCCGAAATCACCGACGCCCAGTACGACGCCCTCATGAATGAGCTCAAAGCCCTAGAAGCAGCCCACCCCGAGTTGCTCTCCCCCGACTCGCCCAGCCAGCGCGTCGGAGGCCGCCCCGCCGAAGGATTCCAGAAAGTCCCGCACTCCCGCCCCATGCTCTCCCTCGACAACGCTTACAACGCGGAGGAACTCGCCGATTGGGACCGCCGTGTGCACGAACTCGCCGGTAGTCTGCCCGTCAAATACATCGCCGAACTCAAACTGGACGGCCTCTCCCTCGCCCTCCATTACGAAATCGGCGCAGACGGCAACGCCCGCCTCCTTCGCGGACTCACCCGCGGCGACGGTCAGATCGGCGAAGACGTCACCAGCAACATCCGCACCATCAAAAGCATCCCCCTAACCATCCCAGAAGGCAAATTAGTCAAATCCGAAATCGACCTGCGCGAAGCGTCCGCCCCTGCGGCCAGCAGCGGCCAGGGCTTTGAGGTGCGCGGGGAGATCGTCATGCCTCTCGCCACCTTCAAAAAAGCCAACGAAGAACGCGTATCTGCTGGCCTGGCTCCCGCCGCCAACCCTCGCAACTTCGCCGCCGGAACCATCCGCACCCTCGACCCCAACATCGTCGCCCAGCGCCGCCTCGACTTCTACGCCTACTTCCTCATCCTCAACGGCGAATACAACACGGCAGGACAGCACGCCACCCTCGAAACCCTCACCGCCCTAGGCTTCCGCGTCAACCCCCACCGCGACACCTACTCCACCCCAGAACAACTCATGACCTTCATCGATAAGGTCGAGTCCCAGCGCGAAACCCTCGGCTACGAAATCGACGGCGTCGTCATCAAAGTCGATTCGCAGGCCACCCAGCTCCGCCTCGGCTACACCGGCCGTGCTCCGCGCTGGGCCATCGCCTATAAGTACACCGCACGCAACGCCATTACCCAGGTCCGCGAAATCCAGATCACCGTCGGCCGCACCGGCAAGCTCACCCCACTGGCCGTACTAGTCCCCGTAGTAGTCGGCGGCGTCACCGTCACCAACGTCGGCCTCTTCAATGCAGATGAAATCGCCCGGCTCAACATCCGCGGCGGTAGCTGGGTCCGCGTACAGCGCGCCGGAGACGTCATCCCCAACATCGTCGAAGTCGTCGTCGACGCCGAGCACCCCGAAGGCACTGTCCCCTTCGAACTGCCCACCCTCTGCCCCGTCTGCCACACACCGGTAGAAAAAGCCGAAGACGAAGTCGACACTTATTGCATCAACATCAGCTGCCCCGCGCGCCTCTGGCAATCCCTTATGTACTTCGCCAGTCGCGGCGTCATGAATATCGAGGGCCTCGGTGAGGCAGCGGCAGGGCAGTTGGTCGAGTCAGGTCTGGTCAAGAGCATTGCAGACCTATACGATCTCAACGAACTGCAATTGCTCAAGCTGGAGAAAGATGTCACCTCGACCGACAGGAAGACAGGCGAAAAAAAGACATCCAGAAAGGCACTACTAGGCTCAAAGTCAGCGAAGGCTCTCTTGGAAGAGATCGAGAAGTCCAAGAAAGCAGGGTTAGCGCGCGTCCTCATGGGCCTCGGAATCCCCTTCGTTGGCGAGCGCACCGCCGACATCTTAGCCACCGAATTCGGCACCATCCAGGCCGTAGAAAACGCCACCGTGGAAGACCTCGAAAAAGTCCAGGAAATCGGCCCCAAAGTTGCCGCCGCCGTCCACGACTTCTTCCGAAACGAAATGAATCGAGCCCTAGTAGGACGCCTCGCACAGTTAGGCCTCAAGCTCACCGCCGAAAAGAAACACCGCACCACCCAGCTAGAAGGACTGACTTTCGTCCTCACCGGAACTTTCCCAACCCTGAGTCGCGAGGAAGCCAAAGAGAAGATTGAATCAGCCGGCGGCAAAGTTTCCGGCTCAGTTAGCAAGAAGACGAGCTATGTCGTTGCGGGCGACGAGGCTGGCTCGAAGCTTGATAAGGCGCGGGAACTTAGCATTCCGGTAATTGACGAACCTAAACTACGGTCACTAATTCAATTGGAGCGCTCTGAATAGCACCGATTGTCGAATAAAATCGAGATAACCAATTGCTCAGATTTGAATGAGGACGAAACGTAGAGATGGAGTTCGTGGCTATTGATGTCGAGACTGCCAACGCAGACCTATCGAGTATCTGCCAAGTGGGAATTGCATTATTCCGGGACGGCGAACTAACGGACTCTTGGGTTACACTAGTCGATCCTGAAGATTACTTCGACGCCGTTAATGTTTCCATACATGGAATAGATGAAGAAAGTGTAGAGAGTGCACCGACGTGGCAAGAGATTTTTCCGCAAGTCACAGCTCGAATACAAGACAGAATTGTAGTGTCCCACACACCCTTCGATCGGCTTGCCATCCAGCGGGCATGTTATCGCTCAAATCTTGAGGAATGCGAATGTACATGGCTCGATTCGGCGAGGGTCGTCAGAAGAGTATGGCCACAATTTTCAAGATCGGGATATGGGCTCTCAAATGTCGCGGGCCATTTCGGGATTATCTATAAAGCGCATGACGCGCTAGAGGATGCCCGCTGTGCGGGGTTACTGATTCTTCGCGCCGTAGCCGAAACTGGCCTCAGTCCCGAGCAATGGCTTAAGCGTTCAGCACAGCCGATTAACACAGCGGGCTATCTGAGCTATGAGAGAATCGGCAATCCGGATGGCGCGCTTTTTGGCGAGGTTCTCGTTTTTACGGGATCACTGTCCATTTCCCGCCATGAGGCCGCCAACGTAGCTGCACAAGCAGGATGCCGCGTTGATGACGGTGTAACCAAGCATACAACCATACTGGTAATTGGCGACCAAGACCTTCGAAAACTTGCCGGAAACGAGAAGAGCTCAAAGCACAGAAAGGTTGAGCAACTCTGTTCCAAGGGGCAATCTATCCGCGTTTTGGGCGAGACCGATTTTATGCGCGTCGTTTCGCAGTCAGGCAACTAGAACATCTCACGGGTACTCCATCTGCGCCCAGCAACCTCCCGCCGCATTCTCAAATTTGCCTGTGGACGTACCATCCTTCGCAGGGTGTAATAAGGCCCTCTATGACCCAACTCCTCAATGACTGGTCGCGCAGAAAGAAAGTCATCGTGGGCTTTCTAGTGGTGGTGTTGGCAATCACGACGCCACTCTCTGCGTACCTCTTCCGCGAGATGTATCAGGCCACGAGGGTCTACAACACCTTCAACGAAGACTGGATCGCCAGAGACTATCCCTCTGCACTCAAGCTCATCACCCCAGGTCTAGACCCCGACGCAGCGCACAAATCCTTTCAGAGCTTCTTTAGTCTCCTGGATAAGCAGGTCGGAAGCCTCCGCAGCTACAAAAGTGGCGGAATCAATACAGAAGAGAGCACCGTCGGCTCCCACACCACCATCCACGCCCACCTCGCCTTTGAACGGGGAGAAGCAGATTTTGTCTACACGCTAAAGAAAGTTCAAGGCCACTGGTACGTAGACAAAATCGACCAGGAATAACCCGCAACTGAATCACTCTGAGTACCCCATCTGCGCCGAGCAGTCTCATAGCTCGGTTCAGGCGGGACAAACAAATCTCTCAAACGAAAACCCACAAAACAAATTCGCGCAAAGCGCGAACCCGGAAGGAGCAGAGGCCTTCAGTCCTCGGAATCCAGCACCGCGCTGCAGTGGGCTTCAGCCCCGAAACACTTTCCAGTCTCAGGCAAAGTAACATATGTGTTACCTGCCCGTGATCGAACTCCGCGAGTACATCAATGCCCAGGGCGTTTCTCCCTTCGCAAAATGGCGCGAAAGACTCCATGCAACCACGCGGGCAAGAATCACCGTCTGCCTATTACGCCTCGAGTCACAAAACTTCTCCGCGGCTAAAGGCGTGGGTTCAGGCCTCCATGAACTTCGATTGGATTTCGGCCCCGTTATCGCGTCTACTTCAGTAAAGACGGTGAAAAACTCCTAATCCTGCTCGGCGGCGGCACCAAGCAACGCCCACAAGCCGATATAGCAACAGCGAAGGCTCTATGGCTCGAATACAAGCGCACCAAAGGGAAGAAGAAAATAATGCCCACGAAAAGCTTTAGCGAAACGATCAGCGCCGATCTTCAAACCGACCGCGAGTTCCGTCGCGCACTTCTGAGTGAAGCCGTAGCCTGCATGGTCTCCTGCGACCTCGACACCGGCAAGATCGTCCTTCGCGAATACATCAACGGCACCATCGGCTTTGCAGCACTCGTCGTCGCGCTAGACCGCTCCCCTAAGAGCCTCGTGCGGATGCTGAGCCACACCGGCAACCCGCAAGCCCGCAACCTTTTAGAAATGCTCGCTTACCTTCAAAAAGCAGAAGACACTACCCTGGAGATTCACGCGAGAAACGCAGCTTAGAGGTCCCCGGCAGTAGTCTGCTCACCCGGCCCCAACAAAACCCGCACTCCAGCCACCAGCGCCGGAACTCCCATCGAAAAAACCGCCACCAACTGCAATGCAGGTATCCGGTTTTCCGTCACATACCGAAACGCAAAGAACGCATACACCACCACCGGCAACTCCATAAACCATCGCGAATGTCCCGCCACCCGCTCCCCCTTGCGCCACAACCATCCAGCAACGCAATACACAAGAAACGTAGTAGCAACCCAACCCACATAGTTATGTCGCGGAACCCCAAAGTAAGCCCCGCCCTTTTCCCACGTCCAGTTCCCGGCAGCCGCCATCCCCGGATCCATCACCATATCCCAGCCCGTCATCACAAACGCCGCAACCGCTGCCAGCGAGCCGATTCCCATCACCGTCCGCGTATCGATCCCCGCCAACATCGCCCGAGCCACCATCCATGACGGATAAATCATCATGAACCACGCCAGCGGAATCAGCACCGGCACATGCCCTAACTTCCACCCCAGCGACTCCCCGTAGTGATAACTCCCAAAGATAACTCCCGTCCGCACCCCGATATCTTCCATGCAGTAAGAAACAACAGCGGACACAGCAAAGAAGATCCCCGCACGTCGCCATCCCTCAAGCGCCGCGCAATGCGCCAGCGCAAACAGCACAAAGATCGCCGTAAACCCGACATCCCCCAACTCCGGCAACTTCACCCAAGGCGAAACCATCTCCGACAGGATCAGATACATCGTCCCCGCAAAGAACAACCCCGACGCCACCAACATCCATCGTTTCAAGCAGCACTCCCACACAACGGTAATATGCACTTCAAACTAACAGACCCCAACCCCAGTCAACCTGATTTCAGCAACACTCTGGCGCCCCAGGTCTTGACTCTTAGATCTGGATCACACCGACCGTCTCTCGACAACTCGATCTAAACCCCGTACCCTGTCCGCATGAAGCACCTGTTTCGCGCCCTCATCTTCACCGCCCTGCTCCCGGCAGCCGCCCCCGCGCAAAATCCCGTCTCCACACTCCCAAATAACTACAAACTTATTCTCGACAACCCCGACATCCGCGTCCTGCGCGTCCATTACGGCCCGCACGAAAAAGTCGGAGTTCACAATCACTCCGACTACCCCACTATCTACGTCTACCTCTCAGACTCTGGTCCCGTCCGCTTCACCCACGACGAAACCCCGCCCTTTGTCATGACCCGCCCACCGGTTAAAGCAGGCGCCTTTCGCGTCAGCCCTGGCCGCCCCGAGCGCCACTCTGTCGAAAACCTCAGCGACCTCTCATCCGACTACCTCCGCATCGAGCTCAAGAAGATCCCGCTTCACAGCACCCTCAGCCCCAAACGCGGAGAAGCCCCACTCACCCTCATCCAGGGCGACAAGCAGGAGTTCTCCGATCCCGAACTCACCATCCACCGCATCATCTGCAGCGTAGGCGCACCGTGCCCAGCCGCAGGTCCTGACCTGCCAACGCTGCTCGTTGCCCTGACACCTTCAGACATCAAAACAGCATCCACGGAAAAGCAAATGCGCAATGGTGACATCGATTGGCTCCCCAACAGCCAATCCTTGTCAGTCTCTGCCAGCACACCAGCACCAGCCCACGTTTTGGAGATTCAACTGAGCCCCGTCTCTAAATAACTCAACCCACCATGAACCGGTTTCGCCCGCCATGCTTAGCCTGGTAGAGCGCACGATCAGCCCGCGCCAACAACTGGTTGGGATCCATCACCTCACCTGCTGGCCAACTCGCGATTCCAATGCTCACCGTCACGATCCCGTATGGGCTGCCCTCATGTGGAATCGCCATCACTTCCACCGCCCTCAATACGTGCTCAGCGATACGCTCGGCACCCATCATGTCCGTCGTCGGCAGCAGCAACACAAACTCTTCCCCTCCAAACCTCGCCACAGAATCCGCCTCGCGCCTCACTGAAGCCTTCAACGCAGTCGCGATATTTCGCAGACATACATCCCCAGGCAAGTGTCCGTACAGATCGTTGTATCCCTTGAAATAATCGACATCCACCATCAGCAGCGAAACATCCTTAGTAGATCGCCCATGACGGCGCGCCTCGCTGTTGATCGCGCGATTAAACGCACGCCGATTCGCAATTCCCGTCACTTCATCCAGAGAAGCAACCTGCGCAAGCTCACGAAACTCGGTTGTCAATCGCTCCTCACGCCGCTTCTGATCGGAGATATCGCGCACCGTCGCGACGTATCCCGCCGTTTGCTGCGACATCGGATTTAAGTATCCCGTAATAATCGCTTCGACCCAGCAGTAGCTACCACCCTTCTGCAGCACTCGATATCGCAACAAATGCCGCAGCTTTCCAGCCTTCAGCTCCTGGATGATCCAGCTGACCTCCTCGTAATCATCGGGATGAACGCTCTCGGAGCGCTGCAGCGCCAGATATTCTTCCGTCGTAAAACCCGTGATCTGCTCCACTGCCGCCGAGACATATCTCTCAGATTCATCAAACGGCGAAAGCACGATCATCTCTGGCGAATGATCCAAAAGTAGCTTGTAAATCGACTGGCTCTCTGCGGCTTTGCGCTCCGCCGCACGAATCAGCAACTCGTCACGCTTGCGATTCGTAATGTCCACAAAAGTAGCCAACGCCCAACCCGCGTCAGGCAGGATCACCCCACTATGCAGCACCGTCTTGATCGAGCCGTTACTACATAGAACACGAATCTCCATCGGCTCAATTGAATACTCCGATGCAACCGGCGCCGCAAAATAAGCACCCCACGTCCGCGCAACAAGCTCGCGGTCCTCGGCGAAAGGGTAGGTCTTCTCAACCCACTCCGAAATATCCTTGAAGTCGCCAAGCGTATAACCAAAAATTTCGGAGAACTTGCGGTTCATGAAAAGAATCGTCTGATCAGCAACCGACGCCCACGAAACTCCCACAGGCATCGCACTCAGCGCAGCCTTCAAAGAACTCACGTCATGAGGAAAATTCTGCACTTAGCCGCCCAGGGTTCCACGTTGGGAGTAGAACGCTGGGACATCCCTCCACCTTCGCTCGCACATACATTAACAGGTGTGGGCCCGGCCATAGGGCTTCTTTCCGCTCACATCAACTGGACGCGCCTATCGCTTCCAGCAACTGTCTCTACCCCTGCTTCACAGAAGTAGCCTTATCGTTCGCAAACGAAACAATCCACGTCTTGTCGCCTGCGTGGAACGTCACCGTCCGGTTGCCCACATCCTGCGAACCGCCCGTGTCCATTAGAATCCCCACCGTCATCTGCGTCTGCAACTCACTCATGCCCACCTTGGGAGTATGCGCCGCAACCGCCGTCCACACATCCTTTGGCCAGTTGTCGTAAATCTTCTGAGGATCGTCATAGTAGAAAAGTTGATCCGAATAGAGCTTCTCGTCGTTGCCCTCCACATAACCAATCGGAGCAGCATACGTTGCCTTTGTGTCCGAAGAATTCGGCAGCGTGAACACCACAAAATACTGCCGCGTACCGTGATAAATCCGGTTATCTTCCTTCGCCGGAGTCGCCGCCTTGATCAGCTTTTGCACGTCCATCTTCTCCGCTGAAGGCAACACACCCACTCGCTTGCCAAACTCCACCTTGCCGCCTGCGTAAGGATAGTAAGGCAGCGAGTATCCAGCCCTCACCCATACCGAAGTTCCCTCAATCGCCTTCGCTTGATCAAACGTCGCCCAGTACATCTCGCGAACCACAGCCAACTCATCGGATGTCATCTTCCGCGGCTGTTCCCCCGTAGTCTGCACCATGCCAGGATTCTCGCGCGACTTCACCACAAAATAAATCCGCGCCCCGGCAATCACCGCCACCAGCAACGTACCAAGTGCCAACTTCTGCCAAACCTTCACAATCCCTCCGCCGTTTTAGCTTTGCTTTTCCATCTGTCATCCCCGCCGAAAATCTTCCGTTCTCACCCGGTAACCTTCCCAAACATTGCTTTGATGCCTCGCAATGCCTGCCGCGTTCGCTCCTCATTCTCAATCAATGAAAAACGAACATGTCCATCCCCATACTCACCAAAACCTATCCCTGGGCTTACCGCAACCTTTGCTTCCGTCAACAACAGCTTGCTGAACTCAAGACTCCCCAGCAACCGGTACTGCTCCGGAATCTTCGCCCACACAAACATCGTCGCCTTTGGCAGCGACACCTGCCATCCAATTTTGTTCAGTCCCTCCACCAAAACATCACGCCGCTTGCGATAAATCTCGCAAATCTCTCCCACGCAGGCCTGCGGACCCTCCAGCGCCAAAATCGAAGCAACCTGTATTGGCGTAAACGTCCCGTAATCGAAGTAGCTTTTCAGCCGCCCCAGCGCGCTAACCAGAGTCTGATTGCCCACCATGAACCCAACCCGCCATCCAGGCATGTTGTAGCTCTTCGACAACGTAAAGAACTCCACCGCCACATCCTTCGCGCCCGGAACCTGCAATACACTCGGCGGCTTGTATCCATCGAACGCAATATCCGCATACGCCAGATCGTGAATCAGGTAGAACCCAAACTCCCTCGCCATCTCCACAAGCCGAGCCAGGAATGGCAGCTCCACGCACTCCGTCGTCGGGTTGGAAGGAAAGTTCACAATCAGCGCCTTCGGCCTCGGCTGCATCCGCGGAATCAGGTTCTCCAGCTCCGCCAAAAACTGCTCCTGGTTATGAATCGGCACACTCACCACGTGCGCCCCCGCAATCACCGGCCCATAAATGTGAATCGGGTAACTAGGATTCGGCACCACCACCGTATCGTTCGAATCCAGAATCGCCAGGCAAAGATGCGCAATCCCTTCCTTCGACCCGATCGTCACAATCGTCTCCGTCATCGGATCCAGATCGACGTCATACCGCGTCTTGTACCAGTTCGCAATCGCCTTGCGCAGTCGCGGAATCCCTTTCGAAACCGAGTAACGGTGCGTCACCGGTTTCAGCGTAGCCTCAATCATCTTGTCGACAATATGCTTCGGCGTAGCCCCATCGGGATTCCCCATCCCAAAATCGATGATGTCCTCGCCACGCCTCCGCGCGGCCACCTTCATCTCCCCCGTAATGTTGAAAACATAAGGAGGCAATCTCTTAATCCGGCTAAACTCGTCCATCTAAATATCGTACTCGACCTCCTCAAGAACGCCGATGCATTCGGTCCAGTCAATTCAAGCGATCGGTATCAATGTTACGATTGCGACTAACTCGAACACTCATCCAACGAAGCAGGTCTGTCATATGTGGGAAAAGAGCGCTTTACATAAGGGCTTGAACGCTTACCGGCTCGTGAGGGGACAAACCCCAGAAGAAGTAGAGAGCAAGGCTGCCTTTCAACTTGCCCAAGGGGAAGAACGTTGGCAAAGGAAACTGAGGGTAGAGCAAACGCGTGATGCTCGTAGCTTCCATCAATATCAGACCGGGTTGAAAGTTGCGAACGGCATTCCGCCAAGGCCGTAGCACTTGAGCGGACTAGATCTCGAACTGCAGCGCGATGCTCTTGCCCATCTGCTTCAAAGAGTTTGCGGGACTGACACTTCGTAGCAGCAAGCCAGCTGGCGGAGCTTGCCCCAATTAAACCCCTGGTAGTCCTTAATAAAGAAGATAAGCGGTTTGTTCAGAGCTACGAAGTCGTAGGTTCACTTGATGAACGCACAAATCTTGCGGCAATGGACTGGCTGGATTTTGAAAACCTAATACGTGAGCTATTCGAAAAGGAGTTTAGCAAGGGTGGTGGTGAGGTGAAAATTACCCAAGCAAGTCGTGATGGCGGGGTTGATACCATCGCGTTTGACCCGGATCCAATCAGAGGAGGCAAGCTGGTAATACAAGCCAAGCGATATACCAACACCGTTGGGGTTTCAGCAGTAAGAGATTTATACGGTACCGTTCATAACCAAGGGGCGAATAAAGGGATTCTCGTTACTACTTCGGACTTCGGACCCGATGCTTACTCGTTTGCTAAGGATAAACCTTTTACATTGCTCAGCGGCGGAGAACTACTGTACTTGCTCGCAAAACACGGACACCGGGCCAAAATTGATCTCCCAGAAGCAAAGCGACGGATGGCCGAGATGGATAAGAAGTAAACCCAAGATTTCGAGTATCAGCCACAAGAATCACAACAAAAAATACAGAGCCGCATCTATTTAGTCCACTAATTCTTAAATAGATATCGCATAGGATATTACTTAATAAGTACAAGCACTGATGGAGATTTCCTCATTAGTCCCTCCATCAAAAACGCCACACCAGAAAAACAAATGGGCACGGAATCGTCCCCGGCCCACCCGTTGTTACAAATCCAGAAAACTATTTCACTGGATTTCCCGAAGCATCCACATACTCGATCGCGCCCCACTTCTCCTGGGTAGCCAGATCCTTCAATCCAGCGTCGATCTTCGACTTGTCTCCAACTGCCAGCAGCACCACTTGGTCAGGATGGACATCCGTCTTTGCAACCCGCGCCACATCCTCCGCCGTCACCGCGCGGAACCTGTCAGGCAAGCTTGCAAAGTAATCCAGCGGCCGGTCATACAAGAAAAGCGAAGCCATCGCGGATGCCGTTGCATTCGTCGTTTCAAACTGCGCTGGAATCGACTGAATATTCGCTTCCTTCGCAGCCTTGATCTCTGTTTCCGTCGGTGGATCAGTCTGGATGCGCTTCAACTCCAGCATCAATTCCTTCGCCGCTGGTGCCGTCACGTCTGTCTTCACCAAACCACCAGCAGTAAATGGACCGCCCTCGCGATACAACGAATATCCCGACCGTGCTCCGTAGGTATATCCATGCACTTCACGAAGATTCATGTTGATGCGGCTTCCGAAGCTCGCGCCCAAAACATAGTTCATCGTCTGGATTGCCTCCAGATCCTTCACCGATCTCGACACGCCCAGCCCATATGCAAACAGCGCCGTCTGCGGTGAACCCGGCTTATCCACCAGCACTACCTTAAACGTCGGGGCAGCCGGAGCAGGTGGCAACGCTACCTCGCCCTTCGCCTCACCCGTCCACTTGCCAAAGTGCTTCTCAGCAAGCTCACGCGCTTCCTTCTCTGAAACATCTCCAGCCAGCACCAGCGCTGAATCCCCAGGCCCGTAATGCTTCGCCCAGAACGTCTTCAGCTCATCGCCGCTGATCGATTGAATACTCGCCACCGTGCCCGAGCTAGTGAAACCGTATGGCTGATCACCATAAACCTGCTTCAACCCCACACGCTGCGCAATCGCCGAGACAGAGTCAGCCTCCTGCTGAATCCGCACCGTACGCTGCTTGCGAATCCGCTCCAGATCCTCCGCATTAAATGCCGGATGCTCCAGCACGTCAGACAACAGGTCGAGTGCCGCATCTGCATGATTCGTCAGTACCGTCACGCCTGCGTTCGTTCCATCCATTGAAGCGCCAACTCCCACATGCGTACCAAGCGCCTCCGCAGCCTCCGCAATCTGCGTCGACGTCCGCGTAGTCGTGCCTTCCGAAAGCATCGATGCCGTAAAATCCGCAATGCCCGGCTTGTCTGCTGGATTCGTTTCACCGCCTGCGCGCGACACAAGGTTCGCACTCAGTACCGGCAGGTTTCCATCGTGAATCAGGTAAACCTTCAAGCCATTCTTCAAGGTGAATGTCACCGGAACAGGCAGATGGAAAGTCACCCCAGCACCCGGCTTCGGAACTTCCTTGCGCCAGTTCTGCTGCGACTCAAATGCCTCTTCATAAGGAGCAGTCAACTTCGCATCGGCATCTGTATTCTCCGGACTGCGCGGCACATCGTCCACCACTTTCTTGCCGGGAACGCAGTCCACGACCGCGGCCTGGTTCTTGTTCAGATACTTGGCGGCAATGGCCTTCAGGCTGTCTACCGTGGCAGCTTCATAGCTTGCCAGTTCCTTGCTTAGATAGCCCGGATCGCCCGTGTACTGGTTGTACGCATTCAGCGTATCTGCAACTCCGCCAAAGCCGCCCAGCCGCTGCAAGCCGCTGATCGTGTCCGTAAGATTCACCGTCCGCGCAGCGTCCAGTTCCTGCTGCGTCGGACCATCCTTCTGCAGCTTCTCCACTTCTTCCCAGAATGCCGCTTCCAGATCCGCCGCCTTCACGCCCGGCTTCGCTGTCACCGAGCAGCGTACAACCGAAACCAGCTTCAGAGGCTCGTCATAGCAGAACGCTGACTGCGCAATCTGCTTCTTATGCACCAGCGCCTCGTAAAGCCTGCTCGCCGAGGACTGCCCCAGAATATTCACCAGCAGCTGACTGTCAGCATCTCCGGGTGTATAGGCCGCTGGTAGCAGAAAACCAAAGTCCACCTGATCCAGCTTCACCGTGTCGGTCACAGTAGCCCTTCGCTCTTCCGTAATCGCTGGCGTAGGCACCGTCTCAGCAGTCACCGGATCAACCTTTGGACCTGCGGGAATCGGCCCAAAATACTTCGTCAACAGCGCCTTCAACTGCGCCGGATCAAAATCTCCCGCGATCGCGATACTCGCATTGTTCGGCGTGTAAAACTGCTGGTGAAACTCGCGCACATCATTGATCCGCGCCGCCTCAATATCCGCATGAGAACCAATCACATTCCCGTAGTATGGATGCCCTTTCGGAAACAGCAGTTGGAAAACCTTCTCATTCGCCACACTGTACGGGCGGCCTTCACCCTGTCGTCGCTCATTCCGCACCACGTCGCGCTGGTTAGTCAGCTTCACACGATCCAGACCCTCCAGCAGAAAGCCCATCCGGTCGCTCTCCAGCCACAACGCCAGCTCCAGCTGGTTGCTCGGCATCGTCTCGAAATAGTTCGTCCGGTCAAAGCTCGTCGTTCCGTTGACATCCGTCGCGCCCGCGCCCTGCACATACTTGATGTGCGCCTTCTCGCCAACGTGCTCCGAGCCCTCGAACATCATGTGTTCAAACAGGTGCGCAAACCCCGTCCGGCCAGCCCGCTCATTCAGCGGACCAACGTGATACCACAGATCCACAGCCACCAGCGGCAAACGATGGTCCTCATGCGTCAGCACAACCAGGCCATTCGGTAAAGTGAACTTCTCATACTTCAGCTCCGGCACTTTGAACGAAGGCGCCTTCTCAGCACCCGCCGTCAGAGCAAACGATACCGCAACAATTCCAACAACGGCCTTAGCCGCAGCAACAAAATTCTTCATAAATCTCTCCCAACTCGGATAAAGAAAGCGTGTCGCTCCCAGTCAGCAACAAACGCAACAAGGAATGCAAGGATGATACCCGACTACATGCCCCAACTCCCACAGCCCTGTATATTTGTCTTTTCATCAGCACCGAGGCAAACATGCACTCATCCCGCATTCTCTATGGCACAACCGTCTTCGCCTCCGCCTTCCTGCTCTTTCTCATCGAACCCATAGCTGCAAAGCAAATCCTGCCCACCCTCGGAGGCTCGTCCGCCGTCTGGATGACCTGCCTCGTCTTCTTCCAGCTGCTGCTGCTCCTCGGCTATCTCTACGCCCACATCCTCACCACGTACATCCCGGCAAAACGGCAGCCAATCGTCCACATCGTCCTACTCTCGGTAGCCATCTTCCGCTCGCTGTTCCAACTCGGTGCACACCCCAATCTCTTCAACGCCTCTGAACACCCCGTACACGCGATCTTCGCAGTGCTCACATCTACCATCGGACTCCCATTCCTGCTGCTTGCCTCCACCAGCCCACTCCTGCAAGTCTGGCTCGCGCGTCGTGAAAACTCCGCAGTCAAATTCAAGCTGTTCGCCCTGTCGAACGCCGGCTCACTGCTCGCGCTGCTCCTCTACCCCACTCTTGTGGAACCACGCCTCACCTTGAACCACCAACGCACAAGCTGGGCCATCGCATTCATACTGACCGCTATCCTCTCTGCCGTATTAAGCGCCAGACTGAACGTCCTGTCTCGTGTAACGACAGAACCCACCTCCGATCAACCACAGATCGCCCCGGAAGAAATCTCCCCAAAATCCACCCTGCGTCAGAAACTCCTCTGGTTCCTGCTCCCCATGGCCGCCGCCATGCAGCTAAGCGCAGTCACCGGCCATCTCACCCAGAACATCGCCGCCATCCCGCTCCTCTGGATTCTTCCACTCGCCGTCTATCTCCTCACCTTCATCCTCGCCTTCGACGCCCCATGGCTCTATCGCCGCTTCCTAATCGTCCGCCTGCTCATAGTCATGCTCGCCGCGCTCGGCTACATGCTCACCAAAGCTGATATGAGCATCCCCATCACCGTCAGCATCGTCTTCTTTCTCATCGAACTCTTCATTGCCTGCTTCTTCCTCCATGCAGAGACCTATAACCTCCGTCCCCAGCGCACCTCCGAGACCACCCTCTTCTATC
>Ga0302140_10004302_pt1 | contig 18114 bp, 16 predicted proteins | sample I_Bog_E1_1_FD_202095 | JGI IMG/M metagenome (GOLD analysis project Ga0302140, IMG submission 202095) | Peat permafrost microbial communities from Stordalen Mire near Abisko, Sweden - I_Bog_E1_1 | ecosystem: Environmental > Terrestrial > Soil > Wetlands > Peat | place: Sweden: Abisko, Stordalen... | reverse complement strand
GGCGCTTTGGCAGGCGTACTGGTACTCATGCACTTTTCCTCATGCGCTCTTCGGGGCTGCGTTTTTTCTGGCATGGGCTTGTTTCAACAAGTAGATGCGCGAAAAAGTCTGGGTTTGCGGACTGGGTGTTCGCTGGGAGATGACATTGATGCAAGCCGGCTTCCCGGAAGCGAAGGCGCGCTCAAGTGCGGGGCGAAGCTGCTCGGGAGCATCGACGAATTCTCCATGCCCGCCGAGAGATTCGGTGAGCAGATCCCAGCGGGTATTGGTCAGCTCGGTGCCCACCACGCGATCCGGGCCAAACCACTTCTGCTGATAGTAGACCTCGACGCCATAGCCCGCATCGTTGGCCACCACAATCACCACCGGGATACCGTAGCGCACGGCGGTTTCAAGCTCCATGACGGAAAAGCCGAGTGCGCCGTCGCCGGTCATGACGACTGCTTTGGCTTCAGGGAACGCCAGCTTTGCGCCCATGGCGTAGGGCAGGCCAACACCGAGATGGCCCAGCACCGTGCTGGCAAGCCAGCCGCCGGAGCGGCGAGCCGTCATGCAATAGCGCGCCCAGGAGGAGAAATCGCCGCCGTCAAAGGCCAAAATGCTTTGCTCGTCGAGCATCGCTTCCACTTCCAGCGCAATCCGCGCCGGATGGACGCCGGGCTGGGTGGATGCAGACATTCGCTGCGCGCGCTCGGCCTGCTCGCAACGCGTTTGGCGCAGCATCGCGACCCATTCCGCAGGCTCTTTCCATGACTGGGTTTTCGCCGCTTCAAGAAGCTGCGCGGTTGCCGCCCGCACATCGCAGGCAACTCCGCATTCGATCGGGTGGTTCTTCCCGATCTCATGGGCATCCGGGCAGATGTGAATGATCTTCGCTGAACCGAAACAAGTGCCATACGCGAGGGGGTGGTCCAAACGGTCGCCGAGGAGCAGGAGAACATCGACGCGGCCTTCCAGTTGCGCAGCCTGGTTCACGGTGCCGTAGCCGTCGCCGAAACAATACGGATGATTGTCGGGAACCATGCCGCGCCCTTGTTCCACGGTCATGAGAGGAATCTTGACGGTCTCAATGAACTGCCGAAGCAGATCGCCTGCCTGCGACCAGAATGCGGCTGCGCCGGCGACGATGAGCGGCCGCTCTGCTGTAGCAAGAAGCTGCAATGCCTGCTGGATAAACGCAGGATCTGCTTGCGCGGCTGCGGTAGGCTGCGTGTTGGCTGGGAGGGGAATGGCGCCGTCCTCTGCCTCGACCAGCCCGGCAATCGTATCCGAAGTGATGCTGATATGGACGGGTCCAGGCATTCCGCTGGAGGCGATGCGAAAGGCCTTGGCGATATACTCCGGAATCCGCTTGCCGCTGGAGAGCAAAGCCGACCATTTGGTGACGGGAGCGCACATCTCCACCTGCGGCAGTTCCTGGCGGCCGCCTCTGCCGAGGTTGGCCGGCACGTCAATGCCGCTGAGCAGGATGACCGGGGAGCATTCCGCAAACGCGATGGCGATGCCCGGTATGGAGTTGGCAAGCCCAGGACCGGGCGAGACCAGCACGACCGATGGGCTTCCAGTTGCGCGCGACCAGCCTTCGGCCATGTGAATCAGCCCTGATTCATGGCGTCCCGTAACGACCTCGATGCCTTCGTCCAGACAGGCTTCGTACACCGGAAATAACGGCGCGCCGGGAAGCGTGAAAAGACGGCGGATTCCGTGCGCTTTCAATGCCCGGATCAGCAGTAGCCCGCCTGTTATCTTTTCCATCGACGGCTCCGTTTCGTTATTTGGCCTGCGGGGATTGATTGGGATTCTTCAACCGGAACATGACCTTGGCGGGATTGCCGGCGACCACGCTATAGGCCGGCACATGACTCCGGACAATGGATCCTGCGCCAATGACGCTGCCCTCGCCGATCTTGACGCCGGGAAAGATAATGCATCGCTGGCCGATCCACACTCCGTCGCGAATGATCACCGGTCGCACCTCTTCCGGTGTGGGCGGCTCAAGCTTCCAGCGCGACGTCGGATCAGTGCGATGCGCGTTGGAATCCATGATTTCGATGCTTCCCGATAGATTGCAGTTTTTTCCGATGGAAATCAGCTTCCCGATTGTGAATGAGCATCCGTGGCCGATTCCTGTATTGTCGCCGATTTGCAGTGTCGGGTGGTCGGAGAAACGGGCCGCGAATTTGAGGCTGATCTTGCCGTCCAGCGTCACATTGTCCCCGATGACGATATCGCCCTTGCCACCGACCCAGTGAACAAAAGTGCCGGTATGCAGGTTCCGTCCATACTGCTTGCAGACGGCCTTGAAAAACGGCTCGCAAATGAAGACGCGCAAAGAAAAAAAGTAGATCGTGCGCACCCACAGGCAGAACCATAGGACGGGCAGGACCAGGATCTTGGGGGCAGGCACGGCAAAGCGATTGACGGAATAGTAGGCCCAGCGCAGCAGGCGGGCAAAAGGGCTCTTAGACGTTGCCAGACGCCTGCGGAGCGACGGCCTGACCGGCGCGCCGCTCGCGGGTTCAGTTTGCTTTTGCTCGTCGTTCATTTATACCTCTGCGCATCCATTTCATTTGCCTGCGCAATGTGGATTGCCCTGGGCATTTCGTTTCGTCGCAGACGCCGGTTCAGCAATTCCTGGGCTTCCGATTTCGGGTCTGGCGCAAGAGCGCTTGCATCGACACGCAATTCCAGATCGAAATCCTCGGTCCCGTCTTTGTGCTTGAAAAGGAGCGTTCTGGCGCTGACGACGTGAGGAAGTTCCGCAGCGAGGCGGCGCACCGCAGCTAAACTAATCTTCTCACCTTTTCGGCTGATAAAGTCGCTGAGCCGGGCCTTGAAATAAAGGTAGCCATCCTCATCTTGTTCAAAACAGTCGCCGGTGGCGATGGTCTGGGGTGCAACAAGGTCGTTTGCGCGGCCTTCGACACGACCAATGGACCGCTTCATGACCGTTGCCGAGCTGACATAGAGTTGAGTTCGTCCGCTTCCATCCGGGAGGGGACGCAGGGAAACCACAGTTCCTTCGTGAGGCAAGCCCACGGAGCTGTATCGGGAGGCTGGTTCGGCATGCGCCGCCAGGGTTGAGACGCGAGGCCCGGCTTGCGTAAGTCCATAGGTAATGTAGACTTCTTTCCCTTTCCGCAATTCGACGAGACGCGCGACCAGTTCCGGATTGAGGGCGTCGCCCCCAACGGAGAGCACTCTCGTTTCGGCAAGTGCGGCTGGGTCAGCGTGCAAGGCTGAGCGAATAGAGACCGGTGTCAGCGAGGAAACGGTGACGCCATAATCCTGGATCGATTTTCGATACCCCGGCAAGTTGAACGGCGGACCGCTGATGATCAGCCGGTTGCCGCGCACCAGCGAACCGAGAGCCTGGCTGGACAAGGCGAAGGAAAAGAAGAGAGGAAGGCTGACCAGAACGGTATCGTCTTCGCGCTGGCCGATCGCGTCGGCGTGACGTTTTCCGTTGAGTAAGATTGACTCGAAATCGAAGACGCAACCGCTGGAGAAACCCGAGGTTCCTGAAGTCATAAGGACGACTTCGCCGGGTGCTCCAGACGGCTCGGGCGGCGGGTTAAGAATCGCGACCTGCAAAGGCCCCAACGTGTGGAAGGAGACCGCTTCAAGATCGCTGGCGGGCAGGCGCAGTGCACCGATGGCGAATGCGCCCATGGCACGTGCGATTTCACGCAGACGCGCCGCTGGCACGATGGGAGGGAGCAGCGCCGGTACTCCCTGCGCCGCCAGGACGCCAAAAAACTGATGCAGAAGTTCGCGGCTATTGGGCAGGCATAGCAGAACCAGATCGCCGGGGCGAAGCCCCATTTCCTTCCACGCCTTAGCAAGCGAAGCGCAGTCAGGAGTGGTGAGCGGAATGCCGCTTGGAAGGGCTTCGATCGTCCGTTCGACGAAAGAATCCAGCAGGTGTGGGGACAGAAAATGCTTCATGCCTCGACCCCATTGACCGGATCGACAGCCGCCAGCCAGGTCATGAGCGATTCTGTGAGGGGCGCGTCAGAACCAGAGAATCCAGCCGGCGCAAGGAGCGCGGCGCGACTTAACATTGCGCCGGAGCTACCGGCGCGGCAGGTGGTCACAATCATGAAGGGCGCAACCTTTCGCGCCAGCCACGCACTGCATAAGTTGATGGCGACTGGGAGGCCATCCTGTGGATCCATGGTCAGGTTCAAAGTTGGCCCGCGCAAGCCGAAGGCGATGCACGATACTCCTACGAGCGTTCCAGGGCTCGATGCCGCGTAATGCAGCGGAGAGGAAAACCCTGTCGTAGCAGCAGTCTGCACCGATTCCATCGATTTGCCGGGGCCTTGATCGCTGACGGCGATGATGCCGATCTGGTGACGCCACTCGGCCAACAGGTCCTCGAATCCGGTCAGCGCCAGGGATACAGCCGTGGCCGTGATCCACGCAGCTGGGTCGGCGTACCTCACGGTGGCGCGGATCTTGGCATCAAACAGGCCGGGCTGGTGTGCGGATGCTTCGCCCGATCCAAGGACGATCAATGAATGCAATTCGCTCAAGACGCCGCCTCAAAGACCAGGCTCGTGTCGAATCCTCCGAAACCGAGAGTGAGGCTCAGAGCGGCGCGGGGAGTGCAGGAAACTGGTTGGGAAATTGCCAGGGGCAGAGAGAAGTCCGGCAGTGGCTGCTCCAAAGCATAGATGGGTGGAACGCGGCCCCCGCGTATGGCCAGGATCAAAGCGATGGCTTCAATGGCTCCTGTTGCGCCGAGGGTATGCCCAAAGTTGCCTTTGGTCGCGAAAATCAATGGCCGCGCTGAACCCTGGAATAGCGATGTGAATGCATTGCTCTCTGTGGTGTCGTTCATCACGGTTCCGGAACCGTGTGCATTGATCAGCTCGATGGAGGAGATGGGCAGGCCCGCATCCGCAAGCGATCGTTGCATGGCGTATCCAGCGGATAATCCGGTGATGTCGGCTACAGTCATGCCGGTAGCATCGTTGGCTGAGCCCGTACCGCTAAGAATGGCATAACAGGACTGCGCCTGCGCCTCGGGTTCGAGTACGACGAATCCCGCGCCTTCGCCCAGAAGCGTTCCATCGTGCCGGAGATCGAAGGCGCGCAAATGCGTCGGAGACATGGTGCCCAGCGCCGAATGAGCCAGCCGCTTGTTGGGTGTCAAGACATCCGCGCCGCCGCAGACGCAGCATTTCGCGGCTCCCGAGCGCAGCAGCTCAGCTCCTACCAGGATCGCGTCGGCGCCCGAGGAGCAAGCTGTGGAAAGCACGATCGGAGGTGTGGCTGCCCCCAGTTCCCGGGCCACTTCGGTTGCCCAGCCGGAGAGCGGGACACGCGAAGCTTCTTCGTCAAGATAAGCGCCCAGGCTGGTGCTCAGCACGTAGCGTACATCCGGGTCACTGGGCTCGCGATGGGCATCGGCCAGCGCTTTCCGAATGGTTGCGCATGCCATTTTCACAAGCCGCTCGGAAGACGGAATGTCTGCGTCCATTGCCGGCGCGGCCAGCAGATTGCGCAATCGCCCGGCGTAGGCAACAGGCCGCATTCCCGATCTTCCTTCGAGCAGCGCCTGCCAGACAGATTCCAGGTCGTCGCCCAGCGCTGTTAGCCACGCCATGCCCGTAACTGCTATTCGCGGACTAAATGCCATACACTTAGGAACTCTCGCTGTTGCGGGATAGGTGAAGCCGGCACATCGCTGCTGCCTGTGAAAACAGCAATCCGCTCAAGAATACCCCCGAAACCGCATGAGCAACCCTCTACCGGGTACCCCGTAGCCAGTGTACCCCGAACTCCCTAACAACCAGGAATTTTGCGCTTGAGGCGGGCAGAGTGGAAAGAGCTACTTCGCAACACCGGCTGCTGCGTTTTTCTGGGACTGTAGACGCTCGATGAGGTTTACAAGTTGGTTAATCGACCTGAAATTATCGGGCGTGTAGTCGTCGTCGTTGATCTCAATGTTAAATTTCTGCTCGCAAAGCACGCGCAATTCCACAAAGCCGACGGAGTCGAGTCCCACGACCGTCCGGAGTCCATCGTCCAGGCCAATATCGTTCTCGGCAATCTCGACAAACAGGTCGTTGACGATGATCTTCCGTAAACTTGCGATCAAGTCCTCGCGCATCTTCTATCCCCCAAAGGAAAGTTTTACACGGTCGTCGGTCCCGATGACCCGCAGAAAGCCTATAACTGCACTTTAGTGAGATTGTAGACGACTGAAAGCGTCCACGCAACCGATTCGACGCTTTGGCTTGGCAGCAGTAGAGAGAAGCTCGAAGCGTGAAATTCAAAGTATAAGAACCCAACGGCGCGGGTGGCCAACAGCGCTTCGCGAAAGGGCCACCTCTTAGGCGGCAACCTGCAAAGATAACCGGCGGAGAGATTCGAACTCCCGACCCTATGCTCTCAAAGCCATCAGGCCGCTCCTGGAAACTTGTTGAAATTGGGTGAAAATAAGTCTCGATATCTTGACGGTTAAGATCTGGTTGGATCGCCCGACTTATACTCGAGGTAAAGCTATGAAAAAAAGGACGATACGTTTTTGATGAGACACACCGCCAAAATCAAGATCGATTTTTTCCGGATAGGATTTTGGCGAGGTACAGGTGATCGAGAATTGCAATCTGCCGAATCCAATGGATATTGTCTGCTTCTTCCGGCCTGATCCGGGCTTGTGAAGTAGTACCCATTCCGATATGCTGAACTCTCTTTATGCCACACGGATTCGACGCCTACCGCATATTCATCTCTGCACCCGGCGATCTGGAGCTGGATCGCCAGGCTTGTTACGACGCAGTGTCGCAAGCGAACGAAGCAACGGCAATGCCGGCCAGGGTGCTGCTTGTTTCCGTCGGCCTGCGCGACAACGACCAAATCTCCAGCAGCCGCAGCATTACATCAGATAACGTGCGCTGGAGCAGTTACTTCATTCAGCTTTTTCAGGATGACTGGGGTCCGCGCGACCTATTCCGAAAACTCTTCTTGCTTGCCGTAGAGTGCCGCGACGATGCGTCTATGCCAATGCGCGAGCTGGTGGTGGGCATCAAGGATGCGCCGAATGAAACCAACCCGGAAATTCTGGCGTTTCGCAAAGAGTTGGAAGAGCGAGCAGATCTTCGTGTCATTTCTTACCGCACCGTGGGGGAATTGCGTGAGCAGATAACGGAAGTCTGCAACGGATGGGCACGCGCGTTGATTGAAGCGGCGAATGCTAAAGCATAAGGTCGATTCCGGTTACAGCAGCGCCACGCCCCGCCATTCCAGGTAGAAGTGCATCTGGTCTTCGCGGACAATCGAAAACCCAAGACGCTGGTGAAAGCGCAGTGAGCCCGAATTGAACCGGGATACGGTGCAGCGAATCGGCAGCCTGGCCTTTGCAGCTTCCTGTTGCAGGCGCTGTATCAGCACAGTTCCTATCCCTTTGCGTTGCAGGGAGGGGTGGATAGCTATATCAACAAGGTGAAACTCGAATTCATCCTGCGCCACCCACAGCCGGCCTACGGCTTTCCCGTCCAGAAGCACTAGATGGCAGCAGGAGTTAGGGAACATCCCGGTGTATGCGGATGTCATGGCGCGAAACTGCATGCGGATGAGGTCGTCGCGCTGCGACTGCGGAATCGGCGCGAGCGCAAATTCCGGCGCGCGCACAGCCGCGTACAGGTCGTAGAGGAAGATTTCGTCTTGCGGGAGGGCAGGTCGTACGGCAAGAGTGGACATGATTTAGGAAAACGGGGACCGGTTTTCAAACGCATCCCCGTTGCGCCAGTGTACTACTGTCGTGATGGAAACGTACCCTGAAATGCGATGATCCAGTACATGCCGAGATACGGCATCATGTTTTCGTGCGGTTGGTTGCCCCCGTTGAAATTCGGAAGGGCGGTTGTCGCCATCGGTGCGAGCGGGGTTGTCGTTGTGGTGTAAAGGCTACCGGTCTTGTTGTCGGCTAGAGAGTTGCCAATCGGCGACGTAGCATCGGCGAGCGCGGACCTTGCCATGCAAATGTGGTTGTGGTTAGGAGTCTCCGATGGCAAGAGTGTCACAGCGGATTCGCCGCCCGTCTCCCCTTGGAAGTATTGGTTCAGGCCTGCGCCCTGACCGGCCCCCACCGGGACACTCCCTTGCATGTTGGGCAATTGGAAATTGCTAGTTCCGTTTCCGCCATACTGGGTACCCAGTAGGGAAAACAGTGCCGTATTTTGCGAAATTGAAACGAGTTGGCCGGCGGCGATTTGCCACCCCACTGGATTGAAGTTGAAAGCTACCAGCATCAATTCACCGACGAATGAATCTGACATATCTTGTGTCTCCTTGAGTTGCCAACTCTAGTTCCGGGAAGGGAAGATGCCTTGCAAGGCAATGCACCAGTTCATCACCAGATAAGGCTGCCTGTTTTCGTGGGGTTGGTTTCCCCCCACAGTGGAAACGGTGGCCGCGCTCATTGAGCCGAGACCGTTTGCTGAGGCGAAGTTGCTTGAGCCCTGGCTGCCGAGCATGACTCCAGCGCCGGGGCGCGCGCTGGTAGCTGCGGCGCCAGAAGCGTTGAAGGTGTGGCTGTGCGGTGGGACGTCGGTGGCTAGTAACGTTACAGATTCAACTCCGTCCACCTCACCATAGTTGATACCGTTGCCGACGCCCACCGGAGTCCGGCCCTGCAGGTTGGGAAGCGCGAAAGTTTGTGTTCCGTTCCCTCCGTAGGTGGTTCCGACAAGCGAAAAAAGCGCCTGATTCTGGTTGATCGGCAACAACTCCCCGTTGGCCAGGGCCCATCCTTTGGGTGCGAAGCTAAAGGATGCCAGCATGAGCTGGGCTATAAAAGGTGATGACATTCTTTGTCTCCTTCGATTGTTGATTATCGAATGCGCCGGTCAGTTCGGGCTCGGGAAGACGCCAAAGAGCGAGATGATCCAATTCAGCACCAGGTAGGGCTGTAGGTTGTCGTGCGGCTGGTTTCCTCCGCCGCTAAAACCGATCGTGGCGTTGTTCATCGCGAGGGTCGGCGTCCCAGTGGAGTAGGCGGACACACCGCCCAGCGTGTTACCGGTGGGAATGTTTGAGCCAGCTTCCCCGGAAGTGCCCTGCAGAGGGTGCGTGTGGGAGGGGAACTGGTTGAGAGTGAGTGTTACGTTCTCGACACCACCCTGTTGTCCAATCACATAGGTGCTGAAACCGTTCGAGCCCTGATGGATAGGAATACGCCCCTGAAGGTCGGGAAGGCCGTATGTTTGTTGGCCGTCCCCCCCGTAGGTGGTGCCGATCAGGTTGAACAGCGCGCTGCTTTCAGCGATAGCTTGGAGCGCGCCGTTACAAGTTGCCCAGCCGACGGGCGGGAAGTTGAAGCCGACCGCCCTGACTTCGCCTATAAAGGGCTGACTCATGAGTGAGATCTCCTGGGATTCTTTGCGTGTGTTTTCTCGACTTCGTGTGTGTTCTTGCGAACAAGGGAATGTTTCCTTGTACCATTTCCGCACATCACTTGCAAGGAATATCTGCCTGATACAGCTTCCAATAAAAGTAATCTTGAAGTGGGTCGTTCCTGTCTTGAAAGCGCTCCGACTAAGCCACGCTCCTTGAGGCGGTGAAGGCAATTTACTAAGCGCTGCTCAATGCCCGAACCGAATGGAATGCAATATCCTTGCCCGACACCCCGCCATTGAATATGAAAAGCAGGGGGGAGTTACTCAAGTAAGTAACCAGCATAGCTCAGGCAAAGACAGACTGGCTGCCAGAAATAGATTCCGTTCCAGCGATCGCCGAGGAGCTCTTCAAATCTATACACTGGTGTATGTCTTGGCGGCAGAGTTGGCAGTAAGTTAGTTGGCAGACGATCAGGGGGATCATTTAAAAAAGGTTGCCGTGCTCAAAGAAAATGATAGACGATTCTCCACTGTCCGATTTAGGATGAGCAGACGGAACCCAGTGGTCTTTCCCCAAAATCTAAGAAAAGTCAGCTTCGAGAGAATGAGCGGGTGAATGATTTCATAATTGCGCCCGGGAGGTACAGAATGTCCCTGTCTCGTCGTCAATTCGTTTATGTCGCTTCACTGTCCGTTGTCGCCACCTCAGCCAGCCCTTCCCTGTTTGCACGAGGCGAGGCTCAGGCGGCCCGCGAGACCGTCACTGATGAAGGTGCGGCAACCTTGGCCACCTTTTCGCTCCGGGACTTCGAGGGGTTGATCGGAGCACGCTTTGCAATCAGCCTCTCTGGCCGATCGTTGGGCAAGGTAACTTTGATTGCGGCCGCAGCGGCGGATCCCGGCAAGCCTTCTCACAGCCCGAGCCGAGTTCTTGAAAGTTTCTTGCTGCGCTTTCAGGGCGCGGGGGCAACTCTGCCGCAGGACACTTACCTGATGGAGGAGACCAGTCTCGGCGCTTTCCCGCTGTTTCTTGTGCCCGGGGGGCCGGGGGGATCCCTTCGCCCAACCTATCTGGCAGTCTTCACGAGATTTGCCGAATCTGCTTCGAATACGCCGATCGCCCCGTCGGAATGACGCGGTGGCAAGGTAAGAACCATCCGCCGCATCTGCGTGCGTGACGACGAAACGCTCGAATATATCCGAATCGAATCCATAGGGCTCGGCCACGCCGGGAGATCCTGCTTGAATGGGTACGGGGAGTGTTCGTCTGGCGGAACAGGGCAATCAAGGAGCAAGCGCTCAGGATCAATCCCCATATAAACACGCGCAGCGTTGTGAGAGAAAAAACCGGACAGATAAAACCGGGCGACTTAAACCTTTTCCTCTGCTCTAGGAGCGAGGAGCGATGGGTGCCTGGATCCCCGTTCGGATATCACTTGTTGCTACTCTCCCCTGGAGAATAAGCAGCGGCTCAATACGCGTGAGGATATTGGGTCATTGTTATTTTCAAGAGGATGCTGCTGCGGCAAAACTCGACAAAGAGAAGCTCAACGAGCGGCGCGCCTGCGCCACGGAGTGGGCGGGTTTCAGGCGCGCTTTTTTCAGCCGGTGGAAACTTGCTGATGTTCCCCTCGGTTTAGCCTCGGCTATCGAATCAGCCGGCGGCGGAGAGTTCCTGCAAGTCCGGCAATGCCGGTAAGCATCAGCACCAAGCTGGACGGCTCTGGGGTGACATTCACGTCGAAGTTTGCAATGCCCACCTCGTCTGTGAAGTCTGAAGGGTCGCCACCCAGAATCTGGTACGATCCCGTGTACAGACCAGGCAGCGTTCCGTCCGGTATGAACACAGTGAACGCCTCATACTCGGAGGAGTCTCCAGGATTCAAGAAGAAGGGGGAGTTGGCAAAGAACTCGTCGTTCGTCACCAAGTCGTTCCCAGCCGGATTTATGTTTAAGCTGTCGCCGTTAAAGTTCACCACCTCGGTCAAGCTATTGTTGATCGCGGTTACATCAAAGGTGAGCGTGTCCCCGCCCACGCCGCTTTGAGACGACTGCGTAAACGTTAGGGAGAGTGGATCTGCATTTGCCACCGTGGCGGCCAGCACTAAACCCGCAATCGTCAGGAACAGTAACGGCAAGCTTCCTAATCTCTTCATTCTTTCCTCCAAGATTCTTTTCTGGCTACGGCAGCACGGCACGGATGCTGGCTGAGAACGTGCCTCCCGAAGATGTTCCCGCGTATGTCTCAGCGGCCCTCGCACCGTCACTGCCCGCGGTTCCCGGGAAGTTGACCGTCACTGTGGCCGACCCTCCCGCGGCGATAGCTCCGAGACTCTGAGGTAACGGCGATCCTGTCGTAGACCCTAGTGTAGCCGAGTTCAGTTGCACGTTAGAAGCAGTCCCCGTGCCATTGTTCGTAACCGTCACTGTCGCTGTGTAACCAGCGCCAGCCGACCCTGCCAGCGTTGCCGTAGTAGTAAGCACCACTGTGGGAGCCTGGACCACCGTGAGAGTTCCATTGACAAACGTGAAGGTGTAATTGGCCGCCGTCAATGTGCCCTGCGTGATCGTGATCGGATAAGTACCCAGCGGGCTCGAGGACGTTGCCGTTGTCGAATACGCTGGCGATCCGCTCAGCACGGCTGTGCTATCTCCGGGAACAAACCCGCTATAGCTGGCCGTGAATGCGGGGACCGCCGCCCCAACCGCCATGCTGGCGTTATTCGCCGTCACCGTCAAGGGAGCCTTCGCAATCACCAGAGTTCCGTTTGCCGTGCCGGTATAACCCGGACTGGTGACTGTCGCGACCACGGCGTAACTTCCAGCTGCGGTCGGCGCGGTCGAGGAACTGTTGTAAGTCAGGCCCACCGACAGGCCTGTCGGAACGGTCGTCGCCGTGGCCGAAAGAGGTGCGCCGGAGTAGGTCTGCATAAGATTGCTCAGCGTCACCGTGGCCGTTGTCTGGCTGACGGTCAGCGTAAAGCTCTGCGTGGCGTTGGGGTTGACGCCGTTACTGGCGGTAATGGTGATGGGGTAGGTGCCACCGGTGCCGGCGCCCGGCGTGCCGCTGAGAACTCCCGACGCGGACAACGTTACACCGGTCGGCAGAGCCCCGGTCTCGCTAAACGTTGGGGCGGGGAAGCCCGAAGCGATTACAGTGAACGAGCCTGCTGCTCCGCCTGTGAAGGTTGTGCTGTTGGCGCTGGTGATAGCTGGCGCCTGGTCAACGGTCAGCGTGAAGTTCTGCGTAGCGTTGGGGCTGATGCCGTTGCTGGCGGTAATGGTGATGACATAGGTGCCGCCGCTGCCTGCCGCTGGAGTGCCGGAGAGAAGTCCGGCACTGCCGAGCGTGACGCCGCTGGGCAGTGCCCCAGTCTCGCTAAACGTCGGAGCGGGGCTGCCTGAGGCGGTCACTGTGAACGTGCCAGCCGCGCCCACAGTGAATGTTGTGTTGTTGGCACTGGTGATGGCCAGAGCCTGGTTTACGGTCAGCGTAAAGCTCTGCGTGGCGTTCGAGCCGACGCCGTTGCTGGCGGTGATGGTGATGGGATAGGTGCCGCCGCTGCCTGCCGCCGGAGTGCCGCTGAGAACTCCCGCACTGGAGAACGTAACTCCGGTAGGCAATGCGCCCGTCTCAGTGAAGCCAGGCGAGGGGAAGCCAGTGGCCGTTGCCGTGAAGGAGCCTGCCGTGCCCACAGAGAATGTCGTGTTGTTGGCGCTGGTGATGGCCGGCGCCTGGTCTACGGTCAGCGTGAAATTTTGCGTGGCGTTCGTGCCGTTGGCTGCGGTGATCGTGATGGCATAGGTGCCGCCCGTTCCGGCAGCCGGCGTGCCGGAGAGAAGTCCGGCACTGCTGAGTGTGACACCGCTTGGCAAAGCCCCAGTTTCGCTAAACGTCGCGGCGGGGTTGCCCGAGGCGGCCACGATGAAGGCGCCTGCCGCGCCCACGGTGAAGGTGGTGCTCGAGGCGCTGGTGAAAACAGGAGCCTGGTTAACAGTCAGCGTAAAGCTCTGCGTGGCGTTAGGGCTGACGCCGTTGCTGGCGGTAATGGTGATGGGGTAAGTGCCACCGGCTCCGGCCCCCGGCGTTCCGCTGAGAAGCCCCGCAGAGGAAAACGTAACGCCGCTGGGCAGAGCCCCGGTCTCGCTAAACGTTGCCGTCGGGAAGGCTGAAGCAATCACGGTGAAGGAGCCAGCCGTGCCTGTCGCGAAGGTAGTGTTGTTGGCGCTTGTGATGGCCGGAGCCTGATCCACGGTCAGCGTGAAGTTTTGCGTGGCGTTCGAGCCGTTGGCCGCGGTGATCGTGATGGGGTAGGTGCCACCTGTGCCGGCAGCCGGCGTGCCGGAGATTGTTCCCGTATTGGTGAGCGTGACCCCGGTGGGCAGAGCCCCAGTTTCGCTAAATGTTGGAGCGGGTGTGCCCGAGGCGGTCACCACGAAGGAGCCTGCCGTGCCCACGGTAAATGTGGCGCTCGCGCCGCTCGTGAAGACAGGAGGAACGTCGATGGTAACTGTGTCGGTGTTTGAACTTGTTGCACTGACTCCAGCGCCGCTAACCGACACCTTGTTGGTAACAGTCCCAGTTGCACCCGCGCTTACGTTTACGTCGATGGTGAGTGTCGGATAGCTGCTGCCTTCTGCGATGGCGCTGTCGTTCGTGCAGGTGACCACCTGTCCTACGGCCGAGCAGCTCCAGTTAGTCCCTGAGAAGGTCGAGTACGTGAAGGCTGAATTCAGCGTGTCGGTGACCTTCATGGGATTGGTACCGGTTGGGTCTCCCGTTGGTCCGTTGGTTCCGTTGTTGTCAATCACCACAGTGAATGCCGCGTTCGACTGACCTTGCGAGAAGCTCCCGCTGTGGGCCTTGGTCACCGAAACGGTGGGCAGATTCTCGGTGAGGTTCAGGCACCAGCCACCGGCCGCTCCGGTACCGTTGAGGTTTGCATTCGGCGAGTTGAAGTAGAGGCTCCAGGTGCCGTCCGGATTGGTGCCGCCAAACTTGTTCGCGAAAGTGGAAGTGCCGCGGCTTGCGGAGTAACCGAAGGATCCGGGCAGCGTATAGAAGCCGCCAGGGTCGGCGGTGAACACATCCGTACCGCTGTCGGTGCCCACATAGCTCGTGGGCTTGTAGGTGCCGGGATTGAGGTTGCCGCTGCCACTCGGCACCAGTCCGCTTGCGCTATCCGCAAAGGTATAGTTTCCGGCGAGTGCTTCATCCTCGATGGTGCCACCGGCGGTATTGGAGAAGAAGTCCAATGCCGCTCCCGTCGGGCCTACCACAAGTGACGCGGTGTTATCGAGTTGATCGCCCACAAGTATGGAGAAATTGTTGAGGGTCAGCGTCGCGGTATTCACTGTTCCTGGAAGATTCGACACGAAGACATTCGATGGGTTCGGGGTCTCGGGGCCGCTCGTTCCCTCCGGAAGCGTAATAGCCCCCGCATTGCAGAACTGCCAGGTATTGCTGTTGACGCTCGATACCGCGGTCGCATGGTCGATGCGCTCATACATGGTGGCGAAACTTGTGTTGAAGCTGCCCGTTCCGCTGTAGCTGGCGAGGATCTTGTGGTCGCCCTCGGCCAACGTGCTTGTTGCGACAGTCGCGATACCGCTGCCGCTCAGGATCGCGGCAGAGGCGAGCACATTTCCGGTGGTTTCGTCTTTGAATTCCACCGTACCGCTGGTAACAGGCGTGGAAGTACCTTGCACCGTAACCGTGGCGACGAGAGTGACGCTTGCGCCGAAGCTCGCCCTCTGTGAGGTTGAGCTCAGACTGGTGGTAGTCCCGACTCCGCTGTTGACGTCGAGGGTGATGCACCAACCGCCCACCGTGAGAGCGTCAGACCCGTTCGATGCAGTGGCATACAACGCCCAGTCCCCGTTTGCCGGCGCTCCGCTGAACGCTTGCTGCAACGTCATGGAATTGGTTTTGCCGTGCGGCGCAGCGAAGTTGATGGTGCCCGGGACCAATGGGATATTCGTGTCCACGATCGGCGAATTGGATGCCGGGAAGCTATCGAACGGTTGGGTATCGCCGTCGAACGGCACGTAAGTGTCGTCGTTTACTGGCGTCCCGTAGTTCGGCGTATTGGAGCCGGAATCGGAGATAAACAGGTTTATGCCTAAAGTTGTTGAAAGGAAGGCGGAATCCAGGAAATCCAGGTTATTCGCCCCGCCCGGTGCAACCAGCAGGAACTCCCCGTTAAGCGCTACATTCTGCGCTACGTTTTTCAATTCCAAGGTCACGTTGCCCACGGTCGTCCCGGTCGAGTAGCCGGAGATATTGATCACAGCGGGATAAGCAATCGGAGTACCGTTCAAAGGCGCCGAGAACGAGGCGTCATTGCACCACGAGTTGCTTCCATTGGCGGTGGGATGGACTTCAACCAACTGGGTGAGGCTACCGCTGCTCTGGCCGAAACCGCCGCCGCCCGAATACGCCGCTTCAATGAGATGGTAGCCCTGGGCGAAGGTTGTTGAGCAGTGCGCTACACCGCCGCTCAACACAACAGCGCCGCAGCCGGAGATGGTCGTGCCGTTGTCTGTAAAGGCAACCGTTCCCGTCGGCCCCGAAGCGGGCGAAACCGTCGCCGTCAGCGTAACGGTGTTGTTAGGAGACGCGGTAAAGGCCGGGTTTTGGCTCGAGGAGACTGCGGTCGACGTGGGAGTCGTGCTGGCATACGTAACAATCATTTGCCACGAACTGATGTTGATCGGCGTAGTGAGCCCCTCGCCGTTTTCGATCTCCAGCGTCCACTGATCGCCATTAGCAATGCCGATTCCACCAAACCTGCTGGTTAAGGTAGCGCTGCCGTCTGTTTGAGGAAAGTCGGCGGTTGAACCCAGGGGCGGTGTTTGGCCGGCACCCAAAAAGTAAGAACTGGGCGCATACGTGAAAGAACCTCCCTGGGGAGAGATGGCGGTATCGTTAGGCGCCGCGCTGACGCCATCCTGAATCGTTACCGTGGCGTTCACAAGCCCCGATCCCGAGTCAATTCTGTCATCGCCGTCAATACCATCGCCCACTCCACCCAGCAACACCAGCTTTGGCCCGCCATTCGGCGCCTTCAGATAGAACGACGTCGGAAGAAGGCTCCAGCAATTGCCATCGGTGCACGCGGTTCCATCCGTGGTCAAGCCATTGAGAACGATCTTGAGGGTGGCGATCGAAGACCCCGTCGGGCTGGAAATCGTGATCGTACCATTGGAAGGGCCTGTCTGCGTTCTGCCCACGGCAATGGCTCCGCCGGTGAACGTCTGCTGGGCGCTGACAGCGGCGGGTAGCAGCAGGCTAACCAGGGCAAGAGCAAGAAGGCTGACCTTCAACAAGGCAAGACGCAGGGGTGACACAAAGCGAGCAGAAAACGACATGATTTGGACCTCGGGTCGTAGGGAAGCTGTGGGCGCCCTTGGGGAAGAGTGACCTGTTTTGGGGGTGCGGCAACTCCCGCGTTCTAGCCGCGCGATCTTAAGGGTTTGAAATCACGTTGGTACGCAAAATCATCAGGGAAGTCAAAATTGATGGGAAAGCCGCAAGCCACGGCTTGCGTTCATCCTAATTTCTATCCCGGCGCCAGTTCAGCTGTCAATGGAAATTTCCTTGCCTGGATGACACCGAGGCTGCACTCGGCGCCGGGAAGGTTTTGTGTCCGCAGGCCCTTTGTGATCCTTTCGGCGCTGCATTCTTGACTTCCGCTCGTCGCGGAACACCTACTTGCTCAGTCGAAAGCCTTTTCAAAACTGTTACCGGCTTCAAAGCCATATCCAATCTGCACCCAAACGGAATTTTGCCGTGGCACGACATCCGGGTGTAGTCGATTTTGTAGATGTCCGAGCATCTTTGACCCAGCAGAAAGCCCAATAGAGACAGGTACTTCAGGACTTAAGCATCTGCGCTATGAGCAGAGTTTAGATTCGATCCTACTTTTGTGCCTGTAAATATCTGAAAAATAATGGTCGGGGCGGAGAGATTCGAACTCCCGACCCTCTGCTCCCAAAGCAGATGCGCTACCAGGCTGCGCTACGCCCCGACGTTCCAGCTTGATTGTACCGCGAAACCGGCTCAAAGATGAATCCCGGTAGTGGGAGCCAACGTGTTGCCGAGCCAAACCACAAGCCAGAGGAACAGCACCAAGGGGATGGCGAAGACCAGCCCAAGAGCCGCGGCCAGCAGCAGGAGAAACGCCCAGTCGCGCTTGGTATGGCGATGCGGTTCGCCCAGGTGGCGGCAGAGCAGCAGATAGTTGCGGCGGTTGGCCTTCCAGGCGATGTCGAAGATGTCGCCGAAGAGGGGAATGGAGCCAACCAGCACGCCGATGCCGAGATTGGCCGCCATGCGCGCCAGCGTGACATAGGGTACGCCGCGAATCCAGGCTGCCAGGGGAATGATGAGCGAGAGCAGCCCCGCCAGCACGTCGCCCAGGCCGGGAACCAGTCCGATGATGCCGTCCAGGCCAAAGCGGATGCCGGTGCCGGGAATGTGAAAGGCCTCGTCCAGTAGAATCTCAATGCCATGCAGCGTGCGATCGCGAAAGAGCCAGGCGCCGCGGTTCCAGCGGTCTGGACCCAACGGTACGGCTGGCGGCTGCGTGTTTGACGAGATTGGATCTGGGCGGGGCATCGTGCTTCCTCAGAGTAGCCGGAGTTTCAAAACCTGATTCGATGCTACAATCGTAAGGGTATACGGCGGCTATAGTTCAGTGGCAGAACGCCTGTCTGTGGCACAGGATGTCGAGGGTTCGATCCCCTCTAGCCGCCCCAATCT
>Ga0302140_10004300_pt1 | contig 18122 bp, 6 predicted proteins | sample I_Bog_E1_1_FD_202095 | JGI IMG/M metagenome (GOLD analysis project Ga0302140, IMG submission 202095) | Peat permafrost microbial communities from Stordalen Mire near Abisko, Sweden - I_Bog_E1_1 | ecosystem: Environmental > Terrestrial > Soil > Wetlands > Peat | place: Sweden: Abisko, Stordalen... | reverse complement strand
TCCATTGCCAAGCTCAAGCCGGTCTGCGAGGAAACGAATGCCAAAGTATAGGTAGGCGTCCAGATACCGAAGGAACGCGTCGGACGCAAACAGTATCTTGAGGTCATCCAGTATTACCTGGGGCGGTAGCGGCGCGTCCACGTCAAGTTGGAAGCAAATTTCGCGAGTTGTAAGTTGCGTAAGTGCTCGGTCAAGCTCCTCGCGCAGCTCAATCATCCACCGGTCCTGAACCGAATGGAATCCTGCCTCATCGTGGGGCCGCAAGACACGGCGCAGGCAGTCTTCAAGTGTCGGTGTTTTGTTGAGGATGCGGCTGGAAGCGAATTCTTGCTCCAGATTCAACCTTGCCAGCTTACGAAGAATGGACCACACGGGGTCAATGGTTTCGGATTGCCCGCTCATACCGTGTCCTCTCTGACAAAACGCGAATCATTTGTGAATCACAGCTGAATGGCTGCCTCAGAGGCTCTCGTCATGTAGCAACTTGTCAAAGGTGAGATTGCATGTCGGCGACGTGGCTGGCTGTCCCGCAGGCGTGGGCGTATCTATTCTTCCCTCAGCAGCAATGCAGGCCAACATCTGACGATGAAATTCGAGTATCGGAAGATTGCCGAAGTCCTGAAAGGAACTTGCACGGCGTACCGTGCAGGGAGTTCCAGCTGCATCTGCGGGCCACGAGCAAGCGACCGGAGTCCACACGCGGTCGCCGACATAGCGCAGAGTATAGGCGAGATCAGTGGCGGTCGGCACGATGATTGCACTCATCATCGCGGAACTGGTGTGATATTCAGTGGCCGGTTTGAGCGGAATGCCAGCGAGGGTTCCGATATACGGTAGCTCCACGAAGGGCGGTAGGATGGGAAACTTGTCACGTCCTTTCGAAAGGACCGCGCTGAACGACGAGACTTCAAACAGACGAACGGAATCGATCCGAACGTGTGTTGTGACGTCATGCTGCGTTACCGACGATAGATCCGGTGTTGTCGATCCGCCCGATCCGCTCGGTGACCAGTAATTGGGTGCGTTGGCGCCCTGGTCGGCATTCAATACGACATCAGTCTCTGCCGCTGAAGCGCCGAGCAGGCTGCGCGGCTTGACCGTAAGATTCAGTTGCCGGCTGATATTGAGGGATCGCGACTGATACGCAGCCAGCGCTCCCTCTAGCACCTGCGCCTGATTGAACGAAAGGTTGCTGAGCACACCGGTCAAGCCGGAGCCAGAGCCCGCGGGATTCGCGCCTGTGATGCTTGTCACTAGTTCGTTCACGCTGGAAGCGCGGCTCTGATCCAGAAAGCTCTGTGTCCCCGTGCTCATTGTGGCTGTATCGCCTGAAGTGGTGCGGACGGTGATGATGCCGCTATTGAGGAATGCGTTGGAACTCCCCTGCAGCCGGTGGCTGTCCACAATAAATTTGGCGCGCACATACGATTGAAATGTTTGAAGATCCTCATTGAATGCTTCCGTGAAGGGGGCCAAAGCTCCATCGAGGGCCTGCGCGCTGGCCGAAAGATCGTAGGGTGAAAAATCGTGCGGGTACTCGGAGCTCATCTTGTACTGGAAAAGAAAGTCGGCCAGGGCCGCGCGTATCAGCCCGAATTGACTAGCTCCCGGCTGAGGTTGCCCAGTCGATTCGCATCCACACAGTTCGCCGCCCCCAGCCCGCTGTACTGCGGCACGAAAGCACTCCAGGGGCAGGTACCTCCCGTGACTGGCTATCAGTTGCTGCTGGTTCTTGGCTTGGCACGCTCCCGAGGAAAACTTCGTACCCTGCGGGTCGACACCCAGCTCCTTCTCCAGATCCTTTTCCAATGCATCCGCAAAACCTTTGTCGCAACCAACACAGATCTTCTGAATCTGCTGAATTGCATTTTCCGCGATCGCCAGGGGATTCTTTGCCCCGATAACCCCGATAAGAAGATCAGTGATGCGCGGATTGACGCTGGAGAGCAGACTTGTATAACCCAAGCAGTATTCTGCCTCCTTGCAGGCACCCAACCCCGATCGATTGATGGTGTTAGCTGGAAGCGCGACTTCTACTGGCGCCGCAGCACCTGTCGCCGTCGCAGCTACTGTGGTCGGCGTACTCGAGCTAACCGCAAGAATCGCGCGCTGCGAAACATAGTTGTGGAACGTGGGCTCCCATCCACTGTTTGCATCATTACTGGGATTGCGAAGGTCCGCATTAACCGAGCGCCAGGCAGCCGTGATGGAACTCTGGATCACGTCGTTGAATTCGTTCACTGTGTCGTGCAGGCGATTCACCACACGGCCGTACTCGTCGGCCTTGTTTGTGGAATTCTGCAGGCTCCAGGTGTTGATGAGGACTTGGGGTTGCGGTAAGTCGAGTAACGCAAGCGCGCGCTTTTTCTCGGTGATCCAGGCATCGTCACCGGTGGTGTTAGAGCCGAAGAGCAGTTGCCGGCCGTTGATGGAAAATGGGGCCGCCAGTGCGGGCGTTGACGGCGAGGCTCCGCTGCCCCCGCCGCTCGAACTTCCGCCGGAACTCTGCGAACTGCTAGCTGGGGTCGACGCGGTAGTCGCCGCAGGGACTGAGTTGGCGGCTGGGGCAGCTGCATTTGTGGTGCTAGCCGTCACCGCGTTGTTCGCGACCGTTGCGGTGGGAGTCGTGCTGGTACTGCCCGGCGCGGTGCTCGCGCCCTTCGATGCCGTGGCATTGCTGGCGGCAGTTTGTGACGTCGCTGGAGGAGGACTTGCTGGCACGGTGGGTGCAACCGGCGGTCCCTGTGGAATTGCGCTTCCCGCAGCAGACGCCAGCGTGCCCGCGAATGGAATCGCCGATGCGGCTACTGCGTTAGCAGTCGCGGCGGGATCGAGATAAAGTACCGTCGCCACCGGCGCATCGGCGTTTCTGTGGGACGCGTACCCGGACACGCGCGTGAGGAAGCTATTCAGTGCATTGCAGCTTACGGTTCCATCCGTTGTGACCAAAATGGTGTGCCCATCCTCCACGGTCACAGTCATTCCAGTTGGAGCTGGAGCTGCCGATGCAAGTCCTGAGGTGTACGCTGATCCCGAACGATCCGTGAACTCAATGCGAAAGCCCTGGGTAGTTGCGAACCACCCTAACTCACGTTCTACCAGCGCAAGATCACTGGTAGAGGCTTGAGATTTCGTCGCATAGATGAAGACCTCCGTTCCAAAGCCGCTAAGTGAAAATCCTGGAGGAAGATCCGTCAGCTTAGCAGCTGCGTCGCTGGCACTGGCGACACGCTCAAACGAGTTAATCTTGTTGTAGGCGCAGTCTGTGGTCAAACCTGGAGCAATGTTTGTGGCTGTGACGGGCAAACCTGCAGCGGCGCTCTTAGCGGGCGGCCCCGCAGCGGAGCCTTCGCCAGCATGTTTTGCAGGAGAATTTCTGGCAGGCGACTTGACCGCAGGGCTTGCCGGCGGACCGGTGGCCACAGTTGCCGCCTGCGCGTAACACTTAAGCTCTCGCAACGAACACACCGCCTGCAAATACTTCGCCGTGTTCTTCTCTTGATTCGATGCTCCCGAAGCCCCCTCCTTGACAGGTTGCCGAGCGGCCGGCTGTACCGCTCCCTTTTGCGCCGGCTTTTGAGCGGTGGACTTCTGGGCCGCGGGTGTCGCATTGGACTGTTGAGTCGACGGCGTCGGGCTGGTCTGTAGCGCGACTCCATCGATGTAAGGCGTCAAAAACAAGAAGGCGACGAGAAGATATTTTGCTTTATTCACAAAATGAGTTCGGGAGCCTGACATACTGCCCATCCATTCGGATTTCGACATATACATCAAACGCTGAGGTACGACAGTGGGAGCCATTGCCGTATGGACCGAAGCATCCGAACTTTCGTATGAGGATCGCCTGAAAGTACGAATAATATGGACGCGCCCAAAGTGCACCTGAGTGATTTTCCGAAATTTACGAGCTTCCATGCCAAAGGTCAAGAAAAAAGCTACAGAAAGCCTAGAAAAACGTGAGTCGATGTAGTCATTGGGACAGCATAATTCAGTGTTAAGAGCCAATAGTGCTGTTCATTAGGGCCCCCGCCCGCCTTTCGGTTCACTGCAGTGCTGCGGTGAACCGCTAATCTTGCCAAGGGTGCAACCGCAGCGGTCTCGCTAGTCACCAGCGCCGTGACGGTCAGTCTCTTCACCGCCGGGCAGGGATCGTAAACATCAGCAACTACCTATCCCGATCTCCGTTCCCAGCAGGCCACCGATGAGCCCAAGAATGATGCCAACAGCATAGAGTGAGTAGACAATGATGCCCGCAACCGTGAACCAGAATTATTTCCGGATTCTCATCGCCTCCGCCTCTTCGATGATGATCCGTTGAATTTGCTCCGATTTCTCGATCATATTGTCCAGCTCTTTCGTGCTGACCGAAGGCATGCTAACGTTCTTTAGTTGTCCAGCTGTGAGGGTCGATAAAGTGTGTGCGGTCAGGCTGGAGTAATTGTTCATCTGCATCAGGGAGGGATCCACCATCCTGGAGCCCCGACCAGACTTCTGGGCGGTAAAACATCAAGGAACCATCGAGCGCGATATGAGAAACGTCGCTTCGCTTGAGGCCGCGGGTTGGAATGGCAGAGTCGTTTAGGAGTACTGCTGCCGACTATTGGAAATACAACTCGACCAATCACAAACTCACGATCGTGCACTCCCGACGACAGATTGCTCGAAGAGGCGGACATCAGCGGGGCCGAGTGAGAGAAACATACTGGAAATGTTGTAAAAAGTGAAAGTAAATTCTCGGAGCAAGCCTACAAAATATCGACCGTAGTCTCTCTTCCGTCAAGGCAGTTTATGTGGGCTGCCATCTCCTTCAACCAGGGTCACAAATTGATCGGACGCTACTCCTGCAAAGCGCTCGATCAATCCGCTCGGCCATGCAACGTCGATCGATTCAACGGTGGACGCCGCCCCAAGACCGAAACGCAATCGCAAATCACTATTCGAGATATAACTCGATCCGCTGCGCTCTTCCTGGGCCCACACATGTCCACCCGCCGATACGGTCACGCTCGCGCCAATTCCATCGCGATTTGATTTCGTGCCCTGTAAGATGATGCCGAGCCAATGGTTGCGATTCGCTGCCAGGTTGACGAGCAGCAGAGGCTTGCCGTCAATGTTGTTGATGACCGCAGATTCTCTTCCGTCGTTCCATAAATCACCGACGGCCAAGCCCCGACTGGACATTGGCTCCGTGATGCCAGGGCCAGACATCTTACTGATATCCTTGAATTTCCCGTTGCCTTGATTCCAATAAAGGACCCGCGGTTCTCGATAAGTCGCTCCAAGGTGCGAGCTGTCGACCTCTGGATACACATGTCCGTTGGCAGCAAGAATGTCGGGCCAGCCATCATTATCTACGTCCAGAAACGTCGTTCCCCAACCGAGGTAATGCGTGTTCAGTCCCAGCCCTGCATCGAAGATGCTAGATGTGAAGGTTCCATCTTTATTGTTGTGGTATAGCGACGATGTGTCGTCCGAGAAGTTCGTTTTGAAGATGTCCGGCCAGCCATCGTTGTCATAGTCTCCGACCGTCGACCCCATCCCCGCCTGTTCACCGCCATCATCGCTGTAGGCAACGGAGGCATCAGGACCGACATCAGTAAAAGTTCCATCCTTGTTGTTGCGATACAAGATGCTCGGTGTGCTATCGCAAGCGACATACACATCCGGCCACCCATCCCGGTTGTAATCCACAGTGGAGACGCTGAAGCAATAGTGTCCATTCGTCTTCGTGATGCCGCTGGCATCTGTTACATCCGCGAACTTTCCACTACCCAGGTTGCGATACAGAAGGTTGGTAGTGAAGGGAAGTCCGCGAGGTCCGCACATCACCGGAACTCCCTTCCACACGCACATCAAACCTTCGCCTGGCTTCGGGATCGTCTTAATATCAAACTGGACATAGTTCGCCACCATGAGGTCGACCTTGCCGTCTCGGTCGTAATCCACGAACGAGCAGCCAGTGCCCCATTTCGTGCCATCGCCAGCAACACCCTCCTGCTCGCCGACTTCCTTGAAGTGCCCGTTCCCCTCGTTGTGGTATAGGCGGTTCTTGCCGTAATACGTCACATAGAGATCATCGTAGCCATCATTGTCATAGTCTCCAACGCAAACACCTTGCGCCCATCCGGGTGCTTCCAGGCCCGATCCCGCAGTGACATCGGTGAATGTTCCATCATGGTTGTTGCGATACAGATGGCTTATCGGTGGAGTCGCGGGCTTCGGCTCGCCGTCAAGCGTAGTGCCATTGAGCAGAAAAATATCGGGCCATCCATCACGGTCGTAATCCACAATCGCCACACCACTGCCGGTTGTTTCGATGATGTACTTTTTTGTCGCCGAGTCCCCGTTGACGTTCAGTATCGTTAGGCCGGCTTGCGGCGCCACATTCACAAACCACGCAGGAGCCGCATATGCTGTGCTCGCAGGGTAAGGATGGCTTTTCGCTCCAGGCGTTGTCTTGCTGTGAGTCTGTGCGCTTACCCCGAAGGCGAGACCCATCAGCAACGCAGGAACAAAACGCTGGAACCGCATCAGACCGCCCAGTTTAGCATTTCCACATCCTTGCGGCACATAGTATTCTGAGCGCGCTATGCGCAGTCTCATCATGCTGTTTCTCTTCGTCGCATGTATAGTACCTGTCTCCGCGCAAGGTACTTCGGCAGTGTCACCCGCGGATCAGCTTTCTGAGGCGCATCAGGATCTCCAGAGTGACAAGGTTGCCGACGCTTTGGCCATCCTCGAAAAGCTGGCCAGCGTGCAACCCCCGATCAAAGGTTTGCACCACGAGCTTGGAATCGCATACTACCGCAACGGAAAGTTGCTCAGCGCCAAGCAAGCTTTCGAAGCCGCGGTGAAGGAAGATCCTACTGACCTCGAAGCGATCCAGATGCAGGGATTCACCCTCTACCGCCTCGGCCAACCTGCGGCAGCCATCCCGTATCTTGAACGAGTTCGCACCTGGATGCCAAACGCTGACGCGGATGCAAATTATGTGCTGGGACTCTGCTATCTCAACGCCCGGCGCTACGACGATGCGCGAGCGTCCTTCGCAACCCAGTACGACGAAGACCCCAACTCTGCTGGCGCCTACCTTCTCCTCGGCACCATGTTGATGCACGCCAATTTGCCTGAGCTCGCCTCGCAACAGGCGCAGAAAGCCCTTGAGTTATCCCCGAACTTTCCTCTCGCCCACTTCATGGTGGGGGAAGTGGCATTGTATAAATCGGATATCCCCAACGCCGTGACCGAATTCGAAGCGGAGCGCCGCATCAACCCCGATTACGCCCCGGTCTACGACCGCCTCGGCGACGCTTACTTCCGAACAGGCAAGCTCATCGACGCCCAGAAGGCTCTCACCAAGGCCATCTCACTCGACACAACCAGCACCGGTCCCTTCATCCTCATGGGTAAAGTGCTCCTTCGCGGTAAAGACACGCAAACCGCGATCATGTATCTGAAGCACGCCGAAAAGATGGACCCGGGCAACTACATCACCCACGCCCTTCTTGCCCAGGCCTATCGAACCGCCGGACAGGAAGACGACGCCAGGCGGGAGACGACGATCACCAACCAGATCCATGTGGACAATCAGTTGAAACTCGAACCGGTCCAGTAGGTTCGACCTCTAATCAATTCGGAGTGTAACCAAGTGCGTCTCCAGCGCGACCCCGCCGCCTACCGTGGTCTGCACCACGGCTTCGAACGGTCGGATCTCTCCCTTCGGTCCGCTTATTTGTTTCAAGATCTCAGCAACGCTGTCCGGCCGGCAGAGGAACTCCACTGCCGCCTGTGTGCCGAACGTAGTCAGCCCACTGAACAGCAGCACCCGCTTTCCTGGCTGGACGCCGGGCAGCATGGCAATGATCGCGTAATCGGTGGTCAGAGGATGTTCTGGACGAGAGTAAACTGCCGGCTCGCCGGGCTTCGGATGATGATTCACGATGCCGGCGAAGCCGGGTCCCGCCTCTTGTGTAAAGTTGATGGTCGGTGGCAGCACGCGAAGCGATGGGTTCTCAATGCTTGCACCGATGAAGATCAGATTGCGCGACTTCGCTTCATCCCACGCGACCAACTGGCTCCTCTTTAATGTGAAGCTCGCCTGGTGCGCATCAAAAAGCTTCGTCAAGTCATACACCGAAGCCAACTCCCCGATACCTGTGTAGGTGTCTACATAAGTATCGACAGCACCTCCATCCTGGGAGGCTCCGGCTGGAGCGTATCTCAGGCCTGTAAGGGAGTTACCCGTAAACAGGGCATTACTGTAGACCACGAAAGGCGGATCATCCACGAAAAACGGCCGCCAGAAAGCCTCAACGGCAGACGGTGTGCTCCGTACTTTCTTCCACGGATGCCAGGCCAGAAGTATCCCTACCGTCAAAAGCACAAATGCCGCGCTTCCAATCCGCCATGCTAAAAGCTGACCGGTACCCTTCGCCGGTGCAGGCTTCGTTACCCTCACTTCTTCCCCGCGTGCAACCAGCAATTCCTCTAAGGGCGCCTGGAAACTCTCGGGCGTTCGGCCGGTGAAAACTGGAAGGTAGTGTCCCTTGGGTATATCGACGACGATCTCTTCGTTCGAGCCTTCCTTCGCAAAGTACGCCGCTAGCTTCTGGCGCAAAAGACGGGCATGGGTTCGAACAATGCTGTCTTCGCTGGAGTTATAACCGGGATGCCGATGAAAGACATGTATCCCGATCTGTTGCTCGGTCGCCTCTCCGGGAACCTCCCGAATTGCACATTCTGCTATGTAAAACAGAAACTCCTGCAAGCGAAGGGATGCCTTCATGTGAGGACTCGCAGCGATCCGCTCGACCAGCTTCCACCGAGGGTCTTGCTGTAAAAATTCGCTTACTTTATGACTTTCCATTAGCTCACGCATCGCGCTGTCACAGTATACCGAGCAATTTGACGTGTCAAATCACCGTAAAAAACGTTGCAAGTCTCAGATCGAAGCGCAGAGGATGACCACGCTTCGACAAAGGAGTATTTCTGGTCATCGGAATGGTTGGCATTGCAGACGATCATTTTGATGATCTTTAGATCGACCATAGTTCTGAAAGTGGCGGCAGCTTTCCTGGCGCTCAACCAGACGAGATACGCAAAGTTTCGGACATATAGCGCGCTTCAGAGCCTTTACGAACAATGAATACTTGAGGGGGCAATTGCAATGAACATAGAACAAGTAAGCAAACGAGTTTCAAATAGCAGTTTAGGTATTGGCCGGATCCTCGCCGCCTTTGTGCTACTCCTGGTCGGAATCCTCTCTGGATACCCGACGGCAACCGCACAGGCGGTCTACGGATCGATCTACGGAACAGCGACTGATACGACCGGCGACGCCATTCCCAACGCCACCGTCACTGTGACCGACGTTTCCAAGGGAGCCTCGGTGACGGTACAAAGCAATGAGAGTGGTCTTTACCGGGTGCAGCACTTGATTCCGGACACCTACTCCGTCCAGGCCACGGCCAAAGGCTACAACAAGACCCTTGTGAACAATATCGTCGTCTTCGCCGATACTTCTCCTGAGGTGAACGTTCAGCTCGCGGTCGGCGGAGCCTCCGAGACCGTCACCGTTACTGACCAGTCCCCTCTGCTCCAAACCGACCGAGCCGAGGTCAGCACGATCCTCGACGCCCGAGCCGTCGAAAATCTGCCGAACATGGATCGGAACTTCACCGAGTTCGAGCTACTCACTCCCGGCACCACCTACATCGGGTGGGGGCCAGGCGAAGGTAGCGGCAACCCACAGCGCAGTGGCTCGATCGAAGTCGACGGCCAGCTTCCCTTCGCCACTGGGTATGAACTCGATGGCACCGACAACCAAGAGCCCATCAACGGAGTCGCTGTGATCAATCCAAACCTGGATTCCGTCTCTGAAATGAAGGTGAACGCGCAGAATTACGACGCTGAGTTCGGCAAAGCTGTCGCGGGCCTGGTAACCGCTCAAACCAAGTCAGGCAGCAACCAGTTCCACGGCTCCGCATTCGAGTATCGCCGCTCCGACGCTCAGCAGGCGCGCGATCCTTTCGCCAATGCGCCTCCCAACAACACGCTTCCACCCACGCTCCATAACCAGTTTGGCGGATCGATCGGCGGCCCCATCAAGAAAGACAAGCTCTTCTTCTTCGTCGACTATCAGGGCCTCCGCGAGAAAACGGGCTCTTCCCAACTCACCACCGTCCCAACCCTCAAGGCAGAGACCACCTGCACCTCCGGCGCTGGTTCCTGCGATCTCAGCGATTACACGGCGGCAGAAGGCAACCAGCAACAAGCCTATCTGCCAAACTCTCTCCAGGACACCACGAATGACAACCGCACGCCTTTCGTAAACAACCAGATCCCCGCCGCTGACCTCTCCCCCGCAGCGGTAGCCTTCTTCAAACTCTTGCCCGCTCCCAATGCGGGTGCAGCAGGAGCTATCTACAACAACTTCTCCGCCAGGGGTTCAGGCATCTTCTCGACCAATCAGCCCGACGTTCGTGTCGATTACCAGCGGTCGCAGGCGCTCCACCTCTTTGGACGCTATACGCTCTTCCAGGGAGATATCTCCGGCGCCCCATACTTTGGAGCCGCGGGTGGAGCAGGCTATGGTCCCGGCGGATTCTCGGGTACCGACGCGTTCCATTATTCAAGTGTCGCATCCGGTGGGGACATAGTTGTCTCGCCGAAGTGGGTGACCGACTTCCGCTTCGGTTACTACCGCATCTACAATAAAACGGCCGGCCCAGACCCCAATGCACCGTTGGGCAATGACCTCGGTATTCCTAACGCGAATCCCACGCCCCTCTCGCTCACCGGGGGCATGCCGCAATTCAACATCCAGATCGTCTCAAATGGAACAAATAACGGCGGTACCGTGACCTATGGTACAACCGCAGCTCTTAACCTGCAGCAGACCAGTCAATATCAGGTGGTGAATAACTGGTCGCATACGGTCGGAAATCACAACATTAAGTTTGGCATCGACTGGCGCTATGGAAAGAACACCACACTCTCCGAAAGCGGCACAGGCAATGTCAACTTCAACGGTTCATATACCGCCAACCAAACCCGGACTTCCGGTCCTGATGGGCTTGGCCTGGGATATGCGACCTTCCTTCTCGGAGACGTAACAAACTTCGTTCGCTCGGTGTCGGCTACTGGCGGTCTCGGCAGCACCACGCAAAAACGCATCTTCGCCTACGCGCAGGATCAATGGCATCCCACTCCCACTGTCACTCTGAATTACGGTCTTCGCTGGGAACTCTACACGCCCGAGGCCGTTACCGCGAAGGGAACGGGCGGCCTGCTGAATCTGGATACTGGCAACATTCAGATCGCCGGTTATGGCAACGTCAACAACCAGATGAATGTGCAGAACAACTACAAGGAGTTCGCCCCACGCTTCGGCCTCAGCTATCAGTTCACGCCAAAGACAGTGATCCGCGCTGGTTACGGGCTCGTCTATGGTCAGGGATGGGCGGGCAACACCTTCGGCCAGGTCCTCACTAACTCCTTTCCGCTCCAAATTGAAGAGGACGCCGTTCCCTTATCCACCAGCTACGGCGCTGCGTTCAACCTGACCAACACAGAGGACGGTGTTCCTGCCGGTCCTCCCAGCTATACCTTCCCCGCCATCCCGACCACTGGACAGTATGCCCTGCCGAATGGGGTCTCTCAAGCCACGCGCCCAAACCAGGTGCGCCTCCCGACGGTCGCCGGTTGGAACCTCACCGTTCAGCAGCAGCTGAGCCCGACCTTCTCTCTGCAAGTCGGCTACATCGGCAGCCAAGCCTATCACAACATGTTCAGCTCTTCCAACCAGTTCAACGCAAACGAGGCAACGTCCGCGGGATTCAACCAGATCAACCCTAATACCGGTGTACTGTATACGCTCTGCGAACGTCAACCTTTCTGCGGTGACTCGGGAGGTAACGCTCAAACCCTCTTCGGCCTGCCTGGTCATGCCTTCGGTTGGACGCAGAGCATTCCGTACAACAACAACCAGGCAACTGCCAGCTACCAGGCGCTGCAAATTGTTGTGACCAAGACGCTGAGTCATGGTCTCTCCTTCCTTTCGCACTACACCTGGTCTCATTCTCTCGATCATGAGTCGTATGAGTTCCTGGTCAACCCCGCCATCGGTAGAGGTAACGGCTACTACAATCGTCGCCACGCATTCGTTTTTGCCGGGGATTACGATCTGCCCTTCGGGAAGGGAAAGCAGTTCGCCACAAAGGTCAACGGTTGGCAAAACGAGATCATCGGTGGCTTCCAGCTCAACGCTACGTTGACTTGGGATTCAGGCCTCCCGTTCAGCCCTTGCTACAGCGAAGTGGGGCAGATCAACGACGTAGCCTCCAACGATGGCTGCGGTCCGTCCTGGCCCAATAAGGTTCCCGGCCTGGGTGCCAGCATTCACAAAGGAGCTTTTAGCCCAACGTCATTATCTGTCCCATACCTGACGACATATAAATCACTCTTGAGTGCCAGTCCGAATCAAACCGAGGGTGCCTACGCACTTCCTGCTGTGGGGACCTTCGGGACATGGGGACGTGACTCCCTTTGGGGTCCTGGCCTCGTAGATGTCGATGCTTCGCTCGCGAAGAACTTTGATCTCTATCACAACGTCAAGATGCAGGCGGTCGTCCAGGCATTCAATCTCTTCAACCACGTCAACTACGGGGGCCCCTCCACCTGTATCGACTGCGGCGCAAGCGGCGCAACCTCAACCTACGGAGCGATCCAAAGCACGCTCTCAGAACAGTACGGAACTTCCATGCGCTTCCTGCAGTTCTCCGCGCGGTTCACCTTCTAACCCTGCATAATCGAGAGGACTGACGAGCTTCATCGGTCGCCAGTCCTCTCTCGCTTTTTCGTACAATTGAGCGCCCCCCTCGGGCCTGATCATGGTCTACTTTCTATCACTCTCAAACGCCGGAATGGATATTGCACATGCCATCGTCTACCGATCTTTCCCGAGTGGCATCACGGTCTTCAGGAATTCTCCCTCTGCTGTTCGTCCTTGTGAACCTCGCAGTCCTACACACCTCGGCGTTCTCGCAATCGAATGTCGCTCCCATAGCAATCCTCGCTCCGCTGCGCGCAGATGCTTCGCAAGATCCATTGAAGAATCCATTGAAGATTCAGCAGGAGGCCGTCCCGTCCAAACCTTTCTCCGTCATCGGCCCGCGAGGAGCCGTCCTCGGCCAGCAGGACGGCTCCTTCGAGCTATGGGTCTTTCCGTACAAGGTCCTCAGCAATCTCCGCATCTCCGCCTCCATGGAGCAATATCCCGTTCCTATCGACGTCAACGAACACGCCGCACAAATCACTTCCACGCCTGACTCGACTGTGATCACCTTCTCGCACGCAAACTTCACCGTTCGAGAGACGATCCTCGCGCCGAAGACTGCAACCGACGGATCCGGCGCACTCGTCTTCTTTCAAATCGAGGCGATACGCCCAACTACTTTCACCTTCAGCTTCACCCCCAACATGCAAGCCATGTGGCCTGCTCAGTCCGACGACATGCCATCGCCCGAATGGATCACTTCATCCCCCTCGAGCGGTTTCTATATGGTGCATCTCAATTTTCCGCAGATCGCCGCCGCACTCGCCATGCCCAACGCCGAGCCAGGAATCATGCAGCCGTATCAGGAACGAGCAGCCTCCTATCCTCTGCAGTTCGTCATCCACTTTGATCCCGTGCATGATACCGATAAAGTCTTCCCGCTCTTAGCTGTCATCAGTACCAAGATGGAGACTTCGACCAAGCAATCCTTCGGCAAGCGGCTCTCCGATCTCGACCACTCCAGCGAAGCTCTCTTCGAACAGAATCAGACCTACTATCGCCATCTCCTCAGCACGGAGATGCATCTCGAAACTCCCGACAAACGTCTCAACCTGGCCTTCTCTCGAGCGGAGAGTTCCATTGATCAGTTGCGCGTCGAGACCACGCCCGGCCACAAGGAAGACGCACTCACCGCCGGTTTTGTCGACTCAGGAGCCTCTGTCCGTCCCGGCTTTGGCTGGTACTTCGGCCGCGATGCCTTGTGGACCACCTATGCGTTGAACAGTTCCGGCAACTTCGAGGCCACGCGCCAGGAGCTTGAGTTTCTCCTCAAGCGCCAAAGCCCTGAAGGAAAGATCCTTCACGAATGGGCTCAGACCGCAGACCTCGTTGATTGGAAGAGTCTTCCGTATGAGTGGGCGTCCGCCGACGCCACGCCCCTGCTCGCCATGGCCATGAACGACTACCTCCGCATCAGCGGAGATAAAGTGTTCGTACAAAATAACTGGGACGGCCTTGATCGCGCCTGGCAGTTTGAAACATCGCATGACGCCGATGGAGATGGAATCTACGACAACTCCGAGGGTTCCGCATGGGTAGAATCCTGGGTTCCCACTATGCCTAAACAGGAAATCTATCTCGCCCTATTAGACGAGCAGGCAAGCATCGCCTTCGCCGACCTAGCCCATGCCACCGGCCACGCCGACCTCGAAAGTGAAGCGCGTCATCGTGCCGACAAAATCGCCAAGACCATCGACAAGGAATACTATCTTCCGAAATCCACGGATTACGCCTTCAGCTGGAATGACGGCGCCCTTGACACAACGTCCACGATATTTCCGTCTGTAGCCTGGTGGGACGGTGACGTCGATTTATCCAATGCCGATCCCATGATCTCTCGCTGGGCATCCTCCAATTTCTCCACCGATTGGGGAACGCGACCAATAAGCGATCGCACCAGCTTCTATGATCCCATCAGCTATCACCAGGGCTCCGTGTGGCCTTTGTTCACTGGATGGGTATCCGTCGCGGAGTATCGCACCGGCCATCCACTCTCCGGATACGACCACCTCATGCAAAACGTAGATCTCACATGGACCCAGGACCTCGGCAACGTGACCGAACTCCTGTCGGGACAGTTCAATCAACCGCTCGGCCGCAGCACGGCGCACCAACTCTGGTCATCCGCGATGGTGATTTCTCCGGTAGTTCGTGGTCTCTTCGGCCTCGAATGGAATGTCCCCGAAAATACCCTAACTGTCACGCCAAACCTTCCAGCCGACTGGCAGGATGCCATCGTCAAGGACGTTCCATTCGGCAATGCGCACTTCGATCTTTCGTTCACTCGAGACGGTACACAGTTGCTGGTCAAAGCATCCCAAGCACCGGAAAATCTTCACCTTTATTCCTCGATTCCAGGAGCGCAGGTGGAAGGAAACACCCTCCATATCCCCCTGCCCGCCGTGGAGGCTGCCATTCTCCATCAACAGCCAGAAGTTGGAGCACAAACCGAGCAGATGAAAGTTCTCAAGGAGCAGAGCGACCCACACCATTGCAACCTCATCTTGGAAGGTCGAGGCGGCTCAACCTACAAGTTTCTTCTGCGCGAGAACGCCCCCGGCCTGCATGTGCACGCCACCGGTGCAGAACTCGGAGAGATCAATAACGGATTGCGAGTAGCCTCGGTCAGCTTTCCCGGCGATGCTACCTACAAAAACCAGGCCGTCAGCTTTTCCTGGTAGCGTAACGTCACTGCCCTGCGTGCCGCATCGCGGACGAACCCTGAAAATCTGTAGCTGCAATTCGTATAAGTGTTAGACACCATGCAAAGAGCCCGAACCCTTCTCTCGATGTTGCTATGCGTCAGCCTGTTTTCCCATGGAAGCATTTCCGCGCAAACAACAATAGCCCACGCCTCATCGAAGGATAGCCTCGTCCTCAACACCGATTCAGTTGCACCTCTGCGCTTCATCGCAGCCCATGGCCGCCGAGCCCTGATAAGTGGTTATGCGTCCGGCGGCCTTGAGATCTGGGCCTATCCCTTTGAAATCCTTAACGACTACCAGGTCTCGTTCCGCCCCGCCGGAACGACCACACCGATCGATGGCCAAACCATCCTGCGTCGCGTAACCTACAGCCCGGACTCCATCACGCGCGTTTACCTCGGCCCTAACTTCATCGTCCGCGAAACTCTCTTTGTTTCCCTCAATGAACCCGGAGCCATTCTCACCTACTCTGTCCAGTCCGCACGCCCGCTATCGATCGACATCCACGCCACACCCATCCTCAATCTCATGTGGCCTGCCGCCGTCGGAGGGCAATCGACTTCGTGGAACCCGTCCCTGTCCGCATTTATTCTCTCCGAGTCGTCCAGCGGATACAGCGCAATAGTCGGCTCGCCTGATATCGTTGCACACGACGAGTTGGGAAATCGCACCACCCAAGGACCGAACGGAGCGCCGCTCGGCTTCACCCTCCAGCCATCCAGTGCAGGCCTGGCCAGCGTCTACATCGCGCTCAATTCTCCCACAACCGCGAACATAAAATCGTTCTTTCAAAAGCTAGTCACCAATCGACAAGCTCTCCGTGAGGAATACGACCAGCACGTTTCAGACCTAAAGCACACGATGATCTCCGTGACGACTCCGGATGATCAGGTCAACCAGGCCATCGCCTGGTCGGAGCTTGCTCTCGACCAAGCATGGGTCTGCAATCCCGATCTTGGCTGCGGCTATGTCGCTGGCTACGGGCCTTCGCGCGGCGCCCGGCGTCCACAATATGACTGGTTCTTCGCCGGCGACGGACTTATCGCCGCCAATGCGGCAGTGATCGCAGGCAACGCGGCACAGGCTCGCGATGAACTCGAATTCATCCTTCGCTATCAAGACAAGAAGTCAGGCATGATCTGGCATGAGCTATCGCAAAGTGCAGGTCTCATCGACTGGGTAGGGAAGTACCCCTATATGTATGTCCATGTCGACATCACCTTTCAACTGCTCAGCACCCTGGCGAGCTATGTCAATACCACCGGCGACGTCCAATTCGTGCATGCCCATTGGTCAGCCATCGCGTCCGCGTATTACTACTGTCAGTCCCTCATCGACCTGTCCACAGCCTTGCCCCGCATTCCCTCAAACAAAGAAGGGGGCGACGAGCAGGATCACATGTCCGACGACCTTGGCCTCTCCGCAAGTTGGGTCGAAGCAACCTCCGCCTTCCAGCAACTCGCCACCTGGACTGGCCACACCACCGAAGCGGCAGAAGCCGCGACGGCCAATCAGCGCGCACGCTCCGCGATTCCTCGCCGCTATTGGGATTCGCAAGACTCCTTCTGGACCAGCGGTCACGCCGAATCGGGGCGAGCACTTCCCGAACGCCGCAGCTCTCCGAGCGAAGCGATTTCCCTCAATCTGTTTACGCCGCAACAGAACGACGAACTCCTCAATCAGTTTGCCGCCGCCTCATTTCAAACAGACTGGGGCAGCCGCGGAGTAGCCGCTGGCTCGCAAGGCTTCGACCCGTTCTCCTACGCCAAGGGCAGCGTCTCCGCTCTCGGAACAACAGAGCTTGCCAACACCTTCTGGTCCGCTCACCGCTCCGCGCAGGCATTCGCCTTGTGGAGCTCCTTGCTGCCATGGACGTCCCTCGACTCGCTAGGCCATCTTCACGAAGTCCTTGCCGGAAATGTCTATCAACCTCAGGAAGAGTCCGTGCCCGAGCAGACGTGGTCATCCGCAGGTCTTCTCGCCTCTGGCGTTCAAGGTCTTCTCGGTCTCCAGGTGGATGGCTTGAATCACAGGATCACCTTTGCGCCTCATATTCCCTCAACGTGGCACGATGTCTCCGTCGCTCAAATAGCTCTATCGGAAGCGAAGATCGCTTTCACGCTTCATCAAGACAACGCAGAGCTGACCCTGAAGATTCATAACCCTGGCCCTCCCTTTTCGCTGGACTTCTCCCCCACGCTGCCTCTCGGCTCGAGCGTTGATCAAGTAGAACTAAATCACCACAAGGCGAGAGCGATAGTCAGGCAAGACCTTCCAGACACCGTCGCAAGCCTCACCTTCGAAGTTATGCATGGAGCCAACGAGCTACACATGTCCGTGCACGGCGGACTCGCCATTCTCCCGGCGAATCTCACGCCGCTTCTCGGAGATACCAGCCAAGGTGTTCACATCATCGACGTGCGTCTCATAGGAGACTCGCTCAACATCACTGCGGATATCCCGGCAGACCGAACGGCCACCATCGACATCGCCACAGACTGGCACATCGCGAACTCAACTGACGCGAAGGTAATCTCGATTGCCCCCCATCTTGACCGAATCACTTTTCAGCCAACCGGTGA